>OGQO01000395.1_pt1 | contig 46717 bp, 39 predicted proteins | sample 1553241 | NCBI WGS metagenome assembly OGQO01 (sample SAMEA2579933, study PRJEB22360) | human gut metagenome | biome: human gut; feature: human-associated habitat; material: faeces | place: Denmark | collected 2008/2010
TTTTATGGTATAATAATAGCATAGAAATAAATTGTTGTAAAGAGGTACATCCATTATGAAGAAGGCAGTTCCGATGATCTTATCAGAAGATAATTTCAAACAGATCTTTGCTTTTGCAGAGCAGTATTCAAAGCTTGCAAAAGCATTATATAATGCTGCCCTTTTTCGTATCCGTCAGGTCTTTACAGGGTGGGACAAGGGAGATAATCGTACTCCATTAGAGCAGTCTGTCTTTGATGAAATTAAGTGTGCGAAAGAAGCTTATGGCAATTTCTCCTGTCGTCGCGTTCTTTCCTATCCGTCGTTAGACAAGATTTTGCGTGCAAATAGGAATCCCGACTTTTTTGCAGGTCTGCCCATGCAAACAGCACAGAGTATTGTAAGACAGGCAGTGACTGACTTTAAAGCCTGGCTTGAAGCATTAAAGGCCTATAAGAAAGATCCTTCTTCCTTTACGGGAAAACCGAAAATGCCCGGCTATTGTAAGGCGGATAAAAAGACTTTTAAGGTGACAAATCAGGATGCGGCTCTTTATCCGACAAAAGATGGAAAGGGGTGTCTTTTAAAATTACCTAAGATGGATCATCACAGGATACCGCTTTCTTATCTGAAGGATACTTCTAATCTTCGTGAGATTGTGTTTAAGCCTTACTATGGAAAGTATATCATGACATTTATCATTGAAGATATGGCACCACCTTTTTACCCGGATCTGCCGAATATGGCAGGAATGGATCTCGGAACTGATAACATCGCAGCTATCGCATGCACAGACGGCTCGTCTGTTGTATACAAGGGCGGTGCCATTCTGTCCGCAAATCAGTTCTTTGCCAAACAAAAGGCATCTGCCGTATCCATCCTCGCAAAAGGAAAGAAACACCGCCATATGTCCTCTGCATTTTTGAACGATCTTTCGTTGAAGCATGATTGTTTTCTCAAAGATCAAATGCACAAACTCAGTACAGCCATTGTCCGGTACTGTATTGCTCATCGAATCGGTATTCTTGTTGTTGGAACCAATCGCTTGTGGAAGCAACACGCATCCATGAGTAATAAGAATAATCAGAAGTTTATCTCCATCCCTCACGAAAAGCTTCGTTGGATGATCTCCTACAAGGCACTGATTGCCGGCATTGAAGTAATCTGGCAGGAAGAAAGCTATACTTCAAAGGCAGACTGTACTGCAGGTGACTTGATTCCGGTATACGGAAAGGAAAGGACACATCCGGTATTCTCAGGCCGTCGTATTGAGCGAGGATTGTATCTGTGCAAAGCAGGATATTGCATCAATGCGGACTGTAATGGGGCTGCCAATATCCTTCGAAAAGCGTTTCCGCATGCATGGGATGCATGCAAAGATTTCCAATTTTTGTCAACACCTGCTTCTGTCGGATTTGAAAGCTTAAATCCAAGCTCAGTTCCTAATAGACAGAAACAACGTGCTGCAAATAAAAAGAAATAAGTAGTAGAACTGCGTCATCCGGACGCGCCCTGCAAGGCAGGTTGAAAAGATCCGGATCTAAGTATTCCAAAGGTTTCATTCGCCAATGGATAGGGGGCTTCGTGAACAGTCCTTTGTATGCACGACTAGCGATAGGCTCATTTGTCTGCGTTCGAGAGACGTAAGTAGCACGACATCAAAAACTTTACGAACATCGGTCATAGCTTTTAGTGTGTATTTTCGGAGCGAAGCTCCGCTTTTGATACCACGTCCATAGGAGCTATGCACCGCATGGGCGTGGAGACTTCATGTATCAGGTAGTTGATGGAAAGGTATATCATCTTAATGAACAATTAGGTATGCCTGAAAATTCGAACTTACAGATCCTTGTTGATGCATGGGCATTAACTATACCCGAAGAAGGCCGTGAAGATTTTTTGAAAGAGTTTAACAGAGAAAGATTATTAAATCGTTTCGAAAATGGTGAACGACATATATCTTTTCGCTACTGGACGCGCACAGCTACTTTTGAACCGATGCTTGCAGAAGACCATCTGGCTTTGTACAGGGAGAAAGAAACCGGGGATATCATTGCAGTAAATTACGTTCTTGACCGTACAGAGTTGCCACAGGGACAGGAACGTTGGCCTTTTCACTAATTAAGCCACCGTACCCAATTAAATGGCCACCGTTCCTGTCACCATGGTTGCCCTCGGTCATTGAATGGCCGAGGATTCCCACACCAGATTCCTAAATAAATATCAATAATTTTTCTTAACTCTGGCTGCCCTGTTAAAGACAATAAGTCCAATCACAAAAAACAAAGAGATTGCTCCCACTCCAATATTTACTTTTCCGGTCAGCTGTGAGATAAGACTAATCACACCTGTCCCCAAGAAGGAAGCTCCTTTTCCACATATATCCATAAGTCCAAAATATTCTCCTGATTTTTCCAATGGAATGATTCTGGTAAAATAAGATCTTGATAATGCCTGGATTCCTCCCTGAAACATGCCAACCATAATTGCCAGAACCCAAAACTGCCATTGCTCTTTTAAAAACATTGCAAACACAGCAATTCCAAAATATGCTATAATACAAATTATTATTAATTTTTCTGTATCATAATGATTTGATAACCTTCCAAATAAAATTGCAAACGGAAAAGCCACAAATTGTGTTACAAGAAGTGCTAACAACAATCCATTACTGTCAAATCCAAGTGCTGTGCCATAGGCTGTCGCCATATCAATGATCGTATAAACTCCATCAATGTAAAAGAAAAATGCCAGTAAAAATAAGAATATCTTCTTTTCGTTTTTTACATTTTTTAAAGTAATAACAAGGCGCTTAAAACTGTTTAGAACTGCTTTTGGTCGTCTTTCCACATAATTCTTCTGCTTATAGCATTTTAAAAGTGGAATCGTTGTGCCAATCCACCATACTGCAACAATTACAAAAGAAATCATCATCGCTGTCTCTGTGCTAATTCCGATCTTTCCAGCTCCAAGTACAACTCCAAGACATACAATAAATGGAATACAGCTTCCAATATATCCCCATGCATAGCCCTGTGAGGATACATTGTCCACCCTATCATCTGTCGTGATATCTCCAAGCATTGAATCATAGAAAATCAGACTTCCAGAAAATCCAATCTTTGCAATAATATAGATCAGCAAAAATACTAACCACTGTCTGGCAAATCCAAGTGCAAGACATCCAATTCCACCGATTAGCATCGTAACAGTAAAAATTGGCTTTTTCAATCCCTTTGTATCTGCCAAGGTTCCAAATATTGGTCCAAGAATTGCAACAATTATGGTTGCAATTGATGCTGCATATCCCCAGTATGCAAGATAATTTGCCGAAGAAATCCCTGCGTTTTCTGCCAGATAGTTAAAGTAAATTGGCATGATCGTTGATACAAGCAATACAAATGCAGAATTTCCAACATCGTATAGCACCCAGTTTTTTTCTTCTCTTGTCATTCCAACTTTCATCACTTTACTCCTGTTCTATTCTTTTTCCACTGAATGTAAAATCATATAATGCATTTAATTTATTTTCTTTTAAAATATATTCACTATACTCATTGATCAAACAAACTGCTCTCTCTTTTGCTGCTTGATACAGCTGTTTCAATTTTCTAGTGCTGTCCTCACAGGCTGAATTAGCCTTAAAATTAACCATTAAACCGTGCATTTCTTTATAATTTCCAGTCAGATGAAGAAGTGTGTACACTATCATTCTTTTTAATTTTGACGGTGCAAGCAAAAGATGATTATACTTAATCATTCCCTCTAGTGCAGTCTCAATCTGCTTAGGACTTGTTTCTGGAAAAAAAGCTACAATCACTTGGGCATTTTTTATAGATGGCACGATATGTTTTGTCAACTCATGACGAATCGGATCCAATCCATCTTCTTCCATAAGACTTCTGTCAAACTCAACTTCAATCTCCGCATGTGAGATTCCACTCTTTGCTATTTTCTCATCAATATATCCATGACATGTTGAATCAAGTGCGAAATGACAAATAAATCCAAAAATATAGGCAAGTTCTTCTTTTTTTATCGAACTGTTCTCAATAACTTTTGCTGCTCTCTCAAAAAAAAATTTTCCAGAATGCTCGTGCAGTCGATATCCTATTGAATTTACCGGATCCACTTTCAGTGGATGATAATAGAACAGAATGTCAGGTCCATGCAGACCGATATCATAAAGTTCCTTATTTTCCATAATAATCTCTCGAACAGGATCTGAAAGTTGTTTAATCACTTCCTGCCCCATCCTATAATGCGCATATGTAGATGGCATAATTTTTTCTCTCTTTCTAAATTTATACGCCAGAGTCAATTTTTTTGACACCAACTTCTAATTCAGATTTTATTATAAAGCGCAAAAATTCTCTCTGCTATCATGCCAATGTTAAATAATGTAAAATTTAAGTCAAATTGAACCACCGTATCCAATTAAATGGTCACTGTTCCTGTCACCATAGTTGCATGAAAAAATCAGCCCGCAGAATCTTATGCCGCTAAACATAAGCTCTTGCAGGCTGACTACAAGTGAACAGTTAATTTTTGGGGTATATCAATTATCCAACCAGCTTGTATTCTTTCAAAAGCTTGTCGCGATATTCTGCATCATCAGAGGCCTTTTCTACATCACTGTACTTTTTCTCAGCAAGAAGAATTTTTACCAATTTTGCCATCAGATCAACACCTTTCTTTTCAGCTTTCTCTGTCTCTCTTCCAATAATCGTATTTAATGCATCACTCATAGTGTGGATACCTCCTTCCGCGCTCTTTTCTTTATTTTCATTATACGCTTCAATAAATCTGTAGTCATCACCCATTACACTTAGAAGTTCCAATGTTTCCTTAACATGATCGATTGTCTGCGGATTTGGCACGTAATCATTCGTCAGTCTCTGCTGAACAAAATAATCTGCAACAATACGGAAGTCACTCGTAAACTGCTCTACCTTCTCTTTCGGAAGATACGCAACTGAAAATATCTTCACCTTATAATCGTTTACATATTCTTTCAGCTCTTCTGGAATCTCCAGACAATCTCTCAGCGAAATTTCATCATCCCACTTGGGATTCGTTCCAAAATACAGAACAAACGTGACAACCGGATACTTCGGTTCCTTTGAATCATACTGTGAACGGTACTCTGCACCATCATATCCGATAATTCTCAAAGGCATCAGTTTATCCACTCTTGTCTGATTTTCTGTTCCAATGCATGCCAGACGGATGGTTCCGTTTCTCCACGCCTTTGCAACATCTCGTTCCTGACCATGAATTTTCCCATCCACTTTATAAGAAGAATTTGGTGTCTGATCTTCCAAGTCATCTGGTTTTATCAGTCTTCTTCCGTTGAAAAGCAGCACATTCGCTATGTCAGCAAACACATCATTATAGCCTTCCAGCGTTTTTTCTGCTATGTCTTTTTCAGCCACTTCGTCACCGCCTTTCGTTACAGAAACCTCTAACATATTATATTTTCATATTACCACAAAGCCCACTGCATAACAAGCAGCCTTCCTATATTTTTTACTCAAAATTCAAAAACAAACCAAACTGCATGGTTTTACTGGGATAGGCACTAGCTCTTTCTCTAATCTTCTCGTTTTGTGTACACAGATACTTCTTGAACCACCGGGACACTAATTAAGCCACCGTACCCAATTAAATGGCCACCGTTCCTGTCACCCTGGTTGCCTCCATTTGCACCGCGGTCATATCCTAGAAAATGACGAAATGGCACAAAGACTTTTCCATTCTGAAAGGCTTTGCGCATGCCCCAGCGTGTATTCTCTGAAATGTTGCGGCTTTCCTCCTGCGCAAGAGAGCTCATAATAGTAAGCAATAGCTCACCTTTTGAATCAAATGTCCAGATATTTTCTTTTTCAAAAAAGCATTCAACTCCATGTGCTTTTAGCTGACGAATCGCACTCAAGCTGTCCACTGTATTGCGTGCAAAACGGCTGACCGATTTTGTAATAATAAGATCAATTTTTCCGTCTGCTGCATCCTGAATCATTCTCAAAAATTCAGTACGATTGCGCGTAGTAGTTCCTGTCACACCCTCCTCTGCATAAATTCCTGCAAAAATCCACTCCGGCCGATTTTTAATATATTCTGTGTAATACCGAATTTGTGCCTCATAGCTTGTCTGCTGACATTCTCTCGTAGTACTTAATCTGGCATATGCAGCCACGCGACGCTTTTTCATCTGTGTACTAGCCTCATCTACGCTCTCTTTCCGCGCCGGAATTACTGTCACCTTCTTGCTATTTTCTTCCGTTACTGCCATTATATTACTCCTCCATTCTCAAAAGTTTCTGCAGATACAGAATAACAAAATGAGAAATGAGTTTCCACCGTTCCTGTCACCATGAAAAAATCAGCCTGCAGAATCTTATGCCGCTAAACATAAGCTCTCGCAGGCTGACTACAAGTCAACAGTTATTTTTTTGGTATATCAATTATCCAACCAGCTTGTATTCTTTCAAAAGCTTGTCGCGATATTCTGCATCATCAGAAGCCTTTTCTACATCGCTGTATTTTTTCTCAGCAATAAGAATTTTTACCAATTTTGCCATCAGATCAACACCTTCTACACGACCTTCTGCGCGACCTTCTGCACGGCCTTCTGCGCGGCCTTCTGCACGACCTTCTGCGCGACCTTTTTTAATACCTTGGTTCTCTATAGCTGTACTCAAGTTACACATACGCTGCACCTCACTTTCTAATTCTGCAGTCATTGCAATATTGTACTTTTTACTCAACACATTTTTCTTTTCATCTGGCAATACCGATGGAGAAAAAAGTGTATTTAAATGGCCGCCGTTCATGTCACCCTGGTTGTTTTGTCACCATGGTTGCCCTTTATATCTCCTTATGTTTTTCATATTCTTTCAATACTTTTCTTTTGTTAATTTCGCTTTTGTAATACATTTCGCCGAAATTTGGATGTTGCTGCGCGGCCCATTCATCCGCATACTGATTCAAAAAATGTTCAATGCAGAACATCATCTTGTGATGCGCACCAAGCATAGTATCTTCTTTATCTTTTCTTATATTTTTCAGAGTTTTTTGATTATCATCATTTAATAAGAGTCTTGTAACTATGTCCAGCCCTTCGTTAACGGTCTCAGCTGATGCTCTTTCCACAGCTTCAATACGCCTATTAAGATCATTTATTTCTACTATTCTTCTTGCATAATCTAACCATGACATAGGAATGTAAAAAAAACTATCGTCATTTAACAGTTCCGACCACCATGTTGCATAGGAAAAAGCAGCTTCGTCATTCATTTCAATTTTATTTGCAACAAGACAATTTACCGCATCTTCCGATAGCCCCGTCTTTTGACATATATCAACAACTCCTAAATCTGAAGACATGATATCTGTTTTTCCATACAAATAATCAATGGAACAATCCAAAATAACACTGTATGCATACATATACTGGCTTGGTACTTTCCATACATTGTCATACTTTGGACTAGTCAGATGGTTTTGTATATTACGTCTTATTGCTTCTTTTTCTTCAAATGGATTTTTATAATCTTTATGCTCTCTAATTTTTACTATCCTTCTACATTCTGTATTATAAAAGATAGCGTGTACCATAGCTCCTGTATTTCCACAACCTCGTTTATTTGCAACTTCAAGCAGTCTGCGTCCAAATTTGCTCAATTTATCATTTTCATTAATCATATACTTATCCTTTCAATACGAATTATTATTCGTTTATTGGCAACTATTCTATTAAATACGCACCAGTATACGAACTCTTATTCTTGACCTAAACTTATCACAGATGTATTATAAATGCAACAACAAAATCATCTATTTCAAGGAGGAATCTTTTATGAACAATGCTACACAAATTGAAAATCTTTTTAACACACCAAGACCAGCGGCATTCACCACCCATGCTTTATCTCAACTCGGAAATGGTAATATGCAAAATGGTATTAAACGTATTGTAAACTATTTGGCAAGCGAAGCACAATCCAATCTGCATAAAGGAAGACTGCAGGGCAGCTTAATTGGTATTGCAGGAACTATAGCCGTTGGAAGCGGAATATATATTATTTACCAGGTTACACAGAAAAAACACAATAAAGAAGGCACTGAAATTCTAAACACCTTAAAAGTCTCTGAAGAAATCACAGAAGAAAAACCAGTTGATACGTATTCAGATAGACCTGAGATTGCAAATGCAATTCCTATAAAATAGAATTTTTCTACCATTTATCCAAATGAAATTACCTTATAACAATCTTATGGTCTGGCACAAGTCAGGCCATTATTCATGAATTTTGATTCATCTATGATATGAAAAGATGCTGACATACCCTGCACTCCTATATCGTATGCAAACGGACAAAACTCGTCTTTTATTATTTTTCTATACCATCCTAATATACCACTCGTATGTCATCTTTGCTGTACACCACCACATGGTCAACCAAGCTGATCTAAAACTGTTCATCTAATTCCGCTATCAGTAACATCTAATTCTTACATCATGCCGATAAAATAACCATTCTGCGCTGCTATTCCCACATCCTTCTCATAGCACAATGCCTGTTCCTCGTATTCCTATTTTACCTGTCTATGCCGCTCCATTAAGGCATCAAATTCTTTCTGATATTTTTTCCAAACCAATTGTGAGCGGTAATTTTCCTCAATTTTGCCGAAACAAAGGTTGCCATGGTATGCGTAGCCGCAGTAGCGCTGGGATCAAGTACTTATGCGTGGTTTGCAAGTAACAATAGTGTAAAAGCTGAAAAAATGAACGTAACTGCAACAGCAGATGTTAAGTTCTTGGAAATCCAGAATGTTGGAACAAACTTTACTGGTGGTACAATTGCAGTTGATGCTGATGCAGCAGGTTCGAAAACAGACTACAAATTATCACCTGTTACTCCAATGCAGTTAACTGCTACGGATAAAACAGGAATAGAAAAAACAGTACTTGATGTAAAAACTACAGGTACAAATGGTACAGATGGTTATGGTGATGGATTAGCTTGGAAATGGACAACAGCTTCTTCTGGTACAGCATCTGCAAAAGGTGCTGAAGCAGAATGGAAAAACGCTGATGTTACAAGTGATACCGCTAAATATTATCTGTTAAATAACTTTAAATTCCGTATGACTGTAAAAGATGTAACAACTACAAATCTGTATGCTTCAGAAGTAACACTTGATAATACGATCACAAACAAAGCCATGGACGAAGCAGTTCGTGTTATGATTGTTGGTGCTAATGGTATTCAGATTTATGATGCAGGAACTAAAGTATGGAGCTACTTTAATGCTGACGGTACTGCATATACAGAAGATACAGCAAAATTTGGTCTGATTAACACTGTTGCTTATCAGGAAGTTAATGGAGATGAGCAGGCTGTAAAAGTATTTGTATATTACGAAGGTGATGATACAGAACTCTACACAGCAAATCTTAATTCTTTAAAAGGTGTAACAGCTAATATCACATTTACAACAAGATAAAGTTCTTATTTTACCCTATCTCAAAGGTTGTGGCTTGAGATAGGGGGTTCTTTATTATACCTTCAGACGCCAAGATAAGCCAAGGAGACAGAAAAAATTTTTTTATCGGTTCCTAGTTTTTAGAGTAAAATTGAAAATCCCTGCGGTGGCACCACAACTGCCAAACACAGGGATTGAGTTAGAGTATGAAATTACGTAAAACGGTCAATACTCTTATATTTAGTTTGTTGCACCAGCGCAGAAACCAAAAACAGCATTAATCTTGTTTGCTTCACCAGTCAAAGTTGTAATATTGGCTGCAGTACAATCTTCATCACAGCCTTCCATCCAAATATAAGCTGTTACAGTACAAACATCCTCTGGATTTGCAAATGAGTATAATGTGTCCACTTTTGCAGTAGTTGCAGCAGTTTTCTCTACAAGAGCACTTGAAGTCGCATTTACAGTTGTAAGCACAGGAACTTTACTATCTGCACTCATATTGTCAGTTGAAATAACATCCAGTGCTTCTATACCTGATTTGCTTCCGTCTTTAACAGCCTTTGTAACACCATCCGCAGTTCCATTTGTTGTATTAGCAGTTCCGTTACCTTTTTCTCCATCAATCTGATAGAAGAATGTTTTGTTGTATCCATTTGTGTCTGTTACAACCAAAGCAACACGAAGAGTCTTATCTAAAGTTGATGTTGTCTTATCTGCTCCAGTTGCATTAATAACGGTATCTTGATCAAGGTACAAATTGCAGGCCTGAGAAGCTTTAATTTGAAAAGTTTCTGTAAGATATTCTGTATTTGCTGTTGTAGTGCTATAAGTATTTACAAGTGATTGCTTAGCACCATCATCACCTACAGTTGCCCATTCATTACTTTTCCAGAAAGTCATGGGAGTAGTTGTAGATTTTCCAGTTGTTGATACCGGAACCATTGCTAAATTCTTATCATTAGCCATAGTATGTGTAGTGACCCAACCAGTAGCGGCACCATCTGCACCTTCCGAAATCAGAAGCGCATAAGCTGCACTAGCTGATACATCAGCACCAGTTGTTTTAACCATCGTATTGTTCACAAACCACGCATATGTACTTGATCCCAGCGCTACTGCGGCTACGCATACCATGGCAACCGCTGCGCCAAGCTGTTTTTTAAGAGCTTTTACGCTTCCTAAATTTTCTTTCTTCATTATAATTTCCTCCAATCCTTTACGGCTGAATTGTATATTTCCTTTTATCGGACAAGGCTTTTGTACTTAGATCAGGCTCTCACCGGGCCCGGTTAATTGAGTTATCTCCTCTGCCGTTTTCGGTGAGGATATGATCTCAATACAAATTCATCTTTTATTTGTTTTTTTATTCAGCCGTTGGAAAATTCCCTTGTGGAATCCCCCCGCCTTTTTTGCAAATTGCAATCTAGGACTTTTTTTACTACGGATACCTACGAATTGCTCTGTTGCATAGCAGCTTTCGCCCTTAGTATCCTATATATAATCAGTGGTTGTGGCACCGCTTATATCCATCTACTGATTTCTTCTATTTTCCCAGGTGATTACCCTGTCACTGTAATAGCTGTCGTTTGGTGCTTCGTTTCCGGCAGCATCAATTGGCTTGTCGTCAAACAGTGTATCTTTAATATCAGTAACAAATTTCCATAACAGACTTGACTGATCGTCGTAGTCTGAATCTATATTCATGCTAAGTTCGACACTTCCTCCGATAATGCGGTCTACGCACTCTGGATCGTCGCCTTCCATCCATATTACAATTGTGTATTTATCTACGTTTCCTACAAGGAAATTTTGTTCTTCATAGCTGCACACAATCGTGTCGGACTCAAAATTTACGCATCCATCTTCTGGCTCTCCGTTTGCAGACGGTTCTGCATAGACGGTGCGCTCTCCATTTCTCCAGACTGCTACTCTTACAGCTTCTTCTGCACCTTTTGAGCATGAGTCAAGTGTAATGGATGCAACATAACCTAAATCTTCCTTTCCTGCATTTCTAAGATAGTAGGTGTACGCCATATAGTTTTTTCCATTATGACCGCCTTCTATATCGTCCACATCTTCAGGAATATCTTCAATTGAGATGTTTGTCGCATCTTTTACTGTGCTTGCAGTAAGTCGTGCTGTCGCACCCTTGAAATCTCCAGTATCGGCGATACTGACACCTTTTCTGTACAGCTCCAGTCGGTTCAGGTTAATAGTGAAGTTGCCCATCTTCTCCTGCATGAATGCAGTAATAAAGAGGATACAGACAACTAACATTAACGTTAATAGAAGTAACTGCAGCTTGTCAAGACGAAGCAGGGCAGCTCCAAGTTTTCGGCGCTTTCTATGAGGCATATACATGCTGACGATATCTTCCATATCTTCTGGCTTTAAATCGTCACCATATTTTTGCATCAAAGCTTCCAGCTCTTCGATACGTATAATTTGATCTGTCTTTTGTTTCTTATTTTTTCTTAGTTTCATGACATTTACAGCTTATACCTTTTCTTTACATAAGCAACATATTCCTGCATCTGTTTGCGCTCTTCAAGGTCTGCAAAGCGCAGCTGAATACCTGCTACAAAACGAAAGGCACCGCCCTTTGGCAGTTCGCGCATCCAGCAGACAACGCCGACAACATCATGTGATTTCTGTCCGGATGATACTGTTCCTATTCGGGGCAGCGTAAAGATACAGCTCTCTCCAACATCAAACCAATGGTTCATATAAACAGCAAGACCATTGTTGGAAATATCCATCGTCTGTCCCTGCTCCTTATCTATTTCACCGTCTGAGTTGAGTGACCATGTATCCTGCATAAATTGAACTGGAAGTTCAATCTTCATACGAACATCAATACGCTTGATTAACTGCCGCTGCTCCGTGACACGGCGAACCTTCCAATAACGGCGTATACCCTCTTTTACCGTATCATCTACATAGCCTGCAATGATCTGTGCATCATCACCTTCTCCATACTGGAACAGCATCTTCTGAGTATCTTCTGGAATCAGCGCCTTTCCTCCAACCATTGGAACTGATACAAGAAACGCTGACTCGTCAATCGCCTTATTAAATGTGCATACCATATTAAATTTTGGTTCCTGACCGACTGGTGCGTCATATGCCACACGCATCTTCGCCCCGTGTTTGATTTGTAATGTTCCTGCCATTTATTCTTTAGCTCCTTGTCTGATCTGAGAATTTCCTGTCTGACTTTCCAAAGCTGTTTTACCCAGAACTTAATTTTCTAAAAGTGTCATTTTCCGCCATTTTAGGCGGTTTTTGGCACTTTTCACGGCTTCATTTTAACAAATAAACATTAGAAAGTCTACTATATTTTTCGCTTCAAAAAAAGAACAGACAGTGATGCCCTGTCTGCTCTTTTTATTTATAACTATTACTTTAACTTTGACTCTCTGTGGATGATCTCTTCTCTTCCCGGTCCGTTTGATACGAGTGTGATCGGAACCTGAATCTCCTGCTCGATGGTGTCGATATAGTTGCGGCAAGCCTCTGGCAGATCTTCGTAATTGCGGATTCCGCGGATATCGCAGTTCCAGCCTGGCAGTACCTTGTATACCGGCTTTGCCTTCTCAAGCTTCTGAGTGGTTGGGAAATCCTTTGTTACAACGCCGTCGATCTCATAGCCTACGCACATCGGAATCTCCTTTAAGTAGCCTAACGGGTCAAGTACGGTAAGTGCAACGCTTGTTGCTCCCTGCATACGGCAGCCATATCTTGTTGCAACTGCATCGAACCAGCCCACACGTCTCGGACGGCCTGTGGTAGCACCAAACTCACCCTTATCACCACCGCGCTTACGAAGCTCATCAGCCTCCTCACCGAAGATCTCGCTGACAAATGCACCTGCGCCTACTGCACTAGAATATGCCTTTGCAACAGTTGTGATCTCGTTGATCTCATATGGCGGGATACCTGCGCCGATTGCACCGTATGCTGCTAATGGAGAGGAAGAAGTTACCATTGGGTAAATACCGTGATCTGGATCCTTTAAGGTACCAAGCTGTCCCTCTAACAGAATCTTCTTGCCTTCCTTGATTGCCTGATGCAGATACAGTCCTGTATCAGCTACGTAAGGAGCGATCATTTCCTTGTATTCCATAAGTGTATTAAAGATCTCATCTGCATTTAATGGATCCTTGTGGTACAGATGAACAAGCATAACGTTCTTTAAGGTGCAGATGCGCTCGCACTTTTCCTTTAACTCGTCCATATCTCCGAACAGCTCGCTTACCTGGAAGCCGATCTTTGCATACTTGTCAGAGTAGAACGGAGCGATACCGGAACGTGTGGAACCAAATGACTTTCCTGCCAGACGCTCTTCTTCGTAGGTATCCAGTGCTACATGATATGGCATCAGGATCTGTGCACGATCAGAAACCATAATGTTTGGCTTCGGAACGCCCTGCTCAGTTAAGCTGTTTAACTCCTTTATAAAATACGGAATGTTCAGTGCAACACCATTTCCAATGATATTTACAGTGTGCTGTGAGAACACGCCGGATGGAAGAAGGTGCATTGCAAATCTTCCATAATTGTTGATAATTGTATGTCCAGCGTTGCTTCCGCCCTGGAAACGGATTACAATGTCAGACTCCTGTGCTAACATATCCGTAATTTTACCTTTACCCTCGTCGCCCCAATTGGCGCCTACAATTGCTCTTGCCATATCAGTTACCTTACCTTTCTTATACGTTAATCTCTGCTGTCATACCAAGGTCTTCCTTGTTCTTAGCAAGGATTGGATTTATTACTTCTGCGAGGAAATCCTCTACCTGCTCCTTAGAACGTCCTGTGTAACGCTCTGGATTCATGCACTGCTGCAGCTGCTCTTTTGTCAGGTGGAATGTATCATCTGCTGCAATCAAATCAAGCAGGTTGTTGTCAAGACCGTTTACCTTGACATTACGTCCAGCCTCCATGGACAGCTGGCGGATCTTCTCATGCAGCTCCTGACGGTCTCCACCTTCCTTTACTGCATCCATCATGATATTCTCTGTTGCCATAAATGGAAGCTCTGCCATCAGATGCTTGTGAATTACCTTCTCATAAACAACCATTCCGTCTACGATATTCAGATAAAGATCAAGAATACCGTCAACTGCCAAAAAGCCCTCTGGAATACTGATTCTCTTGTTTGCAGAATCGTCAAGTGTACGCTCAAACCACTGAGTTGAAGCGACAAGCATCGGATTCATAGCATCTGAGATCACATAGTCTGCCAAAGAAGCAATACGCTCACTTCTCATTGGATTTCTCTTATATGCCATTGCAGAAGAACCGATCTGATGCTTCTCAAATGGTTCCTCAACCTCCTTTAAGTGCTGCAGAAGACGCACATCGTTTGTAAACTTATGTGCACTCATTGCAATACCAGCCAGCACATTTAATACACGGCTGTCTACCTTACGGGAGTAGGTCTGTCCAGAAACAGGATATACACCAGCAAAGCCCATCTTATCTGCGATCATCTGATCCAGTTTTCTGATTTTTGCATGATCACCGTCAAACAGCTCCATGAAGGATGCCTGTGTACCTGTTGTTCCCTTAGAGCCAAGAAGCTTTAAGGAATCGATTACATAGCAGATATCCTCATAATCCTGCACAAGCTCCATCATCCAAAGCGTTGCACGCTTTCCGACTGTGGTTGGCTGTGCCGGCTGGAAATGAGTGAATGCCAGTGTCGGCAGCGCCTTGTAGCGGTCTGCAAACTTTGCCAGCTCAGCAATGACATTGACTAACTTCTTCTTTACAAGCTGCAGTCCCTCACGCATGATGATCATATCAGTGTTGTCACCTACATAGCAACTGGTTGCACCCAGATGGATGATACCCTTTGCCTTTGGACATTGTACACCATATGCATAAACGTGAGACATAACATCGTGACGAACTTCCTTCTCTCTCGCCTTTGCAACATCATAATTGATATCATTCTGATGCTCTTTAAGCTCAGCGATCTGCTCGTCTGTAATATTTAATCCCAACTCCTTCTCGCTCTCTGCAAGTGCGATCCACAGCTTTCTCCATGTGGTAAACTTCTTATCCTGTGAAAAAATATATTGCATTTCCTTGCTGGCATAGCGCTCGGAAAGTGGGCTTGTATAACGATCTGTTGCCATAGTAAACCAACCTTTCTTCTATATCTTTTTACTTTTGATAGTCGCCGCGGATGTCCTCTGTCGGCGGATCCAGCGGATATTTGCCATTGAAACATCCAGTACAAATGCCAAGTCCCTTTGACATTTCATACAGACATTCCTCGTCTAAGTATGCGAGGGAATCAGCTCCGATAATCTTACAGATTTCATCTACACTTCTGTTGTGTGCAATCAGCTGATCCTCAGATGGAATATCAGTTCCAAAGTAACACGGATGCAAGAACGGCGGTGAGGAGATTCTTACATGAACTTCCTTTGCACCTGCCTCACGAAGCATACCTACAATACGGTCACTTGTGGTTCCACGCACGATTGAGTCATCAATCATGATGACACGCTTTCCCTTTACAGCCTCTGTAAGTACGTTCAGCTTAATGCGAACACTTGACTCGCGGCTGCTTTGCTTTGGCTTGATAAAGGTTCTGCCGACATAGCTGTTCTTTACAAATGCCATGCCATACGGAATGCCGCTCTCCATCGCATAACCCATAGCTGCGACATTACCAGACTCCGGAACACCGACAACAAGATCAGCATTAACTGGGTGATGCTTTGCAAGAGAACGTCCTGCAATCAGACGGCTCTCATATACACTTACGCCATCAATATAGGCATCTGGTCTGGCAAAATAAATATATTCAAAAATACATCTTGCATGCTGCTCCTTTGGGATACACATGCTTCGGTTTGATTCAATTCCTTTTTGTGTGATGGTGACGATCTCGCCCGGCTCTACGTCACGGACAAATTCAGCACCGATAGTGTCAAGTGCACAGCTTTCTGATGCCAGTATATAGGCATTGCCACGCTTTCCGATACACAGCGGTCTAAAGCCATATGGATCTCTTGCTCCAATGAGCTTTCTCGGACTCATGACAACAAGTGAATACGCTCCCTTGATTTTTTTCATCGCCTCTGCGACAGCTGCCTGTACGGTCGGCTGTTCAACTCTGGCTCTTGCAATCATGTACGCGATAATCTCAGAATCGATTGTCGTCTGAAAGATTGCACCTGTTCTTGCAAGCTCCTGGCGCAGCTGCGGCGTATTGATCAGGTTGCCATTATGTGCCAGGCCTAGTGTTCCTTTGATGTAGTTTAATACAAGCGGCTGTGCATTCTCTCTCGTAGAACTACCTGCCGTCGAGTATCTGGTGTGGCCTACACCGATGTTTCCTTTCATTGACTCTAAGTCTTCCGGGGTAAACACCTCGTTGCACAGACCCATTCCTTTATGACTCAGTACTAGTCCTTTGGGACCGCTAGTGTCGCTTACCGCGATACCGCAACTCTCCTGACCTCTGTGCTGCAGAGCAAAAAGACCATAATAAATAGTCGACGCTACGTCATTGCCATCCATGTCGTAAATGCCGAACACGCCGCACTCTTCATGAAGATGGTCATCTACTTCGTATTGCTGATGTATCATTTGTCTTTTCCTTCCTGTTGTTGTGACATTCTCACACAGACGAAGCCCTTTTACCATTTGCTTCGCCAGCCTAGGTTTCATGGTGCCTTTACGCTTCTTGCATTCTTTTCTGCCAAACGCACACGAACAAATCTGCCGCATGGACACCACCCCTAATTATATATGACCGCCTGTCGAAAATCAAGATGAAATTAGCCAAATTTCATGTTTTGCTTAGTACCCGAATGTGCCCTCTAGTGATTCATCCTTTTCAATCCAGTCTGCTACCTTTACGACTCGGTAATTATCTTTATCATCACGCACATATACAGTCTCAATTCCTGCATTTATGATCATTCGCTTACACATGGAGCAGCTGTTGGAATTTTTTACATATTCACCTGTATCTGCTTCTACTCCTGTCAAATATAAAGAGCTTCCGATCATCTGATCTCTTGATGCACTGATTATGGCATTTGCCTCAGCGTGAACGCTTCTGCACAATTCATAGCGCTCACCCCTTGGAATCTGAAGTTTCTGTCGGATACAAAACCCTAAATCAGTACAGTTTTTGCGTCCTCGCGGGGAACCGACATAGCCAGTCGATACCACCTCATCATTTTTTACGATAACAGCACCGTAGCGGCGTCTAAGGCAGGTTCCTCGTTGGGAAACGATCTCTGCCAGATCCAGATAGTAATTGACTTTATCACGTCTCATGCGATATTACCTTCTTTCTCAGTTAACGTTAACTGTTAATGACTTCGTTTCTTATATCTATAATACACGAAAATAAGACCGCCTGTCAACTCTGACAGACGGCCTTGAATTTTAACTATTTATACAAGACGACGATATCCGATCGGCTGCTTGTTATAGAATACATTATCTACTACGATACCTCTCTCTGCACTTGCTGCATGAACCATCATGCCGCCGCCGATGTAGATTCCTACATGGCCTGGGAAGCAGATAAGATCACCTGGCTGCAGCTGCTCGTATGATACAGCCTGTCCATAGTCAATCTGTGAGCCTGAGTAGTGCGGAAGGCTGATACCGAATGCTGCGTATACGTTCATGGTAAATCCAGAACAGTCAACACCGCCTCCTGGTGTCAGGTTTGTGCCGCCCCATACGTAGTTACACTGTCCTACCCACTGCATTGCATAGTCTACGATAGACTGTCCATTACCGCTTGGAGCTGGTGCCGGTGCTGGAGCTGCTGGCTGTGTTTCTGGAGCTGCCGGTTGGGTCTCCGGTGCTGCTGGCTGTGTCTCTGGAGCTGCCGGCTGTGTTTCCGGTGCTGCTGGCTGAGTCTCTGGCGCTGCCGGCTGAGTCTCCGGTGCTGCCGGCTGGGTTGCCTGAGTCGGTGCCGGGTTTGCATATACTTCAAGGTTTGAGCTAAAGTCACCATAATACATGGTTACAACATTGTAGCCCTCCTGCTTTAATGTCATACCTACCTGCGGTGAATACCATCCGTCGTAAATATCCTTTACAGTTCCATCGCTGTAGCTTACTCTTACAAACAATTCTGCGGTGTAGACAACATCACCCACATACTTTGTACCGCCCTGGTAGCAAGCCTCAATACCTGTTACAGATGCTACAGTCGGAACTTCTACACTTATGGTTTCATCAGATGCTGAGCTGCTTGGTGCTGCAGACTCTCCTGTACCATTTGTTGTATTTCCTTCAGAAGATGCATCTGTGGATGGCTGTGCCTGAGTTTCCTGTACAGACTCTGCTGCAGAGGATTCTGCTGCTGCCTCGCTTGATGCTACTGATTCTGCAACCTGAGTAAAGTAGCCGGAATCTGATGCTAACTTATATGCTGCATCTGCAAGTGCAAGTGCGCTTTCCTGCTCCTGCTTTGAGGTTGCTGCCAGATCTTCTAATCCAGAATCTGCTGCAAATTCGCTGTAGTAACCAAGAAGCTCTGCTGCATAAACGATAGCTGCATATGCACGATAGTAGCCTTCGCCTGTTCCCTCTGCCATTGCCTGCTCGTATACGTTTCTGGAGTAGTTGATATCGATCATGAAGTTCTCCAGTTCCTGAGATACAAATTCATTGTCTACCTTCTGAGCCTGAGCGAACTGAGTCTTAATGGTGATGCCGGACTTTGAAACATATCCAACCTCATCATTTGCAATATGTATCTTTACAAAATCACCCTGATCCTCAATGATTGCGTACTCTTCATCCTTGTATACAGTTCCAACAACATTTGCGCTGTCAGATGCACTGTCGCGAACATTTAACTGATCTGCTGTAACAACTGCATAGCGGTTCTGGATATTGTCCTCAGCAGTCTTGGCTGCTGTGCCAACTAATACGTAGGCTGCGCTTACATAACCTTCTACATCGCCGCAAGTGATACGATACCAGCTGCCTTCGCTGTTGTTTACGGAACTTTTGATGTTAACCTGGCAGTTACTGAAAAGTCTTCCGACTGTTACACTGCCTGTGGATGGCTGTTCACGCACGTTTAAGTAACCTGCTGCGCTTACCAGTCCTACATTAGAAGCATCTGAAGTGACAGCAACAGTAGCGGCCATAACGGTTTTTGGCTCTTCGGTTTTTGGCTCTTCGGTTTCTGTCTCACTCTCAGCCTCAGATGTTGCCTGAGCCTTAGGAACAAGATAATCTAAGATTGCCTCATCCGGAGTTTCCTCTCCTGCGTAGTAGTTATTCAATGTAACAGCCATGCCTGCGATTGCACTCTCACCCTCAAGCTCACCTGCGGATGCCGGAACAAAAAATGTACCAGACAGCATAGACGCTGCTAATATTGACGTAACAAATCTGTTTCCTTTGATCTTCATATATACCAAGCCTTTCTTTATAAAACCTCTTTACATTCTTATCTGCGAGCGAGTAAGCTTGCACTCCCTCGCTAGTTTCGCAGTAACAATTCACGAGTGAACTATTACTAAATATTACAAAATTATTACACTTCGAGGGGCATTATAACAAAATTATTACGAGATGTCAAGTGAAATCGGGATAACGATTAAGAAAGAAAGCGCGTTTTTCGCCAAAAAAACCACCTGCAATCGGGAAAATGACACTTTACTGTGCCTTTCCCGATATTAGGTGGCTCTTAATTATTTACTCTCTTCCTCTGAAGAAGCTTCGCTTACCGCTTCCTCTGACTCGTCAGACTCGCTTGAATTTTCTGCTTTTACTGACTCTTCCTCGCTAGTTTCATTTTCTGAAGTTTTTTCACCGCCAGTTTCACTTTCTGAGGTTTCTTCTCCGTTAGTTTCACTTTCTGAGGTTTCTTCTCCGTTAGTTTCACTTTCTGATGTTTCTTCCTCGCTTGGTGCTACGTAAACTGGAGTTGTAAAGCGGATTGTATCAATCACATCCTCATCTACCTTAAACTTTGATGATTCTTCCTGAATCTCGGCATATTTCTCTGAGAATAAGGCTGTCTTTCTGCTTTCGATCTCTGAATCGATGGCACTCTGACGTGCCTCCTCATCGTTATCATCAAGGCAGCGGATGATATAGATGCTGCCGTCATCGCTTTTATATACAGTGCACTCGTCTGTTGACAGCGCCCACGCAGCTGCATTATATACAGCAGTTCCATCCTCACTTATGGAAATCTCAGAATTTGTTGCAGTAAAGTGACTGTCATTTTGATAATCACTGATAAAGTCTGCTGCATCATTTCCTTCCTCAAATTCCTTAAGGATCTTGTCTGCTGCATCGTTCATCGCATCCTGACGTTCCTGCTCTTCTTCTGAAAGTGTTTCTACCTCAGTTGAATCTTCAGTGGATGCCTCAGAGGAAAGTTCCGAAACATTCTCGCTTGATGCTTCCTCAGTTGATACTGCCTCAGTTGATGCTTTTTCACTGCTTGCTTCTTCTGTGGAAGTCGTTACATCCTTGGATGCACTTTCTGATTCTGCTTCTGTATTCTCTATAGAAGATGCCTCTTCGCTGCTGTCTTCATCACTTGACACTTCTGTAGTTGCCTCATCGGCTGCTGTCGTCTCTGTCAGTTCACTTGGCGTCAGCTTTACATATGCAATCTTTTTGCGAAGGAACTCATCATCACCAACTGTTGTATCAACATCAGCAACAAGATCCATATAAACAAGATTGGCAATTGCATTCTCTGTATATGTCTTTTCAATCAGCTCATCTGTTGCGCCGACTGCATCCAGATAATCTTCTGATTCTGTCTGAAGCTTTTCAATTGCCTCATCTACCTTTGCTTTTTGATCATCACTCAACTCAATGCCATTTTTCTTTGCATACTCATTTAATACAAGTGTCTGGCGAAGCTGTGACAGAGACATCTGCTTGATGTAATCACCGACTGTCATGCCTGAACCATCGCCCATATCGTTGCCGCAGATGTTTGATCCAAAATAGGATTCATAGGTATACTCCATGGAACGTATCATATAAGTAACCTCATCCAGCATGATATTTGTATCGCCAAATGAAACAGCAACTGTATCCTCTGGTGCCTTTTTCTCTAACTGTTCGCATCCGCCTAATGTACTAACGGCAGTAGCTGCTACGAGGGCTGCTGCTGCATACTTCATAATTCGGTTCATAAATTTACCTCACTCTATTTCTATATTCTCTATCAACGCTCCGAAGTGCATCTTCTTTATCGGGCGCCTCGTGAACTTTGCTTTTCATTTTAGCATGATTTTATGAAACAATCAACGTTTTTATATCGCTTAACAGTTTTTTCAATGTTTTCAATGTCAGCGTTTTTTCTTTGACTGCGCCATCTCCTGCCCTCAATAAGAAATAAGGATTGTCTTTGTCAAGCAGACGAAGTGCACCTCGGTAAGACTGTATAAGATCCGGCACACGCATCGTGTCAAATTTTGCTCTTGGATGCATGAACAGGCGAATCTCTGTTGACGAGGACTTGATTTCTTTAATATAGAGAGAATGCGCATCCGCACGAAGGATTGACACCTCAAGCAAGTTGGTGACTGGTTTTGGAACACTTCCAAAACGGTCGATAAGCTCGTCGATCATATCCATTGACTCTTCCTCTGTCTCGACTGCTGCAATACGCTTGTAAATTTCCATCCTGTCTTCTTCGTTTCGTATATAGCTGTCTGGAATGTAAGCGCTGATTGGAATGTCCACCGTTGTTTCAAAGGTTTCCTCCATCTCAAGCTCACCCTTTTCTTTTTTGACAGCCATATTTAACATCTTGCAGTACAGATCATAGCCAACTGCTTCCATATGACCGTGCTGCTCACTGCCAAGCAAATTTCCAGCGCCTCGAATTTCCAGATCACGCATGGCTATCTTAATACCTGAACCAAGATCAGTATACTCACGAATTGCCTGGAGACGCTTTTCAGCCTCTTCTTTTAAAATCTTGTTTCGCTGATACATGATAAAAGCATAGGCAGTGCGGTTTGAACGGCCTACACGTCCTCTTAATTGATACAGCTGTGCAAGTCCGTAGCGGTCGGAATCGTGGATGATAATAGTATTTACGTTTGGAATGTTTAAGCCTGTCTCTATAATAGTTGTGGAAACAAGCACGTCTATATCACCGTTAACAAAGTCCATCATGATCTGCTCTAGCTGTCGCTCTGACATTTGACCATGCGCAAAGGCAACATTTGCATCTGGCACAAGCTTTGCTATCTGTGCCGTAATCTGATCAATATCCTTGACACGATTATACACATAATAAACCTGTCCGTCTCTGGCAAGCTCTCTGTTTATTGCTTCGCGAACCATTTCCCAATTCATTTCCATTACATATGTCTGAATCGTTCTTCTCTCATACGGTGCTTCCTCCAACACACTCATATCGCGCACGCCTATCATACTCATATGAAGTGTTCTCGGAATCGGTGTTGCCGTTAGTGTCAGCACGTCAACGTCTTTTTTAAGTTGCTTAATCTTTTCCTTGTGTGTGACACCAAAGCGCTGTTCCTCATCAATAATCAAAAGGCCTAGATCTTTAAATACAACATCCTTTGACAGCACACGATGCGTTCCTATTACAATATCGGCAAGACCCTTTTTTAAGCGCTCAAGTGATGCCTTGATCTGCGCTGACGTGCGAAAGCGTGATAAAAGTTCAATTCGAATTGGATAGTCCTTCATTCGCTCAACAAATGTATTGTAATGCTGTTGAGCAAGAATAGTTGTCGGCACAAGAAATACGACCTGCTTACTGTCCTGCACAGCCTTAAAGGCAGCTCTGATGGCAATCTCTGTTTTTCCGTAGCCTACATCACCGCACACTAAGCGGTCCATGATTTTCGTGCTTTCCATATCAGCTTTTGTCGCATCAATTGCTGCAAGCTGGTCTGCCGTCTCATCAAATGGTACAAGCTCTTCAAATTCTTTCTGCCATACAGTGTCTGTTCCATACTGATAACCGTGACCACTCTGGCGCACTGCATACAGCTCCACAAGCTCCTTTGCAATGTTGTTGACTGCTTTTTGAACACGGCTTTTTGTTTTTGTCCACTCCTGGCCGTTCAATTTGTTAAGCTTTGGCTGCTTAGACTCTGAATCAGCATACTTTTGTATCATATGAAGCTGTGTGACAGGAAAATACAGCTTTCCGCCATCACCATATTCTATCTTAATATAATCTTTTGTTACCTTATCCACAATCTGTCGCTCTGTTCCGCGATAAATTCCCAGTCCATAATTTTCATGCACCACATAATCACCAGGCTTTAGCTGCGCAAAATCACTTATTCGCTGACCCTGATAGTGGCTCTTTTTTTCTTTTTTCTTTTTCTTAACACCAAAGATATCGCTCTCTGTGATAACAGCAAATTTTAGCATCGGATATAAAAAGCCACGGTGAAGGTTTCCGTAAGTAACCATGATCTCACCTGGATTTATCTTTTTATCCTCGTCCTCGCTGTAATATGCCAAAAGATCATACTCTATAAGCTGATTGACAATGCGGTTTGCACGAGTTCTTGACGGACACAAAAGGACAATTCGGTACTTTTCCTTCTTCCAGTGTGTCAGATCCTTAATTAAAAGTTCAAAACCTTCACGATATGTGTTCATGTTCTGAACATTTACTGCGTAGCTGTTTACCACCGTAAAGTCAGCCAGGCGGCTGTCAAGTGAAGACAGTGCTGCAACCTGACCGCGCTCAAAAGCAGCAAGCACATGTTTTGCCGGTGTTAAAAGTGCTGTCTGACCTGGCAAAAGAAAGCCCTGCTCCAGACGATTTTTCATGCTTTCCTCAAACTCAGCCTGCACACCATCACCGCGCTCTTTAAGACGCATCGGCTCATCAAGGAAAACTAACGTGTTCTTCTCATCAAAATATTCAGAAAGTTGAACAGTGCGCGGATAAAAATAGCTTATATAGCTGTCTGGTGCCTCTAATACAACATCTTCACCAAGTGCCTCTAATATGCGGTTTGTCTCCTCGCGAAGACGCTTCGCCTTGTCTGGCTCCTTTGCTTTTTTAAAGACAGCTAACTGGCTCTCAAGCTCATTTTGAATCATTCCCGCAGCACGCCGTCTTGCCGTATCATCTGCGATCACCTCTGCCGCTGGAAAAACAGATACGCACTCGATCTGATCCATTGAGCGCTGGCTCTGCGGTTCAAAGCAGCGAATCGTATCTATTTCATCTCCCCAAAGCTCGATTCTAACCGGAACCTCCATTGTCAATGGATATACATCAGCAATACCTCCATGAACAGTAAACTGTCCTGGCTCCTCCACACGTCCTACACGCTCATATCCCATCACAGTCAGGTCATGCTTTAGCTTTTCAAGATCAAGCTCATCACCTTCTTTTAGCTTTATCACATGACTCATCAGCTGTTCAAACGGCACTGCCGCGCTCATGAGCGCATCCATTGTCGTGATGATAACCTTCGCCTCGTTTTGATAAAGTGCTGCAAATGCCTTCATGCGCTCTGCAATGATGGCATTTCCCTGCAGATCTGCGCTAAAAAAGATCAGGTCACGCGGTGGAATCACATAGACCTGACTGCAAAATAATTTATAATCTTCTTCAATTTCCCTTGCCCGCTGTTCATTGTACGTCACAACAAGCTGCACTTTTTTCTCTCCAAGAAAGGTGCTCATAAAATGCACCTTCTCGGAGTCAATACAGCCTGTCATGCCCACTGGATCTGTTCCCTTCAAAAAATCTCTTGAAAAGTCTTCATATTCCAGCAGGTCCGTCAGCGGATTTGCAAAAATACCCACAATTGACCCTCCTTATCATTATTTTGTTTTCTTCTGGTTATAATGATTCATGGTTGCCTCTAGTCCATTGTTCATTAAGGAGCAGACTGCTTCGGCTGCTTCTTTGTAGCCGTCTTCCATTGCCTTTTTTTCTTCGCCCTGGAAATGGCTGAGTACAAAGTCTGCTAAATCCATCTTTGGCGGCTTTGCTCCGATTCCGACACGCACTCTTGGAAAATCCTGTGAATTGCAATGCAGAATGATATTTTTCATACCATTATGACCGCCTGCACTTCCTTTACCACGCACGCGAAGCTGTCCTGGCTCTAGGTTAATATCATCATATACTACAATTAAATCAGAGATATCTGTTTTGTAGTAATTCATGACCTCCTGAATACACTCTCCGCTTAAATTCATGAAGGTCTGAGGCTTTACTAGAACAACCTTTTGTCCCTCAATCGCGCCTGTTCCAATTAAGCCCTTAAATTTTTTTGTTGTTACATCAATATTGTATTTGTCAGCAAGGTAATCAATAACCTCAAAGCCAACGTTATGTCTTGTTCCTCTATACTGTGCGGTTGGGTTGCCCAGACCTGCTATGATATACATGTTTTTTCCTCCTTCTGCCACTGGGGACAGGGACGGTGGCATTAAAAAAGCAATTGCCGCGGCGTCCCTGTCCCCGATGGCGCTCATGTTAGTTCAATTTATTATACGGTCACTCATTCCAAGCGAATCGGCAAGTGCCTGCAGATCAAAATCTTCTGGCACTGTTATTCCATTTACAGGAAGCGGTCTGCGTCTGTCAAAGACATCATATACGTCAAACAGATCACTTGTGAGTACCTTCTCTGGATAAACCATCTGCTTAAACATCATCTGACCATCCATGTTGCGGCGGCCCTGACGCATGTAATTTGAGCCATACTGCAGCCAGTACTGAGTACTGTCTACGTTGCAGAAATATCTAAAGCCTACATCCCAGAGCTTTTTGAATTTTTCATTTTCAAATGTATACTGTGATGGTCTCCAGTCTCCTACATCTGCTCCTAACGGATATAAAATAATATCTGTATCTCCGATTATAGATTCTACTTCGCGCTCCCACATATCTGTGTCCCATACAAGATGTTCATAGCTTGTACTTGTCATATTCAGATGACCCCAGCTGTGGCTGGCAAGCTCCCAGCCCAGATCGCGAATTGCCTGTGCAACTTCTCGTGCTGTCTGCTTGTCCTGCTCAATATTTTTATTTGGTGACGTATGATCTTCGCGCTTTTCTTTATCGTTTGCAGGTGTAGAAACGTAATAGTCACAATTTTCATTGTACCAGAAATCACTTGTGCGATAGCCTAAAATACCATCATATCCTGTAAATGCCAGAATACCCTTTGAACCCTGATAAGAAAAATCAGGATGTGTTTCAATAAAATCCTCTAAAACAGTCAAAACGTCATAAGAACCATATGATACACTTCCATCACGCTCAACATACTCATTTACAACCTTACCGTTTTCATCAAGACAGAGCTTTGTCGCAAATCCAGTTCCTGTCATATACTCATAATAGCATACATCGTCTTCGGAAAGTACAAATGGCTTTTTTCCTCTCGGAAGATAAATTGGCTGCTGCACCATCTGCACGGTGCCGTCTGGCTGCGTTTCCATCTTTGCAATCTTATGAAGGCTTATCAAAACATAACCCTTGTCATACATAGACTGCATTATATCCTTAAATTCTTCGATAGTTGTCATTACCTGATCATAATCACTGCTCTTATAGCTTGCAAATGCAAGCTCGCTGTCAACAATAAGACTATGGAAAAAGATATGTGTAATCTTATCATAGTCTGTCCACTGTACAGCCTGTGATTTCAAACTCTCATAGCTTTGAATGCAGCTGACATATGTTTCATTATCTGCATAGCCAGGTATTGACTGAATCTGTGCAATTGCACCGTCATAATCGTACTGCATTGCTTTTAAATTAGCAGCCTGTACGACTGGATCACTGCTTTGTACAAGAGCACCATCCGCAGCCGCCTCTGTTGCCTTCCATGTTTCGTATTCCACAGGTGCTTTTGTTGATGCTGCCTGATCTGACTGCACATGCGGAAGCGTCACTGGGCGCAGGCATACCAATGCCACTGCACCAAGACCTGCACATGCAATTACAAGCAGCACCAAAAGTATTACAATAGGCGCACCTGATTGGCCTCTTTTTATTTTCTTTCTCTGATAGTCTTCCCAGCTGCGTCTTTTCTTTGCCATTTGTTCCTCCATTTTCTTTGTTTACGGCACTGGAACGGTCATTCCCTGAAGTACATATTTTGTATCAGTCTCAAATACATACGCATTCACAATGTATGAACCGTGCTCGTTTTTATGCTCACTTACTGGAACATAGCATGTCGCTGTGTTTCCAGATACGGTCATGTTATGCCATACCAGATCATCCTGTCCATTTGCTGCTGTCCACACTGCAGTTGAAACCTTTTTATAGCCTGCAGGTGCATTAAATTGAATTGTCACACGGAAACCATTTGATGATAATTCTGTTACATATGGAATCGCCATCGACAGCACACCTGTACCGCTGCCATTATTATTTCCTGAGCTGCCTCCAGGATTTGCACCTGATGGAACAGTTACATTGACTCCCTTTAATGGTGCTAATTTTCCTGCATTATCATATAGGTAAATATGAGTCGTGTATGCTCCGCTCTCTCCCTTATGGGCACTTGATGGCACGTAAAATGTAGCTGTATCACCGTTTACGCTTGCCTGGTGCCACACTAGATCATCCTGTCCATTTGCGTTTGTCCATGTTGGCATCAATACTTTGCTTACTCCTGACGGTGCATTTATTTTTGCCGTAACTCGGTAGCCCGATGCACTAAGTTCCGTAATAGAAACGTCACCAATTGAAAGGCTTGATGACGCAGATGTCGATGCTGGAACTGTTACATTTTCGCCCTTTAGCGCAAACTGTCCCTGTCTATCATATACATAAATATGCGTAATATATGCACCGCTTTCTCCTTTATGGGCACTGACTGGAACATAGAATGATGCAGTATTACCACTAACACTTGCCTGATGCCACACAATGTCATCCTGTCCGTTTGCCTCTGTCCATGTCGGCATCATAACACGGCTCACACCTGCATCTGCCGAAAATGTTACATTTACACGATAGCCTAACGAAGACTGTTCTGTTATGCTTGTTGATACAATTCTCACTGGCGCCGCATTTGTCACCACCGGCGCTGCTCCTACTAGCAGTGATGCCGCCAATAGTCCCGCTGCTGTTTTTCTCCTTTTCATACTTTAAAACCTCGCCTTTCCAAAAATAATTACGTTACATTTTCCCTCAGCCACATTATACCGAATGAAGACGACAATTGCAAGAGAAAGAAAGACTGCCCGAGGGCAGTCTTTCTTTTATAAGTATTCATATATCTTTGTCGAATTGTTATGAAATCAAAGTTTATGCTTCCTGCAAAGCCTCCTCGTATTTCTCGAGAATAATCTTCTGCACATAATCTCTTGTCTCTGAGTTAATGGGATGTGCGATATCTCGGTATTCTCCTGTCGCCGATTTACGGCTTGGCATCGCAACAAATACTCCCTTTTCTCCTTCGATCACCTTGATATCGTGAACCACAAATTCATTGTCTAGCGTAATAGAGACGATTGCTCTCATCTTACCATCCAGTGCAACTTTGCGCACTCTCACATCTGTAATTTCCATCCCAGTATTGCCTTTCCGTCCTCTGCACGCCTTTGTGCAGCTAATTTTTTATTCTTCTTTTATAAATTCTAAAAACACTCGGCTTCGCTTCGCTTCATCCTCATGTTTTTGGCGGGGATCAAGGTCACAAGCTTTCTCATGCAAGCATGATTCGCTTGTGACTTTGATCCCCTGGTATTATCAAATGATGAAGCGGTCTTTCTTCTCTACAACGATGCGAATATCACCTGGCTCTGACTTATAGCATGCATTTGCTTCGATGGTTCCTCTGCTCTCTACGATGCAGTTTTCAATGACTGCATTATCTCCGATATAAACATCGTTCATGATAATAGAATTTTTGATAACACAATTGTTTCCAATATATGCCTTCTTGAATACAACAGAGTTTTCAACTGTACCGTTTACAATACTTCCACATGCGATCAGGCTGTTTGAAATATTAGCACCCGGATTATATTTTGCCGGCGGCAGATCATCTACCTTTGTGAATACACTGTTGCCTTCCTTGAAGAAATAACTGCGGACATCTCTCTTTAAGAAATCCATATTTGTTCTGTAGTAAGCCTCAACTGAGGAGATGTTGTTCCAATATGTTTCAAGCTGGTATGCATAAATTCTCTTGATATCCTTATAACGGATCAGAATATCCTTGACCAGATCATATCTATCTTCCTCTGCTGCACGCTCAATTAACTCAATCAAAAGACGTCTTCTGATTACATAGATACCACATGAAACATTTCTGGAAGTCTCAATCATTGGCTTTTCCTCGTAGCCTCGGATTCTTCCGTCATCATCTGCCTTCACTTGTCCAAAGCGGCTTAAATCCTCTCCCTCTGGCATTTCCTTGCAGACAACAGTGATATCAGCACGCTTCTGAATGTGGTACTCCAGAATCTTATTATAATCCAGCTTATAAATTCCATCGCCAGAAGCCAGAACCACGTATGGTTCATGGCTTCTTTTGAGGAAATGCAGGTTCTGATACAGGGCATCGGCTGTACCCCGATACCAGTTACTATTTTCAGCGGTTATAGTAGGGGTGAATACATATAAACCGCCCTGCTTTCTTCCAAAATCCCACCACTTTGAAGAGTTTAAATGCTCATTCAAGGATACGGTGTTATACTGTGTTAAAACTGCTACTTTCTGAATACGGGAGTTTGACATGTTGCTCAGCGCGAAATCAATGCTGCGATAGGTTCCTACCATTGGCATAGCAGCGATCGCACGGTTATATGACAGCTCCTTCATTCTCTTGTTGTTTCCACCGGCTAAAATTATACCAATCGCTTTCATTCTTCCTCGCCTCCCTTGATGATGTATCCACCGCTTACAAGATTTCCATCCGGATAATCTTCAATAGCGGTCTTTCCGGCAATTGCTACGTTCTTTCCAATTGTAACGCCATCCGGAATTTCGGAGCCTTCTGCAACGGTTACAAGATCACAGCAGTAAACCTTCTTATTATACTGGCTGTCTGCATACTCACCGACACCAATCGTACAATTTTCTCCAACAACTGCATCCTGTGCGATGATTGACTTGTAAATCTTTGTTCCCTTCTTGATTACAGCACCCTGCATCAAAATGGAATCATAAACTTCTGCACCTTCTTCAACAATAACTTCTGGTCCAATAACGCAGTTTCGTACTCTTCCATAGATTTCAGAGCCATCACCTATGATACAGCGCTCAATCTGTGCCGTATCTGCAATATACTGCGGCGGCTGGTTATCAGATTTAGTATATATCTTCCAGAACTCTTCATACAGATTAAATACAGGAACGATATCAATCAACTCCATATTTGCTTCCCAGTAGGAATGAAGTGTTCCAACATCCTTCCAATATCCATTAAATTCATAGCAGAATACTCTGTCACCACGCTTATGGCAATATGGAATGACATGCATACCAAAGTCGCAGTTTGGAATATCTTTATTTGTGATCAATGCCTCACGAAGCACAGACCATGTAAATATGTAAATACCCATGGAAGCTAAATTGCTTCTTGGATGTGCAGGCTTCTCTTCGAAATCGGTGATACGGCCTGTATCATCTGTGATCAGCACGCCAAAACGACTTGCCTCCTCAATCGGAACAGGCATAGCAGCCATCGTAACGTCTGCATTGTTTGCCTTATGATAATCAAGCATCACTTGATAATCCATTTTATAAATGTGATCACCGCCTAAAATCAATACATACTCTGGATTAAAGCTGTCGATATAGCGAATGTTCTGGTAAATTGCATTTGCAGTACCAGTATACCAATCACTGTTCTCGTTTGCTTCATATGGAGATAGTACTGTCACTCCGCCATAATTACGGTCGAGATCCCATGGAATACCTATGCCGATATGGGTATTCAAACGAAGTGGCTGATACTGTGTTAACACACCTACTGTATCCACCCCTGAATTAATGCAGTTACTTAATGGGAAGTCAATAATGCTGTATTTCCCGCCGAAGGATACAGCTGGCTTCGCTACTTCTGAAGTCAAAACTCCAAGACGGCTTCCCTGTCCGCCCGCCAATAACATGGCGATCATTTCCTTTCTAACCACAAAATCACCCCTTTGTTCTTTAATTGTTGTGTTATCAGTTCACCAAGCGCCTGTCATCAAGTGAAATAAACTGTCTAACAGTGAAGGCACATAAGTGCAGTCTTGTGAATAGGCGTTTGGGGAACTGTAATCTTTTAGTACTTGTCGTTATTATAGCACATCTCTTTCAAAAAGTGAACAATTTACAGAAAAAAAAATATGCATTTTTATTTATTTGTTACAGTTCACGCAACCTGCTAGATCTGGACAAATTTCATGCTTGCATGGAAATTTGACAGATCAGCAGGATGTGGTGAACGCCTGTTTATGAGCAAAACAAAGCTGCGAGCAAACTTTGTTTGCGATTAGCAGCGACGCACGGAACGTGCGGTTTTGTGAATAGGCGTTCATTCGCACAGCATAATAACATTTACGCTTTACATTCCTCCAAAATCGAGTATACTTAAATCAAGCAGAATTTGTGTTAAGAAACAACTGTTTTTCAGTATTGACTTTGCTTATTTAACTTGATTATTCGGAGGAAGTACCATGTACCATATTAATTTTGAAAATCCATGCCATGTCTATTTTATTGGAATTGGCGGCATCAGCATGAGCGGACTTGCTGAGGTTTTAATGAAGGAGGGCTTTACCGTCAGCGGCTCTGATTCTAAGGAATCACCTCTGACTGACCATCTGTCCTCACTTGGCGCTGTTATCTTTTATGACCAGTCCATCTCTCACATTCCACAGGGAACAGATGTCGTTGTCTACACAGCAGCGATCCATCCTGAACATCCAGAGATTGTTGATGCAACAAAGCGCAATATCCCGCTGTTAACAAGAGCTGAGCTTCTTGGACAGCTGATGAGAAACTATAAAACAGCAATCAACATTGCTGGAACTCATGGAAAGACAACTACGACCTCTATGGTTACTGAAATTCTTTTGGCTGCTAATACTGATCCGACAATCTCTGTCGGAGGCATTCTTCCAACAATCGGAGGAAATATTCGCGTAGGTGGCTCAAATCTTTTTGTCACTGAGGCCTGCGAATACACAAACAGCTTTTTATCCTTCTATCCCACTATGGAAGTTATCCTGAATATTGAAGCAGACCATCTTGACTTCTTTAAGGACATTGACGATATCCGTCATTCTTTCCGCTTATTTATGGAAAAGCTTCCAAAGGATGGAATACTTGTAATTAACGGTGATATTCATAATCTTTCTGAGCTGATCAATGGACTTGACTGCGAGATTATCACTGTTGGACACGGAGAATCCTGCGATTATCGTGCTTCTAATATCTCATATAATGAATTTGCTCAGGCTTCCTTTGACGTCACAGATGCAAGCAACACTACACTTGGTCACATTCAGCTAAGTGTTCCTGGAGAGCATAATGTTTACAATGCACTTGCTGCCGTTGCCCTTTGCAAAAAGCTGAATCTTTCAATGGATGCCATTGTTTCCGGTCTTTTGAATTTCCATGGCACACAGCGACGCTTTGAAAAGAAGGGTGTCGTAAATGGAATTACTATTATTGACGATTACGCACATCATCCGCAGGAAATCACAGCGACACTTACTGCTGCAAAGAAGTATCCTCACAAAAAGATCTGGTGCATCTTCCAGCCGCACACCTATACAAGAACAAAAGCTTTGCTTACTGATTTTGCAAAAGCTCTGTCCTTAGCAGATGAGGTCGTTCTTGCAAAAATTTATCCGGCAAGAGAAACTGATGATCTTGGCATAAGCTCCGACAATATCCGCGTTTTGTTAGAGCAGGCTGGTACAAGTGCTCATTACTTTGAAACCTTTGAAGAAATTGAAAAATTTATTTTGCAGCACGCAGCCTCTGGTGATCTGGTGATCACTATGGGCGCCGGTGATGTTGTAAAAATCGGAGAAGACTTAATTTCTAAATAAGGTATTCGCAAAATCCCCAATTGCTTGCCCTGATCCTAAGGGAAATAATTGGGGATTTTTTATCGCTTTTCAAAAGAAATAACTTGTGCTATACTTTACAAAGATGATACTTGGATTTTGGAGGTTTTTTATGTCCTTTCTTTTACTGGAGAACCGGCTCAGCATAGATACCCTTGTTGTTCCCGGCTATTTTATAGACCGTTTTCTTCCTGCCGCCTCCGGTACGGATGTAAAGGTTTACCTATATTTGCTTCGCGCTGTCTCGACATCAGCCACTGGTTTAAGCAGTGCTTCAATTAGTGACAGGCTTGATATTTCAGAGCGCGAGGTACTTCGTTCTCTTAGTTATTGGGAATCTGTTGGTTTGATGCGCCTTAGCTTTACATCGGGTCACGAATTGTCAGGAGTTGCATTTACAGATCCATCTATTCAGGCAGAGACAGAGGCTTCTGCACAGACTGCACCTACACAGACAGCTGCACCTGCTCCAAGCGTACAATCTGTAATTCCTACGCCCACTCCTGCTTTAGTTTCTCCTGCAAATACAACCATTGCAAATGCTTCTGGCTCAATGGCTTCCACACAAACTACTACACATTCTGCTGCAAATGCGACCCCTTCTATACAGTCACTTCATCTTTCCCAAGAGGAGCTGATTCTTCTTGAGAACGATCCAGAGTTTAACATGTATATGTCGGCATGGCAGCAGTATTTTTCGCATCCGCTTAATTATGCAGACACAGAATCATTTGGCTATTGGTATCTTCAGTTTAACCGCTCACCAGATGTCATTGATTATCTTGTTGATTACTGCGCTAATCACTGCAAGGGCAAGCTTAATATGAAATTTATTGATTCTGTTGCCCAGTCCTGGCATCAAAAGGGTCTTCATACACTTGATGCTATTCGTCAGTACAACCTGCTTCATAATGATACTGTCTATGCTATCATGAAGGCATATGGCTTATACAATCAGACTCCTGCTCCGGCTCAGCTTGAATATATCAATAAATGGATCAAGGATTACAGTTTTCCTACAGATGTCTATGTTTATGCCTGCAATATCACGATGAAAAAATGTCAGCGCCCAAATGTTAATTTTACAGAAAGCATCTTAAAGCGCTGGAAGGAAAAAAATGTGCATTCACTTGCTGATGCACAGGCTGCTGAAAATCAGCGCGATCAAAAGGTAAAAAGTGATGCTGCAAAGCGCACCAGTTCAAACCGTGCTTCTTCTGTCGCAAAGGGTACACAGCAGTTTCGTAATTTTACTGAGCGCAAAAATAATAATTACATGGAAAAGATTTTAAAGCAGTATAGTCAGGATTCAAATGAATGATTATCACAGAAAGGATTGACTTTTTATGGCTCTGACCAATTCACAATATAATGAACTGATGCGCCGCTACAGCCGCATCCGTTTCCAACACCAGCATGAGATGGAAGAACGTCTGCGCCATATCTATGCGCAGTGCCCAAGACTTCTTGAGATTTCAAAGCTTCTTCCGACATCTAGCGCTGCTCTTGCAAAGGCTAAAATCACTGGCAATAAAGCGCAGGCTCTAAATGCGCAGATGCAGATTGATGCACTTAGACGCGAGCGCGGTGCGCTTCTTTCTTCTCTTCACTATACACTTGATGATCTTCAGCCAAAGTATAGCTGCCCGGACTGTAAAGATACTGGATATCTTGACGGAAACCGCAAATGTCACTGCTTTGAGCAGGCTGGCATAAGCTTACTCTATGAACAGTCTGGCATTAGAGACCGTTTGGAACGTGAGAATTTTAACACATTTGATATAAACCGCTATTCAGATGCACCAAATCCACTTCTTGGCGGAATGAGTAATCGCGCCCATATGCAGCGTCTCAAACTTATTTATGAAAAATATGCTTATCAGTTCAAGGATGGAAACCCTAGTCTTTTAATCTTTGGAAATCCAGGCGTTGGCAAGACCTTTCTTTGTAACTGTATTGCAAAGGTTGTTCTTGACAAAGGCTTTTCTGTCTTATATATGACTGCTCCTGAATTTTTTGAATCAGCTATGCAGCGTTTTCATTCTAACAACGATGATTCATCAGAAAATGATTCATATGCACTCACATGCAGCCTGTTGATTATTGATGATCTTGGAACTGAAAATCTGACTCCTTTTGTAATCAGTCAGCTGTTTCATGTGATCAATTCGCGTGATCTGTCAAGGAAAACAACTATTATCTCAACAAATCTAAGCCCAGAAGAGCTTCAAAGTACCTACACTGAGCGAATCTCCTCACGACTTATGGGGCAATATACGCCTATCCCTGTTTTTGGAGAAGATTTAAGAAATTCGTAGACATAATTTTTTTCTAAAAAATAACATGCCCCCTGCTAATTCGCTTATGACTTTGATTCTCTGGGGTCATGTTGCACAAATTTTTCTTTCTTTTTACGTAAATTTCTTTTTTATCCATTTCGACGTAAGGCTTGAATCTTCGACATCTTCATGTTATGATTAGTTAAGGTTCGTACTTTTGGACGCAGGTAAGCTGCATATTATAATCATGGAGGTCATCATGCCAAACGAAAAGAATCTGAACACGATACCAGTGGGCACACTGGGTCTTATCCCACTTGAAAGCTGCGCAAGCCTTGGACAGAAGGTTAATCAATACCTGACTGAGTGGCGCGCTGAGAGAAGTCATGCACAATCTACTGCGCTTCACTTCTCTGAATACAGCAAGGACAGCTACATTGTCAAAGCAAAGAATCCTCGCTTCGGTTCCGGTGAAGCAAAGGGCGTTATCGAGGAATCAGTCCGCGGCTGCGATCTGTATCTTATGGTGGATGTTTGTAACTATAGCCAAACGTATTCTCTGTGCGGATATGTGAATCACATGTCTCCAGACGATCATTACCAGGATTTAAAGCGTATCATTGCTGCTGTTGAAGGCAAGGCACGCCGTATCAATGTAATCATGCCATTCCTGTATGAAAGCCGCCAGCACAAGCGTACTTCCCGCGAGTCTCTTGACTGCGCTATGGCTCTTCAGGAACTTACAAAAATGGGTGTATCCAACATCATTACTTTTGATGCTCATGATGCACGTGTTCAGAACGCAATTCCACGTGATGGATTTGAGAGCGTTCCGTGTGTATACCAATTTATCAAAGCACTGCTTCGTGCAGAGCCAGATCTGCAGGTTGACAATGAGCATCTTATGGTCATCAGCCCAGATGAGGGCGGCATGGGCCGTGCAATCCAGCTGACTAACTATCTTGGTGTTGATATGGGTATGTTCTACAAGCGCCGCGATTACACCCGCATTGTAGACGGAAAGAACCCTATCGTTGCTCACGAGTTTTTAGGTACCAACGTAGAAGGAAAGGATGTCATCATTATCGACGACATGATTTCTTCTGGTGACAGCATTCTTGATGTTGCACGCGAATTAAAACGCCGTAAGGCACGCAAGGTTTACGCTGCTGCTACTTTTGGTCTGTTTACAAATGGCCTGGCAAAGTTTGATGCTGCTTATGATCAGGGTATCATTGATCATATCCTGACCACTAACCTTGTTTACCAGAGACCAGAGCTGCTATCTCGTCCGTACTATGTAAATGTTGATCTGAGCAAGTATATTGCACTTTTGATTGATAACTTAAATCACAATGTATCAATTCATGGTCTATTAAATCCGACTGACAGAATCAACCGTATTCTTGAAAAGCATCGTGCTGCGCAGGCACAAAAAGCTGCCGAGAATAATATCTCTGAGGAAGCATAATACAAACAAAAAACCTTCAAATACATTTTTTATCGAATGTATTTGAAGGTTTTATTTTTATACTGCTTTACAAACAAGTCCGCATACTGTTCCGTCGGCTGCTGCTGTTGTCAGCTGACGCACCGTCTTAGTACGGCAGTCTCCTGCAGCGTAAACTCCCGGTGTCCTTGTTTTACAATTTTCACCGGCAATTACATATCCAGCCTCGTCAAGATCTACGAGATCTCTAAATACTTCATTGTGAGGCTCCATTCCTATTGCAACGAATAAGCCATCTGCCACAAGTGTCTTCTTTTCACCTGAAAGATTTGTAACTTCAAGTTCTGTCAGCTTCTTTTCACCAATAAGTGCAGTCACACGACTTTCCATCACACACTCAATATTCTCTGCAGCCATTACCTGATCAATAAGACTCTTCTCAGCGCGGAATGTATCTCTTCTGTGAATCAAATACACCTTGCTGCAAATGCCTGCCAGATACAGCGCATCCTGAAGAGCTGCGCTTCCTCCTCCTACAACAGCCGCTGTTTTCTCCTTAAAAAACGGTCCGTCACATACAGCACAGTAAGAAACTCCTCTTCCAATCAGCTCCTGCTCTCGCTCGATTCCTAGATGACGATGTGCCGCACCTGACGCAATAATAAGATTTTTGCCCTCATATGTCTCACCATCCTCAGTGCAAACTTCAAAGCCATTATCTATTTTTCGTGCCGAAATTACCCTGCCATAAGTAACCTCACCGCCAAGATTTGTCAACTGTGCCATCAGTCCATCTGCAAACTCCATTCCGCTGATCTTTGCAATACCTGGATAATTTTCCACACACGGAGACAATGTAATCTGTCCGCCCATAGCCTCACACTCCAGAATAAGCGGCTTAACGCCAGATCTGAGCGCATAAATTCCTGCTGTCAGACCCGCTGTTCCAGCCCCTACTATAATCATATCGTACATATTCTCTTATTTCCTCTTTTCTTAGTTAATAAATGGTATATATCCTCTAGCTTAATGAATAAATTTCGAGATAAAATCTCTTACCAGACGGCGCGTCTCATCAATTCCATCCGCATGGCCAAATTTTCGCTCTGGATGCCACTGAACACCTAAAATCTTCATCTGTTCAGACTGATATGCCTCGATGGTGTGATTATCTTCATCTATTGCAAGCGGCTCAAAGCAGTCTGCAAGTGCATCCTCGAAAATGACATCCTTATGATAATTGTTAACGTAAATGCTTCGATTTTCTTTTAGCAAACGTACCTTATGATCCTCACCGCGCTCTCTAGGACACGGCAGATCAGGATGATATGCCAGTTTTCCACCGAATAGAACATTCACATACTGCATGCCTCGGCATGTACCTATAATCGGTATTCCATGATTAACACAATAGTGAATAAGCTTTTCTTCCATCTTATCACGGTATGGCTGTACCGTTTCCTCATGTTTACGGTCATACCACTGCGGTCCAAGTGCACCGCCGCCAACTACAATCAAAAGATCTATTTTTTCATCAAACAGACGCTCGAAGTTTTTAGTATGGTTTGCAACAGGACGCGGAATAAAACCAATAGACTCATAAAATTCAACATATCCAGCCTCTAGTATATCAGTTGGATCTCCGTAATCGTTGACACCCTCTCTCTGCGTGATAAGTGCATGGAGATTTGTATATTGAATGCCTTCCTTGATCAGACCATTTCTGCAGTCCATCTCCAAATAGTCAAGCTGTGATACTGTATCGTAAATTTTCTCGCCACAGCCGATTGCTGCCGGAATATTAAATTCTGCGCATCGAATTGCCATGTGAGAAGCTGCACCACCATACTTTGTGATAAATCCTTTGATATTTTTTGTAAAAATCCATTCGTAGCCTGGGTCAGCCTTTGGCACTACAACAATTTTTCCAGTGATATCAGCATCCGGCTCCTCATCAAGCAACACTACCTCGCCCTCGACTGTCTTTGCCGTGATGAAATTAGGGCGTGCCTCATACACAGGAATCACATCTACGCTCGCACCTGACAAAATAACTTCTGGAAGAAGAATTAATCGGCTGTCATGATTTAAACGGCGCCGCTTTGTGATTAGCTTCATCCAAAGCTTTTTTAAATTTTCTGGATCACAGCCTGACTCATATAGCTTAAAGTCATCTACACACAGCCAAGACAAATCCATAGTACGAATCTCCAAAATTGAGCCAAGCTTACGAATCAGTTCTAATACCATACTAAGCGATTTTGTAAATTCAAATTTAAAATACTCTCGCTGTTCAATTGCGCTAATCCAAAATTTTGCCATACGCTCTGCAGGCACATCAAGCTGTGTATCTTCCAGAGCCTGCGTCAAAATACTGATATCAAGATCTTTTTGAATCTTTACCTTATCTTTTTTAATACGCGATGGCGCAGGGCGAAAATTCATCGCATCGTAGCGGTCTGAACGAATATCATATGTGCCGCTTCTAAGATGTCCATACTTAAAGTTAAACTCCTCGCGGCTTATAAGACCCTCAGAAAAGCGCTCAAAATCATCGTTAAATTCTGATGATACTGTAGAAATTCCCTGCATGAAAGTATCCACATTTTCGCTTGTATAGTAGCCAGCATCTACAAGCGTGCGAAGAAATGCTCTTGCGATAAAGGCAAGTCTTGCCTGGCGGGCAAATTGCGGAGTACCATTTGTGCGAATTTCTTTTAACAAAGTCAAAATACTGTCGATGATTCTGTCAATTGACACATCTTGGTACAACAACTTTTCAATTTCCTCACGGCAATTTTCAAGACGCTTTAGTGCTTCAAGATCTTCTTTTAAAATCTTTTCCTGATTCATTACAGCATCAATCGTAAGCTTTTTTACTTCGCGCACAAGAAGTTTACGTTCTTCCTCGGTAAAACCATAACGAAGCAATCTCTTTGAATTTTCCTCCGTCATAAAATCATAGCTGCTGAAAATGATCTCAAACTCAATTTTATCGTGTGCAGAAAGGTCTTCCTCAAGCCTTGTCTGATAATACTGAATAAGACGAAGTGCGAGCGGTTCCGGAATACTTGCTGGAATCAGTGAATAATAAGAATATGTCAAGTTAATATATGGCTTATTTCCAACCTGATACATAAGATCCTCATTAAATGCACGATAGCCTAATGTACGGATTCCTTCATTCCATGCATGATGCGTTATGATCTCGCGGTACAGTGAATAATCTAACGCCCTTGGATTGCTTCCAATGATCTCAGATGGATTCCAAAAAGCCATATCAGAAAGCTTCATCGGCTTTCCTGTAATTGCATCAAGGTGCTCCTCATACTCCCGGCGAATCTGACCCTTTCTTGCAAAGAAAGAATAATCATCAATATAACGTCCTTCACGATAGCCTGCTGCAAGCGGACGAACCTGAAATAGAATCACCTGATTGTGGCTGTCTATGGCAAATTCAATATCAAGCGGAATATCCTCTATGATGCTCTCTACTTCTGTTACTGCTGTAATCAAATTGCGCCAGCGCTCCTCAAGCTGATAAAGTGAAACATTTCTCGCAATCCAAAGCGTTTTGCCGCCACGACCGCTTGTTACACTGTCTGTTGACCCCAAGTCATCGTAATTAACAAGATAATATGGTCTCTTTCCTTTTAAGTCACGTGAAAAGACAACACCGCTGACACACACGTCTATTGCCTGGCGCTGGATCAGTACCTGCTCATTTGAAATACCCTTTATATCTTTTTCATATGACTGAATTACAGCCTCGATTGATTCTACGATCTGCGCACGACTCGCTGAATCTACATCAAGAATACTTTTATAATGTCCTGCATTTGAGGACTTCATACAGTCTTCCTGCGTAGAGGAGCTTCGCACAACGATTCTGCAGCCACCAAATTTTTCCATAATCTCTGTGCAGACTTGATTTTTATTGCGCCAGAAGTCTTCAACTCTAAGGATATACATTTCCTCAATGCTTGCCTTTTTGATCAGGTTTTTCATCGCATACAATGTATTTGCCTTTGTCGAAATAATCTTATTGATACGATTCGCCATATTGCATGTCCTCCCTTGCCTGTACTGCTTTGTCTATTTTTTATCCAGATCTATATCACGAGTGTATCTGGTTTTTTTCTACCATACCAGTTTACCACACTTTTGACAATCCCGCCACATAAAAAGGAACCACCTTGCGGTGATTCCCTTTCTTATTGCTTATTACTCATTTTGTATTTTACTTTACTTCCTGCTGCTTCTTCTCAACCAGTTCACGAATAGCCTTAAGATCTTCGGCTGTCAATTCCTGACTGTCAAGATAAGCACGGATGAACTCTACCGCAGAACCACTAAAGCTAGTCTTCTGATAGCGCTTCATCAACTCTTTCTGATAATCTTGTTCTGAGATTAATGGTTTATAAACATATGCATGACTTCTCTTTTCATATGTTACATAGCCTTTGTCACGCAGGTAGGACATAAATACGCTAATTGTTGTTCTAGCATACTCTTTACCATACTCTGTCTTCAGACGCTCTAACAAGTCTGCTACAGCTACATTGTCACCAATTTCCCAGATACATTTCATGATCACTTGTTCTGTGTTTGTTAATTCTAACATCACGATATCCCTTTCTGTACCTTAATTTAGACAACAGTATCTTCTGTTTTTACAGCTGTTTTTTTGCTCCCAGAATAAATCCTGCCATGTGGGCAATACTTTTTTTCTAAGGCAACGAGATTATATTACCGCATTTTCTTAATAATTACAATGAATAAAATTAGCATTTTATTAACTTTTTGTATTTTTTTGATCAAAAATATGACGGTAAATTTAATCTCTTTTGCAATCATCGTCAAATTCATTTATTTTGTGACAAAATCTGTGCTTAATCCTGCTCCACAATCTGTGGACGGTTTAAGATTTCCATAAATTCCTCACCCGTAATTGTCTCGTGCTCATAAAGGAACTTTGAAATCTCATGAAGCTTGTCCATATGACTATTTAAAAGATTCTTTGCCTTTTCATACTGCTTCTGCACAAGAGCTACTACAAGATCATCGATCTTTGCAGCTGTCTCCTGTGAACAGCTCATACTGGTGTCTCCACCTAAGTAAACATTATTTAAGCTTTCCATTGCTACCATACCGAACTCACTCATGCCATATCTTGTGATAATCGCGCGTGCAAGCTTCGTTGCCTGCTCAATATCGTTTGATGCACCTGTTGTCACATCTCCGAACACAAGCTCCTCTGCCACGCGTCCTCCGGTAAAGGTTGCAATCTTGTTTTCAAGTTCTTCCTTTGTCATCAAATACTTTTCGCCTTCATCAACCTGCATTGTGAAGCCAAGCGCACCTGATGTACGCGGGATGATCGTAATCTTCTGCACTGGTGCGGAATTTGTCTGCAGCGCTGCTACAAGCGCATGTCCGACCTCGTGATACGAAACGATCAGTTTTTCTTTCGTTGAAAGAATACGGTTCTTTTTCTGATAACCAGCAATAACTACTTCAACACTTTCCATTAAATCAGTCTGTGTTGCAAATTTTCTTCCATCACGGACGGCACGAAGTGCTGCCTCATTAACAATGTTGGCAAGCTCAGCACCAGATGCACCTGCTGCTGTTCGCGCAATTGCGTTAAAGTCAACATTGTCTGCAATCTTAATCTTTGCCGCATGTACCTTCAAAATATCCTCACGACCCTTAAGATCAGGCAGTTCAACCGGAATACGGCGGTCAAAACGGCCTGGACGAAGAAGTGCAGGGTCTAGAGACTCCGGACGGTTTGTCGCTGCCAAAATGACAACACCCTTAGAACCATCAAAACCATCCATCTCTGACAGCAGCTGATTTAACGTCTGCTCACGCTCATCATTGCCGCCGATTTGACCACTCTCTCTTTTCTTTCCAACTGCATCAATCTCGTCGATAAAAACAATACATGGAGCCTTTTCATTGGCCTGTTTAAACAGATCTCTTACTTTTGCGGCACCCATACCAACGAACATCTCAACAAATTCGGAACCTGAAATGGAGAAGAACGGAACATCTGCTTCACCAGCTACTGCTTTGGCAAGCATTGTCTTACCAGTTCCAGGAGGGCCTACAAGAAGTGCACCCTTTGGCATTTTCGCACCGATCTCACGATACTTTTCCGGATTATGAAGGAAATCAACGATCTCCTGAAGAAGTTCTTTGGCTTCCTCCTCTCCGGCAACATCTTTAAATTTAATACCATCAACAGACTTTACATAAACTTTGGCATTGCTCTTGGAGCCGCCGCCCATGCCAAAGGTCATCATGCTCTCTCCATCGCCCATCTTGCTCATCATTTTTCTGGAAAGAAACCATCCCAAAAGAGCAAAAAGAGCAATTGGAAGAATATAGCTTATCAACATATATTCAAGCATGCCCATCTGCTGAACAATTGGCTTACTAAATACAGCACCAGCTTCCTCAAGACGATTTACAAGATCAGGATCGTTCATTGTTCCTGTCTTGTAAATATGCTCACCACTCTTGTCTGAGAAGGTAATCTGCGTATCTTCTACGCTGACTTCTCCAATGTTCTTTTCCTCGATCATTTGGAGAAATGTGCTGTAATCCGTCTGCTCTACCTGTCGTCTAAACAGATTCGGAAATACAAATGTATTTAAAAGCAAAAACACAATGATGGCAATGACCCAATAGGTCAGCATCGGTTTTTTTGGCCTGTTCGGCCTGTCATCTACTTCCATAAGCACCTCACATTCTGCCTTGGATTTCCAAAGCTTTTGGCATATTTTAGCCTATTCGTATCATACCCCTTTTCATTAGCACTGTCAAGGTGAGAGTGCTAAATTTTGTGTGAAATAAATATGAATTATTCTATTTTTCCGACTGTTTACGTGCTTTTTTTGAATGATCTGTGGCCATTTTTCTTTCGTAATAAAACATATATTGCTGCATGACACCGGCAAATCCTTCGTATTTTTCTACTGGGAAGCTTCCATTATAATAGGTTTTCTGGATTCGGTCAATCCATACATCTACCGGAAATGCACCTATACGATGATATCCAAACAGCGCCACACAATTTGCAACCTTTTCACCAACGCCATAACATGAAAGAAGTGCTTTATGCAAGTCGTCATCACCAAGCATAGCCCATTTTTTTATGTCTAATTCCCCGGATGCTACCTTTTGGGCAGCTTCATACACATATTTTGCCCGATATCCCAAAGAAAGATCCTGCAGATCAGACAAGCTTAATCCTGCTAGCTGCGTTGGCGTTGGAAATGCAAAAAACTTATTTTCCTTATCTATACATGTTCCGCATGTCGTCGATAAGCTTTCCACTGCCTGACGTATTGCTGGAATATTTTTTCTTTGTGAAATTATAAAGGTGATGAGCATCTCCCATGGATCCTGGTTCAAAATGCGGATACCTTTTCCATATGCAAATGCAGACTTTAGATAATTGTCATCCGCATCAATTGCCTTTTCATAACTGCGGTAATCAAAATCCAAATCAAAGTAATGACACCAGAACTGCTTGTATTCCTCTTTGCTGCAAAAGAATATCAGATGGACACCATTCTGGCAAACAAAAACTTTTTTATCTGCAGCCATGACTCGATACCATGCCATGCTTTCACAATTCTCCAAACCCTTGCTTTTGCAAAGCTTTTCCTGCTCCTGCAAAGAAAGTTTATAAATTCTGAAGCATTGTCCACTCTCCATGATCTGTTCAAGGTCAAAGCAATCTGCCTCAACATGAACACATTTTGATTCTATATACTCACATAAATTTACATTCTCACTCATTGATACATTTCCTTTCTGCATGCGACTTTTCACATACAATACCATGATAAAGCAAATGCAAATATATGTCAATTGTGTTACAAACGAAGGGCACCGCCCCTGCATTTGTCTTTATCGATGAGCTGGATAGTTGCTCCTTCCAGTTCCTCTCCATCGGCGATATCTACCTTGCTGATCTTAACTGATGTGATTGTAGCTTCTATAAAAAAGAGCGCACTTTCGTGCGCTCCTTTCAATAATCTAGTTATTACACCAGATTTTTTATTTTTATATCTGATTACTCTACTGTATATGGCATAAGTGCGATATGACGAGCTCTCTTGATAGCTACGGTCATTGCTCTCTGATGCTTTGCACAAGTTCCGGTAATTCTTCTCGGAAGGATCTTTCCTCTCTCGGAAACATACTTCTTTAACATTGCAACGTTCTTGTAATCGATAACGCCGTTGTTCTCTCCACAGAATACGCAAACCTTCTTTCTTCTGCGAGGTGCTCTTCTCTTCATGGAGGAATCAGTTTTTTCTGCCTTATTGTAAGCCATGTTCTTCTCTCCTTTTTGATTTTCAATCTATCAAGCGATTTTCGCTTTGATTATGGACGTTTTCTCCGTCTGTCTTTGACATCATTAGTTAAATGGAAGTCCTTCGTCTTCTACGCCGTCTGGGATGTTCATAAATCCGCTTGCAACTGCGCTTGCCGGCTCTGGTCTGGACTGAGACATTGCCGGTCTGTAACCGCCATTGTCTGAACCTGCACTTGCTGACTTGCTCTCTGCAAACTCCTGATCCTCAACAATCACATCTGTCGTATAAACTTTCTGGCCATCCTTATTGGTATAGCTGCCGGTCTGAATGCGTCCGGTAACCACTAGCTTTGTTCCCTGATGAAAATATTTCTCAGCGAACTCTGCTGAACGGTCAAATGCTACACACTGAATAAAGTCAGCTGTCTGCTCACCATTGGATGTATTTGCGCGTCCTCTGCGATCTACAGCCAGTGTATATCTTGCAATAGCCATCTGGCGTTCTCCCTGTGAGTAACGAACTTCTGGGTCTCGGGTAAGTCTTCCCATTAAAATAACTTTATTCATAGTTAATAACCATGCCCTTTCTAAAATGCTTAAGCCTGATGCCTAAGCGCCCTGCTTACGCTTCCTGCTTAACGCAAAGATATCTGACAACCGGTTCCATAATGCGGATGTGTCTCTCAACTTCACCTGGACACTCTGCATCACCATCAAACTGGATGAAGTAATAGTAAGCCTCTTTAGACTTCTGAATCTCATAAGCCAGTCTCTTCTTACCCCAATCATCAACGTTGGTAACAACGCCGTTGTAACGGGTGATGTAGCCCTGTACCTTCTCGATTGCTGCAGCTCTCTCTTCTTCCTCAAGCTTTGCACTTAATACAACTGCTAACTCGTACTTATTCATGTTTTCTACCTCCTTCTGGTCTCTGGCCCTCCACCTACTGGAGAGCAAGGATATGATATTACATCACAGTTTTTAACTTTACCATATCTGCAAAGAAAATGCAAGCACTTTTTTATAAAAAAGTTCACGAATAAACCAATGTTTACGTTACAGTTCATGGATAAACTAATATTGCGGTAAGCCCGAAGGTGAATGGATTTCACGAGACGGACACTTGAAGCAGGTCTTTCAAA
>OGQO01000403.1_pt1 | contig 46129 bp, 70 predicted proteins | sample 1553241 | NCBI WGS metagenome assembly OGQO01 (sample SAMEA2579933, study PRJEB22360) | human gut metagenome | biome: human gut; feature: human-associated habitat; material: faeces | place: Denmark | collected 2008/2010
CGCCGGCCGCCACCGCGGCCAGCGTTATGATGAATGCCCTCATTTGGCGTGTGCCGGTCATTGTCTGATAGGGTATTGAAGGTTGAGGCCGGCCTGCAGGGCCGACTATAACTCTTTAACGGATTTTCACCTCTATTGTTTATTTATGCGGATAGTCGACGGTGTAGTGCAGCCCGCGGCTCTCCTTGCGCTCCATGGCCTGTCGCGTGATGAGGTAGCCGATGTTGATGATGTTGCGCAGCTCGCAGAGCTCGCGCGTCGGCTTGCTCACCTTGAAGAGCCTCTCCGTCTCCTCGTAGAGGATGTCGAGGCGGTTCCAGGCGCGCTTCAGGCGCAGGTCGCTCCTCACGATGCCCACATAGTAGGCCATGATCTGGTTGACCTCCTTGGCCTCCTGAATGATAAGCACCATCTCCTCGGGATGCGCCGTGCCCTCGTCGTTCCATTCCGGCACGTCGTGGCGCCAGTCGTAGCCGTCGATCATTGAGGCGCTGTGGCGCGCCGCCGCGTCGGCATAGACCACCGCCTCGATCAGCGAGTTGCTGGCCAGACGGTTGCCCCCGTGAAGACCGGTGCAGCTGCATTCCCCGATGGCGTAGAGGCGCTTGATGCTCGACTCCCCGTTGAGGTCGCACTTGATGCCGCCGCAGAGGTAGTGGGCGGCCGGGGCCACCGGTATCATGTCTTTCGTGATGTCGATGCCGAGGCTCAGGCATTTCTCATAGATGTTGGGGAAATGGCGGCGCGTCTCCTCCGGGTCTTTGCCCGTGACGTCGAGATATACGTGGTCGGTGCCGTGGAGCTTCATCTCGGAGTCGATGGCCCGTGCCACGATGTCGCGTGGCGCCAGCGAGAGGCGCGGGTCGTACTTATGCATGAACTCCTCCCCGTCGAGGTTGCGGAGCACGGCGCCATAGCCGCGCATCGCCTCCGTGATGAGAAACGACGGACGGTCGCCCGGATGATAGAGCGCCGTGGGGTGGAACTGTATGAACTCCATATCCTTCACCTGTCCTTTGGCACGATACACCATCGCGATGCCGTCGCCGGTGGCGATCAGCGGGTTGGTGGTGGTGGTGTAGACGGCTCCCACCCCGCCCGTGGCCATGACGGAGACCTTGGCGAGGAAGGTGTCGACCTTGCCGCTGTCTTCATTAAGGATATAGGCGCCGTAGCATGTTATGTCGGGGGTGCGCCGCGTCACGATCTTGCCCAGATGATGCTGGGTGATGATCTCCACGGCGAAGTGATGGTCGTAGATGTCGATGTCGGGGTTGGCCTTCACCTGCTCCACAAGGCTCCGCTGGATCTCGGCGCCGGTGTTGTCGGCATGGTGGAGGATGCGGAACTCGGAGTGGCCTCCCTCCCTGTGGAGGTCGAAGCTGCCGTCTTCCTTACGGTCGAAGTCCACTTTCCAGCTCAGGAGGTCGGCGATTCCCTTCGGGGCCCCTTTCACCACCTTCTCCACGGCCTGCGGGTCGCTCAGCCAGTCGCCGGCCACCATCGTGTCGTGGATATGCTTGTCGAAATCGTCTACCTCGAGATTGGTGACGCTGGCAACTCCTCCCTGGGCATAATAGGTGTTGGCCTCGTCGAGTGTCGTCTTGCAGATTAATGCCACTTTCCCTTTCCTGCTTGCCTTGAGGGCGAAGCTCATGCCGGCGATGCCGCTGCCGATCACGAGAAAATCATATTTGTAGGTCATATTCTTGCGGTTGCGGGCTGAATCGTGGAAGCTCTGCGGGTTCAACCCCTTATTGACGCAAAATTACTAATTTTTTCTTATTTGACCAAACTGACTGATTTTGTTTCCATGATGTGAATTTACATCTTATTTTAGGAGAAACACGCGAATCGGAATGAATAGTTGTACCCGGTTATGCTGTCCATCAAAAGATATACTCTTGTACCAACGCTCTGAGGCCAGCGGTCGGTCGGGTTAATATCAAGTTCCCGTGCGATAGACATAGCCTTCGGCACATTGGATAGCAGGCACAAGGCATTGTAACTCGACTCCGAGTATGAGCCGAGAAGGTCTCGCATACGTTTCTTAAGCCAGGTCACACCGGCTTTATTCTTCCTGTTCAATGCAAGTTCATTGGCAGTTGATTCATCATACTCCCTGATGTCTTCCAAGTGAAGCAACAGCCACAACTCGAAGCATGGATTGCTCATGCAGAAATGTAGATGTGAGTTTTGCGAACACAACTGTGCCACTTGTGAGAGCATCCGTTCATGCCAGCGGTCTCTGTCGATCACAAGCCATAGTTCATCGTCGTCTTCGATGTTATACTCGCGCATGAAATCGGCAATCTGGGAATGGACGCTTTCGGGCGAAGATTCATTGGAATCCCGTGCGAGTATCTCGACATGGACATTAGGCGCACGGAGTTTCTCTTTCACCGCAGAGAAATAGATTGACTCCGTGCATCGTCCCTCGCTTGCAATTACGACCAACCGTGCGGAACGAACTCCTTCAAGACGTACAAAATCCTTACGCTTTCTCATTGTTCTGCCAGTTTAGTGTGTCAATAGGAGCGAAGAACGGGATTGCACTGTATCGTCCCTGCAAGTACCCTTTCTGCACATTTTCACGGGGTTTGTATTCTGCCAGCGAAACCAACCTCGAGCCACCGTCTTTATCTTTCTCGACAAACCATACCTCATCCGACCGTATCATATCAAGATTGAGCAGATTGCATTCATGCGTCGAGATCACAAGCTGGGTGTCACGCTCTGATGAAAGTTCATGGAGATAACACTCAATCAGTTTCTGCGACAACAGCGGGTGCATACTGCGGTCAAGTTCATCTATCATATAATCGACCTCGTTCTGGCCGAAGTCAATGAGCATGGGTATGAAATCAAGCAAACGGATTGAACCGTCCGATTCCTCGTCCATTTCAAACACGACCTCATCATTGACCTCATTACGATGCACCGCCTTCTGCTTGAATATTGTATATGTACCGTCCTCCTTGAAGTCGAAGAAGAAACACTCGTTGCTCTCGGGAGCGGCCACGAGAGTCGTGCGCCCCGGAGTGGAACTGCTTATGATCTTATCAAGCAGCCTGTCCGGCAGATTGGTTTCTTCTTTTGAGCGAACCGGAAACCTGCGGATATCGACTATACCCGTGTTGAAATACTGAAGCAGACGGCGTGCTGATTCGTGGAAATTCTCATCCTGCTCGGCGTTGAACGAGATGCCACGGAAGCGGGTGCCGGGGAATATTATGCTTAGTCCCGACGCAAACCATGAATAAGCAGTTTTTATAGCACATAATCCTTTGCCGTTACGCTCCATGTATTCCGAAAGGAAACTCTTTTTAGCGGGGGTGCCTTCACCTAAGAATCTTATGAACTGAGTCACCGATGAATCGCCATGAATGTCACCAAACTCAAATTCATTGCCATCCTGAGATGTCTTTCGAGTGAATATGAGCTTGTCACTGCGACTGTTGATTTCATAAAGCCATTCCTCTTTGATCCCGTTTATCGAGAATTCCACGCCGTATGCAAAGTATCGACCGGCAGTCTTGAACTCAATCTCAATTTTCGAGATTGGGTTTATGGTTTTTACAAGTTTGAACGGCTCGAAGTCTCCGGATGGGAATCTCCCCACGGCTATCTGCTGGAGCAGAGCAATGGCTTTGATTACATTGCTTTTACCGGAGGCATTGGCCCCGTAAATCACACCGATTTTCAACGCTGAAATATCATCGCGCTTCTGTGCCCGGCTTACATGGGCGGCGTGGACCGTTCCTTTGCCGGCAACGAAGCTGATTGAGGTCTCTTCCTTGAAAGAGAATATGTTCTCGAATGTTGCTCTTAGAATCATCGCGTGTCGTATGATTACATTGTTTGTGCAAAGTTACGACAAATAATCCATTCCTCCAAATAAGTGTAGTTGATTTCAGGTAAAAAGATTGTTTATCTGCGACGGATTGCGTATCGTTGATTGACTATCCCTGAGAAGTGTTGACAGATTTGAGGGCGATTAACTAATGTGGTTTACACCGCCTGGGACGGTTGACTGTTTCTCTTTACACGTTTTTGTCGGTTGGCTGATTCACTCACCGCAACACCGAGAACCGGCAACGCCTCCGAGGCAACACCGAGAACCGGCAACGCCTCCGAGGATTGGCAACGGCTTCGCTGATGCTACATCGGAGACTTCTTGCCGTTCCTCCGTGTTCTTTTTCGCTGTTGCTTGACAAAGACTTTTACGACCGCCCGGCCACTTGCCGCTTGTTTCGGCAGTCCACGGGTCGAGACAGTGATAATCCGTCTTCCTGCGTTGTCGGCTTATCACAGACTCGCCCTGCCGGGATTGGTCAGTTCCATTTTTTCAGTGCCTTATTGTTTTTCCAGATAAATCATATCACGCAATGTTACCCCTTCCTCAATAATCGGAGTGGGGTAATTATCTGTGAAGAAATTTGGAATACGGTGAGAATATAAATAGCCGCAGGATTCATAGAATCTCAGTGTTGAGGGCGTCTCTCCGGTTCCGAGAATGATCTTTTTATTTGAATGTTGAGATTCGACATATTCAAGCATCCGACGACCGTATCCATGCCCTCTGTATTCGGCTTCGACGGCAAGATTTTTTATTTCAACAGTATTGGAATCAAGATTTAAGGTTACGCAAACGGCTATCGGCTTACCATTGAATAAGCCGACATAAAGAGTTCCATTATCAAGATAACAGTCAATCATTGTCTCTGATTCATCTCCAATCAAAAGTAGAGGAAGATACTGTTTCTTATCATTATCAATCTCGGTGATTGAAAAGTTATCATCTGTTCTCATATTGCAAAATTACCACTTTTTCATGGGATTTCAGTGCCAATATGCTGTCATTCGTTTTCACCGCCACGGAGTCTTAGCTCCACTTATGCGAACTATCAACTCAGGAAGCCTTGCTTGCTCGGATTCATGAACGTGCGGAGCAGGGCTATTCTTTTGCCTTTTGGCTGAACCTTTAGCTCACCGAGGCTCGCCAAAAGAAACAAGTAACCAACCTTTAGCTCGGCTGCTCAATACATTCGATGGCGAAATATTCCATTTCAGGTCAAGAGAAGAAGCAAACGAGTATATTGACTCTTTGAAAGACTGAATCCAACATGGCGCAATCTGGGGGCAGCAATCGTCACAACCGCTTTCCGCACCAGATCCCACCTCTGCTACCCAAACAGGTAAAACACAGCAATTCAATCGCAGATCCGACGCTTCATCTGCGGCTGGCTTCGGGATGGGCGGTGGCGTATTCCAGGAAGTTGATGCGCTCCTGGATTGTCGGCTGGTCGGTGTCCTTGCCGTAGAGGGCGTCGTAGGAGGAGCCGAGGATCTTCAGCCCGTTGATATAGTCGGCCCCTTTGCCCATATACTCCATGAAGCGGTAGGCCAGCAGGTCGGCCTCGTATTCCAGCTCCGGCAGATACTTGAAGAAGAACTTCGGAGTCGGGAACTGTGGCGCGACGTCGACATTGACGTCAACATCCACGTCATTGTCGAGATAATCGTAGTAATCATCGGCTGGTGTCGGGTCGATGGCTTCAAGCGTAGCCACAAGCCCTATGGTGCCGGCCACAAGCAGACCTCCCATCAGCTTCTCCTTCCTGTCTTTCTTCGCCCGGGCATAGAAGCTCTGGGCGTGCATCTGCATGACACCGTGCACGAACCCGTCGGCCACATACCCCATCACGACATCGCGGGTCACGCCCTTGCGTCCCATCAGCCCGGTGGTGATACAGATCGCAAACCCGTTGTCGGTAAGCGCCGTAAAGGTATTGGCCTGGTCAGAATCAACCACATAGAGGGCGCAGTTGCGCCCGAGCGCCGGGATTCCCATGTCGGTCAGAAGGGAGTCGCAATATCCCTGCATCCCCGCCACAATCGATTGGTCATACTGCGGATAGAGCCTCGGCAGCTTGGCGGTCTCCTGCCGGGCCTCCTTCTCGGCGCCGCGGTCTTTCGCCATGTCGTTGAGGAAGTCGGTGTAGGGGGCGTCGTAGTCGATCACGGCGGTCCAGAACGCCGTGGGGTCGCCGGGAGCCACGGTGTCGGCGGCAGCCGGTATGTCGTATTTCTCGATGAGTTTCCGATACATCCTGTCGGGGTTGGCGGCATTCGCGATAAGGGTTGCCGCGAGGGCGATGATGAGGAATATTCTCTTTTTCATGGCTGAAAATATTTTAGTCAGTGATATATGTCGCAAAGTTATCAAAAAATCCGACAAGAGAAAAAAATCTTATCGGAAATATGCACCTCTGCCGCAGCATCGCCACAAAAATATCGGACGGAGCCTGTGAATGGCTTCGCCCGATATCATATTTTACGTCAACGGTATGTCAGAGTTTCTTCTTGATGGCCTCGGTCTCCTTCTCGTAGCCGGGCTTCTCCAGGAGGGCAAACATGTTCTTCTTGTAAGCCTCCACGCCTGGCTGGTTGAATGGGTTCACGCCGAGCAGGTAGCCCGATACGCCCACCGACTTCTCGAAGAAATAGATGAGCTGGCCGAGCCAGTGCTCGTCGAGCTTCTCGATCTCGATGCGTATGTTGGGCACGCCGCCGTCGACGTGGGCCAGCTTGGTGCCGAGCTCGGCCATCTTGTTGACCTCGTCGATACGCTTGTCGGCCAGATAGTTGATACCGTCGAGGTTGGCGGCGTCCTGAGGTATGCGGCGGGTGATGGCGGGTGTCTTCACCGACACTACGGTCTCGAAGATGGTGCGCTCGCCCTCCTGGATCCACTGTCCCATCGAATGGAGGTCGGTGGTGTTGTCGACCGACGCCGGGAAGATGCCCTTGCCGTCCTTACCCTCGCTCTCGCCGTAGAGCTGCTTCCACCACTCCGAGAAGTAATGGAGCTTGGGATTGTAGTTGACGAGGATCTCTATCTTCTTGCCGCTGCGGTAGAGGGCGTTGCGCATGCGTGCGTAGATCTCCACGGGATTCTCCGGGCCGGGACGCAGCGCTGTCTGCTCCATCTGGCGTGCTCCGTCGAGGAGCTTCCCTATATTGTAGCCGGCGCAGGCGATCGGCAGCAGGCCCACGGGAGTGAGCACGGAGAAGCGGCCCCCTACATTGTCGGGTATCACGTATGTCTCGTAGCCTTCCTGGGTGGCGAGGGTGCGCAGCGCTCCCTTATGGGCGTCGGTCACGGCCACTATGAGGTCTTTGGCCTTGTCGCGGCCCACCTGCTTCTCGAGCTGCTCCTTGAGGATGCGGAAGGCGATCGCAGGCTCGGTGGTGGTGCCGGATTTTGAAATCACAATTATGCCGAAGGTCTTCCCTTCGAGAAGCTGCTGGAGCTCAGCGGTGTATTCCTCGCCGATGTTCTGCCCGGCATAGAGGATCTTCGGCTCCTTCGGCTTCGGCCCGTAGAAATCGTCGAAAAGTCCCGACAGTGCGTAGTTTACGGCCTTGGCCCCGAGGTAGGAGCCGCCGATGCCCACACACACCACATACTCGCAGTTCTCGCGCAGGCGCTCGGCCGTCTTGTTGATGGAGTCGACGAGGCTCTGCGGAGTCTCAGACGGAAGATGGAGCCAGCCGAGGAAATCGCTTCCCTCGCCGCTGCCGTTGTCAAGCTTCCGGAAGGCCTCCACTGCCGGCGCCTCCAGAGCGGCGTATTCCTTCTCTGCGAAATAGAGGGCGTCCTGAATGTTGATTTCAATTGATTTCATTGTCTTCGTTTTTTTATTGGGTTGCTATATATATTAATGAAAAGCGGATGTCTATTGTTCACCGCCGGAGGCGGCCGGAAGACGGCGTCATCGTCGGGGGTCAGGCGAAAGTGTCGTAGATGGCGTTGAATGCCTGTTTCGGCGTCACGCCCTCATAGAGTATGCGGTAGACGCATTCGAGAATCGGCGTGTCGACCCGCGGGCCGGCGGCGTTGATCTCGTACATGCAGCGGGTGCCGTAATAGCCTTCGGCCACCATCTCCATCTCCATGATCGCGGCCTTCACGCTGTAGCCCTTGCCGATCATCGACCCGAAGTTGTGGTTGCGCGAGAATTTGCTGTAGGCCGTCACCAGCAGGTCGCCCAGATAGGCCGACCGGCAGACGTCTCTCCCCTCCATCGGCGATAGCGCGTCGATGAGGCGCCGCATCTCACGCAGCGCGTTGCAGACGAGCATCGCCAGGAAGTTGTCGCCCGCCTTCATGCCGCTCACGATGCCGCCGGCTATGGCGTAGACGTTCTTGAGCACGGCCCCGTATTCTATCCCAGCCACGTCTTCCGAGAGAATCGTCTTCATCTTCTTGCCGGCGATCACCCGCGAGAAGAGACGCGCCTTCTCCGGGTCGTGGCAGCCGATGGTGAGGTAGCTCAGACGCGACAGCGCCACCTCCTCGGCATGACACGGACCGCCCACCACCAGCAGGCTTCCGTCGTCACACCCGAAATGGCGTGCGAAATATTCCGTCACGATCTCGTTGTCGCCCGGCACTATGCCCTTCACGGCCGACACTATGTTCTTGCCGCGGAGGTCTACCCCGATGCGCTGCGCCATATCCTTGAAATAGGGCGACGGCACGGCCACCACTATGGTGTCGGCCTTCGAGCACACCTCGTTGATGTCGGCCGAGAAGTCGATGCGCGCCGTGTCAAACTGCACGTCGGAGACATACACCGGGTTGTGGCGGTATTTTATGAACTCGTCGATCCTGTCCTGCCGCCTCATATACCAGAGCAGCCGGTCGCAGTTGTCGAGCAGGAGTTTCGAGAGGGCGGTGGCCCAGCTGCCACCGCCCACCATAGCTATTCTTCCAAGAGTGGCCATCTCCGACGCTTATTTCTCCTTGCTTTCGGAAGCCTCCTCGGTCTCTTTGGTCTGCTTCTTCTCCGGACGCATCTGCGGGAAAAGAAGCACTTCCTGTATGGCGGTCTGCCCGGTGAGCAGCATGGCCAGACGGTCCATGCCGATGCCCATGCCCGATGTCGGCGGCATGCCGTACTCAAGGGCGCGGATGAAGTCGGCGTCGATCACCATCGCCTCGTCGTCGCCCTTGTCGGCGAGCTTCATCTGCTCCACGAAGCGCTCATACTGATCCACCGGGTCGTTGAGCTCGCTGTAGGCGTTGCAGAGCTCCTTGCCGTTGACCATCAGCTCGAAGCGCTCTGTGAGGCGCGGGTCCTCGCGGTGGCGCTTGGTGAGCGGCGACATCTCGATGGGATAGTCGATGATGAAGGTGGGCTGGATGAAGCTGCCCTCGCATTTCTCGCCGAAGATCTCGTCGATGAGCTTGCCCTTGCCCATCGAGGGGTCGGTCTCGATGCCGGCCTCCTTGCAGAAGGCGCGCAGCTCCTCCTCGCTCCTGCCGGTGATGTCGAAGCCCGTGGCTTCGCGGATGGCGTCGGTCATCGTCACTCTGCGGAAGGGGGCCTTGAAGCTGATGGTGTTGTCGCCCACCTTCACCTCCGTGGTGCCGTTGACGTCGAGACATATCTTCTCGAGCATCTGCTCGGTGAAGCGCATCATCCAGTTGTAGTCCTTGTAGGCCACGTATATCTCCATGCAGGTGAACTCCGGGTTGTGGGTGCGGTCCATGCCCTCGTTGCGGAAATTCTTCGAGAACTCATACACACCCTCGAAGCCGCCCACGATGAGGCGCTTGAGGTAGAGCTCGTCGGCGATACGCATGTAGAGGGGTATATCGAGCGCGTTGTGGTGGGTGATGAAGGGGCGTGCCGAGGCGCCGCCGGGGATGGGCTGGAGAATCGGCGTCTCCACCTCCATGTAGCCGTGGGAGTTGAAGAACTCGCGCATGGAGTTGAACATCTTCGTGCGCTTGATGAAGATGTCGCGGATGCCGGGGTTTACCACCAGGTCGACGTAGCGCATGCGGTAGCGCTGCTCCGGATCTGAGAAGGCGTCGTAGGCCTTGCCGTCTTTCATCTTCACGATGGGAAGCGGCCTGAGGCTCTTGCTCAGCACGGTGAGCTTCTTGGCGTGGATCGAGATCTCGCCTGTCTGGGTGCGGAATACGAAGCCCTCCACGCCCACGAAGTCGCCGATGTCGAGAAGCTTCTTGAAGACCACGTTGTAGAGCTCCTTGTCTTCGCTGGGACAGAGCTCGTCGCGGCTGATATACACCTGGATGCGCCCCTCGGAGTCCTGAAGCTCCATGAAGGAGGCCTTCCCCATGATGCGGCGGCTCATGATGCGGCCGGCCACGCTCACCTCTCGCGGCGGTGTCAGCGTGTCAGAGAAGTTCTCCTTGATTTCGGCCGAGTAGCCCGTCACGGGATATTCGGCGGCGGGATAGGGCTCGATGCCCATCTGGCGCAGAGTGTCCATACTGTTGCGTCTCACGATCTCCTGTTCGCTGAGTGTCTGGTTTGCCATAAGATATATCTTTGCTGTTTATGTGTTTGCGTTGTCTGATGCCGCTTCCGCCGGCTCCCGGCGGCAATCCCGCGGCTTAATCCGCAAAGTTAGCAATTTTTATCGACAATGTCAACCCCTCTTCTGGTCGTTCGACATTTTCTGATACACCGACGGCGGAATGCCCGTGATCTTGCGGAAGGTGCGGCTGAATGTCGACCGCGACCTGAAGCCCACGCTCTCCGCCACGGCCTCTATGGTGAGGTTGCCGTAGCGTTCCGTGTCGAGCAGGCGGCTCTGCACCTCCCTTATCCTGTATTCGTTGACGTATTCCGTGAAGCTCTTGCCGAAGCTCTCGTTGATCACCTGCGAGAGATAGGTCTGGTTGGTCTCCGCAAGCTCGGCCAGACGCCCAAGGGAGAAGTCGTCGCTGCAGAACGCCTTCTCCTCATCCATGATCCGACCAAGCACGGTGAGGATGCGACGCTTGCTGTCTTCATTGAGTTTAGATGCCTGGTAACGTGATGTCTCCTGGCACTCTGGCGCGTAACTCTTCTCCAGCTCCGACACCTTCTTCTCCAGCTCTCCTATCTTCTCTTCATAATCAGCCGCCATGACCTTGCCCTCGGCATCGTTTCTGAGCAGTTCATTGTTTTTTTCGAAAAGATTCCGGTATGCTATCGACAGCTTGCGCTTCTGCCTAGCCACCAGCCAGAGGAAGACCACGGCCATCAGCAGCACTCCAGCCAGAATCAAGGTGAGTGTCCGTTGAAACCGGATTTCACGCTCCTTGTTGCTCTGCTCGGTCTGAAGGTCGGAGATGCGTCGGTCGGTCTTCTCGAGTTCGTAGAGATACTGGGTGTTTCTCACCTTGTAGAATTCTTCCAGATTATAGGCGGGATTGATGATGGAATCCACAAACTGACCGTAGAGATCGCGGTAGTATGCCGCTTTGGCCGGGTCGCGGGTCTTGTAGAAATGCGTCAGGTCGTTCAGGGTCTGGGCAGTCATTCCAGTCATGCTGTTTGCTATCGCGACATCGTTGCAGAGTGTCAGGTATCTGAAGCATGAATCCGCGTTTTCCTCCTCGCTGTATGCCTGGTAGAGCTTTTCGTAGGCGTGACTCCGGTAGTAGTCATCGGGAGCCTGCGCGGCCGCCTCCTTCAGCTTCGTTATGCCTTCAGGGCTTTTCTCACACATGAGCACCAGACCCTCCGTATATGCCGACATAAACGCCTTTACGGAGTCGCGCGGGTCTACAAGCCGTTTGGCCAGCATCAGGTATTTCCGGGCCTTCGCGATGTCGTTGGTGAAATAGCACATGCCGGCCATGTTGAACAGGATGTCGCATTCAGTAGCGCGGTCTGGGTAATCGCCGCGCATGGCATAGCCGGCCTCATATATGCTCAACGCCCGGCTGTGGTCGCCGAATTTGCTGTAGATGTTGCCTATCTTCTTATAGAAAAGCATAAGGTTGACTCCTTTACCGCAGCCTTCACCCACCATCATGCCGGCCACATACGCCTCAAGAGCCTCGCTGTAGCGGTCTTTTTTCTCGTATATCTCTCCCTCCCTCATCCTCGCTTTCGCGCAGATGACCCTGGCCGCCTCCGGCATCTCGTCGCCGGGTGCAGCGGTGATGGAGGCGTAGAGACGCAGCGCCTCGTCGATACGCCCCGATTGCAGCATTGTCTCGGCCACCTCGAAGGTATAGCCGAACGTGTTGTGGCGTATCTGCGTCCCCGCTGCTGTCGCCGCGCCATGACTGAATACGGCTATCGCCATGAAGACGATGACCCGCATCAAGACTGGCGCCAACTGCCCGGCCCACGACGTATGGTTTTTATGTAGGGAGAGACTGGCTTCCATATCTATCTTCGATTATGGAGGCAAAGTTACCTTTTTTCCATCATTCCGACAATAGGGCATGCTTTATGTTTTTTAGCTTCTTCCATTGGCTCCATTATGAACAGACATGGAAAGGCCCCTTCCGGAGAAGGGGCCTTTCCTCTTATGTAATTGGCCTTTAGGCCTGTGTGTCACTTCTTTATGAATCTGGCCGTTACGTTGCCTGCGCGCACCAGATATATTCCCTGAGGAAGGGCCGAGACATTGATTTCCGGCGTGTCGGAGGTGGCCACCATCGCTCCCTGCATGGAATATACGTAATATCTGTCGGCCCGGGCGCCTGTCACCGTGATGTGGTCGGTGGCCGGATTGGGGCCAACCTTCACGTTGCTGTCGGCCGACACGGCTGCCACGCCAGATCCATCCATCTTTGAGTTGTAGTAGATACCCTCGTCATACACCCAGTCCATGCCGTCCGGATTATACACCCTCTTCGATGTGATCATGTATCGGGCTTTCTCCAGATCTGTGTTCTGCCAGTAGCATACCTTGTCGATGGGCACCGAGAAATCGAATGTCCGCGAGTTGCCCCAGAACGGCTCGAAGTTCTCTCCATCCCAGGCCCGGTAGCACCAGCGTCCCAGCTCCACTCCGTTTTCGGTCTCGTAGATGAAATGGGTGAAGGGCATCCATTCATCAGGCTCGCCGTCGCCGGTGTCCATGAAACGTCCGTGCCAGAAGTAAGACTCGGTCGGCATTCCCTCTTCATTCCATGTGTTCACCTGCTTTACGTATGCCAGCTTTGTCTCCCCGTCAAACATATAGTCACACTGCTCGAGCACATGCTCGCCGCTCTCGTCGTAGACCGCTACGATCTCGTTGTATGGCATAAGGGTGTCGGAATACATCATGTTGTCTTCGTGCATGTAGGTCAGGTTGCCGGCCTTGTTGTATTCATACACCACGTAGTCGGTCACCTCGCCGTCGAATATCATGTTGTAGATGTTTCTGTATCCGCCGTCTTCCAGTGGCTCGTAGGAGTTGGTGATGTCGCAGTTGTTCACCCAGTCGTCTTCGTCGAAGTCCCAGACGTAGCCTTTCTCAAGCACGGGGCGTCCCTGCTCGTCATATTCTATGGTGGCGTATGAGCTTATCATGAAGCCGTCGGAATGCCAGTCGTCGGTCTCGGGATTGTAGTATTCGAGGCTCTGGTAGGTGAGGTGTGTGGTGTCCCATTCCTGTACTATCCTTTTCACATACTGCCATTCCGATCCGGTCCAGGTCTCCTCCAGCCAGTATGTCATCAGCTCGTCGGAATTGTATTCCGTAGTGACTTTCGACCCGTTGGGCTCCCATTCGGCGCCGTTCCACATATAGAACGCCTGGGCTGTGGTGTGTCCGTAGGGAGTATAGGCAGCCGTAGCCTTGCTGTAGTTCACCAGAGTGCCGCTCTCGTCGGGCACCATGATGATCTCCTCGGTCATGAAGCCGTTGGAGTCGTACTGCCACAACGACTTCTGCGTCTGCTTCCATTCCCCCGTCTCGCTGTCGAGCATATACATCTCGCAGCTCTCGGGATACATCAGGTTCTCTCCATAGTTGTATTTTACCTCGGAGCCCGAATCGCCCCATTCGGCATAATACATTATCCTGTCGGTGATCGGGGAGTTGGCTTCGTTCCATGTTATCTCCTCGCTGTTCTGGAGCGCCCAGTCCCCTGTTTCCGGATTCCACGAGAAGTTCTTCTGCACCCTGGAGTTGCCGCGCCCGTCAAACTCGAATGTCTGGCGCACTGTCGGCGTGCCCTCGGCGTTTTTGCCGATCACGCTGTCGATCTTCCATTCATACACCGGATTCTCCCAGATTTCGGCCCGAAACGGACGATGGTCTTTCGGCTGCTCTTTCGCCGGCTGCGAGATCACGAGGCCTTTCTCCGATATCTCCTTGACGGATGTAGCGCCGCTCTCGCCTGTCTTCATGGTATAGGCTTTCCCCTCTTTGACCAATCTGGGGAATTCGGGCATTTTCTTCACGATCTCTTTCCCCGTGGCTGCGGAGACCGTTGCGCCTGCCGCCACTGCAAGTGCGCAGGCCAGTAGAGTAGTTCTAAACATAGGCTGGTTGGTTTGGTTGTTAATCTTCCGCAAAATTAATATCACATTCCATAGATTGAAAATACTGTATGTCCCAATTTATAAACCGACACGCATCACTCATTGCATTACGTTGGCTACCAGTATTATAGCCATATCGGGCATGAGACTGTCGCGTCGCCCGTATTCCACGATTACCGTTTGTTTCGCCATATCATGCCCTGCCTGTGATTGCCCGGATTGCAAGCTGCCTTGATGACCCGGCATTCCTGAGTTAACATTTATTATGTCCACACTGCAAAAATACGGCAGCTGTCGGCTTTAACTTTGCGGCACAAAACAATCAACACGCCAAAACGACAGAATTATGAAAAACGAACTTCCTTTCATGAGAAACCAACAGCGCCAGAGCGCCCCCCGTCCCGCATTCGACATGCCACTTGCTGCAATCTATCTTATGGGCGCCACTGTCATCGCCCTTATGATCCGATCGCTCCTCTGAGCCTCTTTTCTATCCCTTCGGGATGCCGCGATTCAGTTTTGCAGCGACATCCCGACTTTTTTTACATCGCTTATCCCCCTTCACCCTAATTTTCATCATGCTCCATTCTCGCCCCCTCAATTATTTTTATTACCTTTGTGCCTCTGTTATACACAAAAATATAATATACCCGATATCATGAAAAAGACGATTCTCGCTCTGAGTCTCCTCGCTCCCGCTGCCGCCTTCTCTCTCGGCATGCCCGCTCCGGCCCTCTCCGCCGACGATCCTGAAATCATCGTGCCCGATTCCACAGGCTTCAAGTTCACCGACGTCACCCTCGTGAAGACCACTCCGGTGAAAGACCAGAACAAGTCGGGCACATGCTGGTGCTTCTCCGGCCTCTCGATGCTTGAGGAGGACATCCTCCGAAAGGGGGGCCCGGAAGTCGACCTCTCCGAGATGTGGGTGGTCAGAAACGCCTATATCGACAAGGCGAAGAAATACATCCGCACCGACGGCAACGTTAATTTCGCGCAGGGCGGCGGCTTCCCCGACGTGCTCTATGTGGCCGACACCTACGGCCTCATGCCCGAGGAGGCTTACCAGGGCCTCAACTACGGCGAGAAGAAACACAGCCACTACGAGATGGCCGACGCCCTCAAGGCTTACCTCGACGCCATCATGAAGAATCCCAACAAGAAGCTCTCCACCGCATGGCTCCCCGGATACATCGGCATCCTCGACGCCTATCTCGGCAAGGCCCCCGAGACCTTCACCTACAACGGCAAGACCTACACTCCGCGCCAGTTTGCCGATGAGCTCGGCGTCAAGGAAGCCGACTTCATCGACGTCACGAGCTTCACCCACCATCCCTTCTACACCACCTTCCCCCTCGAGATAGCCGACAACTGGCTCTGGGCGCCCAGCTACAATGTGCCCCTCGATGAGCTCAAGGCCATCGTAGACAACGCCCTCAACAACGGCTACAGTATCGGCTGGGGCGCCGACGTCAGCGAAGGCGGCTTCAAGTGGCGCCAGGGCTACGCCGTGCTTCCCGAGCCCAAGAGCGAGGCCGACATGGAGGGCACCGAGCTCTCACGCTGGGTGCAGCTCTCCGACAAGGACCGAGAGAAGGCCACTTTCGACATCAAGGGCCCCGTAAAGGAGAAGACCGTCACCCAGGAGTCGCGCCAGAACGCCTTCGACAACAAGGAGACCACCGACGACCACGGCATGACCATCGTGGGCATAGCCACCGACCAGGAGGGCAACAAATATTATAAGGTGAAGAATTCGTGGGACACCAACCAGCTCTACGGCGGCTACTTCTACGTTTCCGAGCCCTACTTCCTTGAGAAGACCGTCTCCATCATGGTCAACAAGGGCGCCGTGCCCTCGAATATCGCTAAAAAGATGAATCTGTGAAAGAAGTAAGAGCGAAAAAGGCCCTCGGCCAGCACTTTCTCAACGACCCGGCGGTTGCCGCCCGCATCGCGGCGGCTATCGCCGGGCCTTCCCTTCCCGAAGCCGCAACGCGATGGAGCGACATCCCCATCCTCGAGGTGGGCCCCGGCATGGGCATCCTCTCCGCTTTCCTCCTCGACTCCGGCCGTCAGGTGAAGGCCGTGGAGATCGACTCCGAGTCGGTGACGTATCTACGCCGCTTTCTCCCGGCCCTCGACGTAGTGGAAGGAGACTTCCTCGAGATGGACCTCTCCACGCTGTTTGCCGGCGAGTTCGCCCTCATCGGCAACTACCCCTACAACATCTCCTCGCAGATATTCTTCAAGGCGCTCGACTACCGCGAGCGCATCCCCGTCATCGCCGGCATGCTTCAGAAGGAGGTGGCCGAAAGGATATGCGCCGCTCCCGGCGGCCGCGTCAGGGGAATCCTCAGCGTGCTGCTCCAGGCATGGTACGACTGTGAGTATCTTTTCGATGTCGCCGCCGGCAAGTTCACACCCCCGCCCAAGGTGACCAGCGGCGTGCTGCGCCTCACGCGCAACTCGCGCCGGGAGCTCGGCTGCGACGAGCACCTTTTCCGCACAGTGGTGAAGACGGCCTTCGGCCAGCGCCGCAAGACCATCCGCAACTCCCTCGCGTCATTCCAGCTCGACCCATCGAGACTCGCCGACCCGGAGATGCTCCAGCTGCGCCCCGAACGCCTTTCCGTCGGGCAGTTTATCGAGCTGACCAATGCCGTCGCGGCCTCGAAAGCATGATTTTATCCGGGTTATTGAAAATTTTTCAGCAATAGACTTGCATAAGTCGTAAACAATCGCTAACTTTGCAGTCGCAAACGCCTCCACGGAGCGTTTGGTAATTCTTCCAATCATATCTCAGGAGAGATGGGTGAGTGGCTGAAACCACCGGTTTGCTAAACCGACGTAGGGAGCAATCTCTACCACGAGTTCGAATCTCGTTCTCTCCGCACTATGATGAAAACCAGTTTACCCTGTACACCAAGGGGCAACTGGTTTTCTTGTTATATAATTGATTAACTTTGGATTAGCCTACCCAAAGTCCGGACAAAACCCTGTACACTATGGGGCTTTTGAGCAGTGTTACGGCTTAGAACAGTTAACGATGTGCATAATCTGTGACGGACAGAAGCACGATTTGCTAACTGATTAAAAGCAACGTATGATTACAATCAACTATCAACGCTTCGGAACGAAAGGTTTCCAGCTCAGGCTCCGTCTCTATCAGGACGGTGAGACCAAGTTTATCAACGTCACAAAACTGCTGAAAGGCGCTATCCAGAAAAAGCACTGGAACCAACAGAAGCAGCTCTTTATACCGAGTTGCCCCTTCAGCAATGAGAACAATGCTATTCTCGTTCAGTTCCGACAGAAGTATGATGAGATGGCTATCAACTGGACCGGTAGTGTCTTTGGTATGATAGCCGCTATGGAAGAGGCAACGGAAGCAACAGATGGCATGACCCTTCAGCATTTCATTCACATTATCATTAGTAGGCTGAATGAATGTAAACACGCAGATGGCACCATCAAAGGCAGCTTTGAAGGATATGAGAAACTGGAGAGACGTATTCAGGAGTTCTGCAAGACCAAGAAAATCAAATACGAAAAACTGCTTATCTCAGACATTACTCCGAGGTTTGTAGAAGGGATCCTGACATGGGTGGAAAAATCCCGTAAAGGTAAAGGGCGTATCTATATTTCCAAGATGCTCCATGCAGTTATTTCAAAAGCTGATACGGATGGACTTCTGAAGTTAGATGACTTCAAGAAGTGTAACTGGGTCAGAAAGACCAAATGGAGCGTTGAAAAATGCAATACCCTTACCCCGGAACAATGCAAGCAGTTTGCTTCAATGAATCTGAATGAGATTTCCAGCTCTCCTCTCAATGAGCTGTATCGAGACTTCTGTCTGTTCATTCTCTATACCGGTCAGTCGGCATGTGATGCCATCGCCCTGAAATATTCCAACATTCAAAAGATTGGAGGTGTCAGTCACTTTGTGTTCAAGCGTCGAAAGATTGCTGAGAAGCAGGTGGTTCCATGTGCCGTGCCTATCAATACGGAGCTTGACCGTATTATGATGCGCTGGAGAAGATTATCCAAGGATGGATACATATTCCCCATTCGTAGTGAGGAAAAAATACGAACTCAAGGCACTAACAATGGCGATATAAAACACTTTATAGGGAAGTTGAATTATTGGTTGAAAAAGGTTGGAAAGGCGCTGGGGTGTACTTTCTCACTGCATACCTACACTTTCCGACACACCTCCATCACTTACTACATCAGCAAAGGTGTGCCGGTGCTCTATGTGGCGAATATGATGGGAACAAGTGTGGAGAACTGTGAGAAGATATATTACAATAATCAAGGTGATACGAACAGCCGGAATAAGGTGCTGGCTGCTATGAAGTTCTAAAATTTAATCGGGGCAATCAACTTACTGACTGCCCCGATTTTTCAATTATTATATTGTTTTTTGCTTTGGCAAACCAAGAGCATAGTGCAACAATTCAATAAAGAATTGGAATGAATGACATGTTCCCCAGAAAACTGTTTCCCATTCATTAATTCCAATGGCACACATTTCAATATGTACTTCCACTCCTATAGAGTTAATTTCTAAAAGTTTGATATTAAATTGTGCTCGATCAAGATTAGTGCCTGAACATGGTCCTATAAGATCTTCAGGAGCTGTCATCTCATAAAATTTCCCTCCAACCACATTACGTCCTTTATATATAAAGCGTGAGTCTGCGGATAGATAAGCATCTATTTGGGAAAAAATTGGATGACTATCTACTTTTTCGTAAATTGACATAATTACTTATTCTGATTAAAACACAAAGTTAATTAATTAACCGTGTTGGAAAGAATAATTTATCTGATTTAACATACAGTGCTTTTGAAAAATTCTGAAGATTTTGTCAAATTCACGCTTGATAGCTCTGCGTTCTCTACGTGGAGTGCCAGGGGCATGGTATTCTTCGATAAGATCATTCAGTTTATCGGTAAGCCTACGAGCTGTTTGAAATGCTGGATCCCCAAACAATAATCTCTTTGCTTTTTCATCAAGAGGATCTATTTTCAGATTACACTCAAAATTATAGGCATTGTGAATATTGACTGGAGTTTCATTACCTTCTGATGAGAGTGAAGCTGAGGTTATTCCACTCAGTTTTACCTTTTCACCAGTTTCTTGATTGATGAAAAAGATTTCAGGATTGTTCATTATCTTGTTTGAGGTATTCTTCATCGGTTGGCACATCATTGAGAGACCAATAGGAAAGCACCTGACATACTCCGAAATTGGTATTGTCAATAACGGATTCAAGAAATATCACTTCACCTTTGGCAAGACGCTCTTTGATACTGGGTACACAATACTTGATAAAAGTTTCATTGTATTCACCAAGCGGCCATTGCGCATCCAGTTTAGCAATTACACGATCAAGAGCGTCAGGGTTGGTTAGCTTGATTCTCATTCGGTAACGATTTCCCAGTCTTCAGAAAGCATATCGGTCTGAGAGGCGAGCCAGCCGGATAGAATCTGTTTCTGAGCTGTGAACATACAGATTGTTCCCAGAGCTTCAATTTCGCCGCCATTGGCTTCAGCAAGTCCTTTCAGCATGGGATCCTTGCACCATTCAGCTTTGACAGTGGCGGCTGGTTTTAGCCAAAGAAACATCCCCTTACCATTCCAGCCCTTACGAGCCACTTTCTTGCCGGCTTTCAGAGCTTTGATAGCCCAACCGAATGTCATGCCCTCTACGACTTCAAATTCTTCATCGAACACGTTTTTAGGCTTCCAGTTACGATAGCCATCTATATGAATGATGTGATATCCTGGAGTATCGTTATACTCTTCGATGTAGGCGTTTTCAGGAATCAGCCCATTCTGATAGGCTTCCTCATAAGTCATAGGCTCTGCCTTGACTACTTCGGTACGAATATATTGGTTCATTGTTTTTGTTATGGGTTTTATAAAGCCGCCCAAGGCTATTTTATTGTTATTTTAGGTTTTGTTAATGTGACTTTACAAGATAATAGTTTGCCTTTCATATCTCTTTTATGGTCAGTAAAATAGAGCTGTTCTCCTGCAAGATATTGTTCGATATGTGCCAAATCCTCCATAAGCCAATCGTAAATAGCTTTCTGATAGACTTGACCACCGTCTTTCTTTGATATACCAGGACAGAGATTCAAGCATCCGTTTTCCCGAAGGCGATAGAGCATCAGTTTGGCTCCTTGCATTTTTTCTGACCAAGGCATTAGTTTATTCATTAGGAACCAAGACTTTGATTGTTCCGGTATATGTCACTTCATTCAAATCACGGTCGAAAGTGATTGCAATAAGTTTTTTCTCCTTTAGAGCCATACCGAGTTTGTCAGCCAGCTCATCTTCAACATATTGATCTATGCGACTGCCATATTGCAAATACATAGATGCAGAATATTTGATTGCTACTGCTAATCGTTGCACGTCGCACTGAATGGGTTTGAGGTGAGGTATGGTTGGTTCTGTACAGCTAAAGCATGGATTAAGTTTGTCAGCCCATTTTCTGAGAAGTTGAGCTGCTTTTTCTTTTACTGTCATTGTTCCTGACTTTGAGAGTTGTTTTGTTTACGTTTAGCTTCTTGACGAGCAAGTATTTGTCCTTTTGCTTTTACAAAAAGATCTGCCGCTTCATCAACAGCTTCATGTAGAGGAACTAATTCTTCTACGGAAACATCATTGAGGTTTTCTTTGTCGATACCATCAAACCAGTCATCTGCTATTTCATAGATGATGGTGATGGGCCATTTTGAGGCTGAATATTTCATAATTCTAATGGTGTTATAGTTATCCTTACTTTATATGGTTCTGTGTCACAAGTTAGATTTGGAATCAAATTTTTATCAATGGTATAAATCTTACCATTGCTTTCCCATGAGCCGGAATAGTCGCCAGTATCAGCTATTGGATTGTCTTTATAATGTGGCTGTTCAATATGAAGATGCGCATCTCCAAAATCAAATTCATCCAGTGCAATCCAACCTTCCACTATTGTTTCTTCAGAATTAGAATCAATAAAGTCAAGTTCTTGCAAAAAATACTTTGTATTACTTGCATCAATGAAGTGAACATTGCCAATAGACATTTCGTCATAGACTGTTTCAACTTCTATTATTTCTCCGGTTGATTTTACTTTTGCTTGCATAGTAATTATGACACTAAGCTCCAGTCCAAGACAGAGCTGGTATGATCTATCAGTTCTTGTGTTGACAAAACACCATTCCAGCCATCCCCGATGTTTTCGGTATAAAGAATTCTACTGTTAGGTGTGCCTACTTCAAGTGTAAGTGTCAATCCACCCCACCTATATCGAGCATAGATATATTGACCATCAGTAGTCCATATATCCCATTGGCTTGGGCAAGCTCCACAGGTTTGCTCGTAGCTTTTTACTTGTAGTCGTGTATCCATATTTAATTTAGTTTTTGTTTACGTTTGCGTTGACACCCACAAGAGATTGCGTGATTATGCTTGAGATTGCCAGCTGTAGAATGAGTGATTTTACCACATTCACAGAGGCATTGATAAACCATTTGACCCCATTTGTTTGTGCCAAGCTGTTTTTGTACCGTCAATTTCCCATATTTCATTCCCACCAAATTCTCTTTAATGGGATAAGGTGCTTTGATAAAATCAGGATTATGTTTAATTCCGATTTGCCTGGCAATCCTGTTTATGGTGTTTGGGGTAATTCCTAACTTTTTAGCGAGAATGGGTGCTGAACAAGCAGGATAATTTTTTCGTACAAGTTCATCATAACGTCTGATGCCTCCACGCTTGCGTTGACCTTCTAATCCTAATTTTTTGATATGGTATTTTACCACATCTATTGTCACTCTCAAAGCCTGACTGAACTGTCTGTTAGTCATCGGAAAGTGCTGAAGGATGTAAGCTTCAATTTGTTGGCTTTCGTTCTTTGTCATACTGCCGGATAAATTCAAAATATAATGAATCTTTTACCATTTCTACACGGTATTTTTCAGATTGCTTTTCAGCACTATGATATGCTAATCCAGCCCCACACAGAGTGCCTAACCAGAAGAAAAATATGGCAATGGATAAGAAATATGCCAAATAGCGTTTATGTTCCTTTTTCATTTAATAAGTTTGACTTTATTGGTGTAACCACATGCACAGTGATATTCAGCTTCTCCTTTGGTGTTAAAATAACAAAGCGCATATTTAACTTGCTGACAGCAAGAACATCGTAATATGATGGTCTGTGGATGTTTATGAAATTTATGATTGCTCATTTATTTACTATTTAACTTCCGAAACGGTAAGACATAAAAGTTACATCATATCCGGTATTTCCATCCATGCTACTATTTGAGCTTTACCAAGATTAACCAACATAGCCAGACTCCCTTGATATTTACCGTTCAACCAATTTGCAATTTCTATTTGTCCCTTATCTTCTGTCATTATGAAAGTTAGTGCATGACTGGTGGTTGGCACTTCCTCTTCAGGGCGTTTCCATTGTGAGGCCAACGCTTCTTTTGCGCCTGCGAGATAGCCTTCAGCTATCATTTGTTGAATGTCTTTTATTCCACATGGCACACCGTTGTAACTAAATGAGTCTATGATTTTTTTAGCATATTGCTCAGATTTTTGTTCAACTGTCATATTTTTGAATTTTTATGGTTCCTTTTGTATAGTTAATGATTATCAAGCTCTTTTTCCACTTCCAATATTTCTTGCGAAGTTTATTGAAACACCGTTTATTCAAGGGAATACCAATAGAGTAGTAGCCTCTATGTGTTTTACTTCTGGGATCAAGAATCAAATATTCTGGATTCACATTGTCTAAAATCGTATTACCGACGTATGGAAGAAAAGCATCGGTAGTATAATTCTGGAATGTGTACGGAAGATCTTGTCGTGCCACTTTTAGCATACCGCAAAGCTGTTTGTAAGTAAACACTCTTAGCTGAAGGTTAACGGGCTTTTCGCAATCACATACTATACACCTTGCATAAGAATAAAAATCTCTAAATTTATTAATATGGTAATTTGTAATGTATTGGGATGAATATGCAGATTTGAAATTGCTGTGGTTACAAATCTGGAGAATACTATTTGAGGTATATCCGAAACTTTTAAGGGGTTGATCTTCGATGTACATAAAAACCTCGTCAGCTGAGAAGATCACCTCATAAAGATTTTCGAGATTGTCGAACAAAAGTTTGTTTAACAGTTCTTCATCAGCTTCCATTCTTTCTCTGGTGTAAGCTTCATTAAGAAGCTGCTGCTTGTTCCTGCGCTGCTCTTCCTTTTGAGACCAAACTGCAAGCTTGTTCATTTCTTCAACAGTACAGAGTGTGCCGGGTTCCACATATTTGGCTACTGCTTGTGCCGGATTGACCTTAACAAGTTCTGTGGATGCAGGATAGACAATATTGTTGACTCTTTCATCGTTGGCTTCTTTATTTACCTTAATGAAAGTATTGTCTTCAACTGACTTCAGTTCTTGATCGGAGCCAATCATCTTTATGTTTTCACCAGCAAAACCAATTCTCTGAACCTCATACTGCTTCATGGGAATTACGTTATAAATCAGTTCTTCAATGATGAGTTTGAGCAATATTTTACTGGTAGGAGGCAGAAAATCTCTTATGGATTTGATATAGGTTTCAGAGCTGTTTTCTCTGGCAAGAGCCTTTGACTCCTTTCTCCACTCTTCAATATTATCAAGCAGATTATAGGGAAGGTAAATATTGTCAAAAGCCTCTTTACGCCATCTATATGGATTCCTGGTGCTCTGTTTGGAGCGAGGGTTAGCGAATGATGGTTTGTCAGTAACCAACCATATACGGTCTTTATATTGTACTGTAATGATGAAGTAAGAAAATGCGAGCTCCGGATCAATTTTCAGAGATAGTCGGACACAACATTCATCGCGTCCTGAGCCTTGGTTTGCTCCGATGCAAAGGTTTATATCATCTGAGATACAAAGTGCGTCAGAAATGAAATATGGCACTGTATGACCCGGTTTAAGAACTGCATCTGAAACTTTATCAAAATTATAAAGTTGGAGCATTTTGGACTGGACGGATTTCTTTGCCAAATCAACCCATTCATAGTTGAAGTGATTGAGAAATTCCTCAGTTTTTTCTTCCTCTTTCAGAAACTCATTATTGAAAAGATATTCACGGAAATGTTTTCTTTCTTCTGAAGTCCATTCGGCATAATCCTTGAAAAAGCCATGAGCATCCAATAGGATATGACCCATCTCTTCACAATCTTTGATAAGCTTATCCATCTTGGATGAGAATCGAATATTGGGTATCAGATTTTTTAAGAAAGTAATTCCTTTTTCATAAGCTATCTCATACTCTCTGTTCTGAATGTAATTATGGATAGTAAACAGGTCTTTGGCATTGGTATAAGCTCCCAATGTACCTGAGAAGGATGTCTGACCTTCCAGATCCTTCAAGTTACATCCAGTTATCTTTTCAAGGAACTGAAGGAGTTGAGTTGCTTTGGCTTGTATTAAGTTATCCATTATTGAGTATTTTGTGTTGGCGATTCAAGTGCTTTTGATATACCGGTTGATAAAGCCTCTTCATAAGTATTATACAAAGGATACACGCCGTTGATAGCCCAATCATATCCTATTTTGCGACCAGCATAATTGGGCAAATACGCACGTGTTTGGCAGTATTCTCCTTTGCCATTTGCCATTACATTAATGGCTATACCTTTGACTTCTCGAAGCCATTTGTGAGCTTGCCATAGTGTCGGGGCAGATATATGAATGTATTGATATTTGGGACCACCTATTTCAGCATGATTCCAATCACTTGCTCCGGCATATTCTTGGTGTGCGACAATTTTCGTATGCTTATTAACGATGTAGCAATATTCACAGCACCAATCAAATCCTGAAGATTTCAATACTTGTGCAAGTTCGTATGACACAAAATCCTCAGTTATTGTTTCCATTGTTCTTTCTTTTAATGGTTAATTCTACTTCGATTGGGTCTGATTCCCATGTGAGGTCGGGGAATAGAGTTGGGTCAAGTTTTTCAACAGTCCTTGACATCCATACACCATCACCACTTCTAAGGTATCGCACACGTTTAGGCTTGAGACAAAAGAGGTATAAACTTTCATTAGAATCTCTCGCCACCCATCCGCTAATCACGGTTTCCTCAGAGTTTACACTAAAATTCAAGTTTAGCGCAGCAGAGATACCTGCGGATAAGGCTTTCTCATAAGTTTTGTAGCCATTGTCACGGTTGCAGTCGATGTTATCGTGTACATTCCGGTCATAAATGCTCCATTCATATTTGGTATTGTCATTGGTAAGCAGTACATAGACTTCAATACCCTTGGATCGCAGCCACTTCTGAGCTTGAGATAAAGTTGGAGCTGCAACACATTCGCATCCTGGAGTCTTACATACTTCATTGAATTTGGCATAGGTCGGGACAATCTCAAACTCTCCTTGCCGAACAGATGCTTCGTCATAGAAAGAGTTTGTCAGTTCATTAAAACCGCATGTCTTTAGAGCCTTTGAAATCTCGTATGAGCAGTAATCCTCATTCATAGCCATTCAACTTTATTGTTAGTTATGTAATAGTGCGATTTGCACGGGAGATTGAAGCTGCCTACTGATGGGCGTATAGTAACGCCGGACAGTCTTTCAGTCAGAGTCCAAAACATTCCGTCACGGCGACAATACGGCAATACAACTTCATTACCACACCCGCAAGCGCAAAGATGGATAGTAGTGAGATATACCCGGCTGATATATAACACCCCTTCTTTCATCTCTGATTTTGAAGGCATAGTGCCGACATATTCGGGTTTTAATTTAGTTATTCTCATTATTCTTTTTTCTTTTGGACTGGTAGTCGAGGCAGTGTGTCTTACCGTAGAAAAATACACAAGTAGTTGTTGCATCAAGATCTAATTCATCTTCCAACTCGCATGTCGCTACTCCTAAATAATGTTCACATTTGACTGGATTCTGCTCAGTTGTTTCCATAACTTTCTAAATTTACTATCATCTGATTAGTGCCGGCGATCAGACCAAAAGAAACATCATCCGCCGGTTCTCCGTTAATATATATTTCAGTCTGCTCCCAGTAAGCTTTATCTTCGCCTACTTGCTCTATAAATTCTTTAATGTTCATTTCTTCTTACCTTTATCTGCCTTAGAAATCAAAGCATCGGCATATTCAAGAGCCATTTCTGCAAATGAATGAGCTGTATCTTTTCCCGGTCCAGCATAAAAATTACCACATCGCTTCCATAAATCTGGATTAGAAATTAATGCCGGTTCAATCATCGCTGCTATATTCAGTCTGCGCTCTTGTGAAAGACTGGTTTTCAGGATATTGTCAAACTCTTTATCGCAATTTGCGGAATCTTGCGATAAATTGCGAGTTGTATTAGTAGATTCAGAATATGGAACTAAATATTCTTCCCTTGCCGTAGCAACGCCTTTCGGTTCAACTTTAAGATGATAGTAAATGCCATCTTCTTCCTCGTTGTAACCAAGAACAATATCTATCGTACCAATTTTATTAATACGCTTAATATACATGCGTTGTCCGACATGATATTGTGGAATAGGTTGTTCATTTTCTATTGGCTTCTGTGGTTCATAATAACACCCACTTTTGAGAATACATCCATTTGAAAAACAACCATTAATAAGCCATTTACAAGATGTTTTTTCAGCTAATGGGTTTTCACATGGACGTGCTTTAACTCCTATGTCATCCGTGTTTATAATATTATCTGCATTAAAATCATTCTTTTCCAATTTCTCAACATTAGAAGAGTTTTGATCCGGCAAACATTTGGAGCCGAAAAGAAAACGTAAGGCATTACACCAGCCGGTAGCCATATCTCTATCATGCTTTGAGGATTGATGATGACCTTTCTCTGCGACTTTTTCCATATAATTCCGCATTACTATCTTACGCCTTACCATCAGTATCTCTTCTTCCTCTGCGTCAGAGGTAAGGTTGTGGAGGCCGAAAAGTTTTATCAACAAGCCTAAATAACCATACGAGCAATCAGAATGTGGCTTCTCATTGTAAAACTCTGTATAAAGTTTCTTCACTTCCTCCTTGAACTCTTTTGGGAGGATAGACCAAACAAGGTCTTGTAGTTCTTTTGTCATAAGAGGATATATTACTGGTAAATTGGAGTGATTTCAATTTTTACATGAAGAGGATCGGAATTATATTGCATATCCGGGAACATATTATCAGGTAGATAATTGTAGTTAATTGCCATACTGGGATGGCTATGATAAAGTCTCAATCGCCCGGACATATCTCTGGTTACATAACCGGTTATGGCAACTGACATAACATCCTTATCAGCCGGCATTATAGGACCGATATATTTTTGAAAATCTTCTTTAAGCTTTTCTAATTCCTCTTCAGAAAGTGGATGGCTCTGTCGGAAACGCAACATTCCCTGGTATGCCATGTCTTGAACATTATGATTTTGTTTTGCCATGATTTATATTTTCTTTTGATGTTTCAGTCGAGTTAAGGCATCTTTTTTGGAGTAAGCCATAATCTTATGTCCTTTGATTGAAAACTCTCTGAGTTGGCGGCTGTCAACCGCTTTGGGGGTCCTGTCTGAAAAGCTATTGTCATTATACGGCTTTTGACGTTTTGGGGTAGGTCGAAAGATGTCATCATATTGAGCTGCTATCATTGCGTATCCAGCTAACATTGCTAATAAATTTCTCTTACTCATTTTTTTCTTTCCAAAACAAGGAGCATTTAATTGGGTTTTCCGGTTTTGTTATTGATATGTAATCCTTGCGGTTCGGATCCTTATCAGCACGAAAACGTAGAAGTTCTTTGTATCGGTGACACTCCTCTTTACGTAAGCAGTTTTTACCCTCACAAAATGTTATATCATAGTTCATTTTTACCTCCTTTTTCTTGGCATGGGCAATCGGGATCATGAACGATACCACCTCTCTCAACACCTTTATAGATGATATAGCTGTGACCACGATATTCAGCAGTCACAATTTTGTCATCAACTTCGTTTAACCATTGCTGGTCTGTACCTACTTTGCCCATCTGGGAATCTTCTAAGCACCCCGTCAGCGTTAGGGCAAGCAGGGCGAGGATGGTCAATATCAATTTTTTCATATCTTGTTTAATTTATATCCATAGTTTGTGAGCCACACAATCATATTCACCGCACATTTAATCAGGTCGGTTGCATACTCCGTCACATCGTCTATTCTGGGATTTCTCTCGTTATGTTTCTTCGGCTTATAGTACAAGCACCACTGATTGCCGATTACCGGTTCATCGGAGTTCTCGAAGTAGATACTGATGCGGTATGGATAGTCGTCAATATCTATCTCTTTTGGCAGAAGTTCAAGCAGACGATTGAGGCTCCATGCAGGAATAATCTCATAAGTTTCTCTACGGCTATCTCTTTCATGCAAGGCACTGTCATAGTCCATTAAAGACAATGCGCCGCTATCATAACACATATCAGCTGTGTTAGCTGGCACTCCACAGTGGAGAAGTCGAGCACTCATTTCTATTGTTGTTGCTAACATTTCTTATTTAATTTATTCGTTAATTCTTTGTTGAATTGAAAGATACACTTCAAATGAGTACAGTAATAAGACATACCGCAGTTACTAACTCATACAAGCTACAGCCTTCACAAGAGCGTTCAGATTCTTCAGCTAATACATCATAAACTTTGCCGGATATGATAATGCCATCAATTTCAGGTTTTCTTATTGCTGCCATGTTTTAGTTCGTTAAGTTCTTCTTCCAGTCTTTCATGGAAGCTTTCTTCGCCGTCATCACCACTGAGAAGCCAATCAATACGTTGTGCATAGATATATGCTTTCCGGATGATTTTAAGCCCCTGTCTCATTTTAGTAAGAGTTTCCTTAGAATATTCATACTGATTAGGGATAGTGCGTTTATGTTCTTTGAGATAGCGTTTTTCTTTATCATCTAACCACGGATCTTTTAGATAATAATCTATATCATCTTCATCTACCTTTCGTCCGTTAAGATATTCCTCGATGCTATCAGCAATGTCACGGATATGATGCTGCTGATAATCAAAATGACCACCGCTCATTTCTTGCCCCCTTTCATAATGATGTCATCATCTTCAGAATAATGCTTACATGGACGTTTACGGGCTGTAATTCTCTTATGAGTATCAAAGCAATACATTGTCTTATCTTTCAGTATTTCATAGAATTTACAATGAGAACAATGCGGAGTAAGAACCATCGGGATGGTTTCATAATCTTCAGGAGTGGCTTCACGAATATCAGTCCAGCCAATCCCCACATATTGCATCACTCTGCCGTCATAGACAATACAGTGATCAGCTTCAACAATACACTGAGGAGGGTTAGCCGCCATTTTGATTTGACCTTTTAGACCAAATACATCAGCTATTTTTACGATTGTATGGCTCATTCGTTAAATCCTAATAAGTTTCTGGCTACTACAATCTTTAGGTCAGTGGATTTCAGGAATTTCTGACCCAGAGCGCACTTGCAGCATGGTTGCGCTTCCCGGAGGTTATTAAAAATGTCAAGCATATAATCGTCATTGACATTTCCAAACGAAGGGCAATGGCATGATTCGGAAAGATGCACGTCTCCTTTATAGTCGATACAAGGCTTGCACATCACGCCAGGTTGGTAGTCGGCACCGATCAGTCTGCGTGTAGGACTAACTTGTTTAAACATCAAATGCCCATTCAAACAAGACATATAGTGTGGATTGGCTTTTACTTCTTGCTGTGCTGCCTCATTATTTTTAGCCCTTCCTAAATCTTGCATACTTCTGATGTCATCAGTCACTACAATAACCTTGGGAATGGCATTAATCTCTTCTTTATGGTCAAGAATCAACTTCGCATCCCGATACCATTTGGGATTGGTATAGACCTGCATCCCGGCATAATGATCAAGCTTTGCTAAAGCCTTCACCATTTCAATGCGTTCAGGAAGCCATGCACGATACCATGCACCATTTGAGGTTACAGAAAATGCACCACCATATTTACTTTGTTTGATAAAGCGATTAAGAGACTGGCAAAAATCAAAGAACTGTGGATGTTCAGTTGGCTCGCCACCGGATATGATATATGCGCTTACACCCAGAAACTGACCGAATTTAAGGGCGTTTTTGAATGTGGTTTCGCTCATGTGCTCGCCTTTAGGGTTGGAACACTGCATACAATGCTCACACCCCTCATAGCATTTATTTGTTATCTGAATTAACATCGGATTTATAATTTATATGTTGTTCAAGAAGTAAAGTCGTATCTGAGGAGTTGGCGTTTTGAGGTATGGCGCATTGATCTGTAATATCTTCATAATCCACATCAATGACTTCATGTGGTGGTTCAACTACTTCTTCAAAAATGTGAGAAATAGGAATTGCACCTAAACCATACATTTCTATGATAGTTCTCATAATGTTTACTTATTACCAAAATCAGCCGGTATCTCACCCCAGGCTTTATTGTCCCATTTAACGACCTGAATCTCATCAATCCAGTAGGCAATAGCCCTGAGATATATTTCGGCTTTCATCAGTTTGGCATTACGTTTACCTGATGCGGTACGTTTATTCTTAAACCAACTGATTGCTGTGTTACTATCCGAAAAGATGATTTTAGGCTGATAGTCATGTTCGATAATATATTTGACCGCTTCAACGATGGCAAGGAACTCACCGATATTGATTGTCTGATTACCTAAATCCGAATAAAACAATGTTTTACCAGTTTTAAGATCTACGCCCCTAAATTCTGTCTTTCGATTTTTGACTGAATGAGCGGCATCGACGGCTATACCTTCATTGAGACTAATCATGTTAAATGAGATTATACTGTTTTTCAATCATCAGAAATAAAATCCGGGAAGCGGAATTTCTTTCTTTGTGCTTTAGGAAGAGAGATGTATATTTGGGCGTATCGCACCATCTGCAACTGCTTACCATCCAGCATATCCATTGTTACGAATGTGTTGGCTTGTAATAGCTTTCGATGCTTATCCCACTGCAATAAGGCAACCCCATCATTGACCGGACCAAAAATATGAATCTTATTACGAAACACTGACTTGGTTTCGATCCATGTCATTGTAAGGTTGCGCTTCATATAAATGGCAATCAAATCAAGTATGCTTTTTGTCGAAACAAGTTGTCCTCTCGTCTGCCAATCACAGACAGATAGGAATCTTTCTTTATACCGGAGAAAGAAGTGAGGTGTAAACTTTATAGCTTGTTTGCTTTCAGTATAGAAAGCGATTGCACACAGCCCCTTTTCAGTATCCATTAGACCGATATGAAAAGATGACCAATCCCATTTCTTCTGTTGACCTATGCCTGACTGATGATATACCAAAATCCCTAAATATCGGTTGCCACTGCATGATGTAAAGACCTTGGTGATAATAACTAATGGTTGTTGTCTCCGTTTCCAAAGGTATCTTGACACATAATCGGACTTATCAAACCGAAGAGTTTTCTCCTGAATGATGGGGAGGTCAGTCCTATATTCATTCAGCAACTCATTGCTTGACATACATTCTTCAAACATGAGACTGGGATTGTTCGTACAATCTTTTGATCATACAGGCGTTATTTACAAAATCCTCGGTTACAGTCTGAGCATCTAACAAGTCCATACGGACTCTGAGCGCATCAGCTATAGACTTAATATCACGTTTACGGCGATCTTTGCTTGCCGGATCATAAATGAAAACTTTGTTGCCAAATTTTACACTGACTACAAATACATTCTTACGACAAACAGTAGATATGGTTCCGGGAAACTGGATAAGAGTGGCTGATTTCGCTATGAAACCCTGATCATTGCGCATAGGGACAAGCGAACATTTATACAGCATATTAGGAATGATATTTGGCTCGATTGCAGGGTCAACAAATACAATCTTCTTTTTCTCATCCGTGACATTGCACCCCCTCCAGCTTTTATTGGATTTGGTAACAAAGCCATATATTTTGTCTGCGGCTTTGTCAAGTCCCTTGCGAAACTTGATATTAGTCTTGATTCTTTGTGCCATGTTATACTTTCTTTTATCAATTAGGGGCGTAAAAAGCCCTGCACCAAGTAATAGTGCAGGGCTCTTCGTCAGATTTATTAATAAATCTTAAAACGCCTATCTGAGATGGTTAATAATCACTAACTTTATCTTTGATTAGCTGAGTTACTGATGGAATTATATGATGACCCGATGAATCACGTTGCTGAATCATCTGAAATGGTCTGTCAGACCGAAGTTCGGGTAGTTCGGACATTATAGATATTTTTAAGCCATCCGAAGTTGCTTCAGCAATGACATATTCATCTTTATCTGCCCTTTTATTATATGAGCGGACAATTAAGATCTCATCATCCTGAACCCTTAAATATTTCCATAATTGGTGGATTTTGAATGTCATATTCATATTAAAACTGCTTTTAATCAATTAGAGTTCCATTTTGTCTGAAAAACAGTTGGAACACAAACCTTTTGTCCTGTTATAAACCGATTTGCCAATGCGTTTACCACACCGATTACAGAACAAGAGAGATTCATTCCTGCCATGAAGGATGTCTCTGATGCTGGCTTGACTGATATTGTATTCACGAGACAGTGCTCTAATGACTTCAGGAAAATTATATTTTTGATCCTGATGTTCTAACCAATGCAAGCCGCTGGTCAGCCTCTCATAGTCAGCCCGGATAAGAAGATTGCGAATATATGTGGCATTGAGGATTCTTTGAGCGTTAAGCCGGTCAAGAATCGCTAAGTCAATGCCAAATAGATCACTCGCTTTCTCCAGATCCTTTGGGCGTAAGGTAAATTGAACTGTATCGGCTAAACCCATAATCAATCAACCTTTTTGAAAGAAATTGTTAGTATGGCATCATACTTTTCGTCAGGCTGAATGTTGCAGAAATACTCAGACAGCATATTAAGCATAACGCGGTTGCTGTCTTCATGCGACATATTGTTCCAATCCAGCCCACATTCATCAGAAATAGCTTTAGCCGTTTCATAGAAAGGACTGTCTTTAGGAATTTCGTTTATATCGTATGGGGCATTTTCTCCCAATAGATACTTAGCTAATGTGAAGAAATCACCAATAGCTTTCTGAGATTGCTCAAGAACCTCTTTTTTAGTTGCCATAATTTTGTTTGAATAACTATGACACTGCTGTTCATCACTTTTGACTAAACTGTAAATCACAATGAATCACATCGCAGACAGCTAACAGCGTTTTGATTGAAAGAGGAGCCACATACTTCTTTCCATCGCTATCTGATTTCATTCTTTCCAGATCTTCCGGGATAAAAGATTTAGGTGGAGTGTAATGAACTCCAGTCTTGCGATAAACAAGTTTCTGGTCAATCTTATAACGCTTCATCAACAAATCTAATATCTTATGCACATCAAGTACAGAAAGAGGCTGAAATTTATCCTCCGTAGCCAAATCTACCATTGTAAGCATTAGATGTGCATCATTACAATAGGTAATCAGATTGGCGACAGGATAGTTACTTCTACCAGATTCTATGGATTGAATGGCATAGGAAGTGAGGTTGCTGCTATAAACAACATCCTCTTTAATTGATTTGATTCTATCTGCGAGTTGTTCCTGATTCATCTGTGAATTGCTTGTTTGATCTTGTTTACTATCTTAACGACGTTGCCTTTTACTAATTCATAAACGAAATCATCAGCATTTTGGCAATCGTCAATAAGAACTTCCAACTCTCCACTGGCATCAGTCAAATCAGATATATTATCAGTCATTGCGTCATTGCCGGCAGACCATTGGAACGCCTCAGGTCGATTATCAAGAGCCTCTTCTTCCTCATCAGCACATTTTTGAACATCAACTTGCGCCTTCTGAAGAATATTGATAGCTTCATCTTTCTGAACTGGGTCTCTCAGCCTTGCTAAACCATCAAGCACGGCATGAAGTACGTTTCTCCTTTGTTTATTCATACTCTTGGTTTTATTGTTATACTGAAAGACAATGCAAAATTACAAAAAATTGCCTTGTCATTTATTCTCCAGTCGCTTATTTTGAGTTATGTATCTGATAAATGCTTATACTGACACTTCCCCCTTAATAGCGGGATATGGGTCATATTCAGTCAATTCAAAATCTTCATATCGGAATTGAAAGATGTCCTTAACGGCTGGATTGATATTCATTTTAGGCAACTGTCGAGGAGTGCGCTGTAACTGTGTTCTTACCTGCTCCAGATGATTCAGATATATATGAGCATCGCCAAGGGTGTGTATAAATTCCCCCGGTTGAAGTCCACACACCTGAGCAACCATCATAGTTAATAATGCGTAAGAGGCAATGTTAAACGGAACCCCAAGGAAACTGTCGGCACTACGTTGGTATAACTGAAGTGAAAGTTTTCCTTCGTTAACATAGAACTGAAAGAGACAATGACATGGAGGCAGATTCATCTCAAAAAGGTCTGCCACATTCCATGCACTGACAATGATACGACGGGAATCCGGGTTATTCTTAATAATGCTGATGGCTTCTGAAATCTGGTCTATGGAGTTGTTTTCATATCCGGGCCAACTACGCCATTGAAAACCATAAATATGTCCCAGATCGCCATCTGCGTCAGCCCATTCGTTCCAGATACGAACACCGTTGTCTTGAAGATATTTGACATTGGTGTCGCCGGCAAGAAACCACAGCAGTTCGTGGATAATGCTTTTGAGATGGACTTTTTTAGTAGTCAGGAGCGGAAAACCTTCTGAAAGGTCGAATCGCATTTGGTAGCCGAAGGTAGAAATGGTACCTGTACCAGTTCGGTCTGTCTTTTTATGACCATGTTCAAGGATATGGGTCAATAAATTCAGATACTGTTTCATATATCAAATTTTAGTGTTATTGTTGTCTGTCACATAAGAATAATAGATAGATGAAATCCCGAAAGTTTGTGAATAAAAGTTAAAAAAAACAATCATTTGTCAGGATTCCAACCGCAACATATCATTATGAAGCCTATAAAGAAGCCAAGCGGGATAAGTGAAATCAGCCCACAGACCACCTTATCTAAAAATGGCTGATCTTCAAAAAGTAGAAAACCTCCACAGAAGAAATACCATATCCATCCAAGACAATATAAGAAGAAAATTCCCAAACTACCAATGCCTATCCACATAAGACATTGTACAATAATTTTAGCTCTTTTTCTTTCAGCGCTTCCTTCGGGAGCGTTCTTCTCTAATTGAATGAATAAATTTATAACCACTCCGTAGATCAGGTAACATACGAATATTATCCAGCCCATTATTCAATTAAATTTTCGTAGATACATCTCATACAGCAATCTCCAATGGCTTCTGATTCCAGACGAGCAATCACTTCCGGATCTTCATGGTTCCCCCATTCTCGGAACAATCTCATGGATTTTCTTTTTTTAAGGTATGTACCAAAACATTCAAGCTGATTAGGCTTTAGCTTAAAAGAAATAGTGGCTTTATTGCCATTCTTATCCATCCAGAAGATTTTTTGATTCTGGAGAAATATAGCAACACTGAAAGGTACTGTATCAATAGGCAATCCCATTTTTTTGAGCATTATCTGCCCTTCATTTTGATCACCCAAGAATCCTCTTGTTAGTTCATTAATATAAAAACCTTTTACCTTAGTTTGGTTATTGGTTTCTTTTTTTCTCATTACTTATTATTGACGATAATCACTGCTTGTCATCAATTTTAGGACAATCTTATGCCCCATATTTCCATTCTGTAATTTCACAAGTGTCTGGGTCAATCTCACATAACAAGTCAGCAATGTACTGTCCGGATAGAGCAGTAGAATAGAGGGAAGCTGTCATGATTTTGCCAGTATTAGTTTCATCATACCATTTAATGACAAAATTAATACCCACATAATCTGCTTCTGTTTTCATGTGGCTCCTGTCAAGCTCGACTTCACAGTAGATAATAGTGAAGTCATCTTCAAATTCCACATCACATTCATAGTTTTTTAATCCACTCCACAATTCATCAAAAGTCTTGGACTGTGAAACAATCTGTTGGATAGGCTTTTTTGCTCGTTCATACGCTTTGCGATTAAAGTTATCTTCAAATAACTTAGTCTGCCGGTCATTTAGTTTAATATTCATTGTTGATGTTTTTAGGTACGGTATATACGATTGACGGCTCTATCAACTTCTCCAGTTATATCCAAAATGCGCTCAAGGGCTTTCCGCATCTCTTCTGCATACTTGTAAAGTTCTTCTTGAGAAAGCTCTTTTCTTTGCCAAGGCAACATAGTTTGATACCAATTTACGGCAGTCTCTTCGGCAATTTCATCCAATCTGTCTTCCGGGGAACGATCATCATCTAACTGTACTTCAACGATTTTATTCAAATTGATGTCTTCACTGTTTTCAGTATAATCTTTACCCAAACTGAGCTTACTTGCCAGTTCTCTCGCAATTTTATCAGCCTCCAAACAAGATGATGCCGTGACTTCTATAGTCTGAGCATAATGCTCAATGACTGAAAATCGGTATGTGTGTCGCTTCTTTTTGCTCATACTATAACTACTTTAGTTTGTCTTAATTGCCCACTGTAATTATGAGCTTGAACGCCTTTGATGATAGCATTGATGGGTATGCTGAGTAAATCCAGATTTGAGTAATTCTCCAGCACCATTTCAGCTACCACAAGATTACAATCGGTACATTCATACTTGTTGGAAAATGGGCAATACCCCATATCCTTTTTTAAGTCGCAATTCTTGCAAAGACGAGAAAGTTTTGACTGCAACTTCTTGTTGGTGGCTTGATTTTTCATACCGTAATTACTTTTGAGTAACGCAGCTCACCATTGTAGCCGCGTCTTCTAAGCTCTGCAAATAGATTATCATCAGTAAAATCTGCCAGAGTAAGAGTGGCTTTGTTGCCAGGCTGAGGTGTATAGTTTGCCGGACGCTTTTCGGCAGTATCCTTTTCGGTCTTTTTGGTTCTCATTTTGATTTTTATTAAAGTTTTGATAGGTATTCCTCAAGATATTGCAGGATGTCAATCAGTGTTTCAGTATAGATGTTTTCTCCGTTGATAGAATCAGAGCAGTTGCAGTAATCTGCAAAAACAATAACAAATTCTGAAGAGTTATCGTCACTTATCCCAATAGTAGAGGGCAGTACCGATTGATCATAACCACAAATGTCAGTATTGAGCTGATTGGTTATGCTTGACCACAAAACACTGGTCGAGCCGGTCTTGTCACAAATATCATGTAAGGTGTCATTAATCTCTTCAAGCACTTCTGTTCTGATGTTATATAAGCGTTCAGAGAATTGAGAGTGACGTTGAGGTTTGGTGATTTTGATGCCATTAAACTCCTGATTGAGTAAATCAACCAACTTCTTTACATTGCTTTTACACTCCTGCATATCTTCAATAAGGTCAGACAAATTGTAAGGAGCACCATTACAACCATGACCATCCGGACCGATCCAAAGAGCAGCCTCTTCATCAGGATCATAACTATCGTGGTAATCTTCAATAGCCTTAATAAGCTCATCAGCTTCCGCAGTTTTACATTCAATATAAAAACCAAAGTCCTGACCCATTGGCGAATATTTGGAGATGTAGAGATCAACGGTATTATATTCGTCATCATGATTGTAAACGCTCCAATCATCATTTTCAGCAATCGCAGTGACTTTATCTACAAGCTCTTTAATACGTTTTCTTCTGATTCCGAGGTCTTGCAATTCACATGCTTCAACTTCTGCTTCAGAAACACCATTTCCGATGAGAATTATAGTGTTATCATCAAGACTATCATTAGGGTCTTTTTTGATTTCAAGCACTAAATAAGAGCCTGAAGTTTTATTTTCAGGGTCTGACCACCAGACATCTTGACCTATTGTTAATGTGTTCATGTGCTATATGTTATAAATTATTTAATTAGATGTGTCATTTAACGACCATCGAGTCACTATATCACAGCCTTCAAGAGTATTGTGTCGCTCCGCTTTCCCGGTAGCCAATAATTGACCAACCATTGCTCTATTGACATCAATACCAGATTTACCACCCCAATGGTTTGTACCAGTGAAATGAATCGTATTGTTTTGTAGTTCAATATCCTCTATCACGATTGTCATAGACGAGCCATTCCAAGAATCATACTGAAATAATGACTTGCCAACTGTTGCCTTAGCAATCTTTTTAATGTTAGCATCAGAATAATCCCATCTGCCTGCTAAGAGATAACCATATCGAAGGTTATCAAGCTTTTTATGGGCGTTCTTGGCATCTATGATTTCAAGCTCACCCAACTTACTGATGATGTTTTTAAGGATTCGATATGCCTTATCGCCTTCAGTGGTAAGTCTGCCGGTCTTACTATCAAAAGCCAACCCCGTGCATCCACAGAAATCCTCCAGTATAATCGCAAGTTTATTCATCTTCAAATACTTCTTTAAGTTCTTGTAATGTAAACTCTTTTTCAAACTGTTCAATTAACCAGTTATATAAAACATTTTCAGGTATAAGATCAAATAGCTCCGGAACATAATTGGTAATGTTAAACCGCTCATAAAAAGCTGTTTTTAATTCGTCCAAAGATTTATCTGTCAGATAGTCTTTTGCCGTTTTTGGATAAACTGTCAGTTGCTGTATTTCTTCAGGTTCCCATATCTTTTCTCGAATATCGCTTTCAATAAGTTGTTGAGCAAGATCAATGCCTTTTTTACGAGAATAATTATGTCTATGAAAATAGTTATCACATTTTTTGTTTCCGAAGAGTTTTAGTTCATAATCTTTAATTTGGTCTAAATCAGATTTATCCCAAAGAAGATTACCATCTTCATCTATGGGTATTGTGACCTCATAACCAAGTTCTTCATACCATACGATATAGGCTTTCATAAGTCTTTAACAGATTGAGTTTTGTGAATTGTTTTATAAGTGTGAAGGTGTGCGTCTATTTCCCATAGGCGACAAATATATTTTATAGCTTCTGGTGTTTTGAGACTCTTCACTGCAACATACTCCACATCATCAATTTCATATTGAGAAAGGAAATCTTCAATAAAGTCTGATGATGGGTAGAAATCCCCTGGGACATAAACATTACTGTTGTCCGAAAGAATTTCTACCTCATATTCAATTTTGATAATATCCGGTAACATTACTGGAGGGATTGAGCACGCCATTCAGCTTGTTTGGCGGTTATGTCTATATTGTTGTGTTTCAGAAAATCTTTCAAAATACCGAAGAGTTTGTAGCCCTCGAAATTTTTAGGCTCAACGAGTTGGTAGAGGTAAGCAAGAGATGCTTCCTGTGTCATTCTCAAGAATACACAATCATGGAAGAGAATAAGATTTTTCAATGTGAAGAAAGCGCCGGCTCCCTTGTATGCGTCTTTGAACGCCCTTGACTGATCCAGTTCGTAAGCCAGATAGATTTTCTTGATGAGCTGATAATATTTCTCAGTAGCGATGCTCAGAACTGCTGGTGTGCGGGCATTTTTGATAGCCTTCAAAGCCTTTTCAAGTTGGTCATACACCTTGCTCTGAATATCAGTAACGAAGATGTTGGTGTTGCCAAGACGCACATAGGGTACGCCCTTGCAATGTCTTACACGCAGCCCCTTAACTACTTTTTTAAACTGCGAAATGTAGTCTTGCGCCATTTCGACCACAACTTTCTTGTTGAACCAACGATTACGTTCAGCAAAATTTTCCGGGTCTGAGAGGTTTAATTTGGATTGAACCCGCATTTCTTCAACTACCATAGTCCACTGGTATTTGTAACCTTTTCTACGAAGAGCGGCAGTAAAACCAATGGGAATGTTGCTCTTATAGTCTGTTTCAGTAAGCATGTGAAAGACCTGAGCCATGATCCAGCGACGAAACAAACGACGGTCAGGAATTGTACCTTTCTTCTTAATGATTGCGAATATGGGGTCATCATCCGGCACGATAGAGAGCCGACCATTAGCCAGTCTGCCGACTTCATAGTCCCCGTTTTTACCACAGATAGAGAACAGATTGGAAACATCCACGCCGGCATTACGGAGGGCTTCGATTTTGCTTTCTGCTTTGTTCACGTCTTTAGCCGGGAAGCTGACTGCTATAGCAGGGATTGCAACTGCTACTGGTTCAATTTCGAGATTGGCACCACACTTAGGGCACTGTACATTGATTTTCTTCATAACGGTATGATATTTTGATTATTTATTCGTTATTGGTTCTATCCATTCTTTCAGGATTACGAGTTCTTTTACATTGGGGGACTGCCAAAACCATTTGTCTTTAGCAAATTTATCCCACTGTAAAGAACCATTCAGCATTACGCCCAAAACATACAGTTCTAAACTTATTTGAGCAGTTTCACGCGGCTCGCCATAGAGCATATCCTCATCGCTCAGTTCATGTTCCGGAAGAGCGATGAAATATTTCTTACCTTTGTTATCACTTCTTTCTGAAGGCAAACTGTGCTGATAACGTAAGAAAAGCTGAGTGATGATGGGCAATGGATTAGTGGTCAGACCTACGCCTAACTCTCCATCATACTCACCATTTTTGATGATGTATTTGCCATCAATCTTCAGACTTCGTGTTTGAAAGTCAATTCGGAACTTAGCCCCATTTGCGACTTTCTCAATAGATTCATTATAAATATTTGGCATGATTAATACGAATAGAAAAGTATAATCTCAGTGGCACGGCATATTTCTATATTGTATTCGATTGCAGAGCTGGTCTGACAGGATCCGAATAGACTCAAAGCCACGGTGATGAACCTGGCTGAGTCGATTCGGAACCTGATCTTGACCAGTCTCTATGAATTTGCCATTCTTGATTATATCCTCTATGCTGAGGTTTTTTAGGTTCTCAAAAACTGTGATGCGTTACTTTATTATATTGATGGAATCCAGAAGGTTCAGGTGGAACCGGCTGAACGACCGGGCACGGCGTGAAAGCCGGTGCAACCTGAACCGCGTACAATTCTGGATGACTGAATGATGTTTTTCTTGAACCGATATTGACGCATTTCAAGAAACTACTGAAGATGATGCGGTATATTGCTTTATTGGATTGATATTCAACCTTCCGGTTACGCGGAGGAGGCTTGATAAAGCCTAAGCCGCGTTCATTAGCGAAGGTGGATTTGAATTTATCATCTCACAGAAAGTTGCCATATACTTAGCTTTCTATATCTGTCATGCCCTTGGTATGTTACTTTATTGAGTTGATATATACAGTACAACGGATGAGATGAACCAGGATGATTAATACTGGGTCATCTCATAATGTTTACTGTATAATTGAAGATAAGACCCTTCAGATATAATCGCATACTCGATAATTGACAGTCAGATGAAATTGTGTGTTACTATAATATTTTGATGCAGGAGGATCTGTCAGACCGTTGGGCAGAAAGCTGTTAAGCTTTGCCCAACAGTTTGTATGTTGATCCGTCTCTAAATGAATCATCATTCTATCAAAGATTGCACACTCAATATAAATAGATTATCTGTCTCTAATATGATGTCGCATGATTATGAAGTTTACATTGTGGATATTAGTGTTTTATATGCCTCTTTGCTGGTTCTTAATGCCTTTTGCATACATCCAAGAGTAAAGAAACCGGGAAACATCTTGTCAGTTTTAGCACGGTTCGCTTTAACATTTTTGCCTATACCTCGTTGGATGCAGCCATCAGATTGAGTAGCTACATAACCTAAGCCTCCTACTTTGGTCTTTCCGGTCACAACAGCTCTCAGGCAATCCATAACAAATACTCCCAGTGTCTGAATATCTTTGTCAACATTGACGACTGGCAAGATTGATGTTGCCCAACTATACTCTCCGTTACCACGATAGAGATATTGATTGACCAAATACATGGCTTTGCTAAGGGTAGCGCCCTTAAATCGAAGTGTACGACTTTCAATCTCTTTTTGAAAAGCTTTAATTCTTGTTTGACTTAGAGAAATGTCTGCACCTTTAATCGAGTAGCCTAAGAACTTAAACCATCGAGTATGAGTAAGAAACTCTATCTTTTTGGGGTTTAATTCCATATCTCGTTTGCTCACCTCTTCCTCCATGATTTGCATTGCAATTTCATGGTCAGGTCCAACAAATAGAGCATCATCAGAATATCGGACATATTCGCCATTCAGTTGACTGAGACGTTCATCCAAACTGAACATCACTACATTGGCTAACCAAGAGGCAACTGAACAACCCTGTTTTAATGACTGATACTTCTCTTGCAGTAATCCATCAGTGTCAAAATATAAATCTGAATGATAATACTTTCGGAGAACATCTATGATTGATGAATGTCCCCATTTGGCTTCTACCTTATCAAAAGCATCGTCTATGAACTGAATGGGGACAGAATCAAAATATTTGCTAAAATCAGATTTCCAGCCAATGATTTCGCCCTTGGTCTCACAAATCTTATGAGATATTTCCTTGACTATTTTTCCACAACCGATACCTTTCTGATAGGATTGACACTTGGAATGAATCATTTCAGGCATCAATTCAAACAGTAAATCGTTAGCGATACTAAGAAATACCCGGTCAACCGGCTCATTAATATATACGGTACGGAACTCCCCATTGTCTTTAGGAATTAGAGCGGTATGTGGTGGCGCAATAACATATTTGCCATTTCTTATAGCAGCATACATAGCCATTCTTGTAGATGGTTTTGTAAGCTGATATAGATGAGCTTTGTTAATATGTTTTCCAACGCCTTTATGAATGGCATAAGTCCACCGATCAGGCTCGAAAAACAGTTCTAATATCTTGTCAGTCATGGACGGTTTCTTTAGATATGGTTACAGTGTAATAATCATCGTCATCATGGACGTAAAAATATTCGTCCTCATCCTTTTCTATGCAGTTCTCATTATTTAGCCAGGGGTTATGTTGAAGGATATAATCACGTTCTCTTTTCAAACTTTCTTTTGCACCTTCAAGAGATGACCAAAGAATGTGACAAGTAGAATTGTTTGAAACACGAATTCCTTCGTATTCAACCTTTACACAATACACGTCCATGATAATCAGAATATTGATTTTTCACCGGAGTAATATCGTAGAACCCATTCCAGCAAAAGCTGTCTATTCTGATTGTCTAACTCCGCATAAAAACGAACCAGGTATGCGTCAGCATTGCGGGATTCCGTGGCTTTATGCCACTTTCCTACCATGTGCAGAAAGGGACAAGTCCATTTGACTTCACCAAGAAACTCTGGAAGATACTCACCCTGCTCATTGCCGGCAGAATCAGTCCAACTGAAATACTTAGTCGTATAGTTCCAGCCATAATAGAGCCACTTATTGATAGTTGTCACGGCGATAATTTCGTTTTGTGTCATATTGAGAATTGTTAAGCGGATTTTGACATTATTTGAGGAATGTTCTTTTGTAACAAGGACATGATTCTGTCATACATTGGTGGAATCTTATTATATTTTCCCCGGCATTGAATAATCACATAATTTCTTAATGATAGTTCTATGGTTGCGATTGATGTATCGTTTACTAAAGCATGAAGTATTAAAACATCGGGTCGTTTATAATAACCGCCGGTAAACACACAGTGACAAAGAGAATGTCCTTCTTCGACAAACTCTCTTACACTGACAAGAGGTTTGATAACAATTTCTTTATCACAAAACTCCAAATCAAAGAATTTTGATTTAGCTTCTTTATATTCAGCCTCGTCTTTAACTACTTTATTTAGGTTTTCCAGATAACGCTGTTCTTCGGTCATCAATCTTTCACGTTCCCGTTCTCGATTTTCTTTATCAATTTTTGCCTGTTTTTTAGCCATCCAGAAATCATGTTCCTGTTTTAGCTTATTCGGACAAATATATTTAGGATTCAAAGTATCCTTTCCGCAATATTCCAAAGCGTCAAGTAAATCATACCAAAGTGTCGGGTCTGTAATTCTATATTTATGACGTATAGCAATCTTTATGGATGACCAATACTTTTCAAATTGATATGGAGATCCAAAAGAATGCCGGACTAATTGATAATAACCGACTTTCCAAGCTGTTTCCACCCTGTTGTCACTTAATAACTTTGTAAAGAGTGTATAAGGGGAACATCTATGATAATTGCCGTTATATCCATTGCGCTTTATTTCAGGCAGCACTGATGAATGACCCACAACATCATAAGGAGTGACATAATGTCCGGCATTTTCACTCCTTACTTCCATTTCACTGCCCCAATCCCATATATCTGAATAGTAATTTAACCAGTGTCGAGCACGCCCCACAATAGTCAATTTACCACCAGGAGAAAACCATTTTTGAAAAGCCTCTTCAATCCAATATGTAGCAGACTGTCCCCTTCTCAAATTAACCTGCATAAAGAACATGCGGATAACTTGAAAACCTTGACATGTTGTTACTACTGCAAAGTAATATTTTTCGCAGTAGTTTCTTTTTCGACTTATATCAACTTCAAGTTTTGTGGAACAGTGCGGGCAAACCACTTTCTTTGCTTTTTCATCAGTCCATGAATGACCGCAATCCAAACAGACATACTCTTTTTTAGAGTTATATTTGGCAATATGAGGAGCAACTTTCCTAATAGCCTCCTGCCTTTGATAATCGCTTAAAGGAGAGAGTGTATGAGATAACTTCAGAATTTGCTTCTGAAGCTTATTCTTTGGCTTCATATTGGATTAATGAATTGGATTAAAATATTGGGATTTCCAGTGGTTCAGGTATATTTGGATCAACCACTTCTTTAGGTTTGCGTGGTTTGCGAGTTTTACGCTTTTCCTCTATCGCTTCAGGTGTGGTAGATGTTTCTGAAGGCGCGTTTTGAGCAACTTCTACTTTATTCTTCGGTCCATCAACCACAATGTCATCTTCATCATAATAGTGGATAGCTAAACCATATACCTCTTGTTCACGGACGGCTACACATCTACCCCCCTTTCTACAGTTTTTTTCAACCTCCTGAGTTATGTACTTACAGCACTCAGCTATTGATTTATTGGGCTTTGCGTATATTGGAGCAAAAGTTGGATCTTCCTGAGCGTGTTTGTCAAGATAATCTTTTATTGCGGTTTCAAAAGATGTAAATTCCATATTGTCAAGTGTTTACATGTTAAAGAAAAAGAATGTAAATTTAGTGTTAGTTGTCACTTTGGTAGGTGAAGCCAACTGCCTGATTGCAAATTTGAAATTATTGGCTTTGAATGTGTGCTCAAAACCATTTGGAGGTTCGTGATGAGTATATCGAATGTGAACTTTAGAATCAGTTATGACCTTATTAATTACTACTGGATTGATGTTAATTTTACCTTTATGTTTCCAGCAATACCAGGTTACATCATCTGCTTCAAGCGATTTATAGTCATCAATCTTAATGCACCCATATTCACTCATTAACCTATTGGTTATATCCAATAAATAATCTGGTAATGGGTCGTTTGGATTCTTCTGTTTGCCATTATGAAGAGATTCAAAAGTAAGCAGAAAAGCCTGCATTATCTCTATCGAGGTAGTGCATTTACTTAATTTATCTTTGCAATCTGATATAATTTGAGGTTCTGTTTTTGCAACAGCCTCATAATCCCTTGCCAGTAATAATTTACGGACATTGCTAAGATATGAAGGTTCCATAAGGAAGAGGTTAAACCCCTTTATCCCTCACTCGCTACGCTCGTAGTCGCTTCGCTCCAAGGGTTAAAGGGATAAAGGGGTTAAGGGTTAATGAAATGCTGCCACGGCACGGACGTAGCCGCTGCTCTGCACCTTACCGCCCCAGCCGAT
>OGQO01000410.1_pt1 | contig 46078 bp, 45 predicted proteins | sample 1553241 | NCBI WGS metagenome assembly OGQO01 (sample SAMEA2579933, study PRJEB22360) | human gut metagenome | biome: human gut; feature: human-associated habitat; material: faeces | place: Denmark | collected 2008/2010
TACAAGTATAATTTTTTTCAAAAACCTCTTGACTATTTATAGTTTGTCATCTCCTTTGAAGATTAAACATCTCTTGTGGCATATGCATTCTGCATATCTTTTCATAAATCATCACACATAGAATAAAACGCAACTTATATTCGTTGCTATTTGCAAATGCAACGTTTCAGTGTTGCTTTTCAAAGCTTACCTGATTCATCGTAAAAAAATAGTTTCCTGTTTTTAATTTTTCACAACTCATTAAAATGGATGGGCATTAATAAAGCATCTTTTTTATTTTCCTTTATTGTAACATACACAATACTGCTCACATTTTATTTTTAGCAAATTGTTTTAATTGCTATTTTGTTGACACTTTCTTTCTCTTTGTTTCCTTGCTCGACTTGTTTTTAAACATTTTATTGCCTCTCTAAAAACCTCACCACTTGCTTTTACCAAATCAATCGGAACCGCATTACCGATTTGTAATGCCGAATCTGTCAATGAATTACTAAAAACAAAATCATCAGGAAATGTTTGTAACCTAGCAGCTTCACGTATCGATATTGCCCTATTCTGACTATAATGCCCATATCTTCCCTTGGAATAACACAAACATCCACCTGTAATAGTTGGCGATGGTTTATCTGGATTCATTATGCCATAAACATCCCCGTGTCCTGAAAAAACCTTTCCATCTTTATCCTTTTTTTTATGACAATCCAAGATAAGCGATTTAGGTAATCCATTTCTTGAACCACCATTCGCCCTAATTGCAGTTATTCTTTCCAAATTTATCTCAGACAATCTCGCACATTTATGATTATGTATCCTTCCGTTATCATCCACATATTCCTCTCCAGCTGCTATAATAGGCAAATCACCAATTGCTTCCCTAACAGTCTTCCATTTTTTCAAACCATTACTACCGTTTTTATCATAAGTAGCCTTCGGTAAATCAAAGGAAAATCCAATCATTTTTAACTCTTTTTCAATATCATGCCTTACAGCATGTAAAACAAATCTCTTTCTAACTTGTGGCACACCATAATCTGCTGCATTTAATATATTTTCTTTGACACAATAATTTTTATTTAATCTTTGCAAAAATTCGTTTAAAATTGCCTTATTAAAATCCGCCTTTATTCCTGGAACATTCTCCATCAAAATGAAAGGCGGTAAAACCTCTTCAATAAGACGCAAAAATTCAAATAGTAACTTCTTGCGTTCCTCGTCCGTTTTGTTCTTATTAAGCGGGTTTTGTCGTGAAAAGTTCTGACAGGGCGGACATCCCGCAAATACATAAATATCATCTTTATTTATTTTCGCAGTTTTCAATATTTTGTCACCGCTTAAATTACAAATATCCTCATTTAGTACATGTACCTTCTTCAAGGGTTCATAATTCAAATAAGTATCTACCGCATGCTTTTCAATTTCTACCGCTGATTTTATTTTAAAACCAGCTAAAGAAAGTCCGCAGGAAACTCCACCGCATCCTGAAAAAATATCTATTGCTTCATACTTTATTCTCATTCCTACAATTCACCATCTTCCTCTTCAAACGCTGCAATAACCAGCTCTCCAACTGGAGTGTTAATAACTGGTGGCAATTCTTTTCGCTCAAACGCCTCTCTCTCCTGCCTACACAAAGCCCGATAATCACATTTTTTGCAATTCGTAGAACACGCTCTCATCGGAAAATCTTCTTGTAAAATTCCCTTCACCGCCCACTCAATTGCACCAATGGCATGTTTAACTGACAATTCATCGACTGGAACTTTTTCTCGTTTATTATCCTTTAGTGTATGGACATATCCCGTCTCTGCATTCTCTCCTATAACTTCTTTTGCAGCTCTTGAATATAATTGCACTTGAAGTGACATTTCTCGCCAATCAAATTCTTCTAATTCATCTGACATTTCCATTGACTTAAAGTCAATTACTTCTGCCGAATTAATATTTTTAGCTTCATCCTCTTTTAGCAACAAATCAATAGAGCCAGTAATCAACGCCTCTTCCACCAGCAATTCAAATCGTGCTTCATCTTGACGAATTCGACAAAAATCATCTGAATAAGTACTCACATAATTTTTCATAATGTTATGAACAAGCATCTTAGCACGTTCATAGGATCCTGGTCTATTTACTGGATCATTACTTGGAAATACGTGTTTAAGCATAAATGTATCTTCAACCATAGCAAAAATTTCTTCCTCTGTCGGAATTCTATCCCTATATTTCTGGTGCAATCTTTCCAATATAGTATGTGCTGTTTGTCCAAATCCAAACAATTCAGGAACTGTTGCATTGTATCCATATATATTCTGCAATTTATACATAAATGGACATTTAAGGTATGATTTAACTGATGAGTAATCTGTTGGCAATTCATTATCATCAAATCTTGGAACAGGTTCAATCTTAGCATCTAAATCATCCATAGACTTATCCTCTCTCATATCAGAATGCGTCAATTCTGCTGTAAAAACTGACGGTTTCTTTTTGGTTTTTAATTCAGGGTGATTTTCACTTCCTGTTAAATACAGCAAGCGTTCTGCTCTAGTAATTGCTGTATAAAACAATCTAGCCTCATCTTCTTGCCTATTTCCGTACGCCCCTCTATCTATCGCATTTTTCATCAATTTTTCAGGCAAAACTCCACTGTACTTTCCCTTTTTGCCAGGAAAACGCTGATTAACCAAATCGACAACAAACACAACAGGATATTCAAGACCTTTAACTTTATGTATAGTAGATACATTAACCGCATCAACTTTAGAAATATAGTCTATAGATTCTAATTCGTAGTTCTTGGCTATATTTTGCAGAAAGTTAAGCATTTCTCTATATCTCGATGCTGAATCAATACTGACATATGTCTGTTCCACATCCTTAATTATCTCACTGAATAAGCCCAAGTCTCTTAAGGCAGTTTCATTTTTAAGCGTTCGCAAATTTAGTGCGTCTACTAACTGATGCAGAAATTTCTGTGGATATACCTTTCGTCTTATGGAAGTTGTTGACGAATATATATTTGAATACCATTCCTGTAAAACACTAAAGTACTTATTCTTATCCGCATCTTTAAAAATAGGCACAACAAAATTTACATAACATTTTTCAGCATCAGTTCGATTTACTCCATCTTCATTTCTTAGTAACTCCATTATTTCCAATATACATTGTGCGTATGGTCTATCAAAAATTCCACCTTCTCCAGATGTTTTCACAGGTATGTTTAGCTCTTTCATTGCCTTTACAAACTGTACATCCTTATTCTCGCCTTTTTGTGATCGAATACCTCTAATCAGTACTGCAAAATCACTATAAGTAAGTCCTCTTCTACTTTTTTCTGTGCCATCCGAATTATATTCAATATATGTTGTTCCTACTAACGACTCAATTCGTTGTGCAACCCATCTAGCCTCCTCTTCTCTAGTTTCAAACCACAAATTCCGCAAATCCTGAATATTACCATTGTGGTGATATTTTATCTCTTTTGGCAGCCTTTCAAATGGAATTGTTTTTTGAATAAAACTATTTGCAGTCTCAACTATAGCTTTGGTACTTCTAAAATTAACCAACAATTTGTGTGTTTTTACATTCTTATATCTATCTTTAAATGTTAAAATATTCTGTACATTTGCACCACGCCAACCATATATAGACTGATCATCATCCCCAACAACAAATAGCATATCCAAAAATCGGGATAGTGTTTTTATAAACTCTTCTTGAATCGGATTAATATCTTGATACTCATCAACCAAAAGGTATTTAAACTTTTCAATATATGAACCTTCCTTCTTATCTATCTTTTTTAATTCCTGAACCGCAAGATATATTGCAAAAGAAAAGTCCATATAACCATCTGCACTCATTGAATCAGAAAGATGAGACAAACGTTCAAATAATTTTACATCAAATTTCTGAATATCTTCCAAATCTATATTTTCATTATGCATTGTTTGCCATGCTTCTGTAAATTCTTTAATTCGCTTAAAATAGCCCTTTCCATTCGTCAATCCAAACTTATACTGTCTTGACATCACATATAAAATCAAACAATTCTGATCCAAAATATCATACTGACGATACTTTGCGTTAATGTCACCAAGCAGTTTTTGACAAAATGCATCTAATGTTCCAATAAACATGGCACCTATATTATTTTCAGATAATTCAAACTTTCGCAGTGCCTCCGCAACTCTGCGTTTGATAGATTCAGCCGCCTTTTCAGTAAATGTAAATGCAATAATGCTTTCTGGTGCCTCACCTTTAGATATTAAATAGGCTATTTTATATGCCAAAGTTCTTGACTTTCCAGAACCTGCACAAGCCAGGCACAATATATTTCTTGAATCATCAATTACTGCCTTATACTGCTCATCTGTTAAATTTAAATGTAAAATTTCTTCTGTCGTCATAACTTTCTTTCTCCTTCTCCATTATTTGTTAATCCTCAATCTCAATACTACATAGTTGCAGTATTTATAACATATTGTCTTGCTTATATTATGCACTGTTCAGCAACTTTTTTCAATCTTTTTCGTTCGACATCATTCGACAATCGCCGTGTCAAAATTTCCGCTTTCTCTGTCTACATTTATTCCACAGCAGAATTGCTTTTATAAGGTTTAATAGAGCTTTGTCCCGCATTTCATCAACTTCATTCCGTGATAACATCCATAAGATTTTGCTAATCCTCGAAAATCATAGTTCCTACTTTTAAAATATCAAGAAAAAACCATTCATTCTATTATAATATTAGTTTATTCAAAATATCTATAAATAAATATAATATTTCAAAAGAAGTCCGAACAACTGGTCCCCACTATTCGAACTCCTTTTTAGTAATTTGATTATATTGTACTCAAAAATTCAGTTGCATAATCAATTAATTTTTTTATACTTACAGCTAATGTTGGAATTCCATTTACAATTGAAATCATTGGTGCCAATAGTTTAATACCATTAGAAATGATTATTCTCTTCGGTTCTGGTTTTAGCAACTCATCTTTTATCATATTAACTGAATCCACAATAGTCTCAGCATCTTCATTATTGACTAAAGGCACATTGTTAATAATTGCTTTTACTGTTTTATCCAATTCATCTGATTGAATTCCATTATTCTGAGTCGCATTAATCGTTGCATTATTACTTGCAACATTAACCTGTCCTCCACTTACATTCCAATACATTTTTTCATCCATCCCCATTTCATATCCAATTTTTGTAAGATATCCTTCTATACTCTGAATTAGAACTAACACAACTCTATCATTAAATTCCTTAATCACATCATTACGCTTGTTTCCTACACCTGCATATTGAGATATCATCCCTATCGATACATCCAAATTATTCTCAGAAATATATTTTAAAATTGCATATATTTGGTATGTTTCTTCCTCTGGCGTTGGTCCAAAATCAAAAACTAATTCTCCACAGCTTCCAGTAACCTGCTGATATTCAGTTTCTGCATCAAATTCACTTATATCACCTGTCATAACGAAAGTATGTATAATTTCATTTCTATCAATAAATGCTAAAAACTTTCTCAACACTAGATTATAATCGTCAAATTTTGCACGCATAATTCTACTGGATAAAATATTGAAATCATGTGATATCTTTTTTAATTCTATTTTATTCAATTCCATAATACTTCTCCCCACAATATGGACAATAGCTTCCACATAATCTTAATAATGGTTTTACCTTAGATGGTCTTTTGCAACAAGGATACTCAACCAACGTCATATTCTCAACCGAAAACTTAATCGGTTGCTCATTATATCTCTTATAATTTGACTTATATGAGAACTTCAAAAAACTAGTCTTTGTAGACTTTTCAAGTTTCGTAAATTCCTTCTCAATCAAATCATTAGCATAGTTTTCGCTCATCTGCATCCCAAGTTTAAGAACATCGTCTGTTATATAATTATCACTTACAATTCCGCAAGAAGGACAATGAATTTCAAATACACTATCATCTCCGTACACAGAACCATCAACCTTGAATAGAGCATTGCATACTGGGCATTTCAATAATACTTGTCCGTCTTCATCAGTTGGAATACTTATAGTGAAAACTTCTGTCTCACTCATGGCTTACCTCCTTTCTAGCACAAATACCAAAACTTTTATTAAATTTTTTTTGTATATACATCTATCCCACCCTATTTCATTAACATTTTTAACTCGGCATAGGTAAGTTAAAATAACAAATTAACTTAATGCAATCACAAAATAAATATCAAGTTATAGACTACAAGTCTTTTGTATTTTTGATAACTCTATCAAAAATTAATAATGCCAAAGTGGAAATAGAAAAACTTCTTTTTATCCTCTAGAACACCTATCTCTTGCTTATTGTTCAAGGTACTTCCAGAAAACCTTCTTTCGAATCCATTTTAAACTTGAGTTGCTCTGGCTTAGCAATCAAATCTTCAATTCGCACCTTAACCTTATTATTTAAGTCATCTGCTACCATTTTCAAAAAAGAAACACATTTCCCTTGTCCCCACAAACCCAAATCTATATCGCTCTGATATTTCTGTAACAAAATCGGGACTATTTCCATGTACAGTGACAAAAAACAAGTTGCTATCATTTCATGCCGAGGAGCCTGAACAAGTTCTCCAAGATATTTATCCTCATCAAATCCTATAGTATTCTTATTATTCAATGATATCTCAATATTTAAATGATTTCTATAGGACAATGCAATTGTAATCTGGTTTAGGTTTCTACTCTCAATTAGAAATGATAAAGCACTTATAATATTCATGACTGATTCTCCGGACATAGATACTTTTGCCAGCAAATCCTCCGTATCTCCTTTAAATCCTTTTATTGAATCTATAATCAAATCACTAAGTTCTTCATTTTCGCTTGATATGGTATTCTCTTTACCATATACTTTGCTTATAAGCCATACAAATAAATCACCAGACAATTCTAAAGTATTACTCAATATCTCCCCTCGTCCAGAGTAAAATAGCATCTTACGAAGCAAAGTCTGTGCATACGTATTTTTACTTATAATATAACGTACTTTTCCCGAACTGAAATATGGAATAACAAACCCTCGTTTAGTATAGGTTCCATCATCTGTTATTTCCTCTCCTCCTGGAATTTGATCTACCGAGAAAGTATAATAATTATATGTTATCTCTCTGCCATAAAAAACCTCCTTTTTATCCTTGTCAAATATTTTATTTATTTCCCAATTAATATACTTGGTTCCGCTCTCTGGTATCTCATCTGGATGTGGAGAATCTAGCAATTTTTCTATATCTGCAAGGTTTGTTGTTTTTTCATCTACCCATCTTGTAACTGTTATCATCAATTTATTCCTCCTACATTTTGAATCATAATTCCATTAGTCACAAATTCAAGACCAATCTTCTTCTTAACCGTTGGCTCAAGAACTATAGATACATCAGTTGCCTCAGTCCTTATGAACGATAATTTCATTCGTATTTCTGTATAAACATTCTTATGATTATCATGTTCTGGCAATAATGTAGAAACATTCCATTTTATTTGATAAGCTTCTTGTGTAATATTACTATTACCATCCAATTGTGTAGAAAACCACTGTGGTATATCTAAACATACTTCTGTTCCTGATAGTTTTTTATAATTACCATTAAGTATGATATGACACCACACACTTGCTACTCCCATTGAATTTTCACTCATCTGTATACTAGGTCTAGTATGGCTATCTTCATGCCGTTCATCGTTATAAAAAGTACACGTTATAGTCGCATTGGCTTTCGCAATAAAATATTCCGCCAATTCAGCAATTGCTTCCAAAATTGCCATGTACAATGCTAATCCTGCTTCAAATCGATAATTTTCTGGAATAAATGTGACATATTCGCACAAATTCCATTTATGTAACATGAACATTGCTATAAAAGGAAGAACTACTGCTTTAATAAGAATTTTAATAATTGAGGAAGGTCTCAAGCTATCACCCTCCTAACAACATTACAAATTTCTGTTGCCACGAGATCATACACATTCTCTGTAACATCAAAAATACCATTTACTTGCATGCTGAGCAAAAATCCCATTCCTTGCTTACTTTTAATACTTACTTTCTTGATATCAATTGAATCATATTTACTCAAAAAAGAAAGTTTCTCCTTAAGTATTTCCCAATAAGCACCATTATCCTTCATTTTTTCTAAAATTTCTTTAATTTCTTGATTTAGTTCTTCATCCTCTACCAAAAATTCAATTTCTGACACAATTGCATTGCATTTTAATAAAAATTCTTCTATAAGAGCTATCATAACAGAGGATGTAAAAATACTTTGCTGATATCCTCTTTTAGAAGCCTTCTGAACTACATCATAATAATTTTGTTGAGGATCATATAAAAAATATTCAACATCTCTTGTCAGGATATTTTGAAATACCTTTCCATATACATTACGCATTTCTTTCACCTTCTTAACATTTCAATTTTTTCAATCTATTATAGCATACTTTGTTATTCTAAATTTATCATAGAATCGAAAGTTTACTACATTTTATAATATAAATCCGTCATCTACAAATGCTTTCGCAAATCTTGTACGTTTTGTTTCATAGTTACACAAAAATTTACCTTATACGATATATCATATTATTCGTATTTCCCTCCTTTTCAAGAACTTCCAAATCAACCAATATCATATACCTTCACGCAATTGTTCGTGATTTCTTGGTTATTTCCATTACTTCATGAACATAAATTTCTCTTTTTACCTCTAATACTCTAATGACCTCCACTAATTTTTCAAAACCTTTTGGTTTCAAAACTTGTTTCAAATTTTGTTTCATTTTGCAACAAGTTATTCTTCTAATATCTCCTCTACACCTCGTTCCTTAACCTGTTTTGCCAGTCTACTACCTGTTTTTCGTAAATGTTCTTCCAAAAGGACATGTGAAATGTCATCAAAAACAAGCCTTATGAATCGCCCTACAATCATAAGGCGTCTGATCTGACATATTAATCACTTCCCTTTCCTGTTCAGGATTTGCCTTAACAGAACCGGTTAGATAACAAATATAATAATTATACTTCTTGTCCTTTTTACTAGTAATATGTTCTGGTGATTTGTAAGGACGTTGTTTTAGCTCTGATATGTTTTCTAATATTATCAAATATTGAATATGGAAGTGTATTAAATAATCTTAATGCATACAAACCTCACAAGCCCCTACTCTTTCAAATGAATGTTTAATCTGCAAACCTGTCATTTTCAAATTGTTATCTATATACTCCAACAATTCTGTACCATCCAAATATGTATACATCTGTGGTGCTACAAAGCTCGGAACGTTTTTTCTTAAGTCATTTAATGATATCTGTGATGTTTCCTGAAAACTATCTATTTCCATTGCGTATCTATAATGATAGTTTTCCATATATTCTTTTATTCGAGTAACAGCATTGCTATCTTCTTTATAGTCTTCCAACCAGTCAGACAGACAATGCCTTTTACCCAAATATACAATACCAGTAATTGCTTTCACCGGTGAGCTAACATACATATATGCCATTATAGGTTCATCTGGAAAATTTCTCCTGTGTTCAAATATCTTCACACCAGATTTTATTTTTTCATAAACATCTGTTCTAAAACTCAATAGCATTTTCCTCAATGTTTTCACCTCCTTATTTCCATTTGCATTCAATATTCAGCACTGATGTAGGCATACCAATAAACTGCACATCAAATTTTAAACTTGGTTCAACCTTTGTACTTGCATTATGAATTCTGAAACTTAATTGCCATCCATTATCCAAAAACATTTCTACTGTATTATTACTTCCAGGTTTGAACTCAAGTGCCACAAGTCTTGTTGGTAATTCAACTATCGGAACAATAATTGCTGACACCTTATTTTTACTCGGTTTATTTAATGTATCATGCATATTGAAAGTATGAATTAATGTTAGGTGTTTACTATCACGACTAACAATCTTATAGTAATCTGCTATTCCAATAAGATATTCTACCATCTTACGTGGCATATTTTTGTCATCTTTGTATGCTCTATTAATTTCATCCATAAATGCCTGTAATAATGGTACATACACATTTTCATCTTTCCCGTCAATTTCCGACCATCTTGTACCATTATCCTTTTCATTCTTCAACATATCAAATATTGGACTAATCTCATTCCAGTATGCATCACTGCAAGGCATACCAAACCATTCTTTTCCAAAGTCAAGTTTATGACTTAATCTACTATGCTTTACAGCGTCATGATTATGTTTAATACTTAATCCTATTTCCCATTCAATGTCATCTCTACGAATAACAATATCTCTTACATCTCCTTTTACACCAGCTCCATCCTTCTGAAATTCTAATGTCAATTCATCTTTATCACTTTCTAACATTTTAGGTTCCATTTCAAGTACCGCATCAATTGCAGCGTCCGCCGAAATCATAAGTGTATGCTGCATTTCTTCGTCCATAAGTGTCCATGCTTTCTCATTAGCACGAAAACTAGAATTAGCAATTATTCTAGTTCTACGCACCTCACACAACGTCTTATATAGCATCTTAATCCAAGCATACTCATACGCCCTTCCCTGATCATTACTTTTTGTACTCACTTTTTTCTCATTAACCTCCTTTGCATCTATAACATCATCATCTACTATAACATCACAACCATTACCATCTAAATACTTCTTTATTGCAACTGCTATTTCATACGCAAGATTGACTGGAACTGCATTTCCAATCATTTTATAAGCAGTATTTGTATCCTCATACAAAAATTGAAAATCGTCTGGAAATCCTTGTACTCTGGCCACTTCCCTTATTGTCATTCTACGATAAAGATTTTCCTTACCCTCTACAAATCTACAATCATTTTTTTCCACCTTAACCATTTTCGGTGCCTGTGGATGTAATTGACATTGTCGCCCTGATGCCTGTACAGTAAATGCCTGCTCATCCCAAGCTTTTACTCTGTTACGACTCATAAATATCGGAGAATAGGCTCCCGTATAATATTCATTGTTATTAACCGCTTCTGGATTATGATGATTTTTCTTTCCTGCTGGTATCGCAGTATCTTGTAAATCCCATATAACATCCCGAAGAGTTATCTTTTTTTCATCATCTTTGGTGGAGCCTCTAGGAAATCCAAACTCAATATGCAAATCTTTTCTGAAACCTATATAAAAAACTCTCTTCCTTTCCTCTGCCACACCATAATCCTTTGCATTTACAAGCGTAAAAGTAACATCATATCCTGCGTTATCAAAAAGGGTAAGTATATTTTTTACAGCTTCCGAATGCCTATTAGCTAACATTCCTTTTACATTTTCAGCCAAAAAAAACTTAGGCTGAAAATCTTTAAGAATTCTTATATAATCAAAAAATAATTGTCCCCTATCATCTTCAATTCCCTTTAGCGAGCCAGCTTCAGACCATGATTGACATGGCGGTCCACCTATAATTCCGTCAACTTCACCCACTAAAAACTGATCAATATCCTCTTTAGTTACCTGACGTACATCTCCTTCAATTAAATGTGTATTAGGATGATTTGCTTTATATGTAGACCATATTTTTTTATCAAACTCATTTGCTACAGGAATATCAAAACCTGCTCTTTCAAATCCTAAATCCAATCCACCACACCCACTAAACAAACTAATTATATTCATAAGGATTTTCTCCTTCATTGTTTTCTCTACATTGCTCCTTATACTAATTGAAATTTATTTTTCAACTAGCTTGCACCCAAATTTATAGTTTAACATATCATATTTATACATCAATATCAATACCTCATTTCACAAAGATGCAAGGTATCAAGCATTTAGTTTCAATATATTAAACCCACTCTTCTGTGAAATGCTTTTCATAACTATTTCACAAATAAAACCTCTCTATGATATTCCAAATATTTAAGTAATCTTGCTGATGGCTGGAAATCAACCATCAGTTCCTTAAATATATGCAACCGCGTTTGATTTCCCTCTCCTATAAATGAAGATATCAGCATTTCACCTTTACCAGTAAATCTTGACATAGGACCAATTCCTCCCTTTTTTTTCTCACAATATCAGCTTCTTCAATATAATTATAGTTCTTTATTCATTCTTCTTACTATTAATTCAACATTATCAATACAATTCTGTCTATATTCTTCCTTTACCGCAACCCTTTTACCCATTAAATCCAAACGTCCAGCTTTTAACTTTTGCAATGGACAACCTCTTGCAGCAGAAACAACTCCAGTTGTCTGAAAATCCCTTACATTTATAATCCCCTCTTTTAATTTATCAAAAGCAAACATACTTGGATATGTTTCCAATAAAGACAATACATCCTTATCGATTTCCCGTAATACTGTCGCATATGCAGAGGCAGCCCCCATATATTGAGTCAGTCTATTTTTCAATATCATATAAACTTTCGGTAATGGCATATTTACCTCTTTTAACTTTTCTGCAAATGCATACTTACTATATATTTCAGATGGTAATTTTAATCCATAAATCAAAGAAAAAGCATTCTGTATTGCTCTCCGCGATGAATCATCTGCCATTACTGGCAACACCACTTTAGTTGAAGTTGCAATGGCTATTTGAGTATACATCGAAAAACTAGGATTGGCATCCAAAAATACTATATCATAATCTTTCTCAATTGGATGTATAAAATCATTTAACCAGTTTATAATTGCCACCCATGTATTTGTTCCTGGTATCTGATTATTAGCTAATGTAGAAATTGCATTAGATTGTAATTCCAACATGGCATCTCCACAAAGTAAATCTATATTATCCTCTATATATGAATTATATTGATGTGGTTTAGTCAAATAATCTCTAGGGTTAAAGACTGGAACACTATATGGTGCTGGTAACCGTAACTGAAAATACCCTCCAATTGTCGCTCTAGGATTTGCTCCTTGCCTCATCAATAAAGCTGCACTACCACCTTGATTTAATCCTCCTAATAAAAGTTCAGATAAATTTGCTTGCGGGCATACATCTATAACTAATATTCGTTTATTCCGATTTTGAAATGCATATTCATTAAGTAACTGAAATGCTAATGTAGTTTTCCCTGTTCCGCCCTTATTATTCCAAAAAATCACTCTTTCCAATTTTAAATCACCTCTTGTTTAGTATATCTATTTAACAGTATACGTACAAAAAGATATCTTGTCAAGTACATTTTGTACATATGATTGTGCTTTTGGGGTTTTTGACTTCAAAAAACTAATACTACTTCTTTAGCTTTATTTCCTAAGATTTATTTTCTTCATTTTGCTGAATCATGTTTTTCCCAAATCCATTCTACTATCATCTGATTATTTCTACCCATTCCCATTTTTATTTCAAATGACTTTATTAGTAACAATTTTAGGCAAACTATAACGTTGCTCTTTTTGTTTTTTCATCATAGTATAATTCTATTGCATATTTCATACATTGCCTCCGCTAAATTCAAATTTTTCCCTTAGTCCAAAATAAGTATATCATAACAGAAGTTATTTTACGCCAAGAACTTAAAAATTCGGAGCATTACGCTCCGCACCCACATTACACATATATCAACTCTATTAATAAGGTTTCCTCTGCCGAACTTCTCACATTATTCATCAGCCCAACCCACTTATTCAAACTCTTCCCAAAGGAAGTATTATCAAATTAAAAATTGCTGATTTTATGCGATATTCCACCACATCTATTTCATCAAATGTTGCTCTTTTCATATCGTCTTCCAAAACTCTAGTAGCAAATCAGTTGCAATAATTCAACATTGCTTCTACGAAATTCATGGCAGATATACTCTACTTTTACTACTAAAAATGAATAATCAACAGCGGCTCGTGGGTGCACACTTTGTGTCTGCTGCCACTCCCATAACGAAAGGAGTAAAACCATGAGCAACAAACATAAAAATCCAACTATCAGTTTTAGAATTACTGATGCCGAACGCAAACAAATAGAAGCACGCATACTTGCCAGTGGAATGATGAAAAAAGACTACTTTATTCGTTCCTGCATCTACAACTGCATCTGCGTCGTTGGCAAGAAAGAAACCATATATCCCTAGTGCAAACTGTTAATGCACTGTATCTGCAATTACTTGAAATGCACAAGACGTTTACCACAACAACCAACACACCTGATGCGCTTCCTTCTTCGAATGAAATCAAGAAATTGCAAACAGAGTACACCAATATGCTTACAGCTATTACTGACCTCTTGGAAGGTGCCAAATATCCGTGGGAAAGAGGATACTACCATGAACAACAATCTTAATTTTCAATTTGGTATGTATGAATCTGCCATAAACTCCATCATTGTAAATGCCGACTATAACTCTGTTCTTATTATCTGCTGTAAGGAATGTAATTCCTCCGTTATCTTTGATGACCCGAATGATGTTGCATATCTGTATCAGTGGCAGAGGAAGCGCCTCTTCTGTATGCCAAACTAGCATTGAAGGAAAGCGGATTGCAGGATTATGTGGATGCCATGAATGAATTTAATTGATTTATCCCTTGAGAATATATTATTTCACCCGTTCCAAAATACTTTGAAACGGGTGAAATAATATATTAACATTGTCCGTACATATTTTCCAAATAACTTAAGTAATCTTGTAACTCATAATCATATGGATTTATAAACAAGCCGTACTGAATCCTACCTTTAAGATGCTGTAAATATTTCTGTTTACTTATATCACAATATTCCATATGAGATTCCAATCCATATTTTCTTATATAATAAAGTTCTTGACGAATTTTCTTTCTTGCATTTCTAGGTAATTGCAGTTTCTCATTTACAACTATCCCTGTAACCTCTTGACATTGCCCCTTTCTTCTTACTCTTGTCTTGTTCGCATTCAACTGTAATCCCAGTCTAAATAATTCTTTTCTTACGACTGATATAATCTGACCTGGATTAAAAGTCCCCGAAAAAGTCATATCATCCGCATATCTTGTATACCTTACTTTCTTCTCGTTGGTGTACTTACCTATCACATTGTCGAACTGCCTAAGTATGATGTTTGATAGCATGGGACTTGTTGGTGCACCTTGAGGCAAACATCCATTCAAACAACATAAATTTGTAAGCATCACCACTACATCCTCTTTATATCCCAAATCTAAAAACACATTATATATTTTATCCGACGAGATACTATCAAAAAAATCACTTACATCCAATGTTAGTAATACTTCTTGCCTTTTATGAAATCTCGCATTATCTTTAATAGATTTCTTTTTAACATAAGCTTTCGCATACACACTAATATTTATCAAAGATAAAATATTATCCAAAATCCATCTTTGAATCTCTTTTAAACTTGGCAATGGTTCTGATATTTCTCTAACCCCACCGTTCTTTTTAGGTATTTCATAATTCCGATAAAAATTTGAAGCAGAATTACTCACAGCAAAAACATACTCCTCTTTATATCCCAACAACAAACATAAATGCTCTTGGTTATAAATTATTGGCAATCCTTTATCAAATAGTACTTTAGCGTATTGTAACCACGCATCACAATATTCTTCATTTTTTCCTTTTAATGCTGCCTCTTTTCGAAATTCAACACAATAATTTTTCCAATTCACGTCTTCCTCCATATATAATCTTGGAGCTACTACATAAAAGTATCTGTCATATAACTGCGTCAAATGAGCTTACTCATTTGACACAGTTATATGATGAGAGAATTCGTAGAATTCTCGATTAAGTAAGAACAAGATTGCTTTTGCTCCCGCAAAATCTAGCTTGTTCTTACACAGGCTTGAAAATAAGTTCTTCTTAGGTTGACGACTCGCCAACCCTGCACCAAGTGCATAAGTCTAGTAACTCCAAGATATATTTATTATATCAAGGTAAATATATTTCTTCAAGTTCCATTTTTTTTATCTTGTATTGTTCTAATGTACCAATCGTCTTGTTTTTGTATTTCTTTTCTAAATCATGTAACTTATTCTTTCCTTTTTGTGTAATAAATTTACTAACATCCCCTTCAGTGTATATATATTCCAAATCCTCCAAATATGAAAACCATTTTGCTATGATGGAGTATGAATATCCCAATTTAAACATAGCACTTATTGTTTCTTTTTTATTAATCAAGTCCAACAATCTATACATTACAAATTCATCCATATCTATTCATCAACTCCTACATTATTCCTTCTTGCAAACGGTGCTACACATAACTTTCCATCTCGTTTACCTTCATGCCAATAAAATGGGAAAGTATTATTCGGTGTTTTTATCATTGATACTAATCCTTCCGACTCTTTATACCCTAAATATAATTCTTTCTTAGCTTTTATTCGTTTACTAATATTCTTCATCTGTGCAATTTTTTTCTCAGCTTCTTCCATACTATAATTATCTGTTATTGCCCTATTTTTTAAAACAGCACTATAAATTTCTACTCCATATTTTTCTACTGCGTTTCTACCTTGTTCTTGCATTACCAATGTTAGGGCTTTAATTTTTTCCTTTTTTATGCCTTTTTCCTCAATTAAGTTTATACATCCTAATATTGTATCACCAGTTCCAACAAAATCATCCACAAGAAGTAAACACTCAATATCTTCTTTATATTTTTCCAATCCATCAAAAGTTTCTATTATCCTAATTCTCTTGTTACGAAATTCCTCAAATCTTCGCATAAGATTCCCTTGAAACAAATAACACATAACATTACCACTTTTGGTTTTTGCTGGATAATCTTTATCTTGTACTGGGAACATATGTATAACTTCCGTTTTGCCTATTTTATCTTTATTTCTATCTATAAACTTTCCGAAAACATCTATCATGTACTTGCCATATTCTTCTAAATCAACCACCAAATATTCACGTGTCAATTCAAGTATTAATTCTCTATCTGCGTCAGATTCCAACTCTTCTAATCTTTTGCAGAACATATCAAATACCGAGTATTCCCCACCTATACTTTCTTCAATATCCCAGTTTTGTTCCTTAAAGACTGATATTAATTCAATAAAATATCTTTCCGCTAATATATTTCTCTTAATAAGCACATTTTCACCTTCGTTACATAATCTTGATTTCTATATATTATCCTATCATATATAGTTTCTAATCTCCACCTATTATTCCGATTCATTTCCTCATGTTCCGACTTTAATTATTCTTATTGGCTATAATCTTTATGCACTTACTTCTTTTATTCAATCATAATTCACTCATTTTATGAGCGAATTATGTAAAACTTAACATATCATTGCCTTTAGTAGTACGTGTACTTTTAATAATACCTAATCACCGATACCGAACGCAAAGAAATCGAAGCCCGGATTCTTGCTAATCATTAACGAAACAATTTATTATAGCAATATTCGCAATATATTGGTTCACCGACAATTGCATCTTCATCAAAATTTCTCTTTCTTCTCCATTTGTTCATGAACTTAATAGTATCGCTCTCAACCTTTGTTTTAGAATTATCAAACTTATCATAGCTTTCTCTATTGTCTACTATTTGCAGTGCCTCCCAGCTCTTCGCCCCGCACTGCCCATTCGGATTCCGCTTCGCTCCATCCTCATGACGGCTGACGCCGTATAGTCTCACCCGAAAAATCATCTTTACGAATGCAAGCATTCGACATATGATTTTCGGGTGAGACTGCACTGCTTACAGTTTATTCAAACTCAATTCCAACATCTATATGTTGTGGTTTGTCACTTCGTTAAAGCGGGTATTTTGTATGTTCAGCCTACTTATTCTAGTGATTTTTTGAGTTCGCGGGATTTTTTGCTTACATTTTGCTGATAACTCTTTGCAAGCTTGTTTGAGTTTGCAGCAAGTCAACATATAATCGTAAGTTCTTTATCACAATAGTTACTTATACAGGAATAATACCAGAAGCCTCTACTTTATTATCAAAATTGTTTACATAGTATGCCAATATCTGCATCCTGTTTTCAACCCTTTTATATGAGTGTCCACCTTTAGAAATCAGTGCAAGGAGCCTATACTCTTCAATTACAGCTTTTGAATATCCTGAAAATGCACACTGCACGCTGTCTGCCTTAGCAGAACTAAACGCAGATAACTTCATGTTTATCGCACTTAATGCCTTTAATTTGCACTTACAATCCTTTTTAAAATCTACTAATTTAAGAATTACTAATAAAACCAAAAACTTCATAGCCCGTGCATTACAAGTTATGTAATTTACTGGTATCGTATCGTCTTTTGCAATAGTATTCAATACTTCAACTAAATAATTGACTTTATTAACGGTATCTTCATTTATTTCTCGACAACCGTCTAAAAATTTCATAACTTCCTTGTCCGTAACACCAAATCCTATCTGACCATCAACTAGCCCAATTATACTATAAAAAACTCTATCAAACTGTTTTCTCTTATTTTGAAAAGATAATTTTGAAAGTAATATTTCTTTATTCTCAATTGAATTTAAATATTTCTCCAATGCTGTATCCGGTATAGAGTTCAACAATTCACCTGCTCTAAGTCTTTCCTGATTTTGCAAATATCTAAAATATTCTGTAATCTCATCATCAGAAGCATTAGTTATGTTAGTAATGGAAATATTGTAAGCTAAAATATTATCCTGAATAGCCTGCGGCAACTGCTTAAAGGAAATCGCCACTTTTCCTTTATTATTAAGTTTTCTTTTTAACTTTGACAATTTTTCATCAGTGTCTCCATCCATATATTCCACAATATATCTAATAATATCTTTGGATATTTCGCTTTGAATTATATATTCGTTTTCAATAAATTTATAAACCGTTGTAAGGCGTTGTTGACCATCAACAACTTCTTGCATTGCTCCCTTGGGATTCTTCTCTGTCCGAACTCTCAAACTAATATTACCAATAGGATAGCATTTTATAATACTGTATAATAACTTATCTTTGAAATCCGAACTCCAAATGTACCCTCTTTGATATTCTGGTTGTAAATCAATCCCATCTCTCTTATTTATATTTCTTATCTGATTCAAAAGCGTCTGAATTGGTCTAGAATCATATGAAAATGCCATTACATAAGCCATTACAAATCCTCCTCTTAAATATTCTATATAAGTATGTTAGCATATAAAAGCGCCTTTGTCAATAGACTCTATTGCATTTTTTGAGTTTTTTATATATTCGCAAGCATATCACAGCAGACTCTATTCTTATTCAGTGTCTAAAAATAATGCTCTTTATTATACAAAGTAATGCTCATGAGGGAATCTTTATCATTTTTAGCAAAAGTTTGTCGAATATACCGTGTTTTCTGATGTCCAGAACATCACTGATGATTATTATAACAACCAACGGTATCTGTGGCATCTTGCCATGACTCCGTTTTATTTACTATATTATCAGATTTCTCCGCATCTGCAAGCAATTCGATATTACCATACTTTGAAAGCCAAGAAGTAAAATTCATTGCTTCATGTAGACATATTGCCCTCATTTCTTCCAATTCGGTTGAATTTATTATCTAATGCTGCTCCTGCTTTTCTTTAGCAAAAACCAAAGAATTAGTATGACTAAGATAACAGCTACCCATTTTATACCAAAACATTTAACACCATTAATCTGCTTTATTATCCTCAATCATTTGCTGCAATTCCTCTGGTAAAACTATATAATTTTTGAATCTATGAAGCATTCTGTGGCAATTAGCACAAACACATATCAAATCTGTTTCTGGATTTACAACAACCACTTCGTCCAAGTTGAACAAAGGCTTAATATGGTGTACCTCTATGTATCCTTTTCCCAATTCTCCATATTTTAGTTCAAAATCAAACCCACAAATCATACATTTGGTGCCATGAATGCGAATTGCTTCTGCTCTGTTTTTTTCACTGCGTTCATACTTTGTGGTATAATATTTGATTTGTCTTCCCTCTGTGTCAGCTTCCACTTCCTCCTGCTTTGATTCATTACTTAAATTAATTTCATTCATAGAAGCATTTCTTATTCGCTTAATCACTTCACAATTCCAATGATATCCCCGAAAAAAATCATTTTCATTTTGCTCTGGTACTGTCTCCAAAACTTTTTCAAGAGATTCTTTATATAACCATTTAGTGAAATTACTCCCTGTAGGATCAACTTCCTTGGTAAAATAATGTTGCGCTTTTAAATGTTTTACAAATTTTGTTTCACTTATTCTTCCGTCTGCACTGGTTTCAAAAGCATTTTTCAGTGCTTCAGGTAATGATATAATATCAACTCCTCTTAAAGACATTCGTCCTTGCATCGCCCAAGCACCAGCTCGATCATTGCTTTCTGTATAAACTCTTATATATTCTTCATCTTTTGATAAGAATCCCAATGTTTCATAATAATCATTTTCATTTTGAAATTTAAGTACGTTTCCGTAGTCTAATATCATTCGCACATCTCCTTATTCCTAATAATATTGCTCAATACGGTTTAACAATCCATTAAAATCCATGTTCCGAACTTTATAAAACTCTTCCGTTTTTAGTCCTGTATTCAACACTGTTTGAAACAGATAAAAATCATATATTATTGGCTCTTTTCCATCATTAAGTAAATTTTCCCTAATTGTTCCTGTTTTTGCAATTAAGCATAAATACTGATATGCCCTATCGATGTATTGCGTATTATTATTGGGATGAGCATATGAAAAATGCTGTGTTGGTGTTAAAGCAATCAAGTTCTCAACATAATCTGCAATACTTGGATACTCACTTGCCGGAAATATATGATGCATCTGTGTTGCTTTATCCATAATATGCCGTTCATCAAAAACCTCTGTACGACCATTACGATATTTATCGTTAAAGCGGTGCAAATTTCTTTTTGCTCTATTAATACGATATGCTGTCATATAATCTTTTGGTGGCTTTGTACGAATAGCTTCATACTCAATTCTTGTCATATCTTTCGGCTTTTCAGCCAAAATATCTCTCCAATTTCGTTGATTATACATAATCATATCTTGAGTAATCACATCCTTAGAAAGATGGCCCTTAAAAGTGCCCTGCTTCTTATATTTGCAAGCAAGCGGATTTAATACTTTAGTAAAAATACGCCCGCACTCTGTTGCTCCATTAATTGGCGTGTTATTTATTGTAAAGTTCGTGTATTTATCTTTAAGTTCTTTAAAGCTATCCTTGTCCTGCATTTTAAAGAAATATTCAAACGCCCGGAACATACCACTGTCATTCAAAACTTTTTCAATATACAGGCACAAAAAATTGTAACTATTTCTTTCGCGGAAACTAATATATTCCAACAATTCTTCATTGACAACAGAATATTCATACCCTCTACCTTTCCTTTCGCCATGAATTATTCCTGCTGCATCAAGCAACTTAATTGGTTGACCAAAATACTTATCATACTCATTTGATGCTTTTTTTGTTGGATCCGGCTTACTGAAAATTTGCTGGACATTTTCAACAGTATACTCGTTATACCAAATATCATTCACAGTAAATGTTTTTTTACCTTTTGCCGTTATATATTCAACTATGCAATCCGACACTAAGCACACAACATCCATCGTACATTTCTGATCAATCCAACGTCCATTGTGCGTTTTTCGTATGTCATAATCATGTTTATCCAAAAAATTCTGAATTGTTAAATTATCCATCTTAAGCCTCCCTCAGTATTCCGTAAAAATACACACTTGTAGCATCAACATTCAGCGATCTTGTCTGATAATTTCTTGCTATTTTATAAAAATGACGGTATTCTTCCGTTGAAAAATACTCCATCTGTGACTCTGTTAATTCAAAGTCCTCCTTAGGTATTAAAATAGCAACCGAACCATTGACAACTACATTTCCAAAATTACGCATAACTCTTGGTTTGTAAGTCATGTTTGGTGTCAAGTACACATTTTGATTGCCGACATACTTATAAGCACTTAATCCCTGTGCGGTACCTTTATCAATAAACGTATCATATCCTGGTATGTCTATAATCTTCTTTCCATCATCGCTAATATTTCTGGATTTTATAACACGCAAACAATTTTTACCCTTTTTCTGCTTTGTGTTTGAATTAGTAACCTGCCTATCCCTAAACACAGTAAACTTATTAAAATCAAGCCTTTTTGAAATTGCATCAAAAAAGTCATTTCTGTAAATAATCCAATATGGATATTTTTCATCCATAATATAAGATTGTTTTTGAACGATACTCTTCTTTAATGTTAATGATTGGACTAGAGTTTTCTCTGGTTTTCCCAAATTGTCTATAAATAAGCATATTGTTTCAACCAAAACACCTTTAAATCCATTTTCTCCATAATCTTGAATACAATCTACTTCCTTAGAAGAAAGTAACTTCCTAGTTGCCATAAACTCTGGTGTATTCAATATAGCTTTCGGAGTAATCATAACCGTGTAATCGGATATACGAAGTGCTTTCTCTAAAAAAAATTCAAATGTATTTTTGGTATCTTTATTTATATTATTAGCACTATATTGCGCAGCTTCTTTTGACTTTAGTTTAGTAAATGGTGGATTTCCTATAACTAAATCATAATGCTTGTCAAAAGAATATAGAAGAGTGTCTGCAACAATATAATTAATATTGACGTTTGCAGGTATTACCTGCTTATCCATAAGCAAACGTAAAATGCTCAAATTTTTGTCATCAATATCTACAACATCAATATTAACTTTTGGCACTCCCTCATACTTTTTAAATATAAAAGGAAGAAAGTTTCCAACTCCAACAGACGGCTCCAGCACGTTTATCTCTTTCTTATCAAATTCCGGCATTCGTTTAAATATCTCATTCACAATAAACTTATTAGTATAATATGCCGAATTATTTTCTCTTTTAGAGTTTGTTAATTCTGCAATACGGGCCAAAGATGCACTTCCTAAATTTAATGGATTCTTTTCTATAAACTTCATGAGTTTTTTTACATCAATCAAGTCACAGTCTGCAATCACTTTATTAACCATTGCATTTGTAAAATGCTCTTGTTCCATAAAGTTTTTAATTGCACATGCAATCTGATAAAACACCATCGTTGGAACAGCTTCTCCTATACTTTGCCGTATTTTTATCTCTTCTTTTTTCAACAATGCTTTTTTACTTTTCTCAGGTAAAGCATTTAATTCATCCAACGTCTTATCAATCCACTTGAAATCATCCGGAATAGTCATTATTTTCATCAACTCTCTTATAGAAAACACCCTGTCCTCTTCCGGATGTACTGTGTTTTGACTGGCCAATTGGTCATTTCTTGTATGAATACATGGGGCTACTTTATTCCAGTACTGACGAGTATACTTATCTCCATTTTTTCTCTTATTTGGAATAATTTCCCCATCCACAACTTTATGCGGACGTTTTAATTCATCATCATTGTCAAATGCTGACTGTCCTTCTTTTAAATCATGAATCCAACAACGCATTTCCTCTGGATAAATTCTAAAAGCATGGTAAAAATCTGTTGCACATATTTCACCCCATTTCAATTTAGGCATATCTCCAATAACTTGTTGTAATGTTCTCTCGTTTGCATATGGAGGATAAATTTCTATTGGAGAAACATATTCTGCCATTTCTCTGCTTACACCAATAACAACTGTACGCGTTCTTGAAGAATTTGAACCATAGTTCTTAAAATTCAAAACACGACTTGCAATAATATAATGCTCACTTAGTTCCTCATAAATCACATCACCAATTGCTTTTACCGAACCATCTGGTGCTGTGCATCCAGTTTTCATAAATGCTGCCACATTTTCAAATATAAAAAATCTTGGTTTGACTTTCTGCATTAGATGAATGGATTCAACCACCAAACTATTCCTTATAATTTCATTTTCTGCTTTTTTGTGATTAGCAACAGACATACCCTGACAAGGCGGTGTAGCAATCAATACATCCACCCGATCATTTCCTAATTTTTCCCACCTTTTAATTTCTGCAAAAATCTTTTCTTTTGTTTTTTCTAAAGTTATATCATCACAAATATAACCCGAATCATATTTGCATTTATTGTTAAAACGCTGTACATTTAATCTTCTTTCTATTAGTTCATTAGTCGCAATACACTCAAATCCCGCTTTTTTAAACCCATAACATCCAACACCGGCACAACTAAATAAACTGATATATGTCATTGTTTTATCTTTCAGCATCCTAATACACCTCGTTTATTATTATGACAAACCTTCCTTGCATCCATTGGTTTTTTTGAATTGCGCGGAATAAGCCATGTTTTACCTTTCTTAATAACACCATCTATACGCCCCTGCTCACACAATAAAGCAACTCTTCTTGATGAAATGTTCCATCTTGTTGCAACCTCCACAGTTGTCAAATATTCCATAATGCCCTCCTTGATCTACTATTATTATATTCATTTATCTGAACAATTGCAAGAACTTTTTCGCAAACATACGTTCTTTTTTAATTTTAAATTATACACTTTACTATCGTTTTACCTTTCATCAGATTGTACGCAAAACATTGCTTACACGACATGTACAAGAATTTACAATTCATGATTATTCATCAATCCAGAAGAATGCCTGCTCTTCGCATTACCTCCCTCAACACAACATCCTCTGCTATCACTTTAATATTCGGTATTATCCATCTTCTTTTTCCCTACGTCATCGATGTTTGTGGTTTAATTGCAGATTATTCTCCCGCATACTGTTTCAAATCCACTATATTCACTACCATCACCACTTTATCCATTATCGACAAAAAAGTATCAATCGTACTTTCTTCCCATCCTGCCAACCATATCAACGTCTGGATTTCTTCCTGCGACAAATCTATGCCACGCAGAAATTTCAGCATCTTTTCCATCTGCCGGTTCTGATAGTCTGTCAATCCATTCACTTTTATTCCCCCGTTTCTTTTGGCTGTACTCGTGTAAAATGTCAAATTATCTGTTACCGTTTGGACATCATGTCCAAACATACCATTTTTGTCCCATTTTTCATCAATTTTAATGTATATTTATAGCACATAAAATGCACATTTTTCTTGTTCTTTTATGCCTTGCAAGATACGCATCCTGTGTCCACACGGATGCACATCAAAGGATTATCCTTGGATGTCCTTGCAAGGGAAAACTCCCTTGAACCCTTTTTTACTTCGCCGTACATACAATCTCGTGCCACGAGATTGTAATCACAGATAGGCCAAAATCACCATCTGAAGTTCTCCGGTATACCGACTTTCTCTAAATACTCCTGTCTTGCCTTCTCTCTTTCCTCTGGCGTTCCAGCCGTCTTATATCGGGTATACAATTCCCGTTTCACCATTGCTTCCAATTTCTCCTGTAGTCCGGATCGTATCCTATCCTCATCCCATCGAATATCTGCCAGAAAATATTTCACTAAATCTATAAATAATTCTTCCGGGATTGTAACATTTTTCTTTTTCTCCATATTTTTTTCCTTTCTCCGGTTATTTTTCTGCCAGCAAAACACAACAACGCAACAATGCAGGACAATGGCTTCTGCGGTGTTGATTTTTCAAAATCTGTGATTGCAACACCGTATTTTCCTATGGCTTGTATTGTTGCGTTGTTGCCTTGCGACTAAAAATATTTACTATCTAAAATCCAATACCAGGCATTATTTACCTTTTTGGATTTTATTTGCAGTTCCTTTTTAACCATTTCCATCGTACGCCAGGAAATGCCTCTGTCTCTTGCTTTTTCCTGTATCTGAGATACTGCTGCTTCTTTTGTAGTGCAGCTTAAAGAAACCAACAAATCTTTTGCCTCTTCCTGCTTGCTGGTTTTTGGTGCAAATCCGCCAGCCAGTTCATCCTCGGTTATGTCGCAATCACCTTTCCATGTAAATACTCCATCCGTCAGAACAAAGGACTTGGCATGCCCTCGTTCTGCCAGATTATTTTTTATCTGTATCATGGCACGCCGGTTTTCCTGCCCCTTTACCCTGCCAACCAGCAACACGCTTCTCGCGACAGCAAAGAAATCAATGGAACCCATTCCTCGATAGGCAACTTTCCCGCCGGCATTTTTATTCATGTGACCGATTAAAACAATAGCACAGCCGGTTCGTTCTGCCACCTGCCCCAGATGTTTTGTCATATCTCTTGCTTCATTTGCACGATTCATATCCATTTTGGCGCCAAGATATGCTTGTATCGGATCCAGAATCATAAGCTTTGCTTTTTCCTTCAAAATTGCCTGCTCAATTCGTTCATCCAGCATACTAAGAGATACATCCGTTTCGTCAATCACAAAAATGTTATTGCAGTCAGCCTGTGCCTTTTCAAGTCTCGGCTTTACAGTATCAGCCAAGCCATCTTCTGCCGTCTGGTAAATAATATGCAGCGGCTGTTCCGGATTCATATGTTCGTCCAGCCCCTGTCCCTTGGAAAGAACTGCCGCAATATTCAATACGAGTGTAGTTTTTCCCTCTCCGGGATCACCCTGAATGATTGTTAGTTTGCCATATGGGATAAATGGATACCAGAGCCACGATATTTCCTTCGACTCAACATCCGACATATTGATTATTTTCAAGTTTGTCTCATTCATATCAGCTTTCACCTCCCTTCTTTTGAGCAATTTTCGTAAGCATTTCAAGTATCGTTTTCACAGCAATTACATCTTCTCCAGATAACACGTCGGAAAAATCCTCTTCTTCGGATTCTTTCAAAGCATCTGCAATCCTCGCCAGTTGTTCCTTCATCTTATCCGAAGTACGAATGTTACCCTTTATTAGAATTTTCTGATACAGACAACTTTCAATAAAGTAATCTGATTTCTTTAGACCAGACAGTTCTATCCTTTTTTCAATCAAATTCCTTTCCTGTTCTGTTACACGAAAATTCAAAATAACATTTCGTTTTCTTGCCTTTTTCCCATCGTTACTTTTCAATATAGGGGATGACTGTGTTGTTCTCCTATATATTTTATCTGTCATGATTTTCACTTCCTTTTCGCATCGCACTCAGTTTATCTGCCATATCTTTTTGCACCGATGGATACAAATGTGCATACCGCATCGTAACTGTTTCTGATTCATGCCCCAGCCTCTCTGCTATCTGAACCGGCGAAAATCCAAGTTCAATCAACGCTGCACAGGCACTATGTCTCAAATCATGAATTCGAATTCGCTTTACGCCACTTGCCTTCGCTCCACGATCCATTTCATGATGAAGATAACTTTTGGTGATATTGAAAATTCGCATGTCCTTATCCGGTTTATAAAGCATTCCCAGCAAATCTTCAATTTCATCACACAAAAAATCCGGCAGATCTATGATTCGGTTTCCTTTTTCCGTCTTCGGCGGCATTATTTTCTTTTCTCCATGAACTACCTGAAGCTGCTTATTGATCACCATCTTCCGATTTTCAAAATCAAAGTCCGCCGGAGTAAGTGCCAGCAATTCCGAAACACGGACTCCTGTCCAGTAAAGGATTTCAAACGCATAATAGGAAATCGGTTTTGTTTTCATTTCCTCGGCAAATCTCAAATACTCATCCTTCGTCCAAAAAAACATTTCTCCTGCATTGGATTTTCCTATCTTTTTGCACCGCTTACATGGATTCTCCGCCAAGCCATAATATCTTACTGCATGATTGAAGATTGCTGACAACTGCGTGTTTACAGTTCTCAAATAAGTATTTGAGTAGCCTCGTCCATTCTCATCTCTCTTTTGCAGCATTTCATTCTGCCATCTCAAAATATCCGTTGCCTCAATCTCAGACAAATTCTTTTCCGAGAAATACGGCAAAATATGTGTCTTCACAATGTGAATCTTTGTTTCGTATGTAGTAATCCGAATTTGTGGTTTTATTTCCTCCAAATACAAATTTACAAATGTTGCAAATCCCATATTGATGTCTCTGCTCTTTTTGGCTGTAAACTCACGCTCATACTCCTGTGCTTCCTTTTTACTTCGAAAACCTCTTTTGGTATGCTGTCTCTTTTTTCCCTGCCAGTCGATATAACGCAGTTGTACACGCCACGCCTTTCCGTTATAACCATCCCATGTATCTCGAAATACCGCCAATCGCTCCACCTCCTTGCATCTTTTCAGCAACTTATCGTCTAATTCCTGCACATTCTTCATAAAAAATGCGGTTGACTTTTCCTGCCACAACAATGGCTCTTGGATTTTCTTTTTTCAATTCCATATTGAGATCCTTGATAATTGCATAGGCTTTTGCTCGACTTACACCAAAGTCATATGCTACCGTGTCCACTCCGACGTACAACGGTTTTCCCTCATGTATCTGTTGCATATCAGCACCTCCCTTCCTGGTATTATCGCATAAATATTGAATCTGATTATTTATAATTTATGCGTTCTATAATGTCATTATATTCTCTGTTGCGTACTTTGTCAATAACATTATTCATTTTTTATGCGCATTATTTTTATTCATCCTATTAACTGCATAAAAAATAAATAACTTTCTTTCATTTTTACTTTTCTTTTCATAGGTTTCATGATAAAATTGAATTATATTTTTTGAAAGGAAGATACAACATGGGCTACGGAAAAGTGTTAAAAGAAATATTAGACGAAAAGCAGATGAGCGTAAAAACTCTTTCCAGAAACACTGGTGTTCCGGCACCAACAATTTATTCTATCATCCGTCGGGACACCCCCATACGCTATGATACCGCTTTACGCTTTGCCAATACATTAGACATCCCTCTTGCCACCATATGCAATGAGAATCCCTATAATGAAGAGGATAAATCACTTCCGGAAGTTGGCAAATTGGTTGGCATGTCCGATCAACGTTCAAAAAAAGCCTACCTATCCAATCGAACATCAGCCATTTTTACGAAATTTGATTATTCCGATTTACCAAAAGTCGATCAACTTATCGCAGACTTCTTTGTATTGGATGATATGACCCGCGAGGAATTATTTGAATATATAACCTTGCTTAAGAAAAATCATTCTGACCCAGAACGGGTGAAGATATTGAAAGAGATAAAGAAGTGATGAAAAAGCGGGAAGCATCTATCTACATGAATCCCGCTTTTATTACTCATCCTACAAGAATAAATTTGTTCCCAACTTCTTTACTTATGATTTTTTAACCTTCTAATATTTTATTTTGCTTACACATCTTATTCCAACTGCTAATCTTCTGTTTCTCAAAATATCGCCATTATCCTCTATAATTCGATTTCAACATATCAATTATAATATTTTCATTGATATTACCATCTTCATCTATGATTCCCATTTTTTTCAATTTATATATAGTTTTAATAGACATATTTGAAGTGTTATGATCCTTCAACAACCGTATAAGAACACCACGCGATGGAATCTCAACATTTACGTTTATATCGTTTAATTGATTCATTTGATACCTCAATTGCCTAGCTTCATATTCTGCTTCCGACTTATGTATCTTCAAACGCTCTATTTCAGCATCTTTTTCTTCCAACTCTTTTTTATATCTATTTCTCTCTTCATATCCTAAATTTGCTTTATCCATCAGTTCATTCAAAAGATTATCCCTATCATATTTTTTATCTTCAATCTCTTCGCTGGTTTCATTACTTATTCTGTCTAGATGTGAAACTTTATCATTAAGACTGTTTAATTTTTCCCCAAACCTTTCTTCTATCTTTCCTAATGTTACCGAAATGTCTTTCATAAATTTATATGAGGAATCATAAAAGTTTGTACTAGTTTCATCCGCTTTAAAATAAAAGAAAATAGATATAAAAATAGAAAAGAATGCCAATAAAGTTGATAAAATACTTTCTAAGGAGAATGAAAAACCACTTTTAAAAGCAGAATAACATAATAATAAAATAAACATAACACTCCCAAATCCGCCAACAAGGCATATTGTTATTTTAACCGGACTTGTCTTCTGCTTCTCTTTTTCTAATTCTAGCAATTTATCTAAAATTTCCTTAAGCTCCACCTGTTCTTTGTCATTTCCTTTTCTGTTAAACAAAACATTTTCCTCCTCATACTCAATAATAATTGCAATATCGCAAACTATGAATCAACGATTTAAAAAAATCTACACAAAAAAACATTAATTCACAATTTCATTTTTTCCATATCTTTCTCTATTTTTCGCACTAATAGTGCAAATTTTTACATTGATCCATGAATTCCCCTCAAATATTTGCCAAATAAATCCAACGCTCATATTTATGCTTACATTCTGCTTACATTCTGCTTACATCTAAAACGAGAAGCCCCTATTTACAGGGCTTCCCGCTATTTTCTTTCTATTCAAACTCAATCGTTCCAGGCGGCTTACTAGTCAAATCATAGAATACCCGGTTGACTCCCTTAACCTCATTTATGATTCTCGTCATTACAGTCTGTAGCACCTCAAACGGAATATCTGCGCTTTCTGCGGTCATGAAATCAATGGTCTTCACGGCACGAAGCGCAACGGCATAATCGTACGTTCTCTCATCGCCCATAACGCCGACGCTGCGCATGTTTGTGAGGGCGGCAAAATACTGGTTGATGTCGCGGTCGAGACCGGCTTTTGCAATTTCTTCACGGTAAATTGCGTCTGCGTCCTGCACGATGCGGACTTTTTCAGCAGTTACTTCGCCGATGATACGAATTCCAAGTCCAGGACCTGGGAATGGCTGACGGAATACGAGGTATTCCGGAATGCCGAGTTCGAGACCGACCTTGCGGACCTCATCTTTGAAAAGGTCACGGAGAGGCTCGATGATTTCTTTGAAATCAACGTAATCCGGGAGACCTCCGACGTTGTGGTGGCTCTTGATGACAGCGGATTCACCGCCTAAGCCGCTCTCTACAACATCCGGGTAAATGGTTCCCTGTACGAGGAAATCAACGGCGCCTACTTTTTTTGCTTCCTGTTCGAAAACGCGAATAAATTCTTCGCCGATAATTTTTCTCTTTTTCTCCGGTTCTTCGACACCGGCTAATTTTTCATAAAAACGCTCCTGCGCATTGACGCGGATGAAATTCAAATCATAGTCGCCGTCCGGGCCGAATACCGCTTCTACTTCATCGCCTTCATTTTTACGGAGAAGTCCCTGATCTACAAAGACGCAGGTGAGCTGGTCGCCGATGGCTCTGGAAAGAAGCACGGCTGCAACCGAACTGTCGACACCGCCGGAAAGAGCGCAGAGCACGCGGCCATTGCCGACTTTCTCACGGATTGCCTTAATCTGATGCTCAACAAATGAATCCATGCGCCAGTCACCGGAACAATGACATACATTATAAACAAAGTTGGAAAGCATTTTCGTTCCCTCTTTGGTGTGAAGCACTTCCGGATGGAACTGAATGGCGTACAATTTTTCTGATGGATTTTCAGCGGCTGCCACCGGACAATCTGCCGTATGTGCACAGATATCAAATCCCGGTGCCACCTTGGAAATATAATCAAAATGGCTCATCCAGCATACGGTGTCTTCGCTGACATCCGTAAACAATGCTGAATTTGTATTTACATGAACGTCGGTTTTTCCGTACTCACGAACCGGTGCTTTCTCCACCGTTCCACCCAGCACGTGCATCATCAACTGAGCGCCGTAGCAAAGGCCGAGTACCGGAATACCCATTTCAAATAATGCTTTGTCATAAGAAGGAGCACCATCCTCATAGCAGCTGTTTGGTCCGCCGGTCAAAATAATGCCCTTTGGATTCATTTCCTTTATTTTTGCTAAATCCGTTTTATACGAATAAATTTCACAATATACATTGCATTCTCGAACTCTGCGCGCAACTAACTGGTTGTACTGACCGCCAAAGTCCAATACGATGACTAATTCCTTATTCAAAATTAGTTTCCTCCTTCTTCATTTGATTCTAATAATATTGTGTAAAAGCTTTTTCGTGCGGGCACGAACGCCTTTTGTACTTTTTACCCTAACATCTAACACATTTTATCACGAAACATCCTATTGGGTCAATGAAAACTCCTACAAATCAAAATACCCGACAAATTTGACATCGTGCTTTCCTTTTGGGAACAAATAATGGTAAAGTGCGATAAAATAATCATCCGTCATACTGGCAAGATAATCGACGACAAGCTGATTTTTCTCCTGCTCGGCATACGGCTTTCTGACATGGGATTTGACATAAAAATTATTTTTCTCCATGTATGCCATGTGATGACGGTAAAAAACAGAAGATTTGTCTCCGCTTTCTGCCTGGCGCAAAAGCTCCTCATACAATTCACCAAACATTGGGCGGATTTCATTTTCATATAAATCGTTGAGCGACTTATTGTTATAAATCATTTCGTAATTTTCTTTTTTCGCCTGCCGCAAAGCGTCAAAATATTCCTCATCCATTTTCAAATAATCTTTGCCATAACTGTTTTCGATGATATTGACACTGAAATTATTGATAATTTCACCGTTGCTGGTGCCAATCGCCCCGGCGGTAAATGGTGATTCTTTTAATAAATTCAGGCGCATTGCGTCCTGTCTATCTTTGCCAAGATAGGCAATAATATCGCAGATACGCATCACACAGCCCTCTAACGTGCACGGAATCAACTCGCCGATTGCCTTCTCATCGACATAGCATGCTTCCACCTTTTTATCGTATTCTACAAAGGTAGACATCTCGCAGGGACGGTATTCTTTCAATTCCAATTCGCCATTGTGGCAGAGGATTCCGTCTAAGGTCTGCAAACTGATATTCCAGTTTACCATATCGTCCAGCACGCGGACGCTATGTACATTATGATTAAAATAACGGCCGGTATGCTCCTGATACAGACTGCTCAGAATCCGCTCGCCGGCATGGCCAAACGGCGTATGACCGATATCATGTCCCAGAGAAATGGCTTCAATCAAACTTTCATTGAGACCTAACACACTGCCGATATTTCTTGCGATTCGTGACACGAGCTGAACATGCAGGGCACGCCTTGAAATGTCATCATTCTGGTAAAAGGAAAATACCTGCGTCTTATCCGAATAACGATTGTAATACGGCACATGCATAATTTTCTCCACATCCCGCACAAATGCCGGACGCCACAAATTCGCCTTATCGTGGTCCATGCGTCGTCTCACGATTTTCTCATCCGGAAATGCATACGGATTTTTCTTATGTTTCTCCCTGTCCTCTAAAATCCGCTCCTGCAATTCCTTCGATAATGAATGATACTGCGCCATAATTCCCTCCATTTTTCATTTCTTTATTCTTCCGAATCGTCCTCAGCCACAACGATTTCCGTCTTTAACCGGCTCAATCGTCTGGATATCGAAATCGTCACATACAAGTCCGTGATACCGCTGTAGACCAGTGCAATTCCGAGACACATAATCAAAATCTGCGCTGCCTCAAATGGATTCATCAAAAGCACAATCCCGGCAACAATATTTACAATTGCCATCGCAAACGCCACGTGCCATGTACCATGCCCGAGGCGAAGCATATCAACCGAATTCTGCATTTTCATAATACCGCTCATCGTTACCAGAAAACCAAGCACCGCCGGAATCAAATCCGTCAGTTTGTCCACTTTCACAATCACGAGAATTCCGCCAAGGATTGCACACAAACCAACGACAAGGTCATAGCGGTAAATAATTCCACTGATGTCTTTTCGAAGATAATTAATAAGAGAAACCACTCCTATTGCCAAAAGCATCGCCGCCAGCAGATAGCAAATCGTTTTCATCGTTGCCCCCGGCCAGAGAATCAAGACAATACCAAGTGCAATAAAAATTACTGCGAGCAAAATCAAATTCCATTTCAACTGTTTTAATAAACTCATAATCACCCTCCAATCATTCAAAATAGTATTCTGTCGTTACCATATCCACACCAACTTCATCCAAGAGACGCTTCATTTCTTCCTCTTTGTTCACCGTCCAGACATTGACAAAAAGCCCCGCCTTGTGAAGTTTTTCCACATCTTCTTTGGAAACAAGCGTGTAACGTGAATCGAGTGAAATCTCATTTTCAGTAAGCCATGCAATCAGCTCATCCGAAACTTTCGTCCACTTATTGCCGCCAACCGCCCCATAAACGTACTGAAGCCTTGACGCCGGGATTCCGATATCTTTCAAACGTAATAGTGCCAAAAGGTGCATACTGATAAAAACCGCTCGCTCAAGAAGTCCCTTTTGTTTCACCAAATTAACGATTTCTCTTAGTTCTACAGTTGTATAATCCATCTTCAATTCCACAATTGGGTGAATCGTTTCACTCCGTGCCATAATGGACAAATACTGCGAAAAAGAAATCAAATGCTGTAAGGGATGCTCCTCTCTCTTTTTCCCCGCTGTCACCGGATAGCTGATTATTTCCTCAAAAGTCATCTGGGGAATCCAGCGATCAATTCCGCACATCCTGCGCAAATGTCCATCGTGGCTGACAACGTAAACGCCATCTTTTGATTTCCAGATATCACATTCCACGCCATAAAAATCCCCTTCTACCGCCATTGCAAATGACGCCTGCGTGTTTTCTGGCGCCTCCGAACTGAAACCGCGGTGCGCAATCCTCTTGATTTTCATTTGGCATCCTCCTTGGTTTGAGATATGGTTTCTCAAGTTTATAACGTAAGTATACTCATTTTGGAGGAAAAAATCAACTTTGATGCAGAAAGGGTTTGTTGGAATTTTTCAGTTTCCGTAATTGAATAAAACAGCTTTATGTCCCGAGGGCACTTTCGTTCGTTGAGTACGTAGCGGTATGGACACTGAAACTACCAGTGCCTCATACCGACGTACTCAAAACCCACGGGTTCACAAAGCTGTTTTATTAAATTACTGGAATACTGAAAAGATTTTCAACAAATACCTTTTCCATATTTACTTTTCTTCTATGTATCTTCCTATTATTCTTTCAACTTTCTTATCCGTTCCATACGACCGCACAATTTTCAAAAAGTCATCTGTTGTTACGATTTGAAATTGATATGTCTGATAATATTTATGCAGCATTTGAAAGAATGTTTTATCGCCCATTGTTTTCCACAGTTCATACAGGAATAGTTTGCCGCCCTCGTAAACAGAGTTTGAGTATTCGTCCGGCTTGTCCTGATAATCGCTTACGCTTCGGTTGATTGCTTTGGTGCGGGAGGACTGGGGGATGACGATTTTTCGGAACCATCGGTCCATGTCTTTGCGGGTGGAATACTTGTCGCTCCACAGTTTTTTCTGTAATTTTTTATTTGCATAATAAGGGAATAACACGTCTTCACAGAACTCACAAAAGCCCTCGTCAAGCCACGGCTCCTTGTACGAGTCGTTGCCGATTGCAGCATAAAACCACTGGTGGGCGATTTCATGCGGAACATGTGCTTCCAGTCCCCCGTAAGAATTCTTGTTAATTTTGCGAAAGTCCTTCACATCCGGCATGCCAATCATACAAAGTCCCGGATATTCCATCGCGCTGTTCATAAAACAGTGCACGATTTTTAACTGTGAAAACGGATACGAACCTATCTTTTCCGAAAAAATGCGGACTGCCTCTTTCGCAAGCTGCATGGAATATTTGTAATAGCTCTGATTTTTCTCATAATTTGGTCCCAAAATTGAAATCGTTGTGCTGCCGGTCTTCGCATCCAGCCGGCAAAAATCATCCGACAAAACCGCTGCAAACTCTCTTAACTTTTTGCCGGTAATCGTTGTTCCATCCTGCACAGAGTGCTGCGTGCCGGTTGCTGCAATCGTGTATTTTTTCGGATGCCGGAATGTAACTTCATAATCTGCTGCCTCATACACATACGTCTCATCGTTGTCACCCACATAAGGATTTTCGTTCCACGCCCCCTTTTGATAGCGAGAGATACAGGGAAAACAAAACGAAAGCTGATACATTTCATGCCCGTCATAAGAGATATAGCCAAATCGGTTTTTCTGTTTTGGAATCTCGGTGCGGAATGAAAATTCAACAGTTACACACTCGCGGGCCGGTGCTAAAACCCGGTTCTTATCGGATAAATAAAGAACTGATGCATCTTCTTTTTTATCAATCTGCAAAGTATGTCCTCCGATTCTTGCCGAGGTTATCTCGGTTTTGCACGCTTTCTTTTTCTGGTTCGTTTTCTCCTGCAAAATAGCGGCTGCCCAGTTGCGCACGCAAATACTCTTCAAATCATCATCGGTCGCATTTTTTAGTGACGCACGGACCGTTCCGGAAAGAACCTTGTTTTTGGTGTCAAGCGATATGTTCATCCGGTATTTGCCGGCATACGCTTTTCCTTCCTTTTTTATCTTTTCGTGTTTCTGTTCTACTTTTGTCGTCTCTGGATTTCTTGTGATAAAAACACCCGCGGTAACCGCCACTCCTATTACCGCCAGTATCATGACTGCTATACCTATTTTCTTCATTCGCTTCCTCACTTTCTATCAAGTTTACTTCGTTATTTCCCCTATAAAATGTCCACACAAAACTGATACTTGGAAAGTTTTTTTGCTTCTTTCCTTGTTTTTGCGCGATACAATTTGAGGTTATCTGCCGTTGTGACATAACCATACAATTTCGTTATCACACGCCCTCTCCTTGCATAAATTTTCTGCTCCCATGGACCTTTTTTCTCACCAACTTCTTCAAAAGAAATCTTCTCGCCGTTCTGATCAAACAATGCAATCTGGCTGTGCACGCCTCCGCTCTCCTTTGTAAACACAACAATCTGATAAGGGGAAACAAACACACTTTTTACTGCCAAATGACTGTTTAGCTTTTTATTGACTGCAATCTCTCTACTCCCTTTTTTATAAACCGTATACGGGATTTCAAAATTCCATGAACCGCAGATAGACTGCTCTTTATCCTGAAGATAAACCGTCAAAATCCGAATCCGAAGAGTTCCGTCTTTCTTAATGACATCCTCTTTATCAAATTTCATCATTCCGATAAATGCATGCTTGTCAACACATTTTCCATCCATCAAAATGTCGGAATCTTCTTTTGACATCTGTTTTCCAAAACTATACTGTGCTTTCACACAGATTCCATTTCCTTCCTTTGAAAAATCCATCTGCTCTGCCTGCATTTTCATCGTAACATACACAGAAAATCCATCGCAGTAAACTTCCGACGCCGTCAGTTTGATTCCTTGGCTTTGTGCACTTAAATGGTTTTCCTTTTCCTGTGTAATCTTTTTCGCATCCTTATACTCACCGGAGTAAATAACTCCCTTCTCTACCTTTTGAAAAATGGTTCCAAGAATCGGAAGATTTGCCGCAAGTGACGGATTTACCGCAAGCACGCTGCCGCATATCAAAATAACAACACAAGCTGCCACCGCTAGATGTTTCCACGTGCGGTTTTCAATTTTATTCTCTGGTGCATCCGGCAGATTCTGCAATGTATCACAAATTGTCTGTTTTACCGCATCCGGCACCTCATCCGTTCTCCGAATATTGCCAAGCCATTTTGTAAATCTATCCATACTAAATCCCTCCAATTCATAAGCGTCCGTCGCTGTTAGGTGATGCTTCTTTCCCAATCTCATAAAATTGCTCCAGAGTCTTTCTCGCTGACTGCAACCTGCTTTTTACCGCACTTTGCCCAATTTGCAGCGCCCCCGCAATTTCCCGGACTTTAAACTGCTGCCCGTAATAAAGTTCCACAACAATCCGCTGCTTTTCATTTAGAAAACCAAGCATTTCCTGCCACTCGATTTCTCCGTATTTATTCGAGCAGTCCATGATATCCGGGAAATTATCTGCCGTAACCGTCCGCTTATTTTCATTATAAATCGCATAACACCGGTGAATTAAAATCCGCGTCATCCACGTTTTAAAAAATTTAGCATTTCGCAAAGAACCTATTTTTTCCCAGCAGATAAGAATCGTTTCCTGTATGGCATCTGCCGCATCCTCGTCATTTTGCAAAATAGCAATTGCGGTCTTATACATACTCACCTGATAATTCTCCACCAGTTTCACAAAGGCTTCTTTGTCGTGCTTTTTCGCTTGTAACACAAGTTTTTTGTCCATGGTATGTTCCTTTCTTCCAAGGCCTTGAAATTAAGTACTACAACTATTAGATAAAAGAATACCACATTTGGTCGGTTTTTACTTCAAAAAAAGCCACATCTACCTGCGGGTACAGGTAAATATGACTTTCTTTTTTATGATTTCCTATTTTCTACTCATACCGAAGTGCTTCAATCGGGTCAAGTCTCGCCGCTTTGTTCGCCGGATAGTAACCGAAGAACACGCCGATAATCATGGAAAATACAACGGAACCAATGATGGCAGCCACCGGAGCAGATGCCGCATAGCCTAGGAGGGAAGCGGCGACGGCTCCGAGAATAAATCCTAAGATAATCCCAAAGACGCCTCCCAGCAAGCAGAGGATAACCGCTTCTATAATAAATTGCAGGCGGATGGAGCTGTTCTTTGCGCCAAGCGCCTTGCGCGTACCGATTTCTCTGGTACGCTCGGTAATTGAAACAAGCATAATATTCATAACGCCGATTCCTCCAACTAAAAGAGAAATACCGGCGATAAACGCAATCGCAATGGAAACGGTATCAATCATGTCGTTCATGGAACTTGTCATACTGCTCATCGTATTCTTTACATTTTCTACCTTTAATCTAAGGAAAAAGTATGAACAGCCTGTGTTCATACTTTAATAATTCGGACATAAAGTTGTGATTTTTCTGTTAAATGGAAAATAGTTCCTCTAACTGCTCATACGTCTCCACCGTGTTCATCGCACGACGCAGAGAAGCCGAATGTGGGTAACCTGCGGTGTACCACGCCGCATGGCTCCGCATTTCCCGCATACCGCGTTTTTCGCCTTTCCACTCAATCTGCATTTTGGCATGGCGCAGAATCATCCGGCACACTTCGGAAAAAGGTGGTTTTTCCGGTACCATTCCGGTTTCTAAATATGTCTTAATCTGATGAAAAATCCACGGATTTCCCTGCGCCCCGCGGCCAATCATCACACCGTCACAATTTGTCTGCTCCATCATATTTTTCGCATCCTCCGGCGTAAAAATATCTCCATTTCCAATGACCGGAATTGACACCGTATCTTTCACTTTGGCAATTATTTCCCAGTCAGCCTTTCCGCTGTAATACTGTTCCCTCGTTCTGCCATGTACTGCCACAGCCGCTGCGCCTGCTGCTTCCGCCGCCTTTGCCATCTCGATTGCCTGCACTTCGTCCGCACCAAATCCTTTGCGAAACTTTACCGTCACCGGTTTGTCAATCGCTTTTACCGTTTTCTCAATAATTTTTGCCGCAAGCGGAATGTTTTTTAGGAGGGCAGAACCCTCGCCATTATTTACAACCTTTGGCACAGGACACCCCATATTGATATCTAAGATGTCAAAATTCCGATGCTCAATTTTTTTTGCCATCTCACTGATAATATCCGGGTCCGAGCCAAATAACTGCAGCGATACCGGACGTTCCCTGTCATCAATCCGAAGCAAATCCTCGGTATTTTTATTATTATAAAAAATGCCTTTTGCACTCACCATTTCCGTGCAGATTAAATCCGCTCCCTGCTCTTTGCAAAGCAGACGAAATGGCAGGTCCGTAACCCCTGCCATTGGTGCTAACACAATATTGCCATCTAAGCTTATATTGCCGATTTTCAGTTTGTTACTTCCCATCTTCACTCTTTTTCGTCCTCTCATAAATCAGACGCATGCCCTGTAAGGTCAGCTCTGAATCATAAATATCAATCTTATCGGTGCCCTCTGAAATAATGCGTCCGAGCCCGCCGGTTGCCACAACTTTCATATTCTGATAACCCGATTCTTCACGGAACTTGTCAATGATATATTCCGCCTGTCCAATCGTTCCGTACACAAGTCCTGCCTGCATACTTGTAATCGTGGTTTTCGCCATAATCGACTCCGGTTTTATAATTTCAATTTCCGGAAGTTTCGCCGCATTGCTCCAAAGTGCTTTCGCACTGATTCTTATACCGGGTGCTGTCACACCTGCGACAAACGCACCGTCTTCCGTCACCAAATCATATGTCGTAGCCGTACCGTAATCAATGACAAACACCGGCCCGCCATACAAAAAGTAAGCACCGACCGCATCGACCACACGATCTGCTCCGATTTCCATCGGATTTGTCGTTGCAATGCGGATACCCGATTTTGTGCCATTACCCACAATCATCGGATCACAGTCAAGATATTTTTTTACACCGCTTGTCAGAGAATACATAATCTTTGGCACAACAGAGCAGATAATGACATCCTCAACATCGTCCGCGGACACATCTTTGTGGGATAACTGCTCCACGATCTGGACACCAAACTCATCGGAAGTTCTCGGCAGACTGGTTGTCAGCCGAAACTTATGCAGAATTTTTTCTCCTTGAAAAAGTCCAAATGTCAAATTTGTATTTCCGATATCAATCGCCAGTAACATAATAACCCCCATTCAGAGTAAATGATTTCATTCGTTCACTCCGTCAATAAAAAATGTTTTATAGTAAGTCTCTAAATTTTCTAAAAGTTCTGCGTATTTTACACGGTATTGTTTGATTTTCAAATGGCTTCCGATTTCATCATAGAAGAAATCATTTTCCTTTGCCGTCGTAGACATATAAAGGGAGCCATCTTCATCAAATTCCATGGTAAATACACCGCCGACATCTTCCGTCATCGTCACCGCCATAATCTGCAGTTCATCCTGAATCGCAGATGGAAGCGATGCATAACGCGGATTTAAATAATATTTCTGCTCATAGGCACTGCACGCGCACAAAATCTGTTCTTCCTGCATGGAAAACCTCCTAATCCCGTTCACTTAACGGTGTATATGGTTTGTGTTTTGCCACCGCTTTATAAGCCGGACGAATGATTTTCCCGGCATTGACAAGTTCCTCTAAACGGTGTGCGCTCCAGCCGGCGATACGTCCAATTGCGAAAATCGGAGTATAGAGCTCATGCGGAATCCCCAGCATGCTATATACAAGTCCGCTGTAAAAATCAATATTGGCACTAACACCTTTATAAATATGACGCTCATTCGCAATCACTTTTGGTGCCAGTTTTTCGACCAGATTGTAAAGGGCAAATTCTTTCTGAAGCCCCTTTTCATCGGCAAGTTTCTGGACAAATTTGCGGAACGTTCTCGCACGTGGGTCAGAAATTGAGTACACCGCGTGTCCCATACCGTAAATCAAACCGGCACGGTCAAATGCCTGCTGATTCAGAAGGGCAATCAAATACGATTCTACTTCATCCTCATCTTCCCAGTTTTTGACTTTCTGTTTCATATCATCAAACATCTGCGATACTTTTTTATTCGCTCCACCATGTCTTGGTCCTTTCAGCGAACCGAGTGCTGCCGAAATTGCCGCATAGGTATCGGTTCCGGATGAAGTTACCACATGGTCCGTAAATGTCGAGTTATTACCACCGCCATGCTCCGCATGAAGCACAAGGGCAATGTCCAAAATCTTTGCCTCTAACGTTGAAAATTTACTATTTGGACGAAGCATATGCAGAATATTTTCTGCGGTGGAATACTCCGCTTTTGGCGGGTGCAGGAAGAAACTGGTTCCTTCATGGAAATAGCATGCCGCCTGATAACCATATACCGCAAACATCGGAAACAGTGCTACTAACTGCAAGCACTGGCGCAGCACATTTTCCGTAGTAATATCGTCTGCTCTGTCGTCATAGAAATATAACGTAAGAACGCTTCGTCCAAGTGTATTCATAAGGTCAACACTTGGTGCTTTCATAATAATATCACGTACAAAGCTGGTTGGCAGGCTTTGACGATAATTGGCTAACATGTCCTTGAGTTCTTCCAGTTCAGATTCATTCGGCAGTTTTCCAAAAATCAGAAGATACACAACTTCCTCATATCCAAACCGTTTTTCAGATAGAAACCCATCCACGATCTCCTCAATATCAATGCCTTGATAAAATAATTTACCATCGCAGGGAACTTGTACCCCATCGGAAATTTTTGTTGATTGAATCTCTGAAATTTCTGTGAGGCCAGTCAATACACCACGTCCATTCAAATCACGGAGTCCGCGCTTTACTTCATATTTTTCATAAAGAGTAGAGTCAATGGTGCTACTCGCTTCACACACCGATGCCATCTTATGTAACCACTCATTTCGATATCCGGCGTTTAAGTTATTGCTCATATTGGCTCCTTTCGTTGCTTTACCTCGGAAGTGTCACATACATAACCGCTTTAATTGTGTGCATGCGGTTTTCTGCCTCGCGAAATACCACGTCAGCATATTTTTCAAACACTTCATCTGTTACTTCCATTTCCGTCAATCCATATTTTTCATAGATTTCTTTTCCAATCTTCGTTTTCAAATCATGGAATGCCGGCAGACAATGCATAAACACTGCGGTGTCCTTTGCATTATCCATTGCCGCTTTGTTAATCTGATAAGGGCTTAATGCCTCAATTCTCTCTTTCCAGACTTCATCCGGCTCCCCCATAGAAACCCATACGTCGGTATAAAGAACATCTGCATCTTTGGTCCCCTCTTTTACATCTTCTGTGAGAGTAATGCTGCCACCGCTCGTCTTTGCATATTCTTCACACAAGGCGACCAGTTCTTTATTTGGAAAATATTCTTTTGGTGCACAGGCAGTAAAATGCATTCCCATCTTGCTGCACGCAATCATCAGAGAATTTCCCATGTTATAACGGGCATCTCCCATATAAGTCAGACGGATTCCTTCCAAATGTCCAAACTGCTCCTCAATGGTAAGAAGATCAGCAAGCATCTGGGTCGGATGATATTCATTCGTCAATCCGTTCCAAACCGGCACACCGGCATACTCTGCCAGTTCTTCAACAATTTCCTGTCCAAAGCCACGGTACTCAATACCGTCAAACATACGTCCAAGCACGCGTGCCGTATCCGCAATACTTTCTTTCTTGCCAATCTGGGAACCACTTGGATCTAAGTATGTCACACCCATTCCCAAATCATGTGCTGCGACTTCAAACGAGCAGCGTGTTCTCGTACTTGTTTTTTCAAAAATCAGGGCAATATTTCGTCCCTCAAATTCTTTCATCGGAACATGATTTTTCTTCTTTTCCTTCAACTCTTTTGCTGTATCCAGAAAATAGCGAATCTCTTCCGGTGTAAAATCCTTTAGTGTCAAAAAGTTTCTTCCTTGTAAATTCATTTTTTCACTCTTTTCTCTGTGTTATTTTTCTTTACATGTTTCAATCACGGATTTTGCCAGTCCTGCAATCCCCTGAATTTCCGATGGAATGATAATTTTGGTTGCCTGGCCGTCACTTGCTTTTTCAAATGCTTCCAAACTCTTCAAGGTCAGAACTGATTCCGTCGGTGCAGCTTCATTTAAGTATTTCAGACCTTCTGCTGTCGCTTTCTGGACTTCTGCAATCGCCTGAGCCTTACCTTCTGCCTCGCGAATCATTGCTTCTTTCTTTGCTTCTGCACGAAGGATTGCTGCTTCTTTTTCTGCTTCCGCTTCCAAAATCGCAGACTCCTTTTTACCTTCTGCTACAAGAACTGTCGATTTTTTCTCACCTTCCGCACGAAGAATAGATTCACGTCTCTCACGCTCCGCCTTCATCTGCTTCTCCATGGAGTCCTGAATTTCTCTCGGTGGAATGATGTTTTTCAATTCCACACGGTTTACTTTGATTCCCCACGGGTCAGTCGCAATATCCAGATTGGAACGCATATGCGTATTAATTGTCTCACGTGACGTAAGTGTCTGGTCTAATTCCAAATCACCAATGATATTTCTAAGTGTAGTCGCCGTCAGATTTTCAATTGCCATAATCGGATTTTCCACCCCGTACGTGAAAAGCTTCGGATCCGTAATCTGGAAAAATACAACGGTGTCAATCTGCATCGTTACATTATCCTTTGTAATTACCGGCTGTGGCGGGAAATCCATCACCTGCTCTTTTAACAGAACTTTTCTTGCCACCTTGTCAATAATCGGAACCTTAAAATGCAGTCCAACCGACCATGTACACTGATAGCCGCCCAGTCTTTCAACAATAAACGCATGTGCCTGTGGCACAATTTTAATACAAGATGCCAGTACACAAAGAATAATTACTACAATCGCAATAATAATAATTGGTACCAGGCTAATCTCCATTTCATTTCCCATAACATGCCTCCATTCCGCGCTTTTGCGCTGTTTTTATCACTCTTTTACCAGTAACTTGACACCGGAAACCGATTGAATCGTTACCACCTTTCCCTCTTCAATCACCGTGTCATCTACACTGCGTGCCATCCATTCGACACCACGAAGACGTACCGTGCCACTTCCCTTTGCATTATCAATTGTTTCGATGACTTCCGCTTTCTGCCCCGGCAATTCATCAATATTGGTCTTGGCACGACTTTTATCAAGCACTTTTACAGCAAACGGACGAACTAAAACCATAACCACAACCGACACGCCGGCAAACAAAACAATCTGTAACCACAAAGGGCTGTTAAGTCCTGCTGCAATTGCCGCTGCTACACCACCAAGACTAAACCAAATTGTCGTAAGACCCAGTGTAAAAATCTCAATTACCAACATAATGGCTACCAGTACAAGCCAAAAAATCGTCAACATCGTCTCGAATCCTTCCTTTCATTTTATTCACTGTTTCTCCTTATCATACTAAAAAATTAGGTTTTTGTCAAAATTTCAACACATTTTGTTTGTGGCGTGGGCGCTGCCATTTTTTTAGTTTCCGTATTTTATTCGAAAAGTTTGCATGGCGTGGGCGCTCCCGCTAGACAAATACGCAGAAGTATCGACATGCAAACTACGCATGTCTCATACTTGCGCATTTGTACCCACGCCATACAAATCTTTTCGAATAAATTACTGGAATCCTAAATAAGTTGGCAGTAACCTCCTAGCACAAATCTTTTCTTTATAAATTACCGGAATGCTAAATAAGTTGGCTGCTGCCTCTTTACACAAATCTTTTCTTCATAAATTATCGGAGTACCGAATAAGTCTTCCAAAATGCCTCTGCCACCAATAGTATAAGCAACAGGAAGCGAAATAACTCTCGCTGTAATTTTAAACAGAAAAAGAGAGCGAAGATTCATCATGAGGGACTTTGAACACCGTCGGTGCGTAGAGGGCGTATTCCGCCCTCATGCACCGTTACGTGTGTTCACCTAAGCGCAAGCGGTCCCGAATGAGAATCTTACGCTCTCTTTTTCTATTTACTCTAATTACAGCGAAATTTATTTCCATTTCAGTGCCCATACCACTACGCAACTCAACGAGCGAAAGCGGCCCATGAGGAACAAACTTTTTGTACTAAATTACGGAAACTATAGCTACCTATTCCGCTGCACCTCATACATCAACAACGCAGCCGACACTGCTGCATTTAACGACTCCAGTTCGCCCTCCATCGGAATGATTACTTTTTTATCGGCGAGGGCGGTGACTTCATCACTCAGTCCATTTGCCTCGTTGCCGATTAAGATGCCGATGCGTCCATCATACGTTTCCTCGCGGAAGTTTTTCTTACCCTGTAAATGAGCGGCATAAAAGTGAAATGACTGATTTTGCAGCTGTTTCATCTCCTCGCTCATTGACTCGCAGATATAAAATGGGACACGAAACATTGCTCCCATCGTCGAGCGCACAACTTTTGGATTAAACAAATCTACACAGCCGGACGACAAAACAACACCCGACATACCGGCCCCTTCTGCTGTCCGAAACATTGTTCCCAGATTACCGGGATCTTGTATGTTTTCGAGGCAGAGAAGCTTACATTCATCCGAGGAAATCATTTGCTCCCTGTCATAAGACGGCATTGTGATAACCGCCAAAACCCCCTGTGGATTTACGGTGTCTGACATCTGCTTAAATAACGCTGTCTTAAGCACCTCAATCGCCGGACGTTTTTGCAGTTTTGCCAGTTCTTTGGCTAATGCTTGTTCTTCTTTTTCATCACAGTACAATTCCTGTACCAAATCTCTCTGCAATGCCTCACGCACCATTTTCCATCCCTCTACAACAAAGACACCTTCTTTTTTTCTTGCTCTTGCCTGCTTCATCAGTTTCTGGATGCGCTTAAATTTTGCATTTGCTGCTGACTCAATCATTCTTTCACGTATAATCCAATTATCCTCTTTTGAGGGTAATGGATTATTCTCCTTTCTCCC
>OGQO01000415.1_pt1 | contig 45793 bp, 35 predicted proteins | sample 1553241 | NCBI WGS metagenome assembly OGQO01 (sample SAMEA2579933, study PRJEB22360) | human gut metagenome | biome: human gut; feature: human-associated habitat; material: faeces | place: Denmark | collected 2008/2010
GCGATACCCACGGACAGCGAGCTCTCCCTCATATCGTTTCCCGACAGGGAATCATCAACCGTGCGCAAAGATGATTCCTACGGAAACATTGATTTTGCCCCTATTTCCGTCGGTATCGCTGCGCTCAACCGACGGCTAAATGTAGATGATGCCCTGTCGGGCAACATGGCAGCGGGCGGACGCGGGCTGCCTTCCAGCCGCCCCTACAGCTACGCGATACGCGCTGATTCACAAGCCGTTGTAGGGGGGGACGAGTAGATGCAAGCCCGCGTCCCGACTATAAATAATTAAATTTTTGCTATAGTTCGTATAGATATAGCGGGTGATTACCGTGACAAACTAAAAGTTATCGGAATATTCATCTGTGACCTGACAGGTTGCCCGTTATATTGAGCAGGAGTCCATCTCGGCATTGACTTAATCAATCTAATTGCCTCCTTATCTAAATCCGGGTCCTTATATCTGATAACAGTTACCTTGCCTATGGAACCATCCTTTTCAATGACAAAAGAGACCACAACCCTTCCTTGAATATTGTTTTCTACTGCTGCTGGAGGATAACGCAAATTCTCCCCCAGCCACCGATACAGAGCCTGTTGACCACCGGGAAATTCAGCCCCAGTATCGGGATTAGTGCAAATTTCATCAGAGGAGGTATTCGTATTGACAGATTTCCGCCACGGGGCATAGGAGTCGGGGTTGAAAACAATCGGGACAGCGAAATAGCTTCGACAGTTGGTCGATATGCCGCCCGGGATAAATAACGGCATGTTACTTGCGAGCCTCAGTGCCTCTCGATTCATTCCGGGGGTGCCCGACTTGATAATCACAGGATTGGAAAATTTACCGTCATAACCGACAATACCTGCCACTACCACACGACCTTTCGCTTTCTCACCATCCGTTTCAACCGGATATCTCATGTTATAGCATACCCAGTCAGCAAACTTCTCATCGCCACCTATCATCTCCGGATACCGGGAAAGGCGACTCATGGGAAACACCTCGTATCCTCCATCAATTTTTTGCGCAGCAAGATTATACTCATCTATGCGCGCCTTCACTTCAGGCAATCCTTCCAACACCTTGTCCCAATCCATTTCCATGGGGGTCATGAAATGTAACGAGCCTGTTATCTTTGACGGGTTTTGTACCTTGTTAAGCCATACCTGGGCGGCTTTGGCGAGATTAAGCTCGCGAGCCATGTCGACGGGCGAGGTTGCGGTTTTGGTCACATTCGCAGCAGGATTACGATAGGCAATGCTGTTTTCCGCCGCGAGAAGTGCGGCAAGCTCCGCACCACCCATATCACTCAGGTATTCCCCCGATGTATAAATCTCCCAATAAATTTTGAAAGCCCGCTCCCAAAGCTCCTTTTTATAGCATATCGAAGCCAAGTCTTCCTTATATGCAGGCGACACCTGGGAAGCCCTGTAATACAAGTCTTCTGCGCGGTTTAAATCGACAGTCACCCCTACTCCAAGCTCATAGCATCTGCCCATTTTCATCATACAGAAGGGGTCGCCCAATTTTACCCCCTTTTCCCAAAGTTCTATCGCTTTAGGGGTATTGCCATTCTTATAGTAATAAGATGCAAGATTAATGATTGCCGGGACATGCCCTCCGGCTACCGCCTTAGTGTACATATTCATCATGATGGTTTTATCGGCTGTGACTCCCAGACCGTTTTCATACATCTGTCCGAGGGCATTCAGTGCGGGGAGGCTTCCCGACTTTGCCGCCTGCTGGAGCATCGGGAGTGCCATATCATAATTTCCCCTTTCGAAATATTCCAGCCCGACTTCCTCATTATACTGGTTCCGCGCTGTATTATAATCGGCTCTTACATTCAGCACTGCAATAAGCAGCAGCAAAATTACTATTGTTCTTTTCATGATTATCCTGATTATTTCTTTTTAAATCTTATATCGATTCCTCCGTAATATTCAAATATCTCCACTTTGAATTTACCATAGGTTCCTTCAGCAAAGCGATAATTGTCATCATCTTTCAGCACTTTAAGTTTCATTTTCTCTGCAAATGCATCAGACAGTTGCTGTCTCTTTCCCTCTGCCTTTCCTTTCATATTCAACATAAGGGATATCTTATCAGGCTTTGCCTTCTTATTGAGGACATTAGTCATTCCCCACCATCCATCGGAAACGAGTTCAAAAAATTCCCCGTCTACCACAAGAGTGGCATCGACATCTTTAGTAATGGTAAAATCTTTCAACTGTATGGAACCGTAGCTTCCAAGCCGGTTTTCATCTATGCCATATTTCTTCATCAAATCGCCTATGGACATATTAAAGTTGACATCATACACAGCATCTTGAGTGACTGACTTCATGACCTCTTCAACCACCGCCTCAGCATTGAAATATCGTGAACAGACAAATAATTCATCTGTACTTGCAAAAATATCCTCATTCTGAGACGCAAGATATGACATCGATACATCCTTGAACTGAGGATTAACAACATAATTTCCTTTACGGTCAATCAGACCGGACTTTCCATCCTTAGTTACCCATGCCCATTTATTTTGGATGAATGAGGTCGCCAACCCGAATTGCGGATTAATAACGATTTTTCCTTTACGGTCAATGTAGCCCCATTCATCGCCGATTTTGACCGGTGCCATATCGCTGTCACCAAAGCCGGTAAAAAAGATAGCGGAAAATTGAGGATTGATTACAATCTTCCCCTGGGCGTCACACCAGCCCCATTCATCACCGACCTTAATAATAAACCGGTCGCCATCAGGCAACATCCGGGAAAACTGCGGGTTGATAACAAATTTGCCTGTCTTGTCAATCACACCCTCTTCACCGGCATAGTTCTCCACAATGGCACGACCGTTTATAAACGAGCTTTTAGCTTGGTAAGTGGAGTCGGATATAACCCATTTTCCGTTCTTGTCGATATACCCTGACCTATATCTTTCTTCAACCCATGCAAGACCGTCACTGAAAGGATGACCGCTATCAAATGTCGGCTCGATTACAAATTTTCCATTGCGGTCAATGTAGCCGTATTTTCCATCTGCCGTCTCCACCAGCGCAAGTCCTTCGCTAAACGCCCATACGCGTTCAGCCTCCTTCATCACAAGGAGTTCCTTTCCATCCTTGTCTATCAACACCGGAGGTCCCTCAGGCTCAACGGTCCAAGCCCCTTCTTCCGTAAAGAAAGTGGCGGAAGCGTATTTTGGAGAAATCACAAAAGTTCCCTTTTCATCAATATAGCCACACTTGTCTCCCTTTGCCACGCATGCACGTCCTTTAAAAAACGCATCCGCTTCTGTAAATTGAGGATTGATTTCATAATTACCTTCCAGATTCACATATCCCCAGGAGTCTCCGCTCTTTACCGGCACCAGGTCAACCTGTGCTTTTTCATAATGACTTCCGCAAGATGACACAACAAGCCCGGCAATTACCGCTGATGATAGAATAATCTTTTTCACTGTGCTGTTCATATTCAAAATTACCTGCCCGGCCGACTCCCCTGTCAAGCGATTAAGAGAATAGTAAAAAAGAAGAGCGTAGGAATCTGTATCTGTTACCGTCCTACTGTTGGAGGCTTCTCGCATTGCCTAATCGAAGTCGGACGGCAACGCCAGAAGCCCACGCTTGTATATGCAATCAATGCACCCGGCAACTTCTCTCACGACAAACTTACCGGACACAAAATATTACATATCCACGGGCATCTACCGTTGCCTAATCCCTGACTTCGATTTGAAATTTTGCGAGAATTTCCAACAGTCAAGAATCAGCGCGGATAAACGCTTTCTTATGTATGTAGCTGCAAATTTATAAATTATATTTGAACTTCCGAGAAAGCATGTTGAAAAACATAATATAGCATTAAAGATGATTCCTGACGGAAACATCCGGGGAGACTTGCTTTCCGTCGGTATCGCTGCGCTCAACCGACGGCTAAACAAAGATGATGCCCTGTCGGGCAACATGGCAGCGGGTTGCCTTCCGGCAGCCCTACAGCTACGCGATACATTCTGATTCACAAGCTGGTGTAAGGGCGAGTGGATGCAAGCCCGCATACACGCACTACGCGGTGGCTTTAAGGGCTTTAAGGTCATTAGAGTCGTTAGGGCCCTTAACGACTCCGACAACGGAAAACTTCTCCGGTCGACTTTCGCTATTTTTTTCACCGAATATTCTTCGTATATGTGGTTTAAAAAATTGGCTTCGCCAACGCGAACCGACCTCCGGTCGACTTTCGCTATTTTTTTCACCGAATATTCTTCGTATATTTGGCTTCGCCCAATATACTCTCGCTCGGTAATGCCAAATAAATTTGGCATTACACTCGGCTTATTCGTATATTTGCAATAATAATCGTGTGTGGCAGGGATTGAGGGATGTACCGTCATGAGAGCCGACCGATTTAAAATCCGCAATAGATGAAAAAGATTGTTATACTGCCTGCGGCGCTCGCAATGGCGCTAAGCGGACACCCACAGGTCAACTCGCCCAATCCGGAAGGGTTTGTAACCCGGGGCGAACTGATGTATCGTGACAATAATTATACGGGAGCCATCGACCAGCTTACCTCGCCGGAAACCGGGCTTGCATCGCCCGACGACATCGAGGCTGCTGCCTACACGGCGGCACTTGCCTATCTGAAATCAGGATCGATTGAAGAGGCGAGACGGGAGCTGGTAAAGTTTGTCGACGAGTATCCCGCATCGCGCTTCAGGCTTGAGGCAAAGATGGGAATCGCCGACTGCGACTTTTTTGACGGCAATTATAAAAAGGCTCTCGCGGGCTACCGCAAGATAGACAAGGGTGGTCTTAACCTGGCGGCGCAGGAAGATTACGACTACCGTACCGCCTACTGCCTGATGATGCTCGACGACTACGATAAGGCTCTCGCAGGATTCCGCCGACTGCAGGGAGTAAGCCGCTACGCCGGTGCGTCACGCTTCTATCAGGGTTATATCTATTACGCGCAGGGAGCCTACGCAGAAGCGAAGAAATATTTCACCGAAGCTGACACCCGCACCGCACCCGGCAACCGAGCACCCTATTATCTCACCCAGATAGCCTACATCGACCATGACTACGACAAGGCACTCGCACTTGCCAAGGCACACATCAACGACATCCCGGAATACCGCTCCGAGATGCAGCGCATAGCAGGCGAGTCGCTCTACAACCTCGGCGATGAAGCCGGGGCGTTGCCTTACATAGCGGAATATACAGGCGACGTGACCAATCCGAAACCGTCGGCAATGTACATACTCGGTGTGTGCCAGTACAAGGACAGCGACTACGAAGCCGCCATACACACCTTGCAGCCGGTGACGGCATGTGACGACGCGATGGGGCAGTCGGCATACCTTTATATAGGTCAGTCATATCTGCAGACAGGCAACGTCAACGCCGCCCTGCTCGCACTTGAAAAAGCCTACCGCATGGACTATGACCGCGAGGTGCAGGAAACGGCATTCTACAACTACGCCGTGGCAAAAGCCGAAGGCGGACGCACACCGTTCGGCAGTTCGGTGAGCATGTTTGAGGATTTCCTGAAGCGTTACCCCGAATCGCGCTACGCCCCCGAAGTGGAGGAATATCTCGTGACCGGATACATGACCGACAATAATTACGAGCAGGCACTCGCCTCGATACAGAAGATACGCCGGCCGTCGGCAAAGATACTCACCGCCAAGCAGCGTGTACTCTACACCCTCGGCACCCGCGATGTAGCCGCAGGACGAATCTCGCAGGCAATAACCCGGTTTACCGAGGCAAAATCGCTTGCAGCCCATAACAAGGCAATCGCCACGGAATGTGACCTCTGGCTCGGTGACTGCTACTACCGTCAGGGCGAATATGCCCGCGCGGCAAGAGCCTACAACGATTATCTGAAATCGTCGCGCGCCAATGATGCCAACCGTCAGCTCGCCTACTATGACCTCGGCTATGCCGAGTTTGCCCAAAAGCGTTACAACGATGCCGCCGCCGATTTCGCGCGTGTGGTGAAAAATCCCGGCAATCTTGAACAGAGCCTTGTCGCCGACGCTTACAACCGTCTCGGCGACTGCCGGTACTATCAGTCGGACTTCACCGCTGCATCGACCTATTACGACCAAGCCTACAGCCTCAACCCCGAGGCAGGCGACTACGCCCTTTTCCAGAAAGCGATGATGAAGGGGCTCGTAAAGAATCACCACGGAAAAATCGAGTCGCTCGATGACATGATGGAGCGTTATCCCACATCGGGACTCCTCCCCGCCGCCATGCTTGAAAAGGCGGAAAGCTACGTGGCACTCAACCGTCCCGGCGACGCGGTGGTCATCTACGAGTCACTTGTGAAACGCTATCCAACGACCGCGCAGGGCAGAAACGGATATCTGCAGCTTGCCATCACGCAGCTTGCCCAGGGCAAGACCGACCGGGCGATAGAGTCGTACAAGACGGTGATACGCAACTACCCGACGAGCGAGGAGGCGCGTGTGGCGTCAGACGACCTCAAGCGTCTCATGGCAGACGAGGGCCGACTCAGCGAGTTCAGCTCATTCATAGCGGCTGTTCCCAACGCACCAAAGTTCGAAACCTCCGAGCTTGACGCGCTCACCTTCCAGGCAGCCGAACGCGCCTATCTTAACGACAAGAGCAAGACCACGCGCCTGAAAGACTACATAGCCCAATATCCGGGCGGCAGATACGAGACTCAGGCATTGACCTATCTCTCGCAGTCGTCGCTTGAATCGGGCAATCCCACCGAAGCGTTGAAATACGCGACACAGCTCACCGAGCGTTACCCCGACTCGGAAGCCGCCGAAGATGCGCTTGCCATCAAGGGCAACGTGGAGTATGACCTCGGCAACGGAGAAGCCGCCCTCGCCACATTCCGCAAACTGGAATCGCGCGCATCGGCATCACGCAACATAGTGACCGCACGTCTCGGCATTATGCGCGTGTCGCGTGACATGAACCGCCACTCCGACGTAATCGAGATGGCTGACCGTCTGCTCAAATCGACCGCCATCGGCACCGCCCAGAAAAACGAGATTATCTACTCACGCGCCTACGCCCTGTCGCAGACCGGCAAAGCCGACGAAGCGGTAAACGAGTGGGAAAAGCTCGCCAAAAACACCGATGATATCTACGGTGCGAAATCGGCATACTATCTCGCCCAGCACTATTTCGACACCGGATCAACCAAGAAAGCAAAAACCGCAGTCGAGAAGCTGATCGACTCCAACACGCCCCACGACTACTGGCTTGCGCGAGGCTACATACTGCTCAGCGACATCTGCCGGAAGCAGGGAAGCGACTTCGAGGCGACCGAATATCTCAAAAGCCTGCGTGACAATTACCCCGGTAAAGAGAAAGACATATTCATGATGATTGACGAGCGATTAAAGTAATCCACCACATCCAAGCAACATACAATGGCACATAACATATATAATATAGCCGCAGCGGTAATCACGCTCGGCATATCGGCGACAGCTGCCGCCGACGACCTCACCAAGGAAATCACGGTGGAGAAAGATATTGTGGTGCAGGAGCGCGAGGCGCAGAAACTCTCACAGCTTCCTCAGTTTAACCTGCCCGCGATTGAGACGAAGAAACTCAGCTGGACCGACCGGGGCGTGGCGGCGCCGCTCACCCACGACATCACCCTGCTTCCCCCGGCTGCCTACGCCGCATCAATCGCTAAATCGCCTTACCGTGGCTACATCGATGCCGGATATTTCCCGACATTCGAGCTTGGTGTGTCGGCAGGTTACAGGATAATCGACAATGACGCCACACGCCTGGGCGCATGGCTGCAATATGACGGCAGCGACTACAAGCGCAACAACCGCGAAGGCGACAAGCTACACATGCGCGACCACACTGCCACCATCGGCATGAATCTCCGACACAGCGTCGGAGAAGCGGGAACGCTTGACGCACATCTCGCCTACTCGCTGTCGGCGTTCAAGTCACCAGCACTCACAGGAGACCCGACATCGCAGACCGCCAACACCGTCCAAGCCGGCATAGGATGGCAGGGAACGGCAGGCAGTTTCCGCTATAATGCGGCTGTCGACTACGGATTTTTCAACTTTTCGGAAGGGATGTCGACCGGCAGCATGGGTGGCACCAATATCAAACCCCTCACTGAAAACCACGCCACAATAACCCTTGGGGGAGTCTACGGGCTGAACGAAAACAACTATATAGGAGCAGATATCAACACGGCATTTGCCGGAGCGACAAACACGGTGAAAATCATCAGCTCCGGCGCGATTTTCTCACATGAGATGCGCGGCAACTACAACCACGGCTATGTTGCCGTGACACCGTATTACCGCCATGTCGCTCCCTCCTATTCATTCAAGATAGGTCTACAGCTATATGACACATGGGGAGGCGACAACGGCTTCAGGATAGCACCCGACATCCGCGCCGACTGGCATTCGGGTGACAAATTTGCCATCTACGCCCGATTTACCGGGGGCACACCGTCGCTCAACTCGATGTCATCGCTCTTCGCCGTAAACCATTACATCAATCCGTCGCTCGCCTACGGTGACAGCTGGAGGCAGTGGAATGTCGACGCCGGATTCATCATCGGGCCATTTTCCGGCGCAAGCATCGAGGCATGGAGTGGTACCGGTAAGGCAAAAAACTTGCTGATGCCAGCTCTTTTCACCAACTTTGACAATCTTGACGGCATGTATTCCGCCATCGATTTCACCAATCTACACTACGGCGTGGCGCTCAATTACAATTACCGCGACATGGCGAGCCTGCGCATAGCCTACGAAGGCGCTCCTCAAGAGTATGACAAGGGTAACGCGCTATGGCTTGACAGGGCAAAAAATGTGCTTGACGCAACCCTCACCGTCACCCCGACAAAGGCACTTGACCTCTCGCTCGGCTATGAGCTGCGCAGCGGCAGGGCGACCTACGAGGTGTCGCCGTCGGGAATCGGACAGGCACAGTTTGCCGACAACCTGTATGTTCAGCGCGTCAAGCTCGGCGATGTCAGCAACCTTCGATTCGGCGCATCATACAAAATCACTGAAGCATTTACCGTGGGCGCGCAGCTTGACAACCTGCTCAACGAAAAGTGGGACACCTTCTACGGCATTCCTGCCAAAGGCATCAGCGGGCTTGTCGGCATAGGATATAAATTCTGATAACACAAAATACACAACCTAATCACTAACACGATGAAACTGACAAAACTACTCGCCACGGCACTGATAGCCGCCTGTGGCAGCACTGCACTCCATGCCGCGCCGGTGATACCGCGTGACGAGGCGATGGAACAGCGTATCGACAAGCTTCTGAAGAAGATGACGCTCGATGAAAAAGTAGGGCAGATGGCAGAGCTTACACTCGGTGTGCTTGGCGGACCGTTTGACCCCGCGACACGCTCCGACTTCACCATTTCCAAAGATTCGCTCGACAAAATTCTCGGCAAATACAAGGTAGGTTCAATACTCAACGTAGCCGACATCGCACTTACCCCCGAGCAATGGTACTCGATAGTGTCACAGATACAGGCTTACTCGATGGAGCATATCGGCATACCGTGTATCTACGGTCTCGACATGAATCACGGTGCAAGCTACACCATGGGTGCGACTCTCTTCCCGCAAAATATCAACATGGGCGCTACATTCAACCGCGAGCTCGCACGTCGCGGAGGCGAGATAACCGCCTATGAGACCCGCGCAAGCGATGTGCCCTGGACCTACAATCCGACAGTCGACCTCGGTCGTGACCCGCGTTGGCCGCGTATCTGGGAAAACTATGGCGAGGATGCCTACCTGAGCGCACAGATGGGCAGCGCGACAGTGCTCGGCATGCAGGGTCCCGACCCCAATCATATCGACCGCTACCATATAGCATCCAACCTGAAGCACTTCATGGGCTACGGCGTACCGGTGAGCGGAAAAGACCGCACCCACTCGTCAATCGGCGAGCAGGAGATGCGTGAGAAGCATTTCGCACCCTATCTGGAAGCAATACGCAACGGCAAGTCGCTCTCGATAATGGTCAACTCGACCACCAACAACGGTGTTCCCTTCCACGCCAACGCCAAATATCTCACCCAATGGCTGAAGGAAGAACTCGAATGGGACGGCATGATCGTGACCGACTGGGCGGACATCAACAACCTCTACACCCGCGAATATGTGGCAACCGACAAGAAAGACGCTATACGCCTTGCCATCAACGCCGGTATCGACATGGCGATGGAGCCGTATGACGTGGATTTCTGCACACTGCTAAAAGAGCTTGTGGAGGAGGGAGAAGTGCCGATGAGCCGCATAGATGACGCGTGCGCGCGCATCCTACGTCTGAAAATGCGCCTCGGACTCTTTGAGTACCCTGACACCAAATGGACCGACTATCCGCTTTTCGGCTCAAAAGAGTTTGCCGACGCATCGCGTCAGGCAGCAGAGGAGTCAATGGTATTGCTGAAAAACGACAACGCGCTTCTTCCTATATCCACCGGCAAGCGCATCCTTGTCACCGGTCCTAACGCCAACTCCATGAGATCGCTCAACGGCGGCTGGACCTACACCTGGCAGGGACAGTTTACCGACATGATTGCCGGTCACCACAACACCATCTACAAGAGTCTCGCCAACCGCTTCGGGCAGGAAAATATCGTGCTTGAAGAGGGCGTGAAATATCTCGATTACCAGTGGGGCGGCAATTTCGGACCGGAAGACGCATCAGGCATAGCCAAGGCGGTTGAAGCGGCAAAGGATGTCGACATCATCGTTGCCTGCGTGGGCGAGACAAGCTACTGTGAGACCCCGGGCAACATCAACGACCTCAACCTGTCGGCTAACCAGATAAAACTTGTCACCGAACTGTCGAAGACCGGCAAGCCCATCGTGCTTATCCTCAACGAGGGTCGTCCGCGCCTTATCGGTGAAATCGAACCGCTTGCCGGAGCAATCGTCGACATCATGCTTCCCGGCAATTACGGAGGCGAGGCACTCGCATCGCTGCTTTCGGGTGATGCCAACTTCAGCGGTCGACTCCCCATCACATATCCGAAGCACAGTGCCGCCCTCATCACCTACGACTACAAGAAGGGCGAAAGCTCACAGACCATGTCGGGCGCTTACAACTATGATGCCGTGGTGGATGTGCAGTGGATGTTCGGTACAGGATTGAGCTACACCACTTATAAATACTCCAATCTGCGCGTCAACAAGCCGGAGTTCAAGGCAGGCGACACACTCATATTCAGTCTTGAGGTGACCAACACCGGTAAAATGGCTGGCAAGGAGAGCGTATTGCTATACTCAAGCGACCTTGTTGCCTCGACTTCGCCCGATGTGCGCCGTCTGCGCCAGTTTGAGAAAATCGAACTGCAGCCGGGCGAGACCAAGACCGTCAGCCTGACTGTACCCGCCAACGACCTCGCGTTTGTAGGATATGATGAAAAATGGGTGCTTGAAAAGGGTGATTTCCGCATTCAGGTAGGCGACCAGGTAATCAACGTGCGCGCCACCGAGACAAAGAAGTGGGACAGCCCCAACCGCGACTGACCCTCCCAACCGGGAAATGTATAAGAGACTGTCTAACAACCAAAGTTAGGCAGTCTCTCTTTTTGTATACAGCCGATGGAAAGCCACCAAGATACAAAAAGACAAAAGAGTTCAAAAGCAACAAATGTTTTTTATTTTGGAAGCCGTGCGTAGCTGTAGTAACGCTCGCATTAGAGCTATGCGCTGTTGCTTACTAAAGAAAGTGCTAGTCGTCAGATTTTAGTCTTCAGAGTGCTGAAATTGGAGAAGGAAGGGTTTGAAGGTGATGTGTAACTACACGGTCAACAATAACAAATACACCTCTAATTCAAACTAATAATTCAAATATTTTTGTTAATATTGCATTCATATTGAGTTCCATTATGGTAGCATATAATTATTAAATTCTATCTCTCATGAAAAAAATTGGATATATCCATCGATATAGCGCAACTGAACAAAAAGGAATTTTAGTCTATGATTGGAACTGTGGACCAAACTGGACTTCTAATCCTCCGAAACTTTTTAACATTAACCAATGCAAAAAGCCAGTGAAAACCGGGATGCTTGTCTATTTCACAATTGACGACCAAAACAATGTCAATAACATTGAACAGGCATCAATTTTAAATTTTGATAGAGATCTATTATTATCCTATGTTTCTAAATATAGGGGAAATAGCTTCGATCGCTATTCTGACGTAGCAACTATTGGTTATCAAAACATTACTGAACTTACTGAAGAAATTTCATACTCATTCAATGATATTTTAGACGAGGATATTACACCGGAAGCCCAAGCATTTACCAAGACAGAGAAAAAAGCAACTACTTTAGACGATTGGCTTGACGACATCTTTAATCAGGTTGATTTTGACAATCTGCCTGTTATCGAGTATTCTAAGATCTCGATTCCTGAAGCAATAGAGGAAGAGTATGCTCTTTTCGGCAAGCCCTTTCTTCACCTTACAGATTATAATTTCCCAACTATTGTTATTGATATTTTAAATCCAGCTTTTTGGATTACACCAGAAGTGAAACATAACGACACTTTTTATGGGATAAATAAATTTGAATTTATAGATTTATTCGAAATTCTATTCAATTATCGCCGAACCTCATATGAAAACTATTTAAATCATTTACGATTCTCGAAAGGTGAATATTTCAGAAATCTAGACGAACGCGATCAAAGATATATTCATCCTGAATTATTCCCAAACAACTGTATTTCTACCAATTGGACACTATTATTAAACAAATTCTCTTATGATGATATAAAAGAAATTTTCTGCACCTACAAAATACTTCAACCATTATTACCAGAAACCTTTTGTTCTGAGCATATTGATCTTCTTGATGAAAAATATGGTTTCCCTTCAGTCTCAATAGCCGAACTATTTTTAACAAACTCTATAACCCAAATTAATACGCCCACAGCTTATCAAAATATCAGGGACCTTCTTCATGCAGTCAAAGATTGTAACAAAAAACATCTTGATGAAGAAGGCATACCTTTATGCGCGATCCCAAAAGAGAAACTAAATCAGCTTTTAATAAAACTTGATTCTAAGGAAACGCAAATTTTACATTATATTAAGAATAGAATACTTAGTTCTAACTCATACCAAAACGATATAGCTCAATTATTAGAAAATATATCTGACGAAAATCTAATGTTACAAATAGGTCTATTTTACGATTCTATTGACCAATTTATTGATCTGCTATCAAATGAATCATACTCAATTTGCAAAATATATGACCCTTTCATTCTGGATAGCCCTATTATACGCACGTATAATTCTTTCCCAGCAAATATTAGACCAATTTTTGATTCATATCTAAGTCAGTTGTTAAAACATAAGTTATCTCAACCAGAAACAATTTCAAATCGTACTCCTTTTGATTTAAATTTCATATTAGATAATTTTTCTAAATGGATTGGTGAAGGATATGTTAATGAGATAGGGAATACTATTGCAAATATATATTCAAATTCATCCAACATTTCGCATCTAAAAGAAGCATATAAGTTCAAATTCATTCCAGAGAAAACATTCATTTCAAGATATTATGAATTATCTAAAGGTCAAAGTGTAAATGCATATTTAGATGATTTGATCGACTGCAATCGCTATAATCTTCCTGATGAAATACAATTTTACATCTTAAATCGTACTTTTAAATCACTCGATTTAACATTTTCAAAATATCCCGATAAAAATCAATCCTTCATTTTTCCTCGCGACATTGAAATTAGTTCTTTAGAAGATTTTCTACTATGGATGAAAGATAATACTGACCTTGAAGATTCTACGATATTTATTGCCCCAATTTCTACTAAAGTATATCATCAGATAGAAAAGAAAATATTAAAGAAGTTAACTATTGATGAGCGTTGGCGATTATTTGAAACTGATTTAATTTCCACTCCTGGAATTGATAATATCCGCCTAAAACTTTCAACTGGATACAAGAACTATAATCTCAATGAACAATACTTTACTTCGGACTGCTTTCAAAGGCAAATGGCACATGATATTATAGATATTGATGATCCATTACTGATTTTTAATATAGCAAATAAACTATCTCCGAAATATATAAAATCCGCCTACACACGCGCTACAGGGCTGTGTAAATTATACTTATGGAGTTTAAATCCTAATAAAGCTATTGATTGGGACTGTCTCTTACAACATTTCAATAAATTGTCAGGATGTGCACAAAAACGGATATTTCGATATCTATTCTATTCACAAACCTATCATAAGGTCAATTCTAAAAAAAATATTTTAAACATTTTATTTCAATTATTATCAAACTATCATGGCTCAATGTCAAATATTAGTATTGATAACGAAACAAAACTTAACAATACAATACAGCTCAATCCAAATCAAAATGTTCTAAATGCTCTCCACTTTTTAACTATCATATTAGAAATAAAATCTAAAGATTATAATCAACCAATTACATTAAAAAATATATCATCTCATCTATCATTGACAAAAGAGAATATCCATCCCATTTTAAATGAGATTAAAGATTTCTTTGAAGAATGTAATGGCTGGCATCTATATTCAGATTATCCAAATTCCAAGTATTTAAGGACTGGCTATATCGATAGAATTAATCTTGAAGGAAAGGATTTCTATATCTTACGCTTTTATAATACTCCTATAGATTATTATGGTAATGAAGATTATTCAACTATATCTAATATTGATTTTGCAGAATCTGTTTTAACAAAGAACTTTAATACTAAAAAATTAGATACTGAGATTATAAATGGTTATCTCATATCTGAAAAAGAGTCACACAGGCTCAAAGAGTACATGATTGATTATCATATAGATGACATGTGTAATATATTCAATAGCAATGTCCAATTCGGAAATAATTTAGAATATCTTTCCGATGTTCCCACATATACCCATCCTCGATTTTGTTATAAGGAGAAGACTTTGTTTATCTGCAATTGTAGTACATTCAAAGATAGTGACCCCATAGAAAACATACCTTTCACTTGGTGTAAAAAATTACCTTGCAGATCTCGTCCAATGTTTCTTAATCCTAACTGGGAAGAATATAAATTTTCAGATCTACTTTGGAGCATTCTTAATGAAAAGGTAACAACAACTGAATTATGGCAAATCAATTCAGAAATCTGCGCATTTATAAACAATTTAGTAACTCTCGAATGGGAATCATCTTCAATTTTAGAAAGCAGGCAACTGAATATGGAAGACGAAATTGGAGATTGGCCTTCAAAAATGGATATTATAGCCTATGGTTATGACCTTGAAAGCCAAGAAGAATCATATGAGGAATTTGACGACGAAGATCATGATCAATCTTTTGAAAATGAAACCTTCGAATGTTATAATGGATCGTGGGCACAGGATGCTGAAGGTTACAGTGATTATGATATTGATACAATTTTTGATGGAAATCCTGATGCCTATTGGAATATTGATTAAATTTTAAAAGTACGAATTGGAAATTAATTTATATCAAAATTATAAGCTTCTCCATACTAGTTCCTATGGCTAATATAAATGCTAAAAGTAAGTTATCTTCTTCAGAGGAACAACATATAAATCACTCAAGTAGTTCAGGGTGCGAGCGAGCTTCCAAGCACATCTATTATTTAGCTAATTATAGAGATATTAGCTGCACAGCCAAGTGGCGACTTGTGGAAGTAAGTCCGCATTATAAAAATAGGCTTTTTGCCCGAAGGGCATCATCTATAAATAGCCGTAGGTTGAGCGGTGCGAAACCTACGGACTGTAAACATAAAGTAGTGATGTTTCTGAAAGAATCATCTCGGAGCAAGATTGATGATTCCCTACGGGAAACATTATGGCGTGGCGCAGTTTCCGTGGGTATCGCTACGCTCAACCCACGGCTACAAACGGATTATCCCCTGACGGGGAAAGAGATGTCAGTTGTCAGATTTCAGTTTTCTGATTTCAGAGGGGATATTGGTCGAAGGCGTAGAGGAGGGTTGAGAGGTAGCGTTCGCCGGTGTCGGGAAGGAGTGCTACGATGGTTTTGCCGGCGTTTTCGGGGCGTTTCGCAATCTGCTCGGCGGCATACATAGCCGCGCCCGAGGAAATGCCTACCAGCAGACCTTCGAGGCGCGCCAAATTTCGGGATGCCTTTATCGCATCGTCATCCGTTACGCGTATTATCTCATCAACGACCAATGAATCGTAATTGCCGGGGATGAATCCGGCACCGATACCTTGAATCTTGTGAGGTCCCGGCTTGTCGCCCGACAAGACTGCGGAACTGTCGGGCTCGACGGCGACAACCTTTATTGCCGGATTCAGCTCCTTGAGCCGTCGCGCTGTGCCGCAAAGAGTGCCTCCGGTACCGACACAAGCCACGAAGAAATCAACCTTGCCATCGGTATCACGCCATATCTCCTCAGCGGTGGTACGGTAATGACGTGCGGGATTTGCCGGATTCTCAAACTGCTGCGGGATGTAAGAGCCGGGAGTCGCCCGATGCAGTTCATCGGCACGACGTATAGCCCCCGCCATCCCTTCCTGACCGGGAGTAAGCACAAGAGTGGCACCGAGAGCCTTGAGAAGATTCTGACGCTCGACACTCATGGTATCAGGCATGGTCAGTATAAGTTTGTAGCCTTTCACGGCAGCCACCCATGCAAGTCCGATGCCGGTGTTTCCACTCGTCGGCTCAATAATCGTGGCACCCGGAGAAAGCAGCCCGCGTTTCTCGGCATCCTCAATCATGGCAAAGGCTATTCGGTCCTTCACGCTCCCGCCGGGATTGAAACTCTCGATTTTTACAAGCAGACGGGCGTGGAGGTTGTCGGTTTTCTCGATATTGGCAACTTCAAGCAACGGGGTATTTCCGATAAGTTCAGTAAGTGATTTATAAACCTTAGCCATAATGAATGATATTTAATGATTTTGCAAAATTAGTCGCATAACGGTTATCATGCAATAGCATAAACGCAATAGCGGTGACTAATTGTTCAGAAAGAGATGCGATAAGTGTCGTAAATCACTGATCTGCCGCCAAATTCCTCCTTATGAGCGACCATGCCTTCATTAAGATACCAGCCTCCATCCTCATTGGATGTGCCGAAATCAAAATATGAGGCATCTGTGAAGCGGTTAAATATTACATCATGATAGATGACATCGGTAGCATATATCTCCTTGCCTTCGGGAGTGGCGGCGGCATACTGGAGATGAAGCACCCCGTTACATATATAGATAACGGCACCGGCGACCACCTCACCCTCATGACGCGCGACAAAGAAACGTATTTCAGCCGGAAACGCCTTGTACAGACGCTCAAGCTCGGCGGCTGTATGCACCGGCACAGTGTTATGTCTTACCCGGCGGTCATCGACAATAATCTGCCAGAAAAGATTGACATCATCCACTTCCTCAACCGATATGCCGAAGCGCCGCTGACGCTTCAACGCGCGCTTGCCAAGACGGCTTGAAGGCACGGGATTGCGCAAATCAACCGCGGTGGCAAGATTGCGCACCGTGAGAGCCGCATCATTGCGGAAAAGCGCGTAAAGATCCTCATCAGAAGGCTGACGATGATATATGTGGGGTACTGGCTTGTAAATCAGCGCGGAAAATCCCTGCTCGCGGCAGTACGCCTTCACGGCATCAAACCACCGGAGCGGGTCGACACCCGATGTGGTGTCAGTCATCACGAATCCCCCGTAGGTAAGTCCCGTATGAGATGACAGCACGTCACCCCCCACAGTCGCCGGAAGAAGCGTGACAAGTTCCCCCGAGTCATCATAGAGCATCAGGGAGTGGTCGGGAAAACGGTCGGCATGATAGTCCATATAGTCACGTTTCAAAAGAAAGGTGGCGTTTTTGGAGCGGCCGACAAACGCGTCCCATACTTCCTTGTCGGCGACAGAATAGCGGACTACGCGCATCAGAGCATCAGTTTATAAATCTCTTCCGTGTCGACAGCGGTGAGTTTCACATATCCACCGATCGGGTTACCCTTATGCTCGTGAAGTTTCGCTACAAGGCGGTCAATGTCAGGCAACTCTATACCAAGTTCGCCAAGCGTGACCGGCATACCTATGCTGCGGTAAAAATCTTTCAAGCGGGCTATGCCCTCTTCCGCAATCTCGCGTTCGTTACGTCCTTCAGGCTTAACACCCATAACGCGCTCTGCAAACTGCGCCACCTTCGCCGGATTGGTGCGTATAACCCAAGTCATCCAGGCAGGATTGACCACGGCGAGCCCGGCACCGTGAGCCACATCGTAAATCGCACTCAGTTCATGCTCGATAAAGTGGGAAGCCCAGTCCTCGACACGACCGGTGCCGCACAGTCCGTTATGGGCGAGTGTCGCGCTCCACATGATGTTGGCGCGAGCATCGTAGTCAAGCGGATTATCCATTATCTTATGCGCTTCAGCGATGATTGCCGTGAGGAGTCCTTCTGCCACGCGGTCAGTGGTCTCGCATCCGGACGTATTGCTGAAATAACGCTCGAAAATGTGAGCCATCATGTCCACAATTCCGCAGGCGGTCTGATAAGGCGGAAGGGTAAAAGTAAGTTCCGGATTCATCACCGCGAAACGGGGGCGCAGGGCACTCTCCGTGCGGAGGCTCAGTTTGATAAGCCCCTCTTTTTTAGTGATGACCGAATTACCCGACCCTTCGCTGCCGGCAGCCGGAATCGTCAACACGACACCCACAGGCATCGCCTTCTCAACTATCTTCTTTCCACAATAGAAATCCCAGAAATCACCCTCATAAGGCACACCGCAGGCAATACCTTTCGCGGTGTCAATCACCGATCCGCCTCCTACGGCGAGCAGGAAATCAATGCCATGAGCGCGCACAAGCTCTATGCCTTCATATACACGGTCGTCGGTAGGGTTAGGGCATATGCCCCCCATTTCCTCCCATATCACGCCCGCGTCGTCGAGCGACTTTTTCACCCGGTCAAGCAGACCGCTGCGCACTACCGAGCCGCCTCCATAGACAATGAGCGCCTTTTTGCCGCCAAACTGCTTTACGAGGTCGCCGGTAAGGGCTTCCGTGTCACGTCCGAACACAAATTTCGTGGGACTCCAAAATGTGAAATTATTCATGGATAAAAGTTGTTTGATTATAAAGAAGGTAGCTAAAATAGCCGGTAAAAGCCATCTTCGCTACCTTTGTTATTGTTGATTAACGGCGGTTACCTTTCTGACGTTTCTGCTGTTCGCGCAGGGCTGCCTGCTGCTGACGCTGAGCCTCCTCAAGACGAGCCATGAAGCCCGATTTCTTGCGGGGTTTCTTTGCTGCCTCAGCCATCTTGGCACGCATCTTTTCCTCACTTACCACATGACGGAACACGTAGGTCTGGATGATGGTAATCAAGAGAGAAAGGAAGTAGTAGTAGCTAAGACCGGCGGCATAATTGTTGAAGAACACGAGGAACATCAACGGCATAAGATACATCATCCACTTCATGCCCGGCATAGCGTTGCTCGATGCCTGACTCGCCATCGTAATCTTGGTATAGATGATGTTGGTGGCGGTCATCAACAGACAGAAAAGCGATATGTGATTACCGAAATATTCGGTGACAAGCGGTATATTAGCCGTCCACGAGATTATCGCATCGGGAGCGGAGAGGTCTTTCGCCCAGAGGAACGACTCGCCGCGCAACTCTATACATGAGGGGAAGAAGGTGAACATGGCAATCAGCACCGGCATCTGCAGCAACATCGGCAAGCATCCCGCCATAGGATTGGCACCGGCGCGGGAATACAATTCCATGGTCTTCTGCTGACGGGTCATCGCATTTTCCTGACCGGGATATTTCTCGTTGATAGCCTGAATCTCGGGATTGAGCAGACGCATCTTCGCCTGCGACATATAGCTCTTATAGGTGAAGGGGAAGATGATAATCTTTATAAATATGGTCAGGAGCAGAATGATGATACCGTAGTTAGTAAACCACTTGCCGAGTATCTCGAACACCGGAATCACAATCCAGGTGTTAATCCAGCGGAACAATGTCCAACCGAGCGGGATAAGACGCGTGAGATTGAGGTCGTCGCCCGGCTGAAGGTCGTCGGAGAGATCGGAAAGCAACGGATAGAGATTAGGCACCACGAGAATGTCGAATGAAGCCGGATTACTATTTGCAGCTGAATAATCCACAGAAGCGACAGCATCCATCTCTTTCAGATATTCGGGATTGAGCTTGTCGAGTACCTGTGATTTCAAGTCGGCACGGTTGAAGTGGGTCTTCGCGACAAACGCCATCGAGAAGAACTGATTCTTAAAACCAATCCATTTTATACGCTCATTGACCTCCTCGTCGTCATTTTTAGCCTCGCTGAGGTTTTCCACACTTCCACCGGCATACTTATAATATATAGCGGAATTACGCTCTTCAAACATGCGGCCTTTCTCCTGACGTATCATCTTCTGATGCCAGAGGAAATCCATGGTCACTACACTTGAAGGAATCACCGACTCCATACCTTTCTGCACCACGTCGAGTTTTACGACATAGCTGTCGGGAGCAAGGGTGTAGCGGAGTCCGAACGAGGCGCCTCCACCAAGGTCGAGTGACATCAACACAGTCGAATCACTCTCCTGCACGGGGGTGAAGTAGAAGTCGCGCGTATCAAACTCGCGGTCAGTGGAATTGAGGATAAATGAATAGTTGTCATTATCCTTGTTGCACACCACGACATTTCCTCCCCGGTAAGAATCATATTTCTTAAGCTCGGCACGTGCAATCATGCCGCCCTTGGTCGAAAGGTCAACCGCGATAAGGTCGTTTTCAAGCTTTACACTTGTATCGGTACCCTGCAGATAACGGGCAAAACCGCGATACTGCGAAAGATCGCGCAGACGCGCCTTTACCGCAGCTGCCGCACGACCCATCACCTGAGGCGAGAGGGGCTGAATGGAACTGAGTTCCGGAGTAATCAGATAATTGATGTTTATATCAGTGCTGTCAACCTTGACATATCCCTGAATATTCCTGCCATCAGACGACAGCTGCATATCGGGAGCGGTAAATGTGGCACGACCGGTGGAGTCGGCAACGCCAAATTGCTTGATAGCACCGGCAAGCATATTATACTCAGCCACTGTCAGGCTGTCAGCAGGCGATGCAAGCTCATTGTCGGTGACAGCTTTTTCCTGTTCGGTCGTAAGCTGTTCCTGAGGCATCGGGCTGTTAGGGTCGACTTCAGGCTTGTTGAGCCACATGAAGCCGAGGATGACTGCTCCCATAAGGAGGAGTCCGAGCATCGTATTTTTATCCATTATTTCTGTTTATCGTGTTTGTATGCGATTGCTGCTTTAATAAAATCAAGGAATATGGGATTGGGTGAAAGTACCGTGGATGAATATTCGGGATGATACTGTGTCCCGATAAACCAACGGTGACCGGGCAACTCGACAACCTCGACAAGATGAGTGTCGGGGTTCTCTCCCACACACTTCATGCCCGCTTCCTCGAAGCGTTCGCGGTAGTCGTTGTTAAATTCGAAGCGATGGCGGTGACGCTCCTTCACCTCGGTAGTGCCGTAAGCCTGTGCCGCGCGTGAGCCGGGAACGAGCACACAGTCGTATGCGCCGAGACGCATCGTGCCACCCTTGGCGGTGACCGACTTCTGTTCCTCCATAAGGTCAATCACGTTGTGGGGTGTATTAGGCTCCATCTCGGTAGAGTTTGCCTCGGTAAGTCCGAGCACGTCGCGGGCAAACTCAATCACCATGCACTGCATACCGAGGCATATACCGAATGTGGGCACGTCATGTTCACGACACCATTTAAGCGCCACAAACTTGCCGTCGATACCACGGTGACCGAAGCCGGGGGCGATAATCACCCCGTCCATGCCGGAAAGTTTCTCTTCGACATTTCCGTCATTCAGTTTCTCGGAATGTATATATACAAGATTCAGTTTATGGTCATTATAGGTAGCCGCCTGGAAAAGGGCCTCATTGATTGACTTATAGGCATCCTGCAGCTCCACATATTTACCGACAAGACCGATGGTCACGGTCTCTTCCGCCTTGTTCATACGGTCAAGAAAATGCAGCCACGCCGCCATGTCGGGCTCTCCTTCGACAGGTACGCCCGTCTTGCGCAACACTATCTCATCGAGATGCTGCGAGTGCATCTTCAAAGGCACCTCATATATTGACGGGAGGTCGGGCGACTGAATCACGGCATCGGGCGACACATTACAGAACTGCGCTATCTTGCGGCGCATGTCGGCAGGTATCTCATGCTCGGTGCGCAATACCAGTATGTCGGGCTGGATACCCACTTCCTGCAACTGCTTCACTGAATGTTGCGTGGGCTTTGTCTTCAGCTCCTTTGCCGCACGGATGTAAGGCACATAGGTAAGATGTATGCAGAGGGCGTTCTGCCCAAGCTCCCAACGGAGCTGACGGACAGCCTCCAGATAGGGAAGCGACTCGATGTCGCCCACCGTACCACCGATTTCGGTAATCACATAGTCAAACTTACCGGTGTTGCCGAGCAGTTTCACGTTACGCTTGATTTCATCGGTGACGTGAGGTATGATCTGCACTGTCTTGCCGAGATAGTCGCCGCGTCGCTCCTTGTCAATGACGCTCTGATAGATGCGTCCGGTAGTGACATTGTTGGCACGTGTGGTAGGCACATTGGTAAAACGCTCGTAATGCCCGAGGTCAAGATCAGCCTCATGTCCGTCGACGGTGACATAGCATTCGCCGTGTTCGTAAGGGTTCAGCGTACCCGGGTCGATGTTGATGTAAGGGTCAAACTTCTGAATGGTAACGCGCAGACCGCGAGCTTTAAGCAAGCAGGCAAGCGAGGAGGAGATGATTCCTTTTCCTAAGGATGATACCACTCCTCCGGTCACAAATATATATCTTGTTTCCACGCCGGTTGGTAGTTTTTTATCAAGCCGCAAAGTTACATATTTTAATCCATAATCTGAAATAAAAAACGCCACTTTGCAAATTCCGACAAGTAAACATCAATCGCGCTCCGTGATGATTCCCTGTCGGGAAACATTTAGATGGAGCCTGCCTCCCGTCGGTATCGCTGCGCTCAACCGACGGCTACAAACAGATGATGCCCTTCGGGCAACCCGTAATCCTATCGCTTTCAAGGAGTGAGAGGGTGTTGCAAAATCATAGTTCTGCAACACCCTCCGGTATAATAGCTAATTTCTATCTATGATTTTAGTTTACTGCGGGATTGGTAAACTCGATATCAAGATTATTCATAGCCTCGTCATTGCCCCACTGATTGTCAACGGTGACATTGACAGTGACATTGGTGCCGGCGTCAAGGAGCATATTGCCGTTGACGTTGTAAACGACATTAACCTTGTCGAAAAGGAGATTTTTCACGGAAACTTCCTTAAATGTCACATCGACATCATTAGATACCGGGGTGAGCTTAAAGGTTTTCGCTGTAGCCTGCTTCGGCAGATAGATGCTTGCCAATGTATTTGCTCCTTCCTGCCAATCAGTTATTGTAGCGTCAATATTGCCATAATTAGATGTGCATGGATTATCGCTCCACAAATCTATACCGCTATAATAGCTGCCTACTGAAATTTTGAGAGACGCAAGGTTGGCGGTAGAAAAGTCGGAACCCGTGACATTAAAATTGACTTTACTTACGGCACGTTTCAGCGTAATAGATTGCGTGGCATTTACATCGGTCTTTTCAAAAACCACTTTCTGTTTCCAACAGTCGTAGATATCATTGAATACATTTACAATACCTTCGGATGTGTCTTGTCCCATACTGACAACAAATTGGAAATTATCACCGTTTTTATAACCTACAGCCCCTAAATCGTATGGCACTTGTCCTCTTATGTTACTTGCCTCTCCCGCCTTAACATAATTGCAAAAAGCACAAAGAGCATATTTTCCCGGCTCAACCCCGGTAAACCTGATAGGAACACCCACCTCGTAGGGAGCAACCAACGTCTTCATTTTTGCCTTGTTGGTTTGTTGGGCATCTGCTATCGGGGTGGCCTGGTCATCTACAGCGACAAGATACAACACACACCTCAGCACCCACCCGTCGGGTACAGCGCGCGACATTGACATATCACCTTCAGGGACAGCCACGTTTACGCTCACACAATCGCCGATGACCGGCTCCTCAGGGATAAGCGACTCCTCGATGTCGGTCGACGAACAAGACGCAGCAAACAACATAGCGGAAGCCGCGAAAAAGCTAAACAATTTTGTTTTCATCTTTACTACTTTTATTATTAATTATTTACTTACTTTTCACATTGATATATCGGCATCTATATCTATGGTGCCGTCCCACTCAGTGTCTATGGAAATCGACCCGCCCACCTCATTGGTGAGGAAATCGCCGGTGACTGTGGTCAAACGTCCCTTCTGCAGCGGCACGACAATACCGGACACACGCGACACCGGGACAAGATATTGGTCAAACATAGTAATCGTCAAGCTCACATCGCTGACATTATCACCGGCAAAGAGCCAGTCAAAACCGATAAGCAGCAATCCGTCGGATGCCGACGAAAAATCAAGTGGCACGTTAAACTCCACCTCATTGGCGTAGCCGGCGACAGCCCCTGACCACAAGTCATAAGACCACGGCATAATCCCGTAAGTGAAGCGCATAGTGTAGCCCCCTCTTCCGGCACGGGTCTTTGCGCTTCGTGACAAAAACTCATCCACATCAGAGGCGATGATGCGGTATTTTGCCTGCGGGCGGCTCATCTCCACCGGCACTGTGACCGAAGCATTCCACTGATTACGCCAGGGTCGCAGGTCAAGAGAAGTGACTCCCCGGAAGCATTGCCGCTCATCGATGCATCCCACATAGGGTGTCTTGCAGGCAATATCATACAGGTCGGAAGCATCATAGCAGAGCGGATCGTGACCGGTGCCGAGGACAAAATCGCCCCATACGGCAACATTATATTCAAGCGCATGAAGCTTGACCGAGACAGGCAGCTTCAAGTTGCCGGAGCTGACGGATGCGGGGTCGGTAAATGTCTCTACGCGCTCCACAACCTTGCCGTCGCGGGTAAACTCAACTATGAAGCGGAGCATGACCTCATTTGACTCCGAACGCGAGTGATGCAAGACCGCAAACGGTTCAAGCGAAAGGTCGATGTCGAGCTCCATGTCAACAGTGACAAGCGTAGGGTCGATGCCGACAGAGCCGTCGGGATTCACCCCGGGAAACTCCCTGACGCATGACGAAAGAGCCATGACAAGAAAAATAATGTATATGCTGACACGACGCGCCAAAGTGTTCATGATTATCTGGATTTAAGGTCTATGACATAACGGAGCGACACACCGATGCGGTCGATGCCGAAATAATTGGTGACACTCCTGTCGATCAGGGCACCGTCAGGGATATTGTAATAACGGTTGTAACGCATGTTGACCCATCCGAGTCCGAGCGTAAACTCCATGCCGAAACGCTCGCAGAGCTGCAAGGCGTAGCCGTAGCTCGCGCCGATGCCTAACAACGGACGTCCTACCCACTGGTAACGGTTATCTCCGTTTCTGAGATTGAACCAAGCCACTGAGGCGTGTATGCCTACAAAATGTCCGTAGCCTGCCGCTTTACCGCCAAACCACCGGCGACATTCGGGCTGCAGAGCAAATGATTTTACCGAGCGGTGCGAACTGATGTTCCACGGACACCATAGTACCGGGACCTGAACCGTAAGGTGACGTGACACCTGCACTTCCGGAGCCAGATTGACGTGCATTCCCGCCCAGGGGACCAGATTGGTGGAAATAGAAAAATATCGCGGCGCATCACCGGAGCCGTCAGGCAACGCGACGGCGCGGTTTACCCCGGCGACAGAAAAAGCGGTCACCGCCATGACGAGCAGCAATATCAGTCGTGTGGCGCGATAATGTGATGAGATTGATTTCATTTCACAAATGTAGATATAAAAATTTTAGCCTACCATTTCAACTGATAGACAATCAATAGATTTCGCTGTCTATTATCCGGGATATGGCATAAAAAACGGGACAACGCAAATGCGCCGTCCCGCTAAAATCGTTCAACACGTGATTACTTGGTAGCTGGAGGAGTGATGCCCTCGTCGGTGGCGCGCTTCTCCATGCGCTCGATGCGCTTGTCAAGATCGGGGTGAGACGAGAAGAGCTGATTAATCTTGCTGTCTTTTTTCGCTCCCGCTTCTTCCTGTATGGATTTCAGCTTCTTGAACGACAAAGCCATAGCCCAGGGATTTTTACCGTGGCTCTTGAGAAACTCATAACCGTAATCATCGGCTTCCTTTTCCTGCTTCTGCGAGTAAGTGGCACCGGCAAGCGCATCGAGCGGGGGGGGTGGGTGCGCCCGGCCGTGGGGCGGGGGGAGCCGATACCGTCTTTAAGCGCGGAGGTAAGAAGCGACTGCTTGAATGCCTTCTTTGAGTCGTGATGTGCGACATGACCGATTTCATGACCTATTACGCCAAGCAGTTCCTCGTCGCTCATGATATCCATCAGCGCGGCAAACACGCGTACACTTCCGTCGGCACAGGCGAAAGCGTTGACATCAACCACCCAGTAAACCTTGAAATTCAAGGGTATGCCTTCAACGGAAGTAAGCCCTTGGGTAAGGCTGTCAAGACGCTGTGTATAAGGATGGTCAGGTTCACACACCTTATTATGGGCATCCATCCAGTCGATGTACTCCTTGACATAGGCTGTCATCTGTGCATCGGTAAGCGTCACAGCCTGCGCCGCCTTAGTGGCCGCACCGACAGCCTTCTTCAAATTGAACTGCGCCATCACCGGCATAGAGCAAGCGATGCAACATGCCAGGCTAATAATTTTTACAAGTCTGTTCATAATTCTTTTAAGATTGCTTTTTCAAAAATCGATGCAAAGAAAACTAAAATCGCGCTAACTGCAAAATCCCGCAGGATATTAACAATTTCACCGCGAACAGTGTTATTAGATAAACGACTAACATTTACCGCTATGATGAAAATAAAACTTGGCACGACGCAACTGCACGTGACCTACACTGACGACGAGCTGAAGACAAAAGTGCTCGGTTACATAGACTCCAAGGATGACGGGGTAGGATTCCGCGACATCTGCGACAATATACTGACTTTTGCCGAAGATGAAGGCAAACTCTCACAACCCGAAGCAGAGCAATATCAGTGGATGGAGCTTGACCGCGCCGACATATTAAGGATTGACGCCATACTTAACGACGCCATAGCCGAGCGCCGGATAATGATCGACTTCAACACGACCCACTATCAAGCAGCCGACACATATTTCATAAAGCGCTGACCGGCAATAAACCCTCAACCATAAACTATAAACCCTAAACCGTAAACTTACAATCATACATGAACAGAATCGTGATTATGGGTGGAACCTCAGGCATAGGTCTTCACCTTGCCGAGGCATACGCCTCTATGGGATGGAAGGTCGGTGTCGCCGGCCGTAAAGAAGCACCCATGAAAGAATTGAAAGAGATGTTTCCTCAACAGGTAGAATGGCTGAAAATCGACGTGACTAAGAGTGACGCGCCCCAACGGCTGCTGGAACTGATACGTAATCTCGGCGGCATGGATGTATATCTGCACACAGCGGGCATAGGTTACGAAAACGACTCGCTCGATGTGGAAAAAGATGTTGCCACGGCTGAGACCAATGTAGTAGGTTACACCCGCATGGTAGACACCGCCTACCGTTTCTTCCGCAAAATGAGCGAAAAAGGTATCGGAGGGCATATCGCCGTGATATCATCGGTAGCGGGCACAAAAGGCATAGGTAAGCTTGCAAGCTATTCGGCATCTAAAAAATATCAGTCGACTTATCTTGAAGCGTTGGAACAGCTCGCCCACACCGAAGGAGTGGACCTCGCCTTTACCGACATCCGTCCCGGATGGGTGCGCACACCATTACTTGAGGATGACCGGATATATCCCATGACCATGGATGAAGAGAAAGTAGTACCTCTGATTATCAAGGCGATAAAACGCCGCTCAAGAATTGCGGTCGTTGATTGGCGCTGGGCTGTAGCGGTAGCGTTCTGGCGTCTTATACCCGGCTTCCTGTGGGTAAGGATACCCCTGACCATATCGCGCGAGGCGACACCCGAACAGACCGAAATCGACGCGGAACTCGCAAACGAATAATTTCGCCCCCTAAACCTTTATATATAATAAACGCGGCTTACATTCGTTATGATTAAGTAATGGATGTAAGCCGTACATATAATAAAATACTCGCAGTGGTGATGCTGGTGCTGATAGCAGCGGCACTGCCCGTGTCTGCGCAACAACGCAACGACAAGCTGCTCAACCGCCCCTACTCCGACCTTCGCCCGTGGCATCTCGGATTTTCAATCGGCGTACACACCCAGGACCTGCAGATTACCCATAACGGGTTCGTGACCGAAAACGGCGAGACATGGTTCATGGAGCAGCCGGCATTTTCGCCCGGATTCTGCGTGAACGGACTCCTTGACCTGCGGCTCAACAACTATTTCAGCATACGTTTCACCCCCGGAATGTATTTCGGCAACCGCGTCATAAAGATGCACGATACCACCGGCGGAGGCGTACAGCAGCAAAACCTCAAGACCAACCTGGTGGTAGTACCGGTCGATGTGAAATTTGCCTCGATGCGCTATCACAATGCCCGTCCCTATCTTGTGGCAGGCGCAATGGTGACCTTCGACGTGTCGAAACGCCGTCCCCGCGACCTGTTACAGCTCAAGAGTACCGATTTCCTTCTCACGGCTGGATTTGGCTGCGACTTCTATCTCCCCTTTTTCAAGCTATGTCCGGAGCTGAAGTTCTGTTTCGGTCTTACCGACGTGCTCAAACATGACCGCCCCGATTTCGTGGATGACCCCGACGGAATCAAATATACCCAATCAATAAAGAAAGCCGTCACCCAGATGGTTGTGCTCACCTTTTATTTTGAATGACCCGACCTATGGCAAGGAAATCATATACACCGCTACTGCTGTTGCTTTTATGCGCCCTGATATTTCCTGACCGCGCCACGGCGCAGGTCGACGCGCAATTCACGCAATATTTCGAGGTGCCGTCATATTACAACGCCGCCGCTATCGGCACATCCGACTTCATCAGGATACGCGGAGGGTCGCGCCTGCAATGGGTAGGTATCCCCAAAGCGCCCAAGACATTTCTTGTCACCGGCGACATGCCGTTCAAGCTCATGAACAAGCGTCTCGGCGTGGGGCTCATGATGCAGCAGGAAAGCATGGGTCTTTACAAAAACATGACCATAGGTGCACAGGCAGCATACAAACTCAAACTGTTTAAAGGCGAACTCAGCATAGGCCTGCAGCTCGGATTTATTGACGAGTCGTTCAAAGGCTCGGAAGTGATACTCCCCGACGGCGACGACTATCACCAGGGAACCGATGAAGGCATACCGACGACCGACGTTCACGGCACATCGTTTGACCTCGGTCTCGGAGTATGGTACACCCACCGCTACTTCTGGGCGGGACTATCCGCCACACATCTCAACGAACCCACCGTCACGATGTCGACCGACGGCACCGACGGCAAGGAATATGAGTTCAAGGCGGGGCGCACGGTTTATTTCATGGCGGGTAGCAATATTCCCATAAAAAACACGTTATTTGAAATACAACCGTCATTCCTTGTGAAAAGCGATTTTACATTCACCACCGGTGAAATAACGGCAAGAGTGCGCTACAACAAGTTTCTCACCGCCGGAGTGGGCTACCGCATCAACGATGCGGTGTCACTGATACTCGGGGCTGAATTTAAAAACTTTTTCCTCGGATACAGCTACGATTACGCCACCTCGGCGATATCGAGAGCAAGCAACGGAAGCCACGAGATATGGGGCGGCTACCGCCTCAAACTCGACCTTGGAGAGAAAAACAGGCATAAGCATAAAAGCATACGCATAATGTAACCAATCAATATGAGACGAAATTTGAAATATCTGTTTATAACCATATTCGCCTGCGCCATGCTGGCGTCATGCGCGGTAGGCGGCAGAAGCAGCTCGGGCGGCGAGGTCACGGGAGTGGGTGGCACTTCCTGGGCGGAACCGACACCTTACGGCATGGTACTCATCGACCGCGGGTCGATGAAGGTGGGCCCGTCGAAGCCCGACAGCGCGTGGAACCTCCGCGCCGATGCCCGCGGTATCTCTGTCGACGGCTTCTGGATGGATGAGACCGAAATCACCAACAGCAAGTACAAGCAGTTTGTCTACTGGGTACGTGACTCCATAATCCGCGAGCGTCTTGCCGACCCTGCATACGGAGGCAACGAGGCTTACAAGATTGAAGAGGACAAGGAGGGCAACCCGATAGGTCCGTATCTCAACTGGAGCAAGCCTATTCCCTGGCGCAATCCGGGTGAAGACGAGGCGCGCGCCATCGAGAGCCTTTACCGCACAAACCCCATCACCGGAGTCAAGGAGCTTGACCCCGAGCAACTCACTTATCGCTACGAGGTATATAACCACACCGAGGCGGCAAAACGCAAAAACCGCCTCAACCCGGCTCGCCGCGAATATGACACTGACAAGCCCGTGCCTACCGAGCTGCCCATCATCTCAAAAGACACGGCATATATCAACGACGAAGGGGAGATTGTACGCGAGACCATCACCCGCGCCCTCACCGGCGACTATGATTTCCTCAACACATATATAGTAAATGTGTATCCCGACACGACAGCCTGGATAAACGACTTTGACAATGCCTACAACGAGCCTTATGTGAGACTCTATTTCTCTCGCGGCGCCTACAACGACTACCCTGTGGTGGGCGTGAGCTGGGAGCAGGCAAATGCCTTCAGCAACTGGCGCACCGACTTCCTACGCCGTTCGCTCGGTAAAGACGGCATCTACATCGAGCCTTACCGTCTGCCGACAGAGGCAGAATGGGAATATGCCGCCCGTGCCGGAAACGACGAGAACATCTATCCCTGGGAAGGGGAACTTCCTCTTACCGAGGACAAGGGGTGCTTCTACGCCAATTTCAAGCCGGCGGAGGGCAACTATGTCAGGGACGGACATATAATCACCTCGCGTGTGGGTACATACGCCCCCAACGATTTCGGACTGTATGACATGGCGGGTAATGTGAGCGAATGGACCTCGACCGCCTACACCGAGAGTGTAGGCAAACTCACAAGCGACCTCAATCCGGAATACCGCTACGACGCGGCTATCGAGGATCCGTACCGCATGAAGCGCAAGATTGTGCGCGGCGGCTCATGGAAAGATGTGGCTCACAATGTCAGGAGCGACATACGCATGTGGGAGTATCAGAACGAGCAGCGCAGCTACATCGGCTTCCGCAACGTGAGAACCCAGATAGGCTTCGCCAAAGGACAGAAGAAATAAAACCGTTATCACATACCAACAAGAGCAATGGGAAAAATCAAAAGATATAAGAACAGTGTAGAGCGTTTCCTCTCCGGAGAGAAGGGACAGCGCTTCTTCAACTTCGCCTACTCCATCGGTGCCGCGATTGTAATCTGGGGCGCCCTTTTCAAGATACTTCACCTGCCGGGGGGCAACATGCTTCTGTCGATAGGTATGGGCACGGAGGTACTCATGTTCGTGCTCACGGCTTTTGACCGCCCGCCGCGCGAATATCACTGGGAGGAAGTGTTTCCGGTGCTTTCCTCAAAGAATCCGGAAGACCGCCCCGACTTCAACGGCGACGGGGGCGTGAAGATTGTAGGAGGCGGAGTGGTATCCGGTCAGATGGAAGCCACTATCGGGGGGCAGATACCTGTCGGCGCAGGCGGACAGCGACCCGCCGTAACTGAGGTATTGATACCCGATGACGCAACTCCTTCGGAGCGTTACGCCGCGCAAATGACCGCGCTTTCCGAGCAGATGGACCAGCTGCGCAAGACCACAGAATCGCTCAACCATGTTTCGGAAGTGCTTCTGGAATCATATCGCGCCATTACCGAAAACTCGGAGAATATCACCCGCAGCTCAAGCGGCTATGTTGAAGAGATGCAGTCGCTCAACCGTAACATCGCCGGTCTAAATACCATCTATGAGATTCAGCTGAAGAGCGTCAGCTCGCAGCTCGACTCCATCGACCGCGTCAACAAGGGCATCAAGGATATACGCGACATGTATGAGAAATCATCGGCAATGAGCGAGCGTTACTGCGAGGAGACCGAGAAGATGGCGCGCTACATGCAGCAGCTCAACCAGGTATATGAAAAGATGCTCCACGCGATGACAATCAATATGTATCGCCCGATGGGTGGAATGCCCGAAGGCACCACAGTATCAAACGAGGTAAATGGGAAGTAACAATACACGCGGACTCTCACCCCGCCAGAAAATGATTAACCTTATGTACATCGTCTTGACGGCGATGCTTGCACTCAATGTGTCAAGCGATGTGCTCGAAGGGTTCAGTCAGGTCGAAGAGGGGCTTTCGCGATCCAATAAAAACATATCGGAACGTAACGAGGTGCTTTACCGGCGTCTTGAAGCCTTCAACGAACAGAATCCGGGCAAAGGCGGCGTATGGTATGACAAGGCTACCGATGTGCGCCGTACCACCGAAAGGCTTTACCAGCTTATCGACTCCCTGAAACTCGCCATTGCAGTGCGCGCCGACGGAAAGGAAGCCGATGTAAAGAACATCCTGAACCAGGATGACCTTGAGGCGGCATCGGTAGTGATGCTCGGAGCGGTATCGCCACAAGGCGCCCATCTTAAAAAAGAAGTACAAGGCTACTCCGACTATATAGCATCGTTCATGACCGACTCGGTCAAAAGCGACAACATACGCAAAGCGCTATCGACAGCCGATGTCACCCGCAAAGGCACGGTTATTCCCGTGTCATGGGAAGAGGCGATGTTTGACAGCAAGCCTGTAGTGGCGGCAATCACGCTGCTCACCAAACTGCAGAGCGACGTGCGCTACGCCGAAGGCGAGGCTCTCGCCACCCTGCTCTCCAACGTCGATGCGGGCGATGTGCGCGTCAACGAGCTGAACGCATTTGTCATCCCGCAGTCACGCAACGTGATGCGCGGCAGCAAATACTCGGCAAATATTGTGCTTGCGGCTGTCGACACCACACAGCGCCCCCTCATTTTCATCAACGGCAAGCAGCTTGACAACGATCACGGACTATTTGAGACCGTTGCCGGATCAACAGGCACGTTTGACTACAAGGGTTACCTTGAAGTGCCTCATGGCGACGGGTCGGTGACGCGTCATGACTTCGAGTCAAGCTACACGGTAATCGAACCGACGGCAACCATCTCGGCGACAATGATGAATGTACTCTACGCCGGCATCGACAACCCAATGAGCATATCAGTGCCGGGAGTGGCGCCGGGAGCGATATCCGCCACCATGACCAACGGTACGCTTACCCGCAACGGCGACTCATGGATTGCGCGTCCCGCCAAGGTAGGGACAGAGGCTGTAGTGACTGTCTCGGCAAATCTCGACGGTCGGCAGCAGACAGTAGCGTCCACGACCTTCCGTGTGCGCAAGCTGCCCGATCCTACGCCGTATATTGCATTTACCGACTCCAAGGGCAATCCGGAGCGTTACAAAGGCTCCAAACCGTTTGCCAAGACGCTGCTACTTGCTGCGCCCGGCATTGAGGCGGCAATCGACGACGACCTGCTCAACGTGAGCTACAAGGTGTTGAGTTTCGAGACAGTGTTTTTCGACTCGATGGGCAACGCCATACCGGAAGTGTCATCGGGGGCACAGTTCTCGCAACGTCAGAAAGACTCGTTCCGGCGCCTGTCGCGAGGGAAGCGCTTCTACATCTCGCGTGTGAGAGCGGTAGGGCCCGACGGCATCGAGCGTGATCTCGCCCCGATGGAGGTAATTGTTAACTAAGCTAATAAACAAAATTGTCATGAGACTTTTACGACATATCCTTTTCATTCTGACGGCAACGACAATCGCCGTATCGGCGACGGCACAACAGTCGTCAAGTTCTTCTGTCGTGCGCAAAGGCGGCAGGGACTCCAAGAAGGAGAACACCGAAAAATCGGCGCGTGTCACCGACCGTATGCAGCAGTTTTTCAACGAGCCGGAACGCAGCGACGCCGATGCACAATGGATGAAAATCGTCTATCGCCAGATTGACCTTGACAAGGTGAAAAATGCGCCCCTCTACTACCCTGAGGAGGTGATTGACGGGCAGGAAAACCTCTTCCGCATAATATTGCGGCTGCTTGCCGACGGCGAACTGAATGCCTACGAATATCTTGACGGCAGGGAGGTGTTCACCGACCAGTACAAGGTCAATGTGCGCGACATGCTCGACCGTTTTCACATACTCTACACCGAGGCAAAAGGGTCGACCGAGAAAAAACCGCGTTTCGCCATAGAGGAGAGCGACGTGCCCGCCAATGAGGTACTTTCCTACTACCTGCTCGAACGCTGGGAGGTGGACAAGCGTTCCAATCGTATGCGCACAACCGTCGAGGCAATCTGTCCCGTGCTCCACCGTTCCGGCGATTTCGGCGGCGAGGCTATCAAGTATCCTATGTTCTGGATGAAGATGGATGCCCTCCGCCCCTATCTCACCCAGCAGTCGATATTTATCGACGACGACAACAATCTCGCCAAATATAATTACGACGACTTTTTCCAGCTCGCGCTATACGAAGGCGACATCTACAAGACCCGAAACCTGCGCAACAAGTCGATGATGCAGCTCTATCCTGACCCCGACTCCCTGAAACATGCACAGGACAGCATCCAGAACTATCTCGTCAATTACGAAAAAAAGATGTGGGTGCCTACACGGGAGGAAATCATTGCACAGCGGGAAGAGCGTGAACGCCTTGCATCGGGCGACACAATCGCCACCCGGGAAGATAATGCGGAGGTAAAGAAAAGTGCCGCCCGCTCGTCAAGAGCAAGGAAGGCGACAAAGACCAAAGCGCCAAAGAAGGTGAAAGAGGCAAAACCGAAATCATCACCGTCAAGCTCGGCTACACGCTCGGTGCGCCGACGCAAATAAATATTTTACGGTTGTGCTTGGATATTACATACAAATATCGTAACTTTGTCACGACCAATTTGAGGTGCGTTAGTTCAGCTGGTTAGAATACGTGCCTGTCACGCACGGGGTCACGGGTTCGAGTCCCGTACGCACCGCCAAGCAGCTCCTCCAGGGGCTGCTTGATTTTTATACAGGTTTTCATAAGCGGGAATATCTATGGACAATCTACAATCCGCAGCAGTCAAGGCTAAAAACGAGCGGCTCTGGAACAGAAACTATATAAAGGTGATGTGCAGCAACTTCCTGCTGTTTTTCGCATTTTATATCCTTACTCCTCTGCTTCCGCTATACCTCAACGAACAGTTCAGCGCCGACAAAGACATGATCGGCATCGTATTGTCAGGTTACGTAGTGGCGACACTGCTTATCAGACCCTTCAGCGGATTTTTTGTCGACAGTTTCAATCGTAAGAAAGTGCTGATGATATGTTTCTTCTCATTTTTCATACTTTTTGCCGGATATATCGGCGCGGGGACATTGCTTATGTTTGCAATCGTGAGAACCATGCACGGCATCCCTTTTGGAGCAGCAACAGTCGCCAACAGCACTGTGGCAATCGACGTACTCCCGTCGTCGCGGCGCAACGAAGGCATAGGATTTTACGGACTTAGCAACAACCTCGCCATGGCAATCGCCCCCTCGGCAGGCATCTACATCCACGCCGCCACCGGCAATTTCAGCTCCCTTTTCTGGATAGCCCTCGCGCTGGCACTTGCGGGCTTCTGCTGCGCCTCGTCAGTGAAGATTCCGCAACGCGAAATCGTTCAGAACAAGCCCAAAATCAGTCTTGACCACTTCTTTCTGGGCAGGGCATGGCTCATGGCGATAAACATCTGCCTGTTTGGTCTCTGCTGGGGAGTGATGAGCAATTATGTCGCCATCTACGGCAAAGAGGAGCTTGGCATCACCGACGGCACCGGAATTTTTTTCGCAATACTTTCGTTCGGTCTTTTCTCATCGCGCCTCTACGGGTCACGCGCCTTGCGCGCGGGCAAACTTACACAAAGCTGTGCCACAGGCGTAATACTGTCGCTTGTCGGCTACACGCTTTTCGCCCTCTCTATAAACCAGTGGACTTTCTACGCTTCGGCACTTTTCGTGGGTCTCGGCAACGGACAGATGTATCCCGCCTTCCTAAACATGTTTATAAAAGTGGCGCGCCATGACCAACGTGGCACCGCCAACTCATCGATACTGATATCCTGGGACCTCGGCATGGGCATAGGCATCCTCATCGGCGGATTTCTTGTCGAATATATCAGTTACTCGGCGGCATTCTGGGTCACAGCTGCAATGCAGGCTGCAGGCGCACTGCTGTTCGTGTCGGCGACCCGATACTTCTTCATGCAGCGAAAACTTCATGATGATTAAGAGATTGTCTAAATTTAGTCAATCTCCAAGCCATACGCATTTTCACAACGGTAATTTAGCCCTGTTTAAAAATTTTTTGTAACTTTACGCATTGATTGTTAGTAACCGCCTAAATCCTTCTCTATCATGAAACGAATATTCTTCACACTAATAGCAATCGCGACATTGTTAACTGTCAACGGACAATCGCGCGTAATTGAAATCGACAACCCTTCGATGCGCGTATATCTTCCCGACCCGTCAATCGCCACCGGCAGAGCCGTGGTAGCTTGTCCGGGAGGAGGTTACACTCATCTCGCCAAAGACCATGAGGGCTACGACTGGGCACCATTTTACAACAAGCAGGGCATCGCCTACGCGGTAGTGTGCTACCATTTCCCGAAAGGAAATCCCGACCTGCCCGTATCTGATGCGACAAATGCAGTAAAAATCATGCGTGACAGCGCGGCAGTGTGGGGCATAAATCCTCACGATATCGGCATAATGGGGTCATCGGCAGGCGGTCACCTCGCCTCAACAGTCGCCACTCATGCCGAGAAATCGGCGCGCCCCGATTTTCAGATACTGTTCTACCCGGTCATCACCATGGACAAGAGCTATACCCATATCGGTTCGCATGACAACCTTATAGGCAAGGATGCCTCTCCCGCCGCCGAGTTGCTCTACTCTAATGAAAAACAGGTGACTGACGAGACTCCACGCGCGTTTATCGTGTTCAGCGACGATGATGATGTAGTGCCTCCAATGAACGGCATCAACTACTACGCCGCACTTCACAACAACGGCGTACCTGCGGTAATCCATATATACCCTTCCGGCGGTCACGGATGGGGAATCCGCGAAGGATTCAAGTATAAAGCCGAAATGCAAGCCGACCTGAAAGCATGGCTTGAAAGTTTCTGAATCGCCACTTGTAAATCCAACCGACCATGAATTTCCGACCGACCATATTATCATTGCTTGCATGCACCGCCATGATTGCCGGTGCTGAATCACGGACCGTCAATGTCACAGTGACAAACGCCCTCTCTACCGACCGCAAGGCTCATCCGGTAATAGTAGATCTTGCCCGACATGCGCCTGGCATGAACGTGAGCCGCGCTGTCGCAACAATCAACGGCAAGGAGATACCCTCACAGATTGACGACCTCGACCATGACGGCATTCCCGATGAGCTGGTGATGGTAATCGACCTCCCGGCGAAGAAGAAAACGCAGATAACCGTAACCCTCGACACGGAAGGCACACAGACGCAATATGAGCCGATGACCAACGCCTATATAAAACTACGCGATGAGAAAAAAACTCATGTAAAGGTAAATTCGGTCTCCTTCCCGGGTGAGGTAAACACAAAGATTACCTACAACTCCATTTACGGTCATGGAGCCGTAATGGAGGGCATCCACAATGCACTGCGCATCTATATGGACAACCGTCAGAGCATCGACCTCTACGGCAAGTCGACTCCGCGTCTCGAACTTGAGGTGACGGGATTCTACACTACTCCCGAACAGCTTGCCGAAGGATACGGCAGAGATATACTTTGGGCGGGGAAATCGGTTGCCGCAGGTTCATTCCGGGGATATCAGAGCGGCAATCCCTGCACAATCGACACCGTGGCGTCACGCGGACAGGAAATCATAGTCAGCGGGCCGCTCCGCTCAATCGTCGAGGTCACCGACCGCGACTGGACCTATAACGGCAAGCGCCATCAGATGAAACAGCGCTATACGATCTATGCCGGTCGCCATGACTTTGATGTAGAAGTGACCGTCAGCAATGTCGGTGACGGCGACAAATTCTGCACCGGAATCCAGAAACTCGAAACTGACAATCAGGGATTCATGGCACCGGACGGACTTGCGGGAAGCTACGGAAGCAACATTCCCGATAAAAAAGCGCCCGAGCTTCCCGAGACACTCGGACTCGGACTGCACGTCAATCCGGCAAACAACGGCGGCATGGTCGAGGATGAATACAATTATCTTGCCATGCTGACACCCGATGCCGACGGCAAAATACGCTATTCGGTCAATATCGGAGCGGAAAGAGAAGCCGATGGTTTCAAAAATGCAAAAAAGTGGTTTGAAAATCTCCATAAATGGCATAAAGAATTATCGACACCCTGTAAAATAGAAATAAAATAACCCGTTAATCCAAAAATCATCATAAAATAAATCAATCGCAATGGTAAATTTCTCATTAGAAGGAAAAGTGGCACTCGTAACCGGTGCCGCTTATGGAATAGGTCTCGCCATCGCCCGTGCATACGCGGAGGCAGGTGCAAAAATAGTGTTTAACTGTTCGCGTCAAGAGACCGTTGACCGTGGCATGAAGGCATACAAGGAACTTGGTATCGATGCAAAAGGCTATCTCTGCGACGTCACCGATGAAGAAGCAGTAAAGGCAATGGTAGCTGACATTGAAAAGACTGTAGGCACAATCGATATCCTTGTCAACAACGCCGGTATCATCAAGCGCATACCGATGGAGCAGATGGCGGTTGAGGATTTCCGTCGCGTGATTGACGTTGACCTCGTGGCTCCCTATATCTGCGCGAAAGCCGTGATTCCGGGCATGATCAAGAAAGGTCACGGAAAAATTATCAACATCTGCTCGATGATGAGCGAACTCGGTCGCGAAACAGTATCGGCATACGCCGCAGCAAAGGGCGGACTCAAGATGCTCACCCGCAATATATGCTCTGAATATGGCGAGTACAATATCCAGTGTAACGGTATCGGTCCGGGCTACATCGCCACAGAACAGACTGCCCCGCTCCGTGAACTGCAACCCGACGGAAGCCGTCATCCGTTCGACCAGTTCATCATCTCCAAGACTCCCGCCGCGCGTTGGGGTACACCTGAAGACCTCATGGGGCCCGCCGTGTTCCTCGCATCTGACGCTTCCGACTTTGTCAACGGACACGTATTGTATGTTGACGGCGGTATTCTCGCTTACATCGGAAAACAGCCTAAATAATGGAACAGGTATTTTCCTATATCATAGGTCTGGGCGCGGCGGTGATGATGCCTATCATCTTCACCGTGCTCGGACTCTGTATCAGCATCAAGTTCGGCAAGGCACTCAACTGCGGTCTGAAGGTAGGTGTCGGCTTCGTGGGACTGTCGGTAATCACGGCGCTTCTCACCTCATCGCTCGGACCCGCCCTCAACAGTGTCGTCGACATTTACCATCTACAGCTGAAGGTGTTCGACATGGGATGGCCCGCTGCTGCCGCCGTGGCATATAACACCGCGGTAGGTGCATTCATTATCCCCGTGTGTCTCGGTGTCAACATCGTGCTACTCCTTCTCAAAGGCACACGCACAGTCAACATCGACCTTTGGAATTACTGGCATTTCGCCTTTATCGGCGCGGTGGTGTACTTTGCCAGCGGCTCGCTCCTCTGGGGCTTCTTCGCCGCCATCATCTGCTACATCATCACTCTTGTTATCGCCGACATGACAGCCGACAAATTCCAGACCTTCTACAAGGATATGGAAGGCATATCGATTCCCCAGCCTTTCTGCGCCGGTTTCGCTCCTTTCGCATGGTTTATCAACAAGATTCTCGACAAGATTCCCGGCATGGAACGCCTTGAGATAGATGCCGAGGGACTTAAAAAGAAATTCGGTCTGCTGGGCGAACCGTTGTTTCTGGGAGTGGTCGTGGGTATCGGCATCGGCTGCCTCACCTGTACCTCGGGCGAGCAGCTTGTCGACAAGATACCCTACATACTCGGTCTCGGCATCAAGATGGGTGCGGTCATGGAACTCATCCCGCGTGTCACCGTACTCTTTATCGAAGGCTTGAAACCTATATCCGATGCCACCCGCGAGCTTATTGCCCGCAAATTCCAGGGAGCTGAGGGTCTGTCGATAGGCATGAGCCCCGCTCTTGTAATCGGACATCCCACCACGCTTGTGGTATCGCTTCTGCTCATTCCGGTGACTCTCTTCCTTGCCGTGGTGCTTCCCGGCAACGAGTTCCTGCCGCTTGCCTCGCTTGCCGGCATGTTCTACGTGTTCCCTCTCGTATTACCTTACACCAAAGGTAATGTAGTGAAGACATTCATCGTAGGACTCGTGGTAATCGTGCTTGCTCTGTTTATGGTGACCAACCTTGCCCCCGAGTTTACCAAAGCCGCCCAGGATGTGTATGCCAACACCGGCGATGCCGCCGTGGCAATACCGCAGGGCTTCGAGGGAGGTAGCCTTGACTTCGCCGGCTCACCGCTTGCATGGCTGATATTCCAGTGCAGTTATAACCTTAAGTACATAGGAGCCGGACTGCTGGGTGTCGCCACGATAGCACTTGTAGTGTGGAACCGCATCAAGATTATCAACGACCAAAGAGCCGCTGAAAATCTGAAATAACAAATAATCACCCTGATTTGAATAAAAATGGCATATCAGTAAGGAATAAACGCCGTAACTTTGCCATAACAAAAACTTTAACAATGAAAAAAATAATATTATCACTCTCAATCGCAATGGCAACACTTGCTATGTCGGCACAAAAGCCCGAATATTCAATACAACGCGCATGTCATCCCGAAGACGTGAAACACTACGATACCGAACAGCTTCGCTCACGCTTCGCAATGCCCAAGGTGATGGAAGCCGACAAGGTGCTTCTCACATATTCCATGTATGACCGCCTCGTGTTTGGCGGCGCGATGCCCGTGACCAAGGAAATCGTGCTTGAAACCATCGACCCGCTGAAATCGGAATATTTCCTTGAGCGCCGCGAGCTTGGCGTGATAAACATAGGCGGCGACGGCATCGTGACTGTTGACGGCAAGGAATACGAGCTGCACTTCAAGGATGCTCTTTATGTAGGAAGGGGCAATAAAAACGTGACTTTCCGCAGCAAGGACGCTGCAAATCCCGCGAAGTTCTACCTCAACTCCACTACCGCCCACAAGGCATACAAGACACAGCTTGTCACCATCGACGGCAGAAAAGGTTCGCTTAAAGCCAACTCCTTCGCAGCCGGAAAGATGGAGGAGAGCAACGACCGTGTAATCAACCAGCTCATTGTCAACAACGTGCTTGAAGAAGGTCCCTGCCAGCTCCAGATGGGTCTTACCGAGTTGAAGCCGGGAAGCGTATGGAACACAATGCCGGCACACACCCATGACCGACGCGTGGAGGCTTACTTCTACTTTAACGTGCCGGAAGGCAACGCTATATGTCACATCATGGGCGAACCTCAGGAAAACCGCATGATATGGCTTCACAACGAGCAGGCAATCATGTCGCCCGAATGGTCGATACACGCCGCTGCAGGAACATCCAACTACATGTTTATCTGGGGTATGGGAGGCGAAAACCTCGACTACAGCGACATGGACAAGATTTCCTATCTTGAAATGAAGTAAACGATGAACGAAATCCGCGAAATAGTACATTACTCGGAATACACGGCAGAATTGCGCATATACGCCCCCTCTGTCGCAAAATCGTGTCGCCCCGGTCATTTCGTAATCGTAAGATTCTCAGAAGACGGCGCACGTATTCCGTTCACAATCGTGGATTCCGATGAGGGAAAAGGGACGATAAACATCATAATCCATAAAGCCGCAGGACTGAGCGAGGCGCTTGCCTCGCTTAAACCCGGCGACTCGCTGCCCAATCTTCTCGGACCCCTTGGTCAGGCTATCGAGATAAAGAATTACGGCACAGTCGTGTGTTGCGGCGACGGCGCGGGCTTTGTGCCTCTGCTTCCGGTGGTAAGAGCCTTGAAGAAAGCAGGTTGTCACGTCATCTCGGTATTCTCCGAGCAATCGTCACAGACCGCATGTCTGCAAGGGAAGGTGAGCGAATACAGCGAGGTAATCGATGTGCGCGACCGCAATCCGCTGGAAGTCATCGGCGAGATTATCGACAGCCGCAAAATCGACAAGATGTTTATCTCCGGCCCCACCACATTGTTGAAAGACATTTCCGGACTGACTCTCACACATTCGATTCCGACTGTGTGCATCCTTAACATGATTATGGTTGACGGCGTAGGGTTATGCGGCATCTGCAGGGTCATGGTCGACGGAGAGCGGAAGCTCACGTGTATAGACGGACCTTCATTTGACGCCCACAAGGTAGACTTCGACCAGCTTCTTAACCGCCAACGACTATACGTATAACTACTGACATGGCAGAAAGCATCACAAACCGTAACGACGCATGGCGCGAAGAACTCCGCAGCCGCCATACGACCAAGCAGCGCACATCGCTTCCACGCGTGAAAATGCCGGAAGTTGACCCTACATACCGTGTCACCTGCGTTGACGAGGTAAACCAGGGGCTGAGCGTCGAGCAAGCCGTGCTTGAGTCACGCCGATGTCTTGACTGCCCTGACCCCGGCTGTATGAAAGGCTGCCCCGTAGCCAATAATATACCCGGCTTCATAAAAAATATCGAACGCCGCAATTTCGCGGAGGCATTGCGTGTCATCAACGAGACAAGCGTTCTTCCTGCAGTATGCGGAAGAGTATGTCCGCAAGAAAAACAGTGTGAGGCTTCATGCGTCTATAATAAGATGAAGAAGCAGCCCGTGGCAATCGGTCATCTCGAACGCTTCGTAGCCGACTTCAGCCGCGAAAGCGACCGGCAGAAAGCCCTTGCAGGCGAAAACTCCGGCAACGACACAATACAGACCGCACCGCAGCCGCTTGCCATCAAAATCGCGGTAATCGGTTCAGGGCCCTCAGGACTCGCTTTTGCCGGAGACATGGCAAAACGCGGATACAAGGTGACTGTGTTTGAAGCGCTTCACACTTTCGGCGGGGTGCTGAAATACGGCATCCCGGAATTTTGCCTTCCCAATGAGATTGTCGATTACGAAATCGAGCGCCTTAAAGGTCTCGGAATAGAATTTGTAAAAGACTGTTTTGTCGGTAAGACTTTCTCATATGAGGAATTGCAAGAGGCGGGATTCAAAGGCATATATATCGCTACCGGAGCGGGCAAACCGCGCTTCATGTGTGTACCCGGGGAGAATCTTCCCGGTGTGATGACAGCCAATGAATATCTTATACGCCTGAATCTGCTTGACTCGCAGGCATACGCTAAAAATCCGACATCTCTTGCAGGAAAACGTGTCGCCGTAATCGGTGGAGGAAACACGGCAATCGACGCTGTACGCTTCGCACTCCGCATGGGAGCGGAAAAGGCAATGATTGTCTACCGCCGGAGCGAGGCGGAGATGCCCGCGCGCTCCGAGGAGATACGTCATGCCCGCGAAGAGGGTGTCGAATTTGTAACGCTCAGTAACCCTGTCGAATATCTTGCCGATGAAAATGGATTTCTCAGCGCTATGCGCCTGCAGAAGATGGAACTCGGCGAGCCCGACTCGACCGGTCGCCGTTCACCCGTGGCAATTCCCGGTGCCGTGGAAGAGGTGCCTGTTGACCTTGTCGTAGTGAGCGTGGGGTCACTCCCTAATCCTCCGACTACCCTACCCGACCTGGAAATGACACGCCAGGGAGGTATCGTGGTCGACAACTCATCAATGAAATCGTCGGCACCGGCAATATATGCCGGCGGCGACATAGTAAGAGGTCCCGCGACCGTCATCCTTGCGATGGGCGACGGCAGGCGCGCCGCCAAAGCGATGGCGGAAGCGTTTGAGCGTCGGCTTCAGTCTCTCCAACTGTAAAATACTAATCCATATTGTTACACTTATAAATCAATTTATCACATGAAAATCATCACTTTAGGCGAGATTATGCTCCGCCTCTCACCGGCTGGCAACAACCGTTTTGTACAAGTTGACAATTTTAATGTTATCTGGGGTGGTGGCGAAGCAAACGTAGCTGTAAGCTGCGCCAACTACGGTCACGAGGCTTGCTTTGTAACCAAGCTTCCGAAGCATGAAATCGGACAGGCTGCACTCAATGCGCTTCGCCGTTATGGAGTGAACACCGAATATATCGCGCGCGGCGGTGACCGTGTAGGCATCTATTATTGCGAGACAGGAGCATCAATGCGTCCCTCAAAAGTAATCTATGACCGCGCCAACTCAGCAATCGCCGAGGCCGACCCGAGCGATTTCGACTTCGACGCTATCATGGAGGGCGCCGACTGGTTCCACTGGAGCGGTATCACCCCCGCTATCAGCGACAAGGCTGCCGAGCTTACACGTCTTGCCTGCGAGGCTGCAAAGCGTCACGGCGTTACCGTATCCGTTGACCTCAACTTCCGCAAAAAACTCTGGACAAAAGAGAAAGCACAGTCTATCATGCGCCCGCTTATGAAATATGTAGACGTATGTATCGGCAACGAGGAAGATGCAGAACTTTGCCTCGGCTTCAAGCCCGATGCTGATGTAGAAGGCGGCAACACCGATGCCGAAGGCTACAAGGGCATCTTTGCGGCAATGATGAAGGAATTTGGCTTCAAGTATGTAGTGTCGACCCTCCGCGAGTCATTCTCCGCTACCCACAACGGATGGAAGGCAATGATCTACAACGGCAAAGAGTTCTATCAGAGCAAGCGCTACGACATCAATCCGATTATCGACCGTGTAGGCGGCGGCGACTCATTCTCAGGCGGTCTTATCCACGGACTACTCACCAAGCCTAACCAGGGCGAGGCACTTGAATTTGCTGTCGCAGCTTCAGCATTGAAGCACACTATCAACGGCGACTTCAACCTTGTTTCTGTCGAGGAGGTTGAATCACTCGCCGGCGGTAATGCCAACGGTCGCGTTCAGCGTTAATCATCATAATGAAATTATAAACAGAAGAAAGAAAATTTATCTACTTATGTTCTTGACAATGGTATCTGGAGTGAAGTTGATTCTTTTGTGAGTTGGGGAAAACAAAAATTAAGCGGAAACTCCAATGATTATTATACGAATCTGAGTGATGTGTTGACTATTATGGAAAATATTACAGATTATACGAGTGATAGTAAACCAACATTTACTTTTGCTTATGCAGAATGTCCACATGAATATTTTACATTTGACGCAGATGGTAATCGGATAGCGAAAGAGGATGAAACAAATTGGAAAGATAAAAGCATATATCTTAACCAATACAAATATATTACAAAATGTATGGAAAGAATTGTAGAGGATATTCAGAAAAACGATCCGGATGCATTAATTATACTAATGTCTGACCATGGAGCAAGATATCCGCACTGGCAGGTTGATCAATATGGTGCCAAAGCCTATGATGCGTCAGTAGAGACTTTATATATGCAGAATATTTTAAACTGTGTCTATTATAAGGGTGAAAAGCTTGATATAGAAAGTATGACAAGTATTAATACATGGAGAACGGTACTGAATACTTACTTTGGA
>OGQO01000420.1_pt1 | contig 45531 bp, 52 predicted proteins | sample 1553241 | NCBI WGS metagenome assembly OGQO01 (sample SAMEA2579933, study PRJEB22360) | human gut metagenome | biome: human gut; feature: human-associated habitat; material: faeces | place: Denmark | collected 2008/2010
CAATGCCACCATGAAGTATTTGAAAGCTTTGGATTTATTCATTTTGGTAACAAGATCGCGGATATCAACAATACTTTCTTTACCAGAAATAAGGGTAAAATGCTCAGCATCATTGGAGCCTAAAATGTACAGCCCAACATCAGAGAATATATTAAGGCTTTCATCTCTAAACATTACTGGTTCACCACGCAAATATAAGTCTGACATTGCACGCTTGACTATTCCTCTTAATGCAGTTTGTAGAATGCGTTTGTGGGCATTACTCCCCATCTTTATAGGTCTGGATAAAAGGAGAATATTAGTTATACTTCTATGGCTATTTTGCATATCGTAAACACCAGGAGTAACTGATTCACTATCTATTAATGCATAGCATTCGGGATATTTATTTGTGAAGTTCTTAATGCAACAAGATATCTTAGACCATGTGCTTGACTCCATATTAAACAAGTAGGCATAAGGATAGTCTTTATTTGCTATGATTAGCTCATTCTCTGGATAGTTGTAACCTACTTCTGCATTTTCAAGATATTGAGTAAACTCTACTAATGATAAAGAAAATGATCCTATAGCTGCTATCTTAGAGATAATAGGGGAAGAAGTAACACAGGATGGGAGATATCCGATCATATCATCAGATATTGATTTTGCAGTATTTCCAGCTATCATCATAAGTCCACGCTTGGAAGCAAAGATAACGGCTTGATCTATGCCTTTAATAGATTGGGGATTTATACAGACGTCGCGTGTTATTGGCGTTTGTGTTGAATAAACTACATTGCCTGTTCCTACTGACATTGCATATACTCCATCTGTGGCAAATACATACAATGGGTGTTGTCCAAATTGCCCTTGTGATAAAGCTGTGGTATTGGAGCATAGGCCCACTATTTCTGTATTTGTTGGTTGATAAGTCTGTGATGCTGGAAATACCATTGGACTATTTAAGGCTGATACTTTGAGTACGTTACGCGCTGTATAATGTGTGTTCTCTTCTGCGGGTATATCAGATTCGAGTTTCTGATCAATAGATATGTAATAGGAAGAAAGTATTAAACCATAACTGCTTCTATCACCAGGTATTTTCCCCCATCTTTGAGCTGGCTGGCAATAGTAGGCGATATCGAGATAGGGGTGTTTCTGGAGTGAAAATACTTTTTTGAGAGTTTCCCCGGTCGCTCCGCTGCTTGATTTAGGTGTTATAAACAGACTCATGGTATGTGCCCTTGAATCAGGATATGTAAGAAATGGAATTATTAACTGTTTTGATGATATCGTGTTTTTGACAATGGTTTCCCCTTGTTCTGTGCTAATGGCGGTACAAATCGTTAGAGTATATTCCGTATTCGATTCTTGGGTCTGGCTCTCATACCCGTACATATATCCTTTAAAATAGGAGTAGTTGATGTTAGCCAAATGCAATCTTGAATTATATACATAGCTTGTTTGGGCAGAAAAAGAGTGTTTTGTTTCGGATGTTATCAATTGTTCTTGAATAGAGATATTGTCTTTTGACCATTCATCAAGTCTCCAGGTCTGTTTACCTTTCAATGAAAATTCTGCAACTTTATAAAAACGATAGGCTTTCAGTATCTGTTCTGTTTCGTTGTTGGTTCTTTGATATTGATTGTAGGTTATGCTTCCGTATTTACTCTCTTTTTTTTCGAACCAGTCTATTGGAGAAATAAACACATCAATGGAAATTATAAGAGGGGTTAGATAAGATAAATCAAAATCATCGAAAGAGAAGTCTATTTTGGTGCCCATTGCGCCAAATTCATAAGTGTAATCCTTTAATGTGGCGTTATTAGGCTCGTTATCATAATAGAAGAAAGGATTTATTTGGCAAAATGATACTTTTTTACTATATGAGTCTCTACCCCCTCCTTTAAAGTCAAAGGTATAATCTATCTGGTTTCCGTGCTCTACCAGGAAGATGGGAGACTCCTTTATATATTCTCCGGAAGATGTTCTAAACGCATATTTAAGAAGGCAAGGACCAACAATATATTCTTCTTTGTTTAGTGTATCAATGCAATTGTCTAAATATCCAACAGCATTATAATCAGCAGTACGCATAAACTCTTCGCTGGTGAATCCATCAGATTTTCTACCACCAAGAAATTTAGAATCTGGACAGATACTTGTGACCTTAGACATTTGCGAGATTTTAATTTGTGGTACTTCAGGGATGGAACTAACGTATTTGTATCCATCAACGTTGTTCTCAAATATCTCGTATAGTATCTGAGTATCCGTTATGCAGCATGCAATATTTCCCAGAAAGGCAATATCATTGACTTTACCAGTTAGATCGGATGACAACCATTCAAAGTGAGAGTAATCTTCATTGAGAGCCTGTATTCTCCCATCTGTTTCCAGAACAAGTATTTTTTTAGCTAGTGTATGGTAGAACACCTTTTCTGCATTGGTAAGTTCATGGATAAAAACAGGCTTTCCAATAGGTTCAATAGAGCCGCTTTTGATTCGCGCGTTTATAAGTTCCATGCACTGCCCGTCAGTTGATATACCTTCATCAATACTTCGATTAATGCCGGTAAAGGGGATTTTTATAGTTTCCATTTTTTTTGGTAAAGTTATAGTGTTCAGTTTGATAAATAGTTGGTTATTTACAATTTTAGTACTAATTTATAGGCATGCCGTGGGCGTTTTTTGTTACCCACGACTGCTTTAGATATTTTCATTTATAAAATTGTCATTTTCTGAAAAACATATCTCCGGATATTGATCGGGCAGTATCATCACCGGTCAATCGGATGTATCGGAAGAAGTTTTGTTCTGATCGGTGCCCGGTAAGTTTCATAAAGTCAAAGGAGTAAAGGTGCAAATCCAGGCTAACAATCCATACGTAGACTTGAAATACTCAGAAACGATTTCTATATCAAAATGAAAAATACACAATGAATATAATTAAGCCATTCTCTTTGCAGAGCGTGGCTTTTTCATTAGATGCCTCACCCTATTCTAACTCACTATTTTTTTATTATTCCACTTTGTGTATTATAATACCTTCCAACTTTTAGTATTATTTTTTCATTCCTTATTAAGTACACTACAAGTAAATTACTTGCAATATAATGCTATACAACATGTAATGCATAGCATAATTAATAACTATATACTCGTTTATTATTAAAAAATATTGGTATCTTTGCACCGAATTTCTAAGGATTGAATTACATGATTGACTACTAATCGGCTGATTACCGGTTAAGTATTTATAAAATATAAGGGGCAGGTTATCAAACCGTATGTCTCTTTTGTTTTCTTATTATATAAATAATAAGTAATTTATATGGCTAAAGATTACGAAAGCTACATTAATGAGTTGGCTGAAGGTGACGGAAAGAATGAACTTTTCTACAATTCTAACGAACGTCATGCGTCTATTGTTCTTCGTGCATTAGTAAAGAACGCAAAGCGTTATATTAAAATTGTGTGCGATAGCATGTGTACTGATGTATCAAATAACAGAGAATACCTTGATTTACTTGAACGCTTTCTTCAAGGAAGTGCAGATCGCAGTATTAAAATATTATTTGTTCGATACGACTCGCATTTTCGCGATTTGCCTATTGCTGCGCTGTTACGCAAATACAATAGGCAGGTTGAAATTCGTAGTCGTGAAGGTGTTGATGTGAACTTTGATGGAAAACCTGTTCATTTTACAATGGCGGATGATAAAGCATTTCGCATAGAGACTGATATAAAAGCAAAAATGGCCTTTGGTAATTTTAATAATCCTGAACAAGCAAGCGTTTTAAACAGGGTGTTTGATAGATTTTTTAATCAACCTGAAACCGTTGCTATTACCTTATAAAACATAATATCAAACACTGATGTTGACAACTTTGCAATATGCCGATTTTTTTAATATTATAACTGTTGCTATCGGTATTAATCTTACGTATATAATTATTGATACAAAAAGGATCGAAGAGAGAAAGAAATTTGCTTTCTTCGGTTTTTTATCTACTGTAGCAGACGGATTATTGTCTTCTGCAAAATATTTCAAGTTAAAAGGACAAAGTAAAGAAGAAGCTAAGCAAGCAATGCTTGGCTATTATTGTAAATCAGGTAAGCTAAAAGAGGAAACCAAAGGTGCATTTAAGCTATTGCTTCGTACTATAAAAAAAAGCTTAGATAGATTAGAGAAAGAAGAAGCGAGAGTGAGACGTTTTATTTCAGCATCTTGTAAAGCCGAAAATCTATCAAAAATAGCACTTGTTTGTGCATTATATGGAATCTTTGTATTATTTATGGGGGGTATACAATATAAATGCTCTGATTATGTAAATATTGAACCTGGGTTATTCTTCTTTAATATTGCTATACTGATATTGCTAGGACATTGTTTATTGTGGGAAAAACGAACGATTCAGTTTTGGCAAGAATCTAAAAAATATAAAAACTATAAATTCTGTCAATTTATAAACCGCATCTTTTATTGGCTCGGAAAAATACTTGCTCCTCGATTCATTACCTATATTATTTTATATTTTATTATTGCGTGGTATTCATTATCTATTGTGTTCTCTGAAGCCACATCTGTGAATGGAATATATAATCAAATAATTGGTCGTAATTCCCATATAAATTTATTTTCTACCCTTTTAGTATGTTTTTCTGGGTTTATAGTCTACACTATAGTAGCACTACTTTTTTCTATTATTTTTCTTATTAGATTCTTAATTAACCTTCGTAGTATGAAGATTAAAGCTGAGATAAAGGAAATAGAAGAAAAAATGGATTACTATAAGGATGAACTTGAGCAGATTGATAAGGATATGAATAGCTCACTCAATGAAGACAAATTTAAGTAATCCGAACATTCTTTTGTACGCATTTCAGTTATTGGACAATTAAAACAGTAATTTACATTAAACACACCAATGTTTATATATTACGTTTTTCATAATAACCTAAAACCTAAATACCAACTTCAGTTTATTTCATTCTACTATATTTAGTATTACTCTAATTGTTTATGATAACTTACGTCTTCCATCGCATCTGCAAGCGCAAGTATAGTCTTAACATCATCCCAGTTTATTGATTCCTCTTTCCTGGGCTTGTTCTCGCGGTCTTTATCGTCTGATTGCCCCCATATCTCATGTTTTTGGATATATGCACTCGTCAGATTTTTTAATAATTTACTGCGTTCTTTCTTGAATTGCGAAGAATGAAACTCGAACAAAGACATTAAATCCGCATATTGTGCAGGAGTTAATTCAAAACCAATTTCGCCCTTATATTCTTTATAAGTCGAATTTGATTTGTCTATGACTTGAAAATGGCATTGATGAAGAATCTTTTTCAATTCTTTATCTGAACCTACTTTAATCCAACGCCATTCCGCTTTTGCATCGCATAAATCATCAATGGTTAAACCATATTTTTCGAGCATATTTTCAAGTGCTCTCCGGGCTGCTAATGCTTCACCTTTATACCCTTGCTCTGCCAATATTTTAAGCTTTTGCAATCGGTCTTTTATCTTATCAGGAATTATATCAGTTTCACTCATTACTATTCTGTTATTCGTTAAACTCTATTTTCTGCTGCAGCACTTCATCTGCGTAATATTGGTCAAACCCTTTGTCACTTATCCACCAATTAAAACCAAATTCGGCATCGGTAAAGTTGTGGTTGATATATCCGGCATCAATCAGCTTTTGTATGGTCTGAATCCATTTACGTTTCACATGAGGAAAACGCTGGCAGTCTTTTCGTTTATCCTTGTAGTTTGACATCGGACAAAGAATACAACCTATTCGCTTATATCCTTCATCGTACAAAGAACAATGCTCTATCTTATTCCCATTCAGAAAATCCCACACGTCTCTGTCAGTCCAATGGATAATCGGAGAAACAAGAATCTTGTCTTTGCCTCCGACGCAAGTAACCATCTGTTCTTTGTGTTCTGAAAATTGGTCAAAGTTCCCGCTGAATTTATGGTTGCTTACCTCAATCTCTTCCCGCTTAGAACGCCTTACGCTTTCTGCCTTACGAATGCCGATTAGAGTTACTTTTCCTGCGCCAGACATCTCTTTGTATTTTGCACAGCACCAGCGTAACCGTCGTGTCGGAAGAAGGTGTTTTTTTAATGCCATATCATAGATAGACATCTTTGGTTTAATCAGTTCCACATCCGGATAGTTCCGTTTCACGAAACGAATCACATCCGGTGGGTCAACACTTGTAAGGTTCATGTGAGCCTTAAATTTCACACCTGCCATCTTTGCAAGATGGTACAGGACTTGACTATCTTTTCCACCGGAGAATGCAAGATAAAAGCCGTTCTCTGGATCGTAGTCTAAAGCCATCGCCTCACACTTCTGAAGTAAGGCGATGGAGTAATCTATTTTAGATTGCAGATTCATTTAGTTCTTCTATTTTTCTATTACATTCCACTCACTTTCCATAATCACGTATCCACACTTGTTACAGCTATGCAGGAATGTAGGAAATGGAGCCGTAGTGTAGTCCTCAATAGCTATCTCTATGCTGCCACATTCCGGACATTCAATCTTAACCTCATTGATACCTATATACTCCCAGAAAGAAAGCTTCCCTTTCATGTTCTCGATGGGATTAGCAACAGGATGGGATTAGCCAGTACCCAGTTATAAATAGGATTTTCATAATATCCTTTATTATTAGTATCGGTTTTCTCTGCCCAGATAGAAGGATGATTAATAGAACAACCTATTATCTCTACGCTGCCGATGATAGAACCAAAAGGCATATTTCCAAACATAGTTTCTATGGCTATCGTTGCAAATGCTGCTTTCGCCTGTGCATCCGTTAAATTAATGCTAAACTTTCTACCATGAGAACCGGCAGCATGAATAAAAACTCGTTGCCCGATATACTTCCTTGGACACGGCCATGTACGGTTCTCAATGTCTTTAATGCCGTGAACTACCAGAGATGCCCACGGCTGTTTGATTGTTATTGCTTTCATGATTTCTTTTTTGTTTTTATTAAAAGTACTCACCACACTTAAACCCTTTGCGTGGCATAAAATCTCTGAACTCACAACTTCTGAAAACTTGCTTTTTGTCAGCCCATCCTGCCAAGTCATTCTGCCATTGAGGGACTATTTGGCGAGGGGTGTTAAAGTCTCTGTAAGGCTGGGCGTGAGGAAGAAAGCGACTACCCTTATTTCGCCAATGATTTATACGCTCAAATGATTCTTTGAAATCATTCAAGAGGATGCAGTAGAAGAAGTATTCTCCTTTGTATCCATATTTATCAATCAAGGCTGTTGCACGTTCGCATTCTGCTATCTGTCCAGGAGTGTCACAACCAAAGCGAATACGTTTTATCCATTTGACCTTTGCAAGAAGTCGGGCCACTTCGTCTGTTACAAGACGGGCATCCAAACCTTGGTTAAAGTCCACTCGAAGTTTTAATCTGATAATCTTTTCTATCTGTTGTAATCCATATTCGGAAGCAAGCACATTGTTGTCCATCAGGATTATATTTTTCCGATTATTAACTGCTATTTCTTCGATATCCATATAAGGAGCGATCTTGCCTTCTTTAGCAGGTACAATACACCATTTACATTTGTTTGGACAACCACGGGTGAGAAAGCCGTAGGCTGTTTTATCATCAATATTATAGAGTGAATAATCGGGAACCATGCAGTCTATCTTGCCCGGGAGAACTTTTGAAATATCATAGCCGGTACCTCCTTTTTCAATATAATCAGCGTTGGTAATCCACTGTTGATAATCTTGCGTGAAGCTAAACACCTTAGCCATATAGACTTTGTCATAATGATTGAATGGATTATACCACTCAACCAGATCTTCTTGTAGCTTATGATAGTTGCTAATCTTCATCAGTGCAAGATTAGGATAATTACTATCTACTGCCAGTATCCCGATGTTCATTTTAATTTGAGATTTTGTTTGTTGATAACTTCTTGACACTCTCTCAGCTTTTTAAGCAAGAATTTACCCGGTTGATTGATACGACCTTTTTTGATTTCAGCAATTAATTTTTTACACTCTTCGAATAATCTGGGGTCTTTGATATACAAGCGTATTGAATCCGCATCAGATTGTGTGAGGTTTACTAGTAAGAAAACATAAATAAAATAATTTTCGTGGGACATAACTTTGATTTTCCCAGTTCGTTCCATTTCTTGTAACTTCTGTAGGATTTCATAGAAGTTACACATGGAAGGATTTTCTAACCATTGTTTGACGAGACTCAAACCAATAGATGATTCTTTCCCGTTTTCGGTTAGGCGCATAGCTTCCCATACATCATTCTCATTCACGCCAGGCTTTCCTCGTAATGCTGACTTTATATCAAAGTATTTTTCTGAAGAAGGAGACGAAGTTGTTCTTCCTCCTCTAGTCGACGAAGCGCCCCCGTGAGGGGGAGTTTGAGGAGGAGTTTCTTTTAGTATACTTTCTTTTAGTTTACTTTGTGGTGAAATGTCTGCATTTGTCTTATCAATGTTTACATTTTCCTCTAAAATGTGCACATTAGGGAATTTCGATACATCGATAAGCAAAAAATCACGTCGGGCTTCAACGCATTGGCGACGCTTGACTGCTTCAAAATAGCGGCTTTGTATACCACGAGAAGTTAATATCTGGAACCTTTCAAAAACCCCTTTATCAAAAAAGGAACGTTTGACCAACCCCTTTACAACTTCTTTCACCAAGTCCGAAGCAATGCCGGCACCCACTTTCCGCGAGAAAAGCAAACACTCGTCATCACCCCATTGGTAGTAATAGCCTTCTTTATATATTTTGCAGAGCAAGCGAATAGCAATGTAGGCTCCCTTTATGCCAAATTCACCTTCTATAAGTGCTAACTTGTCATCATCGAAGAAATCAACGTTAAATGAGAAATAATCTATACCGTTTGAATTAGCCATCTGTGTAGGTTTTAAAATGCTCAATTATTGGCGGGCACTTGGTTAGTTCAAAGTGAATGCAGAATCTTTTGGAGTCTGCTACTAACCGTCGTCCAGACCGTTTACATTCTGAGATTATAGGGGTATTTCCCCATTGTATTAATCGCCTCTTGCGACAATCAATACAACGTATTGCCTTTTGTTTATCCATTGATTACATGTTATTCAAATATTCTTTTATTTCATGTATGAAGTCTTCAAGAGAACGGCAGATAACATATTTGTTTCCTACCGCTTCAACTTCCTTCTGCCAGAGTTTTTGAGAATCACGCTGAATGCCGTTAGGTGTTTTCATTTCGATACAAAGTGAAGCATACCCATTCCTGGGAATAAGCAGTATCAAATCAGCAACACCTGCAAGGGCACCTTCAGCTTTCAGCTTACCACCGGTCACCTTATCACGTCTGCCACCATTAGGAACAGCAAAAAGAAGACTTTGCAGCTTAGGGTAGGCCAAACGAAACCAGTCTATACAGGCGCATTGAATTTGATGCTCAAGATCAGCTGGCTTCTTACGAGAGGGCCGGTTACATTCCTGCTCTAAAAACTCATCATAGGTCATGGTTATTTCTCTTTAGCCTTACCTGAACCTTTAGCACTCGGCTTTTTCTTTCCTTTGGGAATTTCTTCCGAATTATCAGGGATAACACGGGTATTACGCCCTGTTTTATCAATGATAACAGCCTTGCCGGCTACTGTGATTGAAGTCCTGCAGTTATCAGGCAAAGAGGTGATGAAATGACTTACAACAGGAGAATTTGCAGCTTCTGCTATACTGTCGATGTGATCTGCACGCTCTGAATACGGGTAAACATCCATAAGAGGTGTCTCAGATACTGACGAGATTATATAATCTGCCATCGTACCTTTCATACCTTCATCCAGCTTCTTAACAGCGTCACGTAGATCGGCAGCTTGTACTAACACCATAGTAGATGTTCTCTTTTCGGCACCACTTTTTTCATCCAGAGTAATGTAAACTAGTTTGCACTTGAACCAGCGGTCGGCAGCTTCTTCTTCACTGGGAAACAGTTCGCTATAGTTAGCGCGTTTGATATCCGATACAGTGAATTCTCCTGATATGAACGGTGTCATTTCTTCAATAATACGGGCCTCGGCCTCGGTGAAACTAAGTGCATCAACAAGATAAGGTTCTGTGACCTTCTTGTTCATACCATTTTCCATTATTTTCTCGTAACGGATTTTACATTCAAACCATGTGTGTATCATTATTTGTTTCTCTTTTTATCCTCCATGGCACGCTTCATTTCGCTTTGCGCTATACGGAAAGGGCGAAGGGTGAACTGTGTCATTTCGGGGTTATCAATATTCTTTTCAATAAAGTACGCAAGGGCTTCCACGATAGCCCGTTGAGAGGATGCTTTAAGCGATATCTTTTTCACAGGACTGCATGAATGCCGTGGCCAGTTCGTTGAAATAAAGCTGGTCTGTGGGTATGTCATCGTCGGCAGCCATTATTTTATTGGCTATGGCTTTCTTGTCGTGGATGATGCCATAGAGACGGTGGTCGATTGTACCTCGCCCTAACAGGTAGTAGCAGGTTACATTATCCTTTTGTCCGATACGGTGCGCACGGTCTTCGCATTGCGTACAGTCCGCATATGTCCAAGGGAATTCTATGAATGCTACATTACTGGATGCTGTGAGGGTAAGTCCCACACCGGCGGCTTTGATGGAACAGATGATAAGCTGCACATCTTCACGTTGCTGGAAAGCGTCAACGGCAGCTTGTTTCATGATGGAACTGTCGCGCCCTGTAACACTTACAGCACGAGGGAAGGATTTCTTAAGTGCGTCGACAATATCATGTAACGAACAGAAAAGAATCAGTTTCTTTCCACTCTCAAGGAACACCTGTACAAAGTCTATTGCTTGTGCAACTTTTCCCTTTGCGGAAATGGAACGTAGGGTCATAAACTTAACTAGGGCTTCCATGCGCATCTTGCGTCGGATTTCTCCTTCAGGACACTGCTTATACTCACGCAGATATTTGGCAAGGTCTTCGGCTGCAGTATCGTACTCTTCGCGATTAGATATATCTACATAGAGGTCCACTCGTGTCTTATCGGGTAGTTGAGTGAGCACCTTGGATTTCTCCCGTCGAATGAGGCAACGACTAAATAGTTCCTGGCTTAATTGTTCAAGATTAGAAGCGGCTTTTTCTCCTTGTGCATAATCAAGCAGAAACTGCCCCTTGCCACCAAATTCATTTAAGCGATCCATAATGGAGAGTTGGGCTACAAGGTCAGAAGGACGATTAACAACAGGAGTACCGGACAGAAGTATTATCCATTCTTTTCCGGTACATATTCCTTTAACGAATTTGGTTTGTTGGGTAGAAGCATCTTTTACACGATGGCTTTCATCAATGATTATGCTCCGAAACATAGATATTTGTGGGCAAAAAACAACATCTTTCAGACGAAAGGATTTACCACCTTTGATATCCCAGACAAAGTATTTGCGCAGGCTCTCATAATTGACAACAGCAACATGGAACATCTTCATTTGTAGAAGATACGGCCATGTGGTACGATTGGCATTATCAAGAACAATTGCTTTCTTATCAGTAAATTTCTCTACTTCCCGTTGCCAGTTAATTTTAAGAGAGGAAGGACAAATGACAAGTGCAGGGTAGGCGCTAGCGGCATTGATGATTCCTATAGACTGTAATGTCTTTCCTAATCCCGGTTCATCACCAATGAAAAGGCGTTTCCACTTCAACCCTTGAATTATTCCTTCCAGTTGATAGGGGTAGGGGGTGATTTTGAGTTGATGTTTGATTACTTCCATACCTATCTCAGTTTTTGGGGTTTGTAATTCCAGCCATTCAGTTCATACACCCTTTTGCGTGCAGCTTCACGGTCATTATAATTAGGTTCGTTGGCAACGGATTTTGAGGTTGTTACTTTCCCGTCTGAGTAATCGCATTGATATATGCGGAAATGACGCCCATGTAGGGCATAATGATATTCACCTACTTTCATGATATTGTTTTGATTATTTAAAACGTTCTATTTCATCAAGTAAATCTTGCCGGTCTGTACCACGGAGATAGAGTTTTAGGATGATATCTATACAACGGTGATAGAAACGTTCAAATTCTGTTTCATCCATTGCAGCGAAAGATATACTCTGAGGATTTATATACTCACGAAAACCATGACGAACAATTGAGTAGAGCCCAAGGTCCATCTTTAGGCAGGTACGCATATCTTCCTCGCTGTAGATGTTTAAGGCTTCATGTAGATGTTCTGGAAGATTGTCGTAAGTGAGACGTACCAATGCGAAAAACTTTTTATGGAACTCATAGTTACGTGGTTTCTTAATATCGCATAGAACAGTATCACCTATTTTTAGTCGTTTCTTTTCGTCATAGTCAGAATCATACATTGGTACAAGACCCAGGTCTGTAACACGGCAATATATTTTCATTGTTAACTTGCAAGATTGAGACACCAGTATTGGAATGCCAGTTCTTCATATTTCTCTCGTCCACGGATATATATGGCATCACCACGGTTAATATGTTTCTTGAATACGAGGCAGTTCTTTTTAGAAATTGCATAAATGAAATCGAGATTACTGTTGGCAATATCCATGTACCAGGCGCGGGAGCGATCCCAATCGAAGAAATCCACGGCTTCATCAAATTGTTTTTGTGAAGTAGCAAATGTGGTTTTAAGGTCGCCACCGAAATTGCATGCGGATAAAAACCAATCCCATTTACAACGCGTGTCAAGAGTAAATGGGAAACTCCCGTATTCAAACTGTTGTGCTCTATTGACCATGAACCGCTGTGTATCGGATAACTCCAGAACTTTGGCGAGAAATTCATCTTTTCGAGCTTCCATTTGCAGGGATTTGTGCATTTCACGTGCGAGCTCAAATTCATCGGCTGTATATTGTACATCATCTACAGTGTATCGATATATATTGACCCGGGATGGTTCTGTGATAATAGCATCTACAAGTGAGCCAAAACGGAATGCAGCTTCTTTATCGCCAAATTGTTGGCGTGGATGAAGCAGATTCTTTAATTCCGTGAGGTCACTATTGCTGACCTCACGGCGATTGTAATATTCATCTGGGTTATGATTCATACTTTACTTGGCTTTAACTTCATCCTCATAACTTATGTGTTTGGATTGAATATAGTGCGGATTACTCTTATCATTAGCTAGTTTTTCACAAAGGGTTATTTGTGATTTGAATTTCTTGCTTAATTCATCAACTGTGAGCTTACACCCTTCAGTAGTCCACCATAAATTTATCACATCAAGAAAACCAAGAGAATTTTTTATCACTATCTTCTTTTTGACTTGTGATTTAGGTTGATAGGAAGGAGTTGATACAGCTGCTTGTGAGAATAGTTCTGTCATTTCGTTTTGCTGTTGTTGTACTTTAAGTCTATTTCTCTCTTCCTCTTCTTTGCGCAAGCGTTCTTCTTCACGTCTGCGAGCTTCTTCAGCTTCACGGAGTTTCATTTCTTCTTCACGTCTGCGAGCTTCCTCAGCAGAAGCCTGCGAGATGGCTTCCAACTCTTTTTTCTTGGAAGGTAGCATAAACAATATGTTGTCACGATTTTCGCCAATGTCAAAACGGTACTGTTCTCGGAACTTTGGAAGTAATCTAGTCATTACCTCTCTCCGTATTCCTAGAGAATCGTTTGTACTTAGTTCTGCCGGGATCATTGCACCAGAAGGAAGTAATGTGATTTTGTCTTCGGACAACGTGACAGGGAAGTTTCTTATAGCTTTTTCTTGTTGCGAGAAGTTCTCCAGTGTAATATTATTGTTTAGCGTTGTCAGTTCATTGAAACTTGCATTTAGCATACGATTGAAAGATTGCTGGTAGTCTTCTTCCACTGCAAGACGGTATCTATTCTTTGCAGCTTCGATTTGTTGGCGAAGTGCTTCTTCACGACGGCGAGCTTCAGCTTCGGCTCTCTTTTTTGCAGCGTAGTCATTACGCATTTTTTGCAGTTTTCCAGGAACAGATTCCGCCTTAGTAGGATCAACGTCATTTTCCATGCTGGTGAAGACTGTACGTATTTCATCGAATAACTTCGTAACCGGTGAGCGTTTATCATTCATCTTCTTAACAGTATTTCGTGCACGGTTGATAAATTCGGCTGCACGTTGATCGAGTTCATCATTCATTCCTCCTGCCGCTTGGATATCAGCCAGTAATTTCTTACCTGTTTCAATGCAACGGTCATGTGAGATTTGATTCTCATTGTAGGATTGTGGAGCATTCTTCACAATCATTTCTACATTTTCTTGTTTTACTAATTCGTTACTCATGACTATATAATATAAGGTGTAACATTAAAATGCGCCATCGTCTGTACTGTTGGATTCTTCCGGGTTAAAGCTAACACCGGTAGAAGTGTCTTTCTCAGGGCCGAATGATTGCGGCTCAGGATTGTGGTGTTCTGCCACTTTATCCAGTTCATAGAAAGAATCAATGTGTGGAACGGATTCTTCCTGCTCTGTTGCAAGTTCAGTACCTTTGCCTATTCTTACTTTAGGGTAGGTTTTAAAAGCATGCTTGATACATTTTGCCATAAGGAATCCTGGGTCTATTCCTCCTTGATTGGAAGTATATAAAGCATTGGGGGTTTCAATGTATTGGTGTCTATTGTCGTCCCATTTTTTATTTTGTTTGGCTGAATAACCGGCAAGGCGATTCCAGTCTTCTTCAAACATTACAGAATAATCAATCGAACCATCTGTACGAGTAATGCGGAGAAAGCAAGCGATGACGTGATTAGAGTTGTGTGGAAGATTACAAGTATAGTTGATAGACTTTTTCCCATTAGTGTCGGAAAACGAAAATTTATCTTCTTCATATACTAATACTGGATTGTCCGCATACCTGATTTGCCCACAACGAGATCGGAGAACGAGTTCACCATAGCCGGAGATGGTAAGTAAAAGACGACCTTCATAGATGTTCTTTCCATTAGCATCTTTCCCTATGTTAGAATTACGTCCTTGAAGATAACATAGTGCACGAACACCTGGCTCAACGGAAAGCCCGCAGACAGCTAAGTCAATAAAGGCAGTAAAGATGGAAAAGCGTGTTACAGCATCGCATACTTTCTTGTTGTCAGAAAGGAAACGGGTGAAATGAATGCTTTCTCGCTCATAGGCTGCTTCGCCTGTACCTTCACCCCAAAGAGTGTCGTAGATTTGAATAAAACGTTGTTTTACTGATGCTGATTGCACGATGTCGAGGGGATTCATTTGATTAATCTCTTCGACAGTAAGAAGAATGTTACTCATGATGTAAGTTTTTTGATTGTTTATAATTGAATTGTGAGTTTCATGAAAAGTAAAAAGGCAACACCAACCCGTGATGTCGCCCTAAACTAATCATGAATAAACACACTACAAGAAATGTCATAAGAATCTATGTTATATCTTTCTTGATTTTAGTTTATTATCTTCGTACAGTTGATAGATAACATTGTCTATTGAGCATGATCCAGTGATATTACGTTGTCTTATACCTATATCGTCTGACTCGCAACGACCGTCTTTGAATATGCAACCAGCGCATATATCACTTTCTACAGCTATTAACTTTACTGTCTTTCCCGTATCTTTGACGGGGTGTTCAAAAATATCTCCTGCTTTCATGTTTACTTAGATTTGAATAAAGGGCATATCCAAATAAAAATAAAGTGTCGAATTTTAAAATTATTGCTGAAATGGATACTCCCTTTGATTATTAATTACTACTTTTGTTTTTGTCGAATTTTTAAATTAACAACTATGTTTACAGATGATCAAAAAAGTAAAATGCAAAAGAAATTGGATGATATAAAATGTCCAATTTGTGGTAAGGACTACAAGCTTATTACAGATGTGCCTACGCATGTTATCAGTTTTCCAGAAACAAGTACGGGTTATGATTTTACAAAGGTTTCTTACATAACTTGTGTTTGCGTTGAATGTCTAAGTTGCGGGTATTTAATGCAGTTTAAAGTAGACACTCTGTTAAAATAGTCAATTCACCATCAAAGCTGCTCCCCATTTCGAGAGGGCAGCTTTTTTCTTAAATTTTTTTCATATTTATTTTATATTTCTTTCTTGTGCTTTCTTACAGCATTCAGATACCATGCAGAACTTACACCAAGACTGCAAGGTTTCACGTGTTTCTCCTTTACGTCGATACTTCAGGGGATAGAAGTAGTTCAGACGGAAGTATTTCCCGCAATGGGTGCAACGCTTATGTAGTACTCCGTCAATGTTCATATAGTTTTCCTTCCTTCTGCCAACAGGCAGACCGTCACTGTCGAGTATTATCATGATGCCAACTTTTGTTTGATTAAACCTATGTTCTTCCTCACAAGGCCGATGATACGTTCATGGTATTCAGTATTCTGATTACAGGCTCCACGGGATTGCACGATATCCAAAGTCTTTAAGTTGATTTCAATTGTTTCGATGCGCTTATCTCCGATACGGGCCGATAGAATAAGACAATCTGAGCGTTTCCAATAGCCATTGGCAAATACACAATGGTGCATGATATCTCCTTCTTGCTTGAATTCATCGAGAGATTTCAGAGGAACGATAATTAATTTGTTGTCGGATATTACCAGGTCTATAAACTTACCGATTCTCTCAAGGAATTTTTTTTCTGCTTCCTTCTGTTTTAGCATTTCCCGTTCCAGTCGTTCTTTCTCGGCTTTTTCTTGTTCCTTCCGACGCTTGGCAACGTAATAGTCATGAGCTTTGTGTAAGTTCTTGGGACAAACATAATAGGCATTGCGAAGATCTTTATTGTATCTTTCAAGTAATTGAAGGTAATCAGCATACATGCTTGCGTCTTTGACTATGTATTTGTTCCGGATGCAGATTTTTACCGTTGGCCAATATCTGTTGATAAAAGAGGCGTTACCATTTGTCACATACCCAAGTAAACTGTATTGCTTGGCTTTAAGCAGTGTCTCATTTTGGGGCTTATACTTTACGCCCTTTAGGAGCCAGTAAGGGTCAGCACCTTTGATTTGTCGGTTGACACCGTATTTCTTGTACTCATTCTTCCACTTTTGAATCGGATAGGTCATGTGTACATACACTTCATAATCAAAAGAGCTATATCCCATGCCCCGTGTCCGGATTTGCATCTCAGAGCTATGTGACCAACCGTCAAACATATATGCTGAATTCATCAAACGGCCTTTGGCTACTGTTGTAACTTCCTCATCATCAGACATCCATTTCTGCATTACTTCATCAATAAAGTAATGTGCTGGTCTCCCAGTACGATTAGAGCGAAGAACATAGATATATCGGAACACCTGATACTCCTCAAATTTATCTACGATGCAAAAGAACCGGTCTTCTTTATCGGTCCGTTTCTTAGAGGTTGTTATCAATAGGCGGGTACCGCAATGAGGGCATGTCTCCATTCTACCGTCTTTGATACCTGTATTATCGAAATACTGGCCGCACTCAGTACAATAGATAAACTTCTTTGTGCGGTAGCCGTTGTGACTGACTACCTTCTCTTTAGCCCATTTGTCGACTTCCAAACCGAACATGGGAAGGCGATTGTGAAGCTCCATTATTTTGAATTGGAGTTTTGTTCTTGGTTTCATGGCTTTAGAATAATGACATCTGTTGAACTTCGATTACTTCTTTCTTTGCCCGTATAGGCTTTTTCCTGAGCAAAGCATGTTGTTCTTCGGTCAGGCGTTTAATCGCTTCCTCACGTGCTTTTCTTTCATCTTCTACGGTTAGCTTCACTGGCTTTGGTGCAGATGATGATGTGGAAGTACGACAACCGGCAGGAAGCCTATTTATCTTGAGATTATCCTCGTCATAGTAGTGGACAGCTAACCCAAACACTTCTTCATCGGACATACATACGGCATTACCTCTTTTTTGGGCTTCTCCCATGATGTATGTGCAACACTCATCTATACTCTTATTCTTCTTTTTATAAGCAACAGCGAACAGCTCATCAGTCTTTGCACGCTCATCCAAATAAGACTGGATGGCTTCTTTCAATGGGTTTTGTTTACTCATGTTTATTGATTTGATAAGTACTTAGTTAATATGCGTTCGATCGCTTCGCCATTCTCTTCGTTGATCCATTCCTTGGCGACATTCCAAGCGATACTTTTTGAAGCTTTGAAATTATCTATTCGGGTAGAATGATGAGAGAGTCTGCCTTCGGTAGGTTTAAGGCCTTTGTCATGGAGTTGGCATAGTCCATCATTGAAGAATACACAGTATTCATTGCCGGCTTGTGCTTGTAGCATGGGAATGACGTTTTTGGTAACTCCCATAATGATACCCACAGCCCAATAGGTGATTTCTAACTTGTCACCGTATCCGGCATCAATGATTTTTTCAATGTCTTCAGGTGTTCCAAGACAAGGTGTGTGGCATTGTTCTTTACACAGTGAACATTTGCATTGGCACGGCTTACGTCCTGTCTTACGCATGATCCGCTGTAAGACAGTTTCTTTAATTAGTAAATTCATGATTGTTATATTTAGGAAAAGTTATAAGTTCATTAAGAAAGCCCGAACTTTTTCGGGCTCCCGATGTTCCTTACGGGACGGCTACGCTTAGTAGGATATACGGCTTCCTGATTATATATAGATGGCAATTATTCAGATAAAACCGGTTCCTATTCTCACGAACAAGACCGGTGCAATTTGGTAATTGTAATGATTAGGTTAACAAAGAGTTTTCTACCTTTCATACCAACTAACTCGTCCTCACGGATTATTGCTCCCCGCCAAGTTGCAACACTTACGAACCCGAATCATAGACGGGGCAGGGAGGGGGTATATATAAAAACTGGTTAGGGAATACTTTTTAAAAACCGCCTCGATATTCACATACCAAGAACGGGGTTATTAATCTAATAATTAATATCATGAATTTCTAAAAACAAATCTGTCTTCTATCTTCACAGACAGCAAGAACATTATAAACAAACGCATGGGTTAACAAAGGCGTTTGAAACCAAATACTATATAATTCATGTTCAAATGTCTACAAAAGCTCCGGGGCGGTTCCCCGGAGCAAAACACACAACTTCAGCTACTTCATAGTGACACCCATGTAGCTTTTCGGCGTCTTTCCGTCGTGTCAGCCGGAATAAATACCGGGCAGCCCGTAACTACATGGCCTTTTTAATCACTACTTCTGCTTCATCCATCCTAAAGGCTTGCGGAAAGCAAGGGATTCGAACCCTTGTAACCTTACGGTTAACCTGTTTAGCAAACAGATGCGATAAACCACTCTGCCAGCTTTCCATGTTCCCGTGCTCCGAGGAACACGGGATTTTCTTTATTTCTAAATTTAATATTATTGTAGAACACCAACTTAATGATGATTTAAAAGTCATACTTACTACTCTGATATACCTCTACAAGTTCATTATGATAGAAGCGTTTTGAGACTTCTACATAAAGCGTTTAGGCTACTCTTTTATCGCCCTCAACTCAGCATCTGCTATGTATATCAGTTTTTTAGGTGGGCACGACTGAAACCTTGCAAATCACACTGCCTATATCATTTTATATTGTTCTTCTTACCGGACTCGAACCGGTGACCTGCGCGAAAACTAACAATCAACCTTATAAACATGAGACAAACAACAAAATGAAATGCGCTGCTCTACCACTGAGCTAAAGAGAAGGTGGTCGGGAAACTCGACCTATTTATCAAAGTAATCTTGAACCGTTCGGGAGAGTTCCCTAAGTCTGGCTGTAGGATATTCTATTTTTCCAGGCCTTTTGCACGGCTGGATTTTTCCTTGTTTATACCAACGAAGTACATTACCTTTCCCGAATATCCGGAAGGCCTCATTCTGTGAGATATAGGGTTTATCGTCCGTATCCTCTTTTATAAAGGATGCAAGTTTGGCTGCTACGCTTGTAACGAACGTATCAAATGTCACAGATTTATCAATAAATTGAATTTCCATATACTCAATAGCTAAGATTGTCATAGTATTGCTTATTATTCATATATGTACGAACGATGTCTGTGTCCGTAGCATCATCACCAAGTATAAGCACGATTTGCTCATAAGCTTCTTGCGGCATTGTATAGAGGACTTCTTGATTGTAGTCCTGCCGACCTGCAATTCCTAACATTGCAAATGCCCCTACAACTGTAAGGATTATGCAGAGGATTCGGGAGATTTTATTCAGATCCATGATTTTTATGTTTTTATTATATGGAGAGAATGTACGTGTTACCTCTTAATAGTTAATGGTTTCTGTGACAATGCACATCCATATTCCTCAAGAGCTACTTTACGTATTAAGTCGGGTTGTTCCCCTTCGGTTGCAAAGCGGAGTGCATAACGCACTGTGTTCTCTGATACATTGAAGCGTTTAGCCAATTGGGGTATCACGCCTTTTTCGTACAAAATTCTGTGTCTAAAATATGCCATATTAAAAAAGGTTTATTAAATTTGCGAATTAACTATTCCGTTGAGAATTGCTCAATCGGTTGGTTGTTGATTACGAATGCAAAAATAAAGCAATGCAATAACTAAAACAAGAAAAATAGAAATAAAATATTGCAATGCAATTAATATAGAATGATTCTAAATAGTTAAATTATGGAAGATTCAGTAAAAGAGAGGCTTAAATTGTTTCTAAGGAATTATAATATTAAGGCTGTTGATTTTTGTAGGTCTATAGGAGTGTCTTCTGGATTTATTTCAGGGATGAGGGAATCTATTCAGCCTGATAAGCTAAAAAGCATTGCAATAAATTATCCATGCCTTGATATTGGTTGGCTTCTAACAGGCATAGGGGAAATGGAGAAAGTTGAATCTTCTAATTCTTTACTGATTGAAGAATTGAAAGCTGAAATCAATATGCTTAAAGGTGAAAATCGTGTACTCCGGGAACAGGTTGGTCTCGGAGAAAGAAAGGGTAGTAGGAGTGCGTCATAATTGATATTAAAACAGGAAGAAAGATACGTTGATTATTATGGATATTTATTATAATATTAATAATGATGAAGATTTATTAGTTTTAATGGAAACAGAAATTCTTTCTTCATTAAATGATTTCTGTTTATCTGTTTTATGTAAGGGGGGAATTTGGACTGATGTGACTGGGAAAAGAAGAGGGATTATTGAATCCTGGGAAGATGCATATAGATATTGTATCGATGGGTATCTTGTTTTAATGTTAGTTCAAATAATAAAGGCAGGGGATTATAAAAAGGAGGTGATTTATAATAAATATAGGGAAAAAGTTTATCCATTCCTAAAAAAATATGGATGTAGCGAAAAAGTTTTTGGGGAAATATTTCAGAATGCATGGAAATGCAGATATACAGATAATAAAACTACTATAAAAGATAGACGAAATGTAGAAAAAATAAAGGAAGTGGGTGAGTTGGCACTTAGAAATCAACCATTGTGGTTGCGAATTACAAATTGTAATATATTCCTATTTATATGGAGTATTGCTGTTTTTATAGGAGCTATATATATAGGAGATTATGTAGATTCAGAAGGTGTAAATTCTCCTTTTATTATCTCATTATTTATGATGTATTCTGTGTTTATTGCGGCTGCTTCAGGAGCAGATCTATATTCTTATTTTATTCCCATTTGTATTGCTCTACTTATGTGTGTATTTAATATATTATTTGAAGAACGTGCATATATTGCAATTACCACATGTAAAACATGGATGTGGATGGCCTTATTTTATCTACTTGGTTTTCCTATTTTATATATTAATTATAAGCGTATGAAGGACGCTAAAATAATATAGAATGATTTTATGTTATGGAAAAACTTTTATTTTATGCTTTTGGATACAAGGAATTGAATTTTTCCTGATTTAGATGTTTTTGTGCCTAATATATAAACAAATTTCGGGAAATATCAAGATGTTAAGATTTAATTAATTGTATAATACTATGAGGCAAAAGAAAGCTACTAGAGCGTCTAAAAGACGCGCAAGAAAAAAGCCTGAAAAAGGTTTTAAAGGATTAGTAAATCGTATAATTAGGGCGTTGCGTCGTAATAATACGCTGACCGTTATTAGTATTGTTGCAACAGTGCTTGTTGCTGCTATTCCTTTTGGCTATACTTTACTCAAAGATAAAAAGAGTATAAAAGTTTATATAGGTGATTTTGAAATAAAAGATGATGCTTATCTTGCCTTAATATATCTTTATCCTACATCTGAAGTAAAAAGTTCTAATTTAGTAGGCGTACTTCCTATAACTTATCAAAATAATCTGTCTAATAATGTGGAAAATTTTTTTAGTGATTTGTCAACTCAATTAGAGCCAATAATGAATGCGCCTGTATTAGATGAAATAAATACAATATTGAAGAAAGCTCCTAAGACAGAGTATAAAAAAATACGTTTTAGGGAAAAAGTAGAAGTTTTAGGGGCTGAAAGGTATACTTTTCTTAAAGGAGATGATGCTGTCATAAGATATATTATACCTAATTTTAACTCACAGACTCTATTTGAGACATATGAAGAGTTTACAATAGACACACAATGGTTTGATAAAAGTAAAAAAGAAGAATGGGGGGAAACAGTTGTTAGAGATTATTTTACTATTGATTTGTTTTATTCATATAAAGATATAGCAAAGTCATACCATTCAAATATTTCCATTGGTGTCGTTGATGTTAATAACCTTGATGATTTTGTCAGTTACATAGATAGTAGTGGGTGCTTTCCTTTTTATGCAAATTTGATTAATCCTGAATCTGGAGAGTATGTAACTTTGAATAAGTGCATATTAGTTGTCCCCAGTATCTTGTATAATGAATATACTGGGGGGTATAATATGGATAGGCAGAACTTAAAAGTTTATGAAATAGAATATAGTTCTAAAGACTTTTATTATAATAGACAGTTGACTATTAATGATGGAAGGAAGAAGAAGTGTATTTCTTTTCCTGATTTAGATGTTTCTACACCTAATAATGATAAACTACTTAAATATGTAAATGAAAAGACTTTGGAGGATATGAGAAAGGAACAGGGAAGGGATTAGAGTAAAAGGTATAACAAACTAATGATCAAATAAAATTATGAAGATAAAGCAAGACCGAGAGCTTTTAGGAATGATTGATAAATATAACAGTTTCTTGCAAGCGGAAAAAAGAATTTGTACTCCGGTGGTCGTTTCTAAAACCAAGGGAAATCATGAGGCATCACTTTATGCAAAGGAGGTATTGTTTTCTACCGAGCCTTGGGGAAATACCTTTGTTACATGTGAAGTCAGGAATAGGGACAATAAGGACTGCTCTCTTCAAATACTATCTGATGCATTTAAAGCGGCTGTTGTTTTGCGCTATGATACGGGAGGAGGCACTCATAAGAATGATGCTCCTCATATTCCATTGGCAGAACAAAGTGTTACGACTCCTCATTTTCATAAATATGATTCAAATGGGTATTTTCTAGCCTATAAAACAGATTTGCTTAATGACCCAAAACAAGCTGAGCATTTGTTTGATATTGAATTTGGTTTTCCGTATTTTTGCCAAGAAGGAAATGTATGTGCTAATGACAATCATGGTGTACCTGAAGTAAGAGTGTTCTATGATGGTGTGCTTCCGTTTGAGTTTGATAATACAGATCCGTTGGAAGGAATAAACTTTTAGACGATATGAATAGTATAATAAATGATATTATAGCTTCCTATAATTCTTTATGGAAAATAAAGATGCATGGGAATACTGTGGAAATAATTACACCGGTAGCTACTACTAATAATATATTCGTATCTGTCTTTTTGACACGTCGAGGTGAGGATTTTATTGTCACTGATGGAGGCTGGATAGATAGTGGTGTATATGAGTGCAAAACAGGAATTGAGGACCCATATTATCAGAAGCTATTTCTATATTATATGGATGATTATGAGATTCAGTATATAGAAGCAAAGAGCTATATTTACTATTATAAGAAGATATCTAATCCCAAGCTAGTTCCTAATTTGGTCTATGATTTATCTAGCTTTATTAATGCTGTTGTAAGTGCTTCTTTTATATCTTTTGAGGAAAAGAAAGAACGCGAGCACACGTACCGTTTCCGTCGTAATGCAACAAATTATATGAAGACATTGGTGGAAGATAAACATCTAAAGACAAATTGTTCTATCCATGAGGGGCTGGGACTTATAAAATTTAGTGCGGTTGTGTTCCGGAAAAATCGTATGACGCTTGTTAATTACGTTACAGGTTCTAATGAAAGTTATTTCGTAATGAGCCTTGGCCGTTCAAATCTGAATTATGATATGGTTGAAAAGCATTCAATTAATAATCTTGTGGAACGAAAGATTACATTAATGGATGATACGACTAAGATTATAAATTCTCCTCGTATAGTTCCTTATTTAGGGGTTGTTTCTTCTAAAGAGGGGCGGATTAGCTTAAAATGGGGAGAGAAGGAACATTTAAAGGAGCTGGTGGAGTAATGAAAATGTTTATTTGGAACGATATAATGGAATAACGAATACTGCTCAGAATGGCTCAGGGAGCTTTTAAATTACTAAAAAGTGATGAATATTGATACTTGAAAGTTTGGAAATTGATTAGAGGAATATAGCTTATTGCTGATTATCAGATACTCATGGCTGCGGCGCAGGCTGCTGTTGAGGAATAATTCCTAGATAGAATTATCATATTATAGCATTATCAGGCTGTAATTACCGGTTTTTCGGTGGTTACAGCCTGTTTTGCGCTTGGACGGTTCGTGCATTTGACCGCACTATTCGAGCCAAATGAACAGAAATGTTTGCTCTATGTTTACCCCGAAAAGCACCATGTTTTCCACTGTTTACCCCGGATAATTCTGATGTTTTTTAATATGTAAATTCAAATCGATTATGACGACATTAAAAGTAACCGTAAAGAGACCGAAGAGTGATGGACTTTATACAGTCTATATTCGAGTGACGCATGCGCGTAAGTCCGTTTACATAAATACCAATAAGGTAGTGGACGCAGCGCATATTTCCGACAGTGGTGAACCGACAGACCCGGTGGTAAAAGAACATTGTTCACGATTGGTCCGTGAGTATATGGATCGGTTGAACCGTGTGGACACAACCGCCTGGGACGTGAAGGAAGTGCTGGAGTATTTGCAAGAGACCAATCAAGATGTCTGCTTCAGCGAATATGCCCGGGAGTTTATCCGGAAGATGGCCAATGACGGGCATGAGCGTAATGCCAAGAACTACAAGCTGGCAGTAAACCATCTGGAACGCTTTGTGGGGTCTAACAAAGTTATGTTTAGCTACCTAACCTCTGCTGTTCTAACCCATTGGTTGGAGTATCTGTCCAAAACCAACCGGGCAAAGGAAATGTACCCCACCTGTGTCCGGCAGATTTTCAAGAAGGCTCTGGTCGAGTTCAATGATGACGAACGGGGTATCTGCCGCATCAAGTTCAACCCGTGGCTGAAGGTACAGATACCGAAGTCTGATACCACGACGAAGATTGCCATCAGTGCAGAAGCCTGCCGTGAGTTCTTCAACCGCCCCTTGCCCAAGACCAAGATGCTGGCTTCTACTCCCGAACTGGGAAGAGATGTGGCACTTCTTTCCTTGTGTCTGGGTGGCATCAATACAGTGGACCTCTACTTGATGAAGAAGACCGACTATCGGGATGGCATCATCTGCTACAAACGAGCCAAGACCCGTCACAGCCGCAAAGATGAAGCCTACATCGAAATGCGGGTGGAACCCTTCATTCAGGCTACCTTTGACAAATACCTTTCTACCGATGAAAACGATGAATACCTTTTCGTATTTCACAGCCGTTTCACGGATTCCGACAGCTTCAATGCAGGTGTAAACATCGGTATCAGAAGAATTTGTACGGACATGGGAATGAAGAAGGAAGACTTCTACCATTTCTATACCTTCCGTCACACTTGGGCGACCATCGCACAGAATGACTGTGATGCCAATCTGTATGAAGTGGCCTTCGGTATGAACCATAGCCATGGTATGAATGTGACTCGTGGTTATGTGAAGATAGACTTCTCACCTGCCTGGAGGCTGAATGCCAAGGTAATAGACTTCATCTTCTTCAGCACCAAGAAGAGTAAGCAGGGAAAGGCAAAGGATCTTGGTGCGCCACAGGACAAGATGTTCCGCATTTCACCCAAGATGATGATCTATGCCCGTGCCTATTTCAAAGGTGAAGTGATTGCTGAGTTGACCGACATCGGGTTCAGCAACGTCGATGAAGTCATTGACAAGCTTGTGCCGATGTTGCGCAAGGACATACCCGACGGCTGTAATGTTCAATTCCGTCTGACGAATTGTGATTCTCAAAAAGAAGCTGTGTATGAACGCAGTAAAGGAAAAGGATTTTAAGTAAGATGTGTTGTTATGTGGAAAGCCATCCATTTCATTGCCTCAAATGAAATGGATGGCTTTTGCGTAGAACTATGTTTGATGGGACTTACCCCTTGGGCTTTTGGTAAGGTTATGTAGCATTTAACCAGAGGGAAAACACTTGTTCCTTCCCCATAAGCCACACTACCCTTTGCGGTTAAGTGCAGCTCGTTTGACCTCCGGCTACCTGGCTTTATTTCGGCGGTGGAGAGGAACGCAGACTGGCAAAGACCAACACGGCGACAAACACCAACAGCTTCCATAGCAGGACAAAGGCATGTTTCAACAGCCACACCGCCAACTGAATCAGATTAATGGCAAGCCACAGACCCAGCTTCAGCACGATGCAGAACACGAACACCACCGGTACCAGATATATGAAGAATAACAGTAAAACCATAACATACATTTTAAGTGATTGACTACCCGTATATAGGGTGTTATCTATACTCAAATATACTAATAATCAACGAGATAAGGAAATTTTCCAGTCTCTTTTTTATGTATTTTGGGTCACTTTTTCACCTGGTTCTCAGGCTGTTTCAACCTCCAAACCAAGGTGCAGACAACAGCGAAACATCGGTAGCATGAACATTCATGCAGTCGTTCTTCCGTCAATGCTTCAAATGCACTTGGTCCAACAAAAAGATAACAAAAAATGTTTGACCACATGTTGGACCAACTTCTTTTCCCTCTCGTTCTTTGACCATCGTTCGCAAGCGCCCAAAATCCTTTTCCCTTGAAGTATGATACATCAGCGCAAGGTACATGACGCGACGGTTTGCCGATGAACATCTATATGCTTTGAGAGTTTCATGAACCAAGAGTTCAAGGGACTTTCAGAATGGGCAAACCCGAACACGCTTGTTTGCCTATACCTATATATAGATTGCTTCGTTCGTTCCAACTTGAGAATATCTGTTCTGATGTCGGAGCCATCAAGCTACGCAGATGGACTGTACCACGGAAACAAAGCTGCAGGTACATCCATTTCTTTGTAAGCAGCATCAATGTAACTTATATTCCGTAGAGCTGATGACCGCTGTCGCAAATTAACCTTGGAGAATGTATCTCACGAATGTCATCCTCTGCTGACCAATCCCCAATGTATGTTGAACCGACAACCCCCGTAACCGGGGTTCCATGGTGCAGACGACCCGCATTTCATAGTACGCGGAAAGCCTGGTAATCAAGTAAGTTGTACAGAAGATTTCTCCAAAGAATGATGTTGTGCATTTTTGTTCTTCGCAAAATTTTGCGGTAATTTGGGTCGAGAAATACCCGGGGAGCCTTCGAACTGCGTTGCATATGGAGCCAAGCAAGTTGTACCCTTGTCATTACAAAACAAGTTTTGTCCTCACAAGGGTCACTTGCCGACTGCCGTGCAGCGGAGCGATGTGCATCGCTGTTTCGCTTCGCGAAAGAGGTGTCCGGGAATCCGAACAACTAAAGTCAAGGCATATGAAGAACCAGCGTACCAAAGTATTTCAGTTACGGCTTACCTCCGATGAACTGTTGAATCTGAAGGAAAAAGCCGTTCCTTACCAGTCTGTGAGCAACTATATCCGGCAGGCCGTGCAGGAATTTACCCATGTGGATGTCAGACAGCAGATTGAGATGATGCAGGACTTGCGAGCATTTTACCGGAAGTTCCAGAACGAATTGTCCTGGGCAGGCAGTAACTTGAATCAGTCGGTCAAGCGGGCCAACGAACTGGCGGTCGCCGGACTGCTGGCACCCAGTTATGTGTATGAGGTCCTGCTTCCTTCGATTCAGGATATGCAGGACACCTTGAACAAGCTGAAGGAGGATCTTGAATTGCTGCACCGAAACTCACGGCTGATGCGGTAAGCACATTCACCATTCAGCGATATGGCATACCTGGAACCTTGGAGCCTCCCGATTGGGCATCCGAGGTTTCGTGTTTTTTAGCCCCCAATTCCTTGTTTCACGAATCACCCAACAAATGAACATACCATGATAGCAACCATCCTTCCCGGAAGCGCCGACTTCCATGCCGTCGGCTACAACGAACACAAGGTCTTTAAAGGAGTGGCCACCCTGCTGGAGATGCGGAACTTCGGTGGACTGGACGCTTCGGAACATCCGACCGCCAAACAGCTGGTGCAGTTCCTCCAGCTCTATAGTTCCCAGAACAGCCGGATTCAGAAACCTCAGTTCCATGTAGCCATCTCCTGCAAGGGCCACGAGATGACGGAACAGCAGTTACTTGATTTCGCGCACCAGTATCTGCAGGAAATGGGGTATGCCGAATCCGGACAACCCTGGCTCATCTATGCGCATCACGATACAGACAACACTCACTTGCACATTGTGACTTCGAGAGTGGCGCCCGACGGTCGCAAGATACAGCACGACCATGAACGCAGGCGCTCGCAGGTGGTTATTGACAAGATACTTGGAACCGACAGAACACAAAAGACAGAGAAAGACATCGAGGCCGCCAAGCAGTACAGTTTCTCCTCCTTTGCCCAGTTCAAGGCCGTGATGGGAACCATGGGCTATGAAGTTTTCCAGAAAGACGGGAACGTCTTCGTCAAGCAAGGCGGCCGAATCCAAAAGAAACTCCCCCTGACAGAGATTGAAGTTCTATATAAGAAAGGTTATCAGGACAAGGCACGCAATCGCCAGCTGAGAGCCTGCCTGAAGAAATACCGGGATGTATGCGCCAATAAGGAAGAACTGCAGAAGGAAATGAAGAAGAATTTCGGCGTGGATGTGGTCTTCTTCGGCAAGAAAGACAAACCCTACGGCTACATGCTGATTGACCATGCCAACAAGACCGTCATTCATGGTGCCCGGGTTCTAGCCGTAGAAGAACTCCTCGACTTTGCTACTCCCGAACAACGCTTTGATCGGATTGAAGCCTACATTGGCCAGTTACTCCAGCTGAACCCCAAGATAACCCAGGGAGAAATCTTCCAGAAACTCAAGAAACAGCATGCCTATATAAAGAAAGGTGTCATCTTCTACGACGGCCAGTCCCGACCTCTTCCGGAAGAAATGGCAGCAGCCATCAACCGCAACAACCGCATCAGCTTCATCGAGAAGTTCCGTCCGCAGAATGAAGCCGAAGTGGAACTGCTGTGCAAGGCTTTCAAGGTGGACCGCCCGGATATGGTAAGCATCTCCACGGAGCGTCCTCCCAAGTATGCCGATTCCGTCAGCCGCCTGCATGAAATCTTCAGTGATTCCGAAGTGAAGTCCCCCCGCAGCGCCATGTACCAGGAAGGCTTCATCATCCGTCAGGTCGATGATACCTACTATGCCATCAACTTCAAGGAACATATCCTGATCAACCTGAATGAAGAAGGCTTCGATGTGGAACGGGTGAAGAAGAAATCCAAGAAGCCAAAGCGCCAGGGAGTGCCGTTCAAGAAGTCCAAGAAGAAGACGCTCAATCCAGTCAAGAGTTTGCAGCGGAAGTCGCATCAAGGACTGGGCAAACTCCGGAAAGAAGGTGTCGGCAGCCACAGCGCCAACCGTGAATGGGAAGTCGGCAAGAAGACCAACTACGACGAAGTGGACAACGGCCACTCCATGAAATGGTAAATGAATGATGGACAGATGATTGAATATTGTTTGATTGAAGGAAATCTTCGCATTTTCAGTTTCATGGGACTACCTTCTGTAATCTTTTCGGGCATATAGACAGAAAAACTCCGGTAAAACAGCTCAAAATACAAAAGTTTGCCCGATTCCCTGCACACTGATGTTGTGCATTTAGGTTATCAATATCCTGGAATTTATTTTTGCTTCCGATTTAATTCAGACGAAAAACAACATGATACAGACACCTGTCATAGTAACCTTTGCCAACCAGAAGGGAGGTGTCGGAAAAACCTCCCTTTGCGTAACCTTCGCCAATTACCTGGTGACGAAAGGCGTCCGTGTGGTCGTTATCGACTGCGACTTCCAGCACTCCATCATGAAGTGCCGCAAGTCAGACATCAAGCGCTACGGAGAAGAACTCATCCCCTATGAAGTATGGTCCTACGAAGTCAACGACAACAATGCCATGACCTCGCTGGTCGAGAAACTCCATAACGACCCGGAGATAGACGTGGCGCTGATGGACTCACCGGGCAGCCTGATGGCCAACGGACTGGTGCCGATGTTTGTCAACTCCGACATCATCGTTGTGCCTTTTCACTATGACCTGGTAACGGTTCCCTCCACCGCCAGCTTCCTGATGTTTTTGGATCGGCTCCGTAAAATGGTCGGTGCAAAGATGAAAGCCCGGCTCTTCATTGTACCCAATCAGCATGATCTCCGTGTGGGCAGGCGCTCGGAACTCCTCCTTTGGGACAACACCCGGGAAACCTTTTCCAACTACGGGTATGTCACCGCCAAGATTCCCAAACGGGCAGACATGGAAAGGTTCAGTACCATTGCAGGTCTGGATATGGCCTTGCCGATAGCAGCCCAAGTTTTTGACAAGCTGTATTCCTGCATCTTCGACACCCTGGACCCTCTGCGGGAAGTGGAACTCTCCGGCATCCAGCTCACGGAAAACCTCTATCCCAAGAGCGGAAAGAAAAAGTATCAGGCCGCCGCCACATCCATCGCCCTGTCCGAGGACGCAGCAGAAGATGAAAGTGAAGCAGCAGAGCCAGACGATAATCAACTCAATCAGTAACCATCAAAATAGCATTGCGTATGAAAAATGACATTCCGGCATTGGATGACCTTATGCAAGGCATCAATGACCCCGACATCATTCTGGCAGACGAATCGCCCGATATGTTGGAACCCACACCCCAATCTCACAAGGAGGAAACAACGGAAGAGAACACCGAAGCAGTCCTTTCTCCTCAGGTTGAACAGGAAAGATACTGGAACGACTTCCTGAAACATCTGGAAGCCTCCGATGAACAGAACGACAAGAGCGAAAGGCTGGTCTGCAGGCTGGACCGCGACCTGGCAGACTCACTCGACGACTGTGTCATCTACAACCGTAGCCGCTCCGACATGGTCAATGCCATCGTCCGCTCCTTCTTCGATGCCTACCTGCCGCAGCTGGCCCAGTTTCGCAGGGAAAAGAAATCATTGTTTACCAACTTCAATCAGCAAGCCTATGAGAAAGAGAAGAACTAACTGGACCGAACAGAAAATAGCCCTGCTCGTCCAGCTGTATCCCATCGAAACCACACCCCACACGGCACAGGTGCTGGATATGAGCGAACGCTCCGTGAAGATGAAGGCACGTCAGCTGGGGCTCAAGAAGATGGAAAAAACCCGTTGGCTCGAACGTGCAGACTACATACGCAACCACTTCGGGCACCGCTCCTTTGCCGAAATCGGAAAGGATCTCGGTGTGTCCAGAGAATATGTGCGGAGAATTGCCGCCAATATGGGCTTGAAGCGTACCCCATCGGAAGACTTCAACCTCTTTTCAAGGATTCACACCGACATCATGCGTCGGGAAAGACGCAGGGTCATCTTTGGGCTGAGTCCCATCACCCGCATTAAGGTTGTGTCCAACCGGGCCCGAGTCCGCCTCCGTTCCTGGCTCAGGTCACAGGGCTATGTGGCCGGAGAGGAATACGGCATACTCTACTATCCCGATCATATCCGTCGAATCAAGGAATCGGAAATGAGAGGCGCCAAACTGGGATTCCGTTTCCTGCCTTTTCCGGTCGAAGCCACGGTGGTATTGTCTAACCTGCTATAAAGAATCAATCATGACCTATGGACAAATAATCTCGATCCTCTTTGTGGCGCTGTTATGCTACTATGCCTTCTTGATTGTGATGGACATCCAGCGAGCCAAGGCAGCGGAAGCGGCAGAACAAGATAACCATGTAGAGGAGGATATAGACATATCGGACGAAGCCCAGTCTTTCCGACCTCACAAGGTGAGTCGGGAGGAACCGAAGAAAGAAGAGGAAAAGAAAGAAGATTCTCCAAGCGAGAATGCTTCTGAAAACAGTCAGCATGACGATGCTTCTCCAACTCAATCGGATGCCGATACTTCACAGGAATGGAAAGAAGAAACCGAAGATGAACAAGAGGAATCAGACAATTCTGAAGATGTGTACAATGAAATTGAATCTGGTACTACAACTCCTTCACAGGCAACTGAATCGGATAACGAACAGGAAGCAGCTTCTTCCCAATCTTCTGATGATGAAACGACCGAGGGAACTGCTGAAGAAGAATCTGAAAAACCTTCTGGCGAACAAGCATCCGAAGAAAGTACCGATGACGACCAACCCTACCGCTCACCGACCTATCGAGAAGCCATCCTGACAGACGGCATTTTGGTGGATGACATCTTCAAAGCCATCGACCAGTTGGCCGAAACCGGTGAATGTGACCTGGGTACCATTATCTATCACTGCGAAAGCATGCGATATGCCGGGTAATACACCCGATACTACTTGGACGAAAGTCCACCGTTCCTTTAGCGACCTCTGATACTTGAATGACCTCTGTTTCTTTGGCGACCTCTGTTCCTTTGGCGATGAAATCCATTATCAAAGAAATATACAATGAAACAACTCAATCAACTCGTATGCGGAAACGAAAGCATCTTCCGCTCTATCCAGCGTTCTTCTGAAAAAGCAGTCAACCGCCTTATGGCCTGCAGTGTGGTACAGAAATGCCTCATGTTCATCTTTGCCCTTACGGTATCGGTCGGTGAAGCGATGGCAGGCAGCAAGGGAGCCGCAGGCTTTACCAAAGCCACCCAGGAAGTGAGTTCCTACCAGACTCCGGTGTCAAACTTGATGAAAGCGATTGCAGCCGTTATAGTTTTAGTAGGAGCTTTTAACGTTTATTTTAAGATGCAGAACGGCGACCAGGATGTCAAGAAAACTATCATGCTGACCATTGGCGGATGTATTGCATTTATCGCTCTTTCTGAGGCTCTTCCGCTCTTCTTTAAGTAATCCAATCTGTCAACATTCTATCCAGAATTATGACGATGAATCAGGAGGGTTATCCCGTTTTCAAAGGCTTGCAGAAACCGCTGGAGTTCATGGGCATACGCGGTCGTTTCCTGACTTTGGCAGCAGCGGCCATCGGTGTGTCATTCGTGGGTTTTATCGGTTTCTCCATCGCTTTGGGAAAGCTTGCCGGGTTCATCGCCATGCTGGTGATGGCAGTGGTCGGATTGGTCACCATTTACGTCAAGCAGCGTGGCGGTCTCCACAACAAACGGCGGGCAAAGGGTATCCATGTTTACAAGAATCTGAGACGTAACTCGTAAAATAAAATGAATGATTATGGCACGTACCAAGAAAAGAATATTTGACGGCCTTTATGCGCAGCTGGAGGAAACGGACGGCAATGTCGTCCTTTTTTCAGCCAAGGGGGAACCGTCGGTTATTTTCGAGATAATCAATCCCGTGCAGCAGCTTTGTACCGATGCGGAGCAGTACATGCTCTTTCAGGATGTGCTCTCCAATGTGGTACAGACGCTCGGCGAGGGTTATGCCCTGCAAAAACAGGACGTGCTCTGCAAGCAGTCCTACCACCATGAGGTGCCGGAGGATGCAGAGTTCCTAACCAAAAGCTACTTCCGTTACTTTGAGGGAAGAGAATTTACGGAGATACGTACCTACCTTATCCTCACGCAGGAGGCACAGCACAGCCAGTTCGTTCAGTACGACCCGAAGAGATGGCTGGACTTCCATTCCAAGGTTTCCAAAGTGAGCGACATTCTCAAGGAGAAGAATATCAAGCATCGGAAGTTGACCAAGGAAGAGGTGAACGAGTATTGCCACCGCTTCATGGCCTTCCAGTTCCGGCATGGTCCGTTCTCGATGACCAACTTCAAGGCATCAGACGAGTATCTGAAAATCGGCGACCGGGTAGTCCGTTCTTATCCGCTGGTGGATATAGACGAGATTAACCTGCCTTCGCTGGTGAAGCCCTATACTCAGATGAACATCAACGGCTACGGCATCGCTACGGACTTGTTCTCTTTTCTGACGAGTGTGCCCCATGCTGATTGTGTGGTGTTCAACCAGGTGGTACAGATACCGAACCAACGAAAATTGCTGAGAAAACTCCAGGCAAAGGCCAAACGTCACGGCTCCATGCCTGACCCGAGCAACAAGATTGCGAAGGAAGACATTGAGGAAGTGCTGGACCGCCTGGCTGTGGACAGCACGCAGTTGGTTTATTGCAACTTCAACATTCTGGTAAGCTGCCCGGCAGACAAGGTCACCCCGGTCACTTCCTATCTGGAAACCAAGCTGTATGAATGCGGCATCATGCCGTCCCGTACCGCCTACAACCAGTTGGAATTGTTTACCGACAGCTTCCCCGGCAACGGCTATGCCTTCAATCCGGACTATGACCTCTTTTTGACGCTCTCCGATGCCGCTCTGTGCTTCTTTTTCAAGGAACATCTAAAGGGCTCGGAAGATACTCCGCTGACCACATACTACACCGACCGCCAGGGGCTGCCAGTGTGTATTGACATCACAGGGAAAGAGGGTAAGGTGAAGATGACGGATAATGCCAACTTCTTCTGCATCGGACCTTCAGGAAGCGGGAAGTCATTCCACATGCATGTCATATGGACTAAAACGCATCGAAAAGAACTCCAAACAAAACTTAGAGAAACGTCATAAATAGCTCATTTTCAATACATATTCATTAACATAACGCTCCAACCGCCTATTGCGAGTTTCATCCGTTTATAGTAATTTTGTACCACGGTTGTACCATGGGCAGAGGGACACACGGTTCTTAATGAGGGTTCTTATTTCCTCTTATTTCCCCTTGTTTCCTCTTAAAAGTTTCCGTCAAGGACCATCCCCCATGAGTCACTGCAAAATTCAAAAATAACGGTAAAAATGAATACTACAACTCGCATTCCAATCGTGCTGATGTCCGTAGAGGAAACAGCGCAGGCAGTAAGCATCAGCGTCAAGACAGTACGCAGTCTTATTCGTCAAGGCAGGCTAAGAGCCGTAAATTTCGGTACACGCATGACCAGGATCTATTTGCAAGACCTTCTTGAAATAGCCAAGGGACAAGGTTATCAGGTGGTTCTCCCTTCTTCCCTATCGTTAGAAGGAGCAACGTCCAAGAAAGCACAGAGGCTAAAAGATGCCGAGACTGGCTCAGTCAACAAGTTGGCAAAGTGTCGCAAGACTCCCAGGGCTGGTGAAAGAGCACCTGATGGAGTAACCCACGACACCCATTACACAATGGCAGAGGTGTTGAGCACCTTTAATATCAAGTATGGAAGATTCTATGAAGTCCGCAATCGTTACCAACTCCAGTCAGTTCACGCATGGGGAACGACCTGCTTCAAGAAAGAAGACGTGGAAAGGGTTATCGGGCTTTATAATGAAGAACAGGGTAAGAACATTTCCGATGACTGGTACACCTGCTTCGACATCATGAAACTCTACGGATTAGGCAAGACACAGGTACGCAGATTTGCGGAGACCCATGGAGTGAGAATCCGAAAGTTCAAAGGCGGAAGAGCCAACTACTATCTGAAAGCAGACTGGGAGGCTGCACGCAAGAAGGCAGAGAAAAGCAGTACTACGACCAAGGCAAAACGGAAGTGAGACACAAGTCAAGAGATGGTTCAAACAAACTCATATACGACCCATGCCGTTGCAATTGCTATGCAGCACCCATCCATGTCGGTCGAAACAAACCCACAACGCAGAGTAACGGATATAAGACAAAAAACGCATCCAATACCTGCTTTTAGTCTGATTTTGAGCGTAAAATCATACTCAAAAGCAAATTCAGGTTAAATTCTGGCTGTATTTGAAGCCATCTTTGCTTTTCTCTTTTCACGGCAATCTAACTTTGCATCGGATTTGAGAGTTAAAGCGTTGCGACCATGGCTATTCGCATCCACAGATACACATCGGTAAGAATAATAAAAGAATAACAATATGACGAACATTTGTACAAAGGTCACCGTGCGGAAACGACCTATCAAGAACGGACAGACTTCCCTCTATCTGGATTTCTATCCTCCAATCCGCAACCCGAAGACAGGCAAGCTCTCACGCAGGGAGTACCTTGGTCTTTACATCTACACCAACCCTGTTGAACGCTTTCAGCAGGAGTACAACAAAAGTATGATTCAGAAAGCGGAAATCATCAAGTGCCGCAGGACTGAGTCCATCATCAATGAGGAGTATGGCTTCCTCGACCGCAACAAGGGCAAGGAGAGCTTCTTGGAATATTTCAAGAACCTCATGATTGAGCGTGGCAGCAGCCAGAACTGGGCAACCGCCTACATGCACTTCCACAATTACACGCATGGCGAGTGCCGCTTCTGCGACCTTACCGTTCCGTACTGCCAGGGATTCCTCGACTACCTGTTGTCGGATGCCTGTATGCACAACGGCAAGCGCATGATGGGAACAACAGCCAACAACAACCTTACCAAGTTGAAGTGCATCCTTGCCATCGCATACGAGGACGGACTGCTCAAAGAGAATATCGCCAAGAAACTTGTGCGTGCCAAGGCTCATGGCAACAAGCGGCAGTTCCTCACCAAGGAAGAGTTGTTGCAGTTGTCTCAGACTCCTTGCAAGAGTGATGTCCTTCGCCGTGCAGGTCTCTTCTCCTGCCTTACAGGTCTTCGCCTTTCTGACTGCATCAGACTCCAGTGGGAGAATATCGTCAAGTTGGCTGATGGCGGCTGGGGAATGGACATTATCACAAAGAAGACTTCCACCGCTGCAATCCTGCCTATCAGCGAAGAGGCTTTGCAGCTCTGTGGCGAGCGAAGCACTGGACAGGTGTTCAAGAATCTCACGAACAGTACAGTGGCATTGTATCTCAAACCGTGGATAAAGGCTTCCGGCATCGAGAAACACATCACCTTCCACTGCTTCCGTCATACCTTTGCCACCTTGCAGTTGGCAGAGGGAACGGACATCTACACCGTGAGCAAGCTGCTTACCCATAGCAATCTTGCCACTACTCAGGTGTATGCCGATGTGGTGGACGAACTCAAACGTGATGCGGCAGAACGTATCTCGCTCAAAATACCAACAAAGGAAGAGAGTGACCAGACATAAGTGAAAAACATAATCAGGATAACAAATGGAAGAAAACAAATCATTATCGTTCGACCAACTGCCCAGTGCAGTTGGCGAACTTCTGACAAAGGTCAATACGATGATGACTCGTCTTGATGACATTGGTCAGAGAATAGGCAATGCTCCGAGCGAGAATGACCATGTTCTTATGGACATCAGAGAGGCAAGTGCCTTCGTCCGAAAGAAAGTCTCATCGCTTTATGCTTACACATCTGAAAGGCGCATTCCTTTCTACAAGAGAGGGAACACGCTCTACTTCTTCAAAGACCAGCTGATAAAATGGATTGAGGCAGGTGGCTCATGGGACAAGCCTTACGAATCGACCCAGGAGGAACAGGCAGACTTCGAGGCTCATCTGGCAATGTTGCAGAAAAGCAAGAAGAACAAGCCTGCCTCCATGAAGAGGGTCAAGGGCGAGAAAAATCCTGATGGGGAAGAATGGCATGACGGATAAGAGAATCATGTAATCTACTTTTTACGAAAGGGGAAAGAGAAACTATTCATTCTTTCTTTGCTGAGTAATCCGTTTCACTAATAATCAGTTTTTCAAGATGAGTAACCAAAGCATAAAATACGGAATCCTGCTGACCAAGGAACAGCTCGATTTCTTGAAGGATGACAGGCAGGGCTTCCACCGCATGACCGCCTTCGGCACTTTTGTATCAATGGCATCCACCAAGCCAAGTGTTTATCTGAAGACAGGCTTCTCCGCTTCTCTCTCCATCGGGCAGTTTGCCATCTCTACCGTTGAGCTGTCTGCCCTTTGGAAGTGTGACCGCAAGACAGCGGCAAAGGTGGTGGAACTGTTCAATCAGGTGGGCATCCTCTCAACCGAGAGGAACAACCGCACCTCCATACATACGATACTATGCATCGCCTTCTGGTACGTTGACGGCATCAAGGAAGCCATCAAGAACCCCTTCTACAACCGTCAATCCGTGACTTCCGCCACCCAAGAGGAATCGGTGTCCAATGTCCCATCCGATACCGCTTGCTCTTCGGAAGGCAATCTTTCCAATGGCATAGGTCAGCAGAAAGACAGCAGCGTCAATCCTGCCACTACTGACATTCTGCAGCCCCATGTTCCTGCCTCTTATAATACCTCTTCCCCTTTCGTTAATTCTCATGTTATCGGGGATGGACTTTCAGATCCTTCTCCGATACCACAAGACTTCAAACAAAGGGAAAAGGAAGGTGATGACCATTTTGAGTATGAGGTTGGACAGCCGTCAGAAGATGACTGCAATCAAGGAGAAGGGGCATCACCCATTGAGTTGCTGCCGTCTCCTGTCTATGATGACGAGGGCAACCTCTTGCAGCCACCGCCCCATGAAGGACGATGCGAGGATCACACGGAGAGACATGGCGCGCATATCACCCCAAGTCACTCATGATGTCATCTCTACTTTTCCCTTATTTCGACTATTGACGTTCCCGACAGGCAAGCTATCCAGAAGCCGCTACCTCTATTAGCCGTAGTTTTTTTTCGGAGGTCTAAACAAGAAGTACCAGTGTCAGACGGTTTCGCTTCGCCCACCGCTTCCTACTGGCATTCTTGAATGTTCGCAGGCTCACATTGGCTGTCCTGTTATATCAAGTATAAACTTTATAAACCCCATCTACAATGACAAAAGACAAGAATAACAACACGGAGAAAACCTCAAAGAAGAGACCTCCGAAGACCAGACACATTGACGTTCGTTTCACAGAAGAACACTACGACTTGGTAGTACATAATGCCCGACTGTCAGGCAGGAGCAAGAGCACATATCTTCATGACTTAGGCATCGGACACAAGCCATCCCTACCCATGACCGCAGAGCAGGAGGAAGCCTTGAAGGGCTTAATCGGGGCAAGGTCTGAACTGGTTTATGTGCGCAATGCGCTTCATGCCCTGCCACAGACCGAGAGACTAAAACTCTTCAAGAGAGCCGACTTCATGGAACGTTGGCTTCAAGGCATCAACACCCTGATAGAGGAATTGAGCCGCATTAGAGACAAATTCTTGGATATGTTATGATAGCAAAAGCGTCAGCAATTCAGCATGGTCAGGCAATGACCAATTACGCAACCAAAAACAATCGCGCGGACATCGTCAAGACCAACCATCTCAGCGAGGGTCTGCCGCCGATGGGCATGTGGGACGAGATGGTGCTGCATCAGTCCATGTTCAAGCAGAGGTATGCCAAGAAGCCCATCGAACTGACGTCCATCCGCTTTGAGCTTTCCCCATCTGAGGAGGAGGCACGTAACTGGACTATGGAGGACTGGAGAAGATTCCTTGACGAGTTCATTCGTGAGATGGATGGTATCTCCAAGGTGAACCACATCGGCAAGAAGAAAGGCAAGGCTGCAACTTCGGTCAAGCCGACCAACATAGCCAACTCACAATATTTTGCCGCCCTTCACCGTGACTCCAAGAGTGGCATTCCCCACCTGCATCTGGTGGTGAACCGCATCGACATGGACGGTAATCTCAATGATGTGAAGTTCATCGGTGAGCGTGCCGTGATGGCTGCGAAAGCCATCAATCAGCGTCATGGTTGGAAGGATGCCATGGATATTCGTCAGGAACGCATTGCAGAGGTGACCAAAGCCTGTATGGATGTGCTGCGTTCAATGCCGTTCTTTGATTGGGATGAATATGCCGACCGATTGAGGGCAAAGGGATATGACATCGAGCTTATCCGTGACAAGAATGGTCAAGGCAGGGTGCATGGCTACCGCTTCAAGTTCGGAAAAACTACCATCAAGGCTTCCGAACTGGGTGTAGGAAGGAATCTCACCGCATCGAAAATCGGGAATACCTTCCGCAAGCTGCACCCTCAGCCAACACCTGTTGCAGTTGGTCAAAGACCTTCTCCTTCTGTTTCAAACGCTACCACATTGGACAGCAGAAATACGGCATCGCAAGGTGGTCTGTCTCGTACAAGCAATGTTGCCAAACCTGACCTTCCTGCCGGATTGAGAAAGATTATTGAAGTCGATGGTGAGCGTTTCAGCATAGTCATGCCGAGAACTGCTTACGACACGATGAACAGTTGTATCGAAGTTCCCGAGAATGGATCCGCAAGCCACACTGACATTCTGAATGTAGCCATGCTGCTCTTCATGAACTACCTTGATGCTGCCACATCGATGTCTGAGTCATGTGGTGGCGGTGGCAGTCCTGGCAGTGGCTGGGGACGTGATAAGGACGATGATGACCGTGAATGGGCAAGACGTTGCGCAATGCAAGCAAACACACTCTGCAAGCCGATAAAGAGAGGCATGAAACGATAACTTTTCAAACAAGAACGGTATGGGAAGAAACAAGAAAGATGCCACACAGGATGTGCTTAACCTGTACAATCAGATGCAGGAGGACGAGAACATCGAGAGTGGCAAGGAAGAAATCAAAGTGACCCTGAAAGAGATTGAATCAGCCAAGAAAGCACTCTATGAGGCAAAGGAGGAACTGGGCAATGCCTATCGGAGGTTGGAATCAACGAAAGTGGCACTTATGGCTGCCCACAGGAGCACGGACAACATCGTGGATAGTATATGCCATGCCATAGTCAAGGCAGAGCAGAGCAACCTCAAAGTCGGCATCAACGATGAAGGAGTTGCCCAGTTGGATAAGCGGAACAACACCGCCATTTCTGCTTTCAAGCAAGCCCTTGACGAGCATGAGAAGCGGATAAACGACCTGTTCACTCACCAGCAGAAAGAGCTTAAACGAATCCGCAATATCGAGGAGGGTGCATACTTCAACGGTAGCACCTATGCCTGGATGTTCGGCTTGGCTTTCCTAAGTTGGTCTATCATCTTTGTTGAAATCACCATTTGGATATGCATCACACTTTTTTAGAAAACTCAAAACATCAGAATCATGACAGACAACGAATACAGCAAGGCAAGAAAAGCCGCTGTTGATGCCCTTATCTACTGGGCAAAGACAGGCATGAGAGAGTTCACCATGCGTGACGCAGTAAACGACTATCTGGAGGCGAGCGGTGCTAACCGCCCCTCCATCGGTGGCGAATAGACCATCCTTGCACACAGAAAAAATGCAGCCAACCGACTGGCGATTGACTGCATATACAATTCATTTTGCAATAAGATTACTTACTTTCCCTCTTTTCCATCGGTTTTATTAGATGAGTTTGTTTTTGTAGTTGCTGTTTTTGATGAGGTTGCTCGTGGAAGAAGAGTTGGATTAGAGCCTATTGACCAACGATTATTCTTCGGTTGCGACGGAGGAACATTTGTGTTTGTGCGACTGGTTTCTTTTCGCTTTTGTTCCGCTTTTCTTTTTTCCTCTGCTCTTCTCCTCGCATTTTCCCGTTCTAAAGCAATGCGATTACGTTCATTAATCTCATGAAGACGTTGATTGTTTATCCTTTGTTGCTCTTGTTGGAATCGTCTCTCATTTTCTTTTCTAATTTGTTCATTACGTTCTTCTTCAAGATATCCTAAATTCCGCAGCATTTTAGTTTAACTTATTTTATAAGTACCTGAGCAACTTTTTGTTGCTCAGGTACTTAAAAAGTTATATTTATAATAGTGTTGCGGAATTAAGGATACTACAAAAATGGATTGACTGCTTCAACGCCGCCGATGCAGTCGCTTTGGCAAACTTATACGCTCAGGATGCCATAAACCATCAAGTCGCAAACACCCCAGTTATAGGAAAAACAGCTATCCATGAAATGTTTGTAAATGAATTTGCAACCTCAAAAATGGTTTGTATTGTTGAGCATATATTCGAGGATGGAGAATGGGCTATCATGGAATGGAAAGATCCGCTCGGGTTGCGAGGATGCGGATTCTTTCATGTGCAAAACGATAAAATAGTTTTCCAAAGAGGTTATTGGGATAAGCTCAGCTTTCTCAAACAGCACGGTTTACCCGTAGAGAATAGTGATGAAAATCCAAACACATAACACCGTCCGATATGGGAATCATCATTCATTCTTTAGAGTCCGTTTCTTTCAAAGATTTGTATGCGGCATTCTCATCTGCATTCAAAGATTATGATTTCTCTTTGAATGCGGATGAATTGCGACGCATGCTCGACCGACGAGGATACAATCCACAACTATCTTTCGGAGTATTTTTCGAAGGACGGCTGATTTCTTTTGTGCTTAACGGAACAGGCATGTACAACAACATCTTGACTGCCTATGACACAGGGACGGGAACCGTACCTTCATTCCGGGGATTACACCTAACCCAAAAAATATTCACTTTCAGCCTCGAATTGATATGTCAACAAGGAGTTCGGCAATATGTACTGGAAGTTTTGCAACACAATCACAAAGCAATAAAAATATATCGCAAATTAGGCTTTGAAACACAGAGAAATTTCAACTACTACTCTGCCAAACTGAGCGATATTGTTCCTGTATTGCAAGTAAACCATACCGCATGTCGCATACTCCCATCGGATTTAAAAAACTGCCTTAACCAAACGGCCTGGTTCGATTTTCATCCTTCATGGCAAAATGACAGGGCTTCACTGGAACGCGGAATCGACAATTTGGACATATTGGGAGCTTATGAAAGAGAAGAACTTGTCGGATTTGTTATCTTTGAACCGGCATCTGGCGATATTTCATCCCTCGCAGTTGCAAAAGATTACCGGCGTAAAGGAATAGGCAAGTCTTTGCTTAAAAGTGCTGTCAGTCATTTTCAAAGCGATGTACTCAAATTTACTAATGTTGATTGCGATTGTGAATCAGTCACTGGTTTCTTGTCATCATTAGGACTTACCCCAAAAGGACAACAGTTTGAAATGGTCAGAAAAATTTAACCTACATTTATATGAATAGCCCTCATCATCAAATAACAAATTAATAATACCAAATAAAAATACGTATAGATTAAAAAAGTTCTTTGTGCTTTTGTCAGGGAACTTTTTTTTCGTAAATTTGCGTTCAATTATGCGGCAGTAATAATATACATATTAATACGAGTTAAGAATCCTGTAGTTTTCTACATGCTACGAGGAGGTATTAAAAGGTGCGTTTCGGCAATGCATCTATTGTAGTATATTATTGCTTAATCAAATGAACATTATAAATTTAGGAATTCTTGCTCACATTGATGCAGGAAAAACTTCCGTAACCGAAAATCTGCTATTTGCCTGCGGAGCAACGGAAAAGCGCGGCAGTGTTGATAAAGGTGACACCATAACAGACTCTATGGATATAGAAAAACGTAGAGGAATTACTATTCGGGCTTCTACGACATCTATTGTTTGGAATGGTGTGAAATGCAATATCATTGACACTCCGGGACACATGGATTTTATTGCAGAGGTGGAGCGGACATTCAAAATGCTTGATGGTGCAGTCCTCATATTATCGGCAAAGGAAGGCATACAAGCACAAACAAAGTTGCTGTTCAAGACTTTGCAAAAACTGCAAATCCCGACAATTATATTTATCAATAAGATTGATCGTGCCGGCGTAAATCTTGAGCGTTTATATCTGGACATAAAAACAAATCTGTCGCAAGACGTCTTGTTTATGCAAACGGTTGTCGATGGAGTCGTTTACCCGATTTGCACCCCAACAGATATAAGGGCAGAACACAAAGAATTTGTATGCAACCATGACGACGATATATTAGAACTATATTTGGCGGATAAAGAAATCTTACCGGCAGATTATTGGAATGCGATAATCGCTCTTGTGGCAAAAGCCAAAGCCTATCCGGTCTTGCATGGATCAGCAATGTGCAATATTGGCATCAATGAGTTGTTAGACGCCATCATTTCTTTTATATTTCCTCCGGCATCAGTCCCCAATAGACTTTCAGCTTATCTTTATAAAATAGAACATGACCCCAAAGGGCATAAAAGAAGTTTTCTAAAAATTATTGACGGAAGGCTGAGACTTCGAACCGTTATAAAAGTCAATGATTCTGAAAAATTCATCAAGATTAAAAATCTAAAAACCATTTATCAGGGCAAAGAGATAAATGTTGATGAAGTGGTTGCTAATGATATCGCAATTATAGAAGATATAGAAGAATTAAGAATCGGAGATTATTTAGGTGTTAAACCTTGTCTGATTCAAGGATTATCTCATCAGCATCCCGCCCTCAAATCTTCTGTCCGACCAGACAAGCCCGAAGAGAGAAGCAAGTTGATATCCGCTCTAAATGTATTGTTTATTGAAGACCCGTCTCTGTCCTTTTCCATAAATTCATATAGTGATGAATTGGAAATCTCGTTATATGGTTTAACCCAAAAAGAAATCATACAAACATTGCTGGAAGAACGATTCTCCGTAAAGGCCCATTTTGATGAAATCAAGACTATCTACAAAGAACGACCTAAAAAGAAGGTGAATAAGATTATCCATATCGAAGTCCCTCCCAACCCTTACTGGGCCTCCATAGGACTGACTCTTGAACCTTTACCGATAGGGTCAGGGTTGCAAATCGAAAGTGAAATCTCCTTTGGTTATCTGAACCATTCTTTTCAAAATGCCGTTTTTGAAGGAATCCGTATGTCTTGCCAATCGGGATTGCATGGATGGGAAGTGACGGATTTGAAAGTAACCTTTACTTATGCCCTTTATTATAGTCCGATAAGTACCCCTGCCGATTTTAGACAATTGTCTCCTTATGTCTTCAGGTTGGCTTTGCAACAATCAGGAGTGGATATTCTCGAACCGATGCTCTATTTTGAGTTACAGATACCACAAGTAGCAAGTTCCAAAGCTATTACAGATCTGCAAAAAATGATGTCTGAGATTAAAGGTATCAGTTGTAATAATGAGTGGTGTCTTATTGAAGGGAAAGTTCCATTAAATACAAGTAAAGACTATGCCTCAGAAGTAAGTTCATACACTAAAGGCTTAGGCACTTTTATGGTTAAGCCGTGTGGGTATCAAATAACAAAAGGCGGTTATTCTGATAATACCCGTATGGAAGAAAAGGATAAACTTTTATTCATGTTTGAAAAATCAGTATCATCAAAATAATGGAACGATCCAGGAATTTCTATAAGACAATACGGTTGGGGTATATACTTATCTCCGTTCTTATCGGATGTATAGCATATAATAGCTTCTATGAATGGCAGGAGATAGAAGCATTAGAACTTGAC
>OGQO01000431.1_pt1 | contig 45061 bp, 37 predicted proteins | sample 1553241 | NCBI WGS metagenome assembly OGQO01 (sample SAMEA2579933, study PRJEB22360) | human gut metagenome | biome: human gut; feature: human-associated habitat; material: faeces | place: Denmark | collected 2008/2010
CTTGCCATAAAAATAACCTCCAAACTGAGTAATTTTATCTTACATCAGTTTGGAGATTTACATAAACTTTGGGATGCTCCTTGGTCTACCGACTCAATACTCTGACTTTAGAAAATATGTTGTCAGTCAGATACCTGATTGGAGTGATTTTTATTATTATTCTGTTCCGGAAAGTATAACTTTGCCGGATGTCGGAGAGAAGTATGAATTAGAAGATGTTTGTTGTGGTCAAGCTTTTTTGTAACACTACGACCTAAATTCTGCCACAGGGTTTATGCAACCCCGTAGCGTGCCGCGTAAGGCGTTTTGTAATTATTATAAGAATGCGGACGTACATGACTATATTGTACATACGCAAATTCTTCGATAGCTGTGTAGAGTTCATCTTCTGTATGATAATAATGCTGGTAAATAAGATCATTTTTCAACGTATTGAAATATCTTTCCATAGGAGCATTGTCATATGGATATCCTGCTTTGCTCATACTTTGAGTAATACCGAGTTTCTCACAAAATTCGGTGAACTCTTTTGAAGTGTACTGACTTCCTTGATCTGAATGAACCAGAAGCTTATTTAAATCGATTCCAGGTTGGGAATGAATAGCCTTCTCTGAGGTCCTTTTCGCTAAATCAGAGGTTATATTTCTATCAGTTATGCTTGCAATAACACTTCGGTCTTGTAAGTCAAGAATAGTACAATTGTAACGCTTGCTGCCATCTGTCAAAAAAAGATAAGAAAAATCTGTACACCATTTTTGATTGATCGCATCTGCGTGAAAATCCTGATTCAGTTTGTTCTCATATACTTTATGCGCAACACCATGTTCGTACTCCGGTTTATTTTTCCTGGAGATTGAGAACAACTGCATTTCGGTATTCATATATTTGTGAACCGTTAAGCGACTGATATCGTGTCCTATACGAATCAGATACGCATGTATGGTTCTATAACCATCAACTCCGCCATGAGAGTGATATATTTTTCGAATAGAGTTTTTGATTTCATCCTTCTTTTGATGATAATCAGCTTTTCGATTTTTAAGATAATTGTAATAAGCATTTGGGCAGATATCAAACTTCCTGAGAAGCCATCTAAGCCCAAATTCCTTGTTGTATTTTTGAATAAATCGATAAGCCTCTAATCGATTTCCTTCGCAAAGAATGCCGCTGCTTTTTTTAGAAAGTCATTTTCCTTTTGAAGTTTTGCAAGCTGCTTTTTGAGCTGAAGATTCTCCTTCATGTAATCATAATCGGCTTTGGCTTCTTCGTTAGCTTGGCATTCTTCACGGAATTGATTTGTCCAATTTGAGATACTTGCATGCGATACTCCGTATTCTGCTGCAAGACCTTTGAGGGATCTTCCCTCTTCAAGATGAAGACGAACAATCTTCTTCTTAAATTCTGGTTAATAATGTTGATTCATCTGTAACATACCTCGTTTCCTCCTAAGATTATATCTTATTAGGTCGAGCTGTTACAACTATGTTATATCACAACAACATTGATGATTTATGACAGACATCTCGAATTACAAAGTAAATGGGATAAAGCGTTTTGGGCAAGAGGATATTACGTGGAAACAATTGGTAATATCACTGATGAAGCAGTTCAAAAATATATAAAAGAGCAAGCAGAAGAATCGAGGAAAGAAGATTCAAGAAGTACCGCTTTGTAGCGGACCAGCGGAGGTGCTTGCGATACCGCCCTTTAGGGTGAGCAGTAATAATAGCCCTTTGGAGGGCTGATAATAAACCACCACTTGAAGTGGTGGTTGTTAACTTAGATTTTGTCTATATAAATTTTGAAAATGAAGTCGGAACAGTTTTGTAAATTATATGTTACTAAAAATAATAATGGGTTAGCTGTATAATTAGATGATAATGTGATATTATTATGAAAAGTAATTGTAAAAGGGGGGATAGAAGTTTATTAGTTTAATAAATAGTTGTATATTAATAGAGTAAAATTATATGTTTTATGAGATGACATAAGTATTATATAGTAATGATATATTATAAAAAGCTAAACGATCAAAATAGACAAATTGTTAAATATCATACACTGGAAAATGAAAACGTGAAAACTATTAGAGAAAAGAGGTAAGATATATGAATCCAACAGTTGATAGTATACTATGCGGTATTGTATCTTCAGTTATTTATGATATTGGTAGAAATATAGTAAGACAATTTAGGCTTTCTAATGATAATTTTAAATTAGAAGGTATACAACAATATGTTAATAAAAAAATAGATAAAAAATACGAGAAATTGTTTGAATCAGGTATTATGTATGCCTATTTAAAAAGTCCATTGGTTATAGATATTATAGATAAATATACAAACTATATCATAACAGGACAAATTAATAAGTATTTTTTTGATGAGAAAGTTATTAATAAGGCAAAAAACAAATGCTTGGATGAGGCGGATATTAAAGTTTTTTTAGTGGAAAAAGTTGAGAAAAAATATAAAGATGAGAACGTATTATGGATTCCTGATAATAATTTATTAATGTCCTTTTTTTCTGAATTATTTTCGTTGACTATAAATTATATTTTAGAGCAAATGACTCAAGCAGATAGAGCTACGGTTTATTTTATAAATGGTCGTATGAATGTACTAGGTAATGGTATTATTACTAGATTGGACGAGATAGAAAATATTTTGAAAAAAAGTATTCAATTTGATGTGATTGATAATAATGATAAATTTCTGAACGATAAGATGTATTACACCAAAATTCTGAAAGATAACCATAAAATGGCACATATATATTTGTTAGATAAATTTGATATAAATAAATTCTATGTGCCCCCTTTCTTGACACAAATGGAAGAGACTGTTAGAGGAAGAAAATATAACTATAATCGTATCAATTTAGAAAGAAGAAAAAAAATATTTATAAAGGGGATGAGGAAGAATTATTTGATGATTGGAAGTATATTTTCGATAGTAATAACATAGTGTATATAACAGGGGGAGCTGGGTATGGCAAGTCCTTATTTATGAAAAAATTGATAGGAGACTATGAGGAATTAAATATAATAGATGCGAAAGAATATATGGTTATTTATGGTGAATTGAAAAATTTTTTTGTTAAAAATAATCATAGCCCAATGTCGGTAGTTGATTTTTTGCAGGATAGCATGAAGCGGGAAACATTACTCGATGATTCAGGAATTTCTAAAGAACTTATTAATTATTATTTAAAAAGAGGAAGATGTATTGTACTGCTTGATGCGTTAGATGAAGTAGATAAAGCGCACAGACAAGAATTACATAGCCATATAGTTAATTATTTTAAGAACCTTAATCCAAATAATAAAATATGTATTACATCAAGGGCTAGGGGCTTTTTGCCAGAAAAGGATGTTGAAGTGTTTGAGATAGAACCATTAGATCGAAAGCAAATACAAACATATGTAGAAAATATAATAAAATTAGGAAAATTTGATGAGAGTGATAGAGATTCGTTTTTGAAGCAAACACAAATACTTGTTGATAAAGGATTCTTGAATAGTTTTCTAGTTTTATCATTGTTAATTAATATCTATAAAGCAGAGAGAGAGTTACCAGAGAATAAGTTAGAGTTATATCAAAAATGTTTTGAATATATATCTAATAAACGTGAAAAAGAAAAATCACAAGATAAATATAATTGGGAACTTATTTCGACTTTGATGAAAGATAATACTTTTATGGAACTTGCAAATTTAGGATTGCCAAATAATAGTGAAATAAATAAAGAGAGAATAAAGGATCGTCTAACAAAAATTTATAAAACAAAATATGTTTCAGAAAATCAAACAGAAATGGCAATAGAACAATTTTTAATTTTTTGTTCTGATAGAACAGAGCTTTTTGTTCCTGCCACAGGAGAGGAATGTTTCAAGTTTTTTCATCGTTCTTTTTTTGAATATTTTTATTCTCAATATATATTTACAAGGGTGGCAGATGTAAACAAAATATATGAAGCTTGGCGGAGATTTGATGTTGATTCGGAAATATTTGAACTGACGTTAGCAATGTTTAAGCAAAAGAATGAGGAGAAATATCAAGAAATTATAGAATTTTTGTTAAATAAATTAAAATTGGCATATGATGATGATCAAGAAAGAGTAAATGTTATGAATATGCTTGTTTTGTGTATGCAGGTAATAGATGATGAATTATATAAAAAAAATTTTGTGGATTTTTTAATAGAAAATGCTAGTTTTTGTTCTAAATATACTAATGAAATTCATAATCAAGAAATTATAGTAGATATAATAAAATCATGTAATTGCTATGAGGAGTTAGTAATAGATACGTACAAAAACATGGCAATTTATGAGATTGTAGATGGATTCTTGAGTCTGTATCCGGATTTAGAGCAACTAGTATCTGTTGGGAAAGATAATGAAGAGCACAAGGTCAGAATAGGTACTTTAAAATTTGCTTTTAGTCATTTTTATATTGATGATTTTTACACTAATATATATATTACAAATAATAATTTAACGGATGCAATAGATGCAATAGCCGATATTGACTTGGAAGAGCTAAGAAATAAAATGGGTATCACAAAAGGACAAATAAATAAATTTAAATCTAAGTATAAACAATATATGAATATAGATTTAGAAAAAAAGAAAAAAATATGTAATATTTTTAATCAATAGCAAATAACTAAATCTTAAAATTTTTAGTTGATAAATAATTTGGACATATTGTTGTTGATTAGATAAAACATAATCCCTCCTTGAAATCCCCCACCCACTTCTATATAATTAAAATATATTTGTTGCGGAAAATGAACTATTCAGCCCGGTTTTACAGGGCTGAAGTTCAATACCAGGGAGGATTTACTATGAGGTTGGTTACAAGATCGGATTTTGATGGACTTGCGTGTGGCGCACTGCTGAAGGAAGCGGGAATTATTGATCATTGGAAGTTTGCGCATCCGAAGGATCTTCAGGACGGACTGATTGAGGTTACGGAGGATGACTGCCTTGCAAATGTGCCATTTGTTGAGGGCTGCGGACTTTGGTTCGATCATCATTCAAGTGAGCATGAGAGATTGGCGCTTGAGGGGAAATACAAGGGGGAGAGTCGTATAACTCCATCGTGCGCTAGAATAATCTATGAGTATTATGGAGGCAGAGAGAGATTTCCGCAGTTTGACGATATGATGGAGGCTGTTGATAAGGTTGATTCAGGTAATCTTACCATCGATGAGGTACAGAATCCAAAGGGATGGATACTTATTGGATTCCTGATGGATCCTAGAACCGGACTTGGAAGATTCAGAAATTTCACCATATCAAACTATCAGCTCATGGAGAAGCTTATAGATGCATGTCGTACCATGACCACTGATGAGATACTTGCCCTGCCAGACATACAGGAGAGAATAGTTCTGTATAATGAGCAGACAGAGAAGTTCAAGGAGATGGTCAAGGCACATACCATAGTGGACGGTAATCTTATCATAAGCGATCTTCGCGGAGTGGATCCGATATACACCGGCAATCGTTTCATGATATACAGTATGTATCCTGAACAGAATGTGTCAGCGTGGATAGTAAGCGGACGTGGTGGACAGGGATGTTCGGCAGCAGTTGGATACAGTATCCTGAACCGCACAGCGACCATGGATGTTGGAAGCCTTATGCTCAAGTATGGTGGCGGTGGACACAGGAAGGTTGGTACATGTCAGTTCAAGGATGACGAGATGGATACAAGACTTCCTCAGATGCTTGAGGAGCTCAAGGCTCAGGCTAATTCATAAGAAATATTGACAAAAAATAACCGAATGATACAAGTTTTAATTCGTATCATTCGGTTATTTTTTATGTTATAAAAATGTTCTTAAAGGTCTTCTTGAAGATTAGTCTCTCTGGAACAGATCTCTTGTGTATACCTTGTCTTTGATGTCGTCGAGGCATGAATTGTACCTGTTGGCGATGACAGCGTCGGACATGGATTTGAATTTGTCTAGGTCATTTACAACTTTGCTTCCGAAGAATGTGGTTCCGTCTTCAAGGGTTGGCTCGTATACAACGACGGTTGCGCCCTTGGCTTTGATACGCTTCATGACACCCTGTATACTGCTCTGGCGGAAGTTGTCGGAGTTGCTCTTCATCGTCAGTCTGTATACACCTATGACACATTCCTTCTCCTGGGCTGCTGAGTAATCACCGTTATTGTTGTAGTCGTAGTAGCCTGCGATGGAGAGAACGCGGTCTGCGATGAAGTCCTTTCTCGTTCTGTTGCTCTCAACGATGGCGCTCATCATATTCTGAGGCACGTCGTTGTAGTTGGCAAGGAGCTGCTTTGTATCCTTTGGCAGACAGTATCCGCCGTATCCAAATGATGGGTTGTTGTAGTGTGTTCCGATTCTTGGGTCGAGACATACGCCGTTTATGATGTCCTGTGTGTTAAGTCCCTTCATCTCTGCGTATGTGTCAAGCTCGTTGAAGTAGGACACGCGGAGTGCGAGATAGGTATTTGCAAATAACTTTACAGCCTCAGCTTCGGTGAAGCCCATGAACAGAGTGTCTATATCTTCCTTGAGGGCACCCTCCTGAAGCAGTGCGGCAAATGTATGGGATGCCTTAACTATCTTCTCGTCATTCTTGTCTGTGCTGACAATTATCCTTGATGGATAGAGGTTGTCGTACAGTGCCTTTGATTCACGAAGAAACTCTGGGCTGAAAATGATATTTGACGTGTTGTATTTCTTCCTTACGGACTCGGTATATCCAACTGGTATAGTTGATTTGATGACCATGATGGCATCCGGGTTGACCTTGAGGACGAGCTCGATAACGGCCTCAACGGCTGATGTGTCGAAATAGTTCTTGTTGCTGTCGTAGTTTGTCGGAGCAGCTATGATTACGAAATCTGCATCCTTGTATGCTGATTTGCCATCGAGAGTTGCTGTGAGATCAAGCTCCTTCTCGGCGAGATATTTCTCAATATAGTCGTCCTGTATAGGGGATTTCTTGTTGTTGATGAGATCAACCTTTTCAGGGATGATGTCAACTGCCGTTACATGGTTGTGCTGTGCCAGCAGGGTCGCAATGGACAGACCAACGTAACCGGTTCCTGCCACTGCAATGTTCAGTGGGGATGGAGACTCGAGCTTGTGTGCGCCAGCATTGATGAACATTTCTGTGAGGTCGAAGTTCAAAACCTCTGACAAACTTTCGAGCTGCTCTATAGAAGGAACAAAATCCTTCTGCTCTATTCTGGAAATGAGTGCTCTGTTGATACCGGTTGCATCGGCGAGCTGAGCCTGGGTCATACCTTTTTCTTTTCTTCCGTTCATGACAGTGTCGGCGAGACGTGACTGTGATAATTTCTTCATGATCAAAATTCCTTTCTCTGATGAGTATTCTCTATTATTCTTAGAAGTATTATTCAAAACTAGCAATAAATGTTAATATTTATAACATTTACAATGCCATAATACATGTAAAAACGGCATAAATCAAGAGAAAAATGTATTTTAAACATAAAATTATACATAATTAATGTTAATTAAAATAACATGCATAAAATAACTGAAAATATAGTTTATTTCAACGCAACATCGAGTCTTATCGGATTGTGATCGCTGTTTTTAAAATCCAGATCTATGGTCTCTGTGGAGTTGATCTGCAAATTGCTCGATACTATGAATCCGTCGATGACATAATATTGGAAACTCTCGTGGTCATGTCCTTCGTATGGTTTGTCCAGGGATCGGCATGTCGGAGCTGAGGAATCGGTGGTGCAGGTGAAGGAATCTCCAAATTCAGATACATCTATGCTTCCTGGTGCCCACAGGTCAGCGGACTGCTGAGGGTATGCGGACAGATCCACATTTGAAAAAGTCTGGTTGAAGTCGCCTCCTGCGATAACGTAGTTTCCTGCTGCAGCCTCATTTTGGAGAATGTCGGCGAGCATCCTGGTCTGGGCGGCTTTGCCCTCGCCTGAGTCATAAGCCTCCAGGTGGAGATTTACTATGACGAGTTCGTGTTCACTTCCGGCAATCGGTATTCTGGACACGATCAGGCATCTTTTCAGGTTGCACAGTCTGATCGGGTAGGAAAATGGACATGGAAGCTGTATTCTTTCTGCATCCGATACTTCAAATGAGCTGAGAGTCATTATTCCTGATGTCACTCTGCCGATCGGTGGAAGTGGATATGGAACCATGAGTGTTTTGTAGTTGTAGGCGTATGAGCTTGTGTATGACGGCAGCTTTTCCCTCAAAATATCGGCTTCGTTTATCTTGTGGCTTCTGGATGATCGTTCATCGACCTCCTGGAGAAGAAAGATGTCAGCGGCAAGTGAATTCAGCTCTGATGTGATGGCCTCCATATTGTCGTTTACCTGCTTGGCTGTGGAAGTGTACACACTGTCTCCTCCGTCCATGAAAAAGTCAGCATTTGCGCCGAGGGATCCGTAGCCGAGATTCCATGTCACGATGGATATGGAGTCGCCGACAGATGGTGAAAGTTTGGCTGAGCCGGTTGTATTTTTGCCAAATGTGCTTCCGGATGTGACCTCAAGGGATTCGGAATCGTCTGGCTTGTATTCTGTTATAGTGAGAACTCCTACAAATATTATGGCGGCCGCAAGGATCACGCCGAGGACGATACATGTTATTTTTAGAATTTTTTTTGCTATTATCATGTTGGATATTTCCTGTTCTATATTTGTTCAGCCCGTCCAAATGGTTAGTTGGACTGACATGTAAAGTATATCAGACGCGGTGTATGTAAACAATGTGTAAAATGACACATGTTGGGAATCGTGGTATAATGTAGCACGCTGATGCGTGCGCAGGTCATCGCGCTTGCGCACGATGATATATGATATAATGAGCAGCAAGACATAGTATAGTAGAAATTATTGAGGGGAATGTATGTTTGAACTTATTATAAAAGATATAATGGAGGTCGCGGGCTACCTTCCGATAGGGATTCTATGCGGATGCATAGCAGTCGTGGTCTATCTCGTGTATACAGTGAGCCATGCGGGGAAAAAGGTCAGTGCCGGAGGACGTGTGAAGAAGTCAATAGTGTGGTTCCTGCTGGTGGTGTATCTGGCGGTGATGGCAGTTACTGTGTTCCTGTCCAGAGAGCCGGGCTCAAGGCAAGGCATTGACATGACGCTGTTTCAGACGTGGGGAGTGACGCCCCAGGAGCACGCATTTGTCATAGAAAATATATTGCTCTTTGTGCCGTTCGGCGTGCTTTTCCCGCTTGCGGTGGCTGGAAGTAAGAATGGCGATGTCAGGGCGGTAGACAGGTTGTCCAAATGCACTGTACTGTTTGGATTTCTGTGCAGTGTCTGCATAGAGACGGTTCAGCTTATAACGGAGCGCGGTTACTGCCAGCTCGATGATGTAGTTATGAATACCCTCGGAAGCCTTGCGGGATATATTATATTTTTAATTATAAAAAAGATGAAAAATATTAAAAAAATGGAGGAATAGATAATGCCATGTACAACAATATTGGTAGGAAAAAATGCGTCTTATGACGGTTCAACAATAATAGCGAGAAATGACGATTCGGGTGCCGGTTCGTACACGCCGAAGAAATATGTGGTTGTGAAGCCGGAGGAGCAGCCAAGAATATACAAGTCGGAGATATCCCATGTGGAGATTGAACTTCCGGATGATCCGATGCGTTACACCTGTGTTCCAAATGCGCTGGCGGGCGAAGGAATCTGGGCGGCAAGCGGAGTGAATTCTGCAAATGTGGCTATGACGGCGACGGAGACCATAACCTCAAATCCAAGAGTGCTCGGCGCGGATCCACTGGTGTGCTATGAGCCTGCGGAGGGAGATAAGCCTGAGAAGACTGGAGGTATCGGCGAGGAGGATATAGTCAGCATTACACTTCCATATATAAAGAGCGCAAGAGAGGGCGTGAAGAGACTTGGCAGCCTGCTTGAGCGATATGGAACCTATGAGATGAACGGAATTGCATTTCAGGATGTAGACGAGATCTGGTGGCTTGAGACCATCGGAGGACATCATTGGATCGCGAGAAAAGTTCCTGATGATGTGTATGTTGTCATGCCAAACCAGTTTGGTATGGACGAATTTGATATTGCAGACGCAATGGGAGCGCAGAGCGAGTTCATGTGCTCGGCAGATCTTCCAGCATTTATAGAGAAGTATCATCTGAACGTGGAGAATATGGAGGACACGATCTGTCCACGGGATATATTCGGCAGCCACGACGATGCGGATCACGTGTACAACACCCCGAGGGCATGGTTCATGGAGCGGACGCTCAACCCGAATTCGGCAGTCTGGGACGGACCGGATGCGGACTTTACGCCGGTTTCGGATGACATTCCATGGTGCATGATACCAGAGAAGAAGATAACCATGGAGGATGTGAAGTATGTGCTTTCTTCGCATTATCAGGGAACTCCGTATGATCCGTACGGCAATTACGGCGACAATAAGATGCGCGGGGCATATAGATCGATAGGTGTGAACAGGACGGATTTCATGTCGGCGATCCAGATGAGACCATATGTTGGAGAGGATAACTGCGCTGTACAGTGGATAGCATTTGCATCGAATGCATTCAATGTCATGGTTCCTTTCTATGCAAATGTAGACACGACTCCTGAGTATCTGGCAAATACAGGGGCGGATGCTTCCACGGACAACTTCTACTGGACCAGCCGTATGATCGCAGCGATGGCGGACGCATCTTATGCGAAGTCGGTGTTCCATATCGAAAGGTACGAGGAGAAAGTCATGTCCAAGGCACATGAGATAATATACAGATATGATGATATTATGAATGAACAGCCATTGGGCGAGAAACTCCGCCAGCAGGCCAACCAGGAGACCACAGACATGGTGAGACGTGAGGCAAATGCAACCCTTGGCAGGGTCCTCTATGAACTCAGCAATCAGATGAAGAACTCGTATTCAAGATCTGATGCGTAGTAGGCAATGAGTGGCCGCTTACAGGTTATGATTATCCCTGTATTTACCCGGAGTCACGCCGTATTTCTTCTTAAACATCCTGTTGAAGTAGGACAGGTTGAAGAAGCCGCAGTTCTCCGCGACAGAGAGTATGCTCTCGTCATTGGAGGAGAGAAGTCTTGCGGCAACATTCAGCCTGAAGTCGTTCAGATATGATACAAATGACACCCCCATGGTGTTCTTGAAAAATCGCATAAAATGGGATTCAGAGAATCCACAGTAGGAGGCTATATCCGTTATGGATATGGCCTCTTTGTAATTTTCGTCTATGTAGGAGAGGATGAGTTTTGTTCTCTCCAGATCCCTGGCTCGGTTCTTCCTGTCTGCCTCATCCCTTGCGGTGGAGTTGGCATAGAGAATGTAGAAGAATTCAAAATAGCATCCCTTAAGTGCAAGGTGGTATCCCTTTGGCGTCTCTGAGCAGAGCTTGTCTACCCTGTTAAGACACGCGGAAAGAGACGGATATAATGGATCGTCCCTGTCATAAATACTCTTGATATCCACGTCGCCCGCCAGCAGAGGCAGGAAAAACTCGCTGTCCAGTGAGTCGTGATTTCTGGATCTGAACATGTCGACGGAGAAAAGAATATTCTCATATTCCATTGAATAGCCTTCGTGCTGGGAGATTCCGTGAATGTGTCCTGGCAGGATAATGACTATGTCACCCTCCTCAACATAGTGAGTTGTGAAGTCCACAGTCACATTTCCCTTGCCTTTTTTGATATAGATAATCTCCATAAATTCATGCCAGTGCAGAGACACAGAATTGAAGTCAAGTGGTATGGAGCACAGGTAAGTATTGTACGGAAACATTGGGTCCGCATGGGTCTTATTCTCCAGAAGATTTTCGTATTCAAGACTGTTCATATAACCATGTGCCTCCTTTTTGTTCATAAATTCGACGATTTTTTACATCTTTTACATATTGTACATCATCAAGATGATAGAATTGTACAATTAATTGCTTATATAATGCAAGCATAAAAGGGGAAATGCTAATAAAATACAAGCCATAACAGGAACTGTTCAGGAGGTATCATATATGAGTAAAGCGTTGGAGCGTGGCGCAGGAATACTCCTGCCGATAAGCAGCCTCCCATCACCATATGGAATTGGAACCATGGGAAGAGATGCTTATGATTTTGTTGATATGTTGAAAAGAGCAGGGCAGAAGTACTGGCAGGTGCTTCCGATAGGACCAACAAGCTTCGGTGACAGTCCTTATCAGTCGTTTTCAGCATTTGCGGGCAATCCGTATTTTATCGATCTGGATACATTGATAGCTGAAGGGCTTATCAAGAAAGAGGAGGTAGAATCCTACAAATGGGCTGACAGTGATGACGAGATCGACTACGCCAGAATATACAGACAGAGATTTGAAGTTCTCAGAAAAGCATTTGGCAGATCAGAGCACAAAGACAGCAGGGATTACGTAGATTTCATAGAGGAAAATGAACAGTGGATAGATGACTATGCGCTGTATATGGCGATCAAGGCTGATCATAACAATAGAGAATGGCTTGCGTGGGAACCGGCGATCAAGAAGAGAAAGCCGGAGGCTATGGCAGCTTACAGAGAAAAGCTTGGTGAAGACGTGGAATTCTACAAATTCCTTCAGTTCAAGTTCTACGAGCAGTGGATGCCATTAAAAGAGTATGCCAACAGAAACGGCATAAGCATCATTGGAGATATTCCGATCTATGTGGCACTGGACAGTGCTGATGTGTGGGCTAACACAGACCAGTTCCAGCTGTCCGGAAGCCTTGCACCGGCGGTTGTGGCAGGATGCCCACCAGACATGTTCTCAAGCTACGGACAGAAGTGGGGTAACCCGATTTATGACTGGGATGTCATGGAGAAGGATGATTTCGCGTGGTGGAAGAAGAGAATTGCTGCATCTGCAAAGCTCTACGACGTGATCCGTATAGATCATTTTATCGGAATAGTCAGATACTACAGCATCCCGGCAAATGGCGAGCCGAAGGATGGCTACTACAGACAGGGACCGGGAAAGAAACTCATCGATGCTATAGACAGTGCCATAGGTTCATCCAAGGTTATAGCTGAGGACCTCGGCGTGGTCGTGCCAGAGGTTCAGAAACTTGTAAAGGAATCCGGTTATCCGGGCATGAAGGTGTTGGAATTTGCATTTGACGGCAATACGGCAAATGAATATCTGCCGCACAATCACGCAAAGAACTACGTAGCGTATATCGGAACCCACGACAATGATATGCTGAAAAGTTATATCAGCGGACAGAGTGAGGAGCTTCAGGAATATATGATGAAGTACCTCATGGCGAACAGCCTGGATGATGTGGCAGAGAAGATGATACATGCACTTTACATGAGCTCAGCGGACACGGTCATACTTCAGATGCAGGATATTTTGGGCAAGGACAACAGCGCCAGAATGAACTATCCATCAACGCTTGGCGGCAACTGGAAGTGGCGGCTTACCAAGGGAGCAACATGGGAATTTACACAGGAACATATAGATAAATTAAGGGATCTCACCAGACTGTATGGAAGAAACAGGGTGAAGACGTATATTTGTAAGGAGGATATTATGTTAAAGGACATTTGCATGAAGAAATACAACAAGGAGATCAAGGACTGCACAAACGAGGAGATCTACTTCGCACTCCTTGATATGACAAAGAAGCTCGCAGACGGAAAGGTTTCAGAGGAGGGACAGAAGAAGGTTTATTACATCTCAGCAGAGTTCCTCATAGGAAAGCTTCTCTCGAACAATCTCATCAACCTTGGTGTATTTGACGAGGTTAAACAGGTGCTTGCTGAGAATGGCAAGAGCATCTATGACATAGAGGAGGTTGAGCCGGAGCCATCACTTGGAAATGGTGGTCTTGGAAGACTTGCAGCATGCTTCCTCGACTCCATGGCAACCCTCGGACTTCACGGAGATGGAATTGGACTTAATTACCACATGGGTCTGTTCAAGCAGGTATTTGAGAACAATTACCAGAAGGAGACTGCAAATCCTTGGATTGAGGCAGACAGCTGGCTCGAGAAGACAGACGTTACCAACACGATCACATTTGGCAATCTGAAAGTCCAGTCAAGAATGTACGATATAGATGTAACCGGATACGAGAACAGAACAAATAAGCTCCACCTCTTCGATATCGAGAGCGTTGACGAGTCCATCATGGAGCCGGGCGGAATTAACTTCGACAAGACAGACATTGCAAAGAACCTGACACTCTGCCTGTACCCGGACGACAGCGATGAGGCTGGAAATCTTCTCCGTATCTACCAGCAGTATTTCATGGTGGCAAATGGTGCAAAGCTCATTCTTGATGAGGCTAAGGCAAAGGGTTCAAATCTTCACGATCTGGCTGATTATGCAGCAGTTCAGATCAATGATACACATCCTTCAATGGTGATCCCTGAGTTCATCAGACTTCTTACCGCTGAGGGCATCTCATTTGACGAGGCTACAGAGATCGTGACAGAGGTGTGCGCATACACCAACCATACTATCCTTGCAGAGGCTCTTGAGAAGTGGCCGCTTGCTTACCTTGAGAAGGTTGTTCCACAGCTTGTTCCTATCATCAAGAAACTGGATGAGAAGGTTCGTAACAGATACAAGGATGAGAGCGTATATATCATCGACAAGGATCAGAGAGTGCACATGGCACACATTGATATACACTATAGCCACAGTGTAAACGGTGTTGCATACCTTCACACAGAGATCCTCAAGGATTCTGAGCTGAACAACTTCTACAAGATTTATCCTGAGAAGTTCAACAACAAGACAAATGGTATCACATTCAGAAGATGGCTTCTCCACTGCAACGAGCAGCTTGCAGCTTATATCACAGAGCTCATCGGTGACGGCTACAAGAAGGATGCAGAGAAACTGAATGACCTCGCTAAGTTCTATGATGATGATGCAGTCCTTGGCAAGATCATGGATATCAAGAAGCAGAACAAGGTCGTTCTCAAGGATTACCTTAAGGAGACACAGAACATTGACATAGATGAGAATTCTATCTTTGATATACAGGTTAAGAGACTTCATGAGTACAAGCGTCAGCAGATGAACGCACTCTGGGTTATCCACAAGTACTTCGATATCAAGGCAGGAAATCTTCCAAAGACTCCTGTGACTGTAATATTTGGTGCAAAGGCAGCTCCTGCATACACCATCGCAAAGGATATCATTCATCTCATCCTCTGCCTGCAGCAGCTCATCGATAATGACCCAGAGGTAAGTCCATACCTCAAGGTTGTCATGATCGAGAACTACAATGTGTCAAAGGCAGCAAAGATCATACCTGCATGTGACATTTCAGAGCAGATCTCACTTGCATCAAAGGAGGCATCAGGTACCGGAAACATGAAGTTCATGCTGAACGGCGCGCTTACACTCGGAACAAGAGATGGTGCAAATGTTGAGATTGGAGAGCTTGTCGGCGAGGACAACATTTACTTCTTCGGTGAGTCAAGTGAGGCAGTCATCGACCACTATGCAAAGGCTGATTATGTGTCAAAGGATTACTACGAGCAGCCTGAGATCAAGAAGCTTGTTGATTTTATCGTGAGCGATGAACTCCTTGAGATCGGACAGAAGGAAAGCCTTGAGAGACTTCACAACGAACTTATCGTAAAGGATTGGTTCATGACACTCCTGGATGTTGAGGATTATATCAAGACCAAGGAAGGCGTACTTGCAGATTACGAAGATCGCAAGACTTGGGCAAAGAAGGCACTTGTCAACATCAGCAAGGCTGGATTCTTCTCATCAGACAGAACCATCGCTGAGTACAACAAGGACATTTGGAGATTATAATATAAAACTTAGTTTATTTCACAGCAGGGGACGGAGGGGTCAGGCACCTCCGTCCCCTTTTGATTTAGGTTTTGGTGGCGAACAGGAAGTAAGTCGGTTATAATTAAATATACTAAAGTTGTAATGTGATGCGAAAACAGTTCACATCAAGAAAAAGGAAGGCGGTGGAGAGATGTATAGAATACTGATCGTTGATGACGAGAGAATAGAGAGAAACGGGATAAGATTCCTCCTGAAAAAGCTGAATATGGAATTTGATATCGACGAGGCGGTAAACGGTCTTGATGCATTGGAGAAGATGCGTCAGGAGAATTATGATATCCTCCTCACCGATGTGAAGATGCCTTTCATGGACGGTATAGAACTCATTGACAATGTGGTAAATGAGAAGAAGAAAATGAGATGTGTGATATTTAGCGGCTGCAATGAATTTGACTATGCAAAGAGAGCAATAAGGCTGGGAGTTGTGGATTATATATTGAAACCGGTCGACCCGAAGGAGTTTAAGGAGACGTTGGAGAAGGTTGTGGATGAGCTAGAGGCGGCTAAAGCCTCGGATGAGCTCAAGAGCAAGAGCATGGAATTCCTTTATGAGCATGCGCTATATATGCTTGTAAATGGCGAAGATATAGAGAGCATACGCAGAGAGTACAACGGTCTGAACCTGAATTTCGCCAGATTTAAGAGAATTCTGCTGGTTGAATTTAATCACGATTTCTTTGGAAGACGAGATGTAGATTTCAAGAAAAATGAGAAGATAATGGCACTTGGAATACAGAGATACCTCAATCTGAATCAACAGCAGGAACTTATTTTTCTGGGCGATGAAACAGATGCGGTTTACACGGCCCAGGAGCTTGCCAGGATAATTAAAAGTGATTACGATGAGGAATGTTTTATAGCAGTTTCATCGGATATAGAGAACCCTGAGGACATGAAACAGAAGGTCGATGAGCTTGATGAGCTTATGGACAATAAGTTTTATCATCCGGAGATAAAGGTGTTCTACCCAAATATGGAGAGCGATTCGTCAGGAATGATCCAGTTTGATGATGACACTCTCATGAAACAGATGAAACAGGACATCAAGATGAAGGATGTGGAGGCACTCAGGGAACATTTTGACAAATTCTGTGAAAAGTACAGGCACAAGAATGAGTGCTCACAGATATATATAAAGTTTCTCTACTCAAATCTTTTGAAGGACATATACGGCAGTATAGATGGGACCGGTGAGGCGGATCTTAACAAGGATGTTGAAAAGATGTATATGACGACAGATTTTCAGAGCCTTACAGGTCTTGTCGAGGTTGCGATAGACAGACTCGCGGCCTGCTTTGAGGACAAGAGTCAGACCGGACATAAGGAAGTGGAGATAGTAAAGCAGTATATTTACAGGAATTACGGGAGCGAGCTAGGCATAGATATGCTTGCGGATATGGTATATCTTGCCCCAAGTTATCTCAGCACAGTGTTTAAGAAAGAGACGGGACAGAACCTGAGCAAATTTATCAAGTCATACAGAATGGAGCGGGCAAGGGATATGCTTGAGAATAGTATGGCGAAGATTGTAGATATAGGTGCGATGTGTGGTTATCAGAATGTATCCTATTTTTGCTCGAGTTTCAGGGAGTTTTATGGAGTGAGCCCTCAGAAATTCAGGGAGAGCGGTGTTGCAGGCGGTGAGTAGACATACAGCAGACTTGGAAAAGGACGATTGCAGAACTCGTTAAGCAGGGGGATCGTAGATGAACAAAGGTGGAGTCAAGAAGAGATTTCGTGATATGAAGCTGACTGGCAAAATGGTTGTTATTTATCTGCTGGCCGGACTTGTGCCTGTTATGATAATACTGGGTATAACATATATGGAGATGAAAAAGATCCTGTGGGCCCGGGAGACAACAATCTTGGAATCTTATGTCAGCCAGACCACGGATTCCATGGACAATGAATTGGAGATATATAACAACCTCTCTAAATATATATCGTATAACCAGTCGATTGCAAGGATACTGAGCGCGGATCAATCGGCATATCAGAATTATGAGCAGTTCAGTACGGTGATCGATCCTCTGCTGGCATCAATCATGTATTTCCATGAGGATGTAAACCAGGTCACGATATATACTGATGCCAGTGATGTGAAACATGGGTCAACAGTTGCACCGTTAAAAGATCTGGCGGATGGAACGCATGCATATGATGATCTGGATAACAATATACACTGGCATATTGATCTGGAAAGCCGAACTGCATTTTCAGTCAGCCGGATGGCTATGCTGGAGCAGAAAGGTGCCAAGGGCGTTTTGTATGTAGGCGTGGATTATGACAGTGTATTTCAACCGTTTTATACAGAGACAATGTTTGATAATTATGGGCTTATCATAGAGGATGAGTATGGACATATGATATTCAACAAGAACACATTTGCCGATGAGCAGTCAGCATATGAATTGGATGTGGATAAATTCGATGTTCTGAGAGATGTGGATAATTCAGGGTATCAGTTTATAGATAAGACATCCAAGGCGACCGGCTGGAACATATGTGTATACAAACCGAACAAACTTATAATCTCATCGGTTCGTCCGATACTTATAATAGCGGTGGCGGCACTTCTGGTAAGTATGCTCGCAGGTATATTATGTATAAATATGGTATCAGAATTTATAACGAAGCGAATCAAAAATCTTCAGAAGACTATGAAGGCCACCGAGACAGGAAATCTGGGCATGGTTATAGAAAATGACAGTACAGATGAGATTGGTGATCTTATAAATGGCTACAACAGCATGAGTAAGCGCCTTGATGAGACTGTCAATGAGGTATATCAGAGCAAGATCAAGGAAAAAGAATACGAGATGAGGGCACTTCAGGCCCAGATCAACCCGCATTTCCTGTACAATTCTCTGTCTATGATCAATTGGAAAGCCCTTGAGGCGGAGCAGGAAGACATAAGCCGGATCACCTTGTCTCTGTCCACATTCTACAGGACAGCACTGAACAAAGGAAAAAACATCCTGCTTGTCAAAGATGAGATAGCAAATATCAAGTCGTATCTTGATATCCAGCTTGCCATGCATGACAACAGCTTTGATGTGGTGTACGACATAGATGACAGTATCTTAAAATACGAAACATTGAATCTGATACTCCAGCCGCTGCTTGAAAACGCGATAGGGCATGGAATTGACGTCAAGACTGACGGCAGAGGAGAGATACGCATAGAGGGAAAGGAGAATGGAGATTTCATTGACTTTACCGTATCTGACAACGGTGTCGGTATGACAAAGACCCAGGCCGCCCTGATCCTGTCCAAGTCGTCCAATGGCTACGGTGTGTCAAATGTAAACGAGAGGCTTAAACTCTACTACGGTGAACAGTATGCAATAAAAATAGACAGCACCCCGGGAGCTGGCACGAAAGTAATGCTCCACTTCCCAAAGAGAGTAGAAAACTAGAAAAATTATAAAAAATACGAAGAGTGGATGTACCTTTTGAAGCTAATTAAAGCTCAAGAGGTACATTTTTTTATACTTTATAATAACAAAACCAGTTATCGGCGAAAAATAAAACAGAATCTATATATGTAATAAAATCTATATATGAGAGACATAATAACATTGCTAACATTCTTTTGACTAAACCAGAGTATATCTTATATAGCCGCCTTGTGTGATATAGGAGATCCGCCACTGTATATGCGGTCGGAGCGGTAGCGCAGTTGACTGCCATTCGACTGGTTTCTTGCCGGAGCGGCGCCCGCCCATCAAAAAAATTCAACATATCTAAAAAATCCAACATGTTTCTAAAATCATTGATATATACGGATTGGAAACGTTTTCTTATAATGATGACATAAGGTAAAGGTACTGCAAAGGTGTTAAAAACATTCAATCAAAACTATATTTTTAAGGAGGAACGGTTATGAGAGTTAAGAGATTTGCAGCAGTTGCACTTGCGGGTGTAATGGGAATGTCAATGCTGGCAGGATGTGGAGATTCAGGAAAGGATGAGTCAACAACAGCAGCAAAGAGTGATGCATCAGAGGCTACAGATGCAACAGAGGCAGCTTCAGAGGAAGAGGCAATTAAGACAACACTTACAGTCTGGGGACCAGCTGAGGATCAGTCACCTGATTACGGCGAGTGGTTACAGACAACATGTGAGGCATTCAAGAAAGAGCATCCAAACTGGGATATCACATTTGAGTATGGTACATGTAGTGAGGGTGATGCTGGAAAGACTGTAACACAGGATGTTTCAGCGTCAGCAGATGTATACATGTTCGCAAATGACCAGTTACAGACTCTGATCGATGCAGGTGCTATCTCAGAGCTCGGCGGAAGCACAGCAGATTATGTTAAGTCAACAAATTCACAGGCGATCGTAGATTCTATCACAGTTGATGGAGGTATCTATGGTGTGCCATTTACAACAAATACATGGTTTATGTACTACAACAAGAAGACATTTACAGAGGATGATGTAAAGAGCCTTGACACAATGCTTGAGAAGGGTAAGGTTTCATTCCCACTCTCAAACTCATGGTACATCGCAGCATTCTACCTTGCAAATGGCGGAACATTATTCGGTGATGGTACAGACAATGATGCAGGAATCAACTTCGGTGGTGACAACGGCAAGGCTGTTACAGATTACCTGGTAGATCTTGTAAACAACAAGAACTTTGTAAACGATGAGTCAGGTGTTGGTATCTCAGGTATGACAGATGGTTCAATATCAGCAATGTTCTCAGGCTCATGGGACTACGCAGCATTACACGATGCACTTGGAGATGATCTCGGAATCGCAGTTATGCCAACAGCCAAGATCGGCGGTGCGGACAAGCAGCTCCTCTCATTTGCAGGATCAAAGGCAATCGCTGTAAATCCTAACTGTGAGTATCCACAGGTTGCAGTTGCACTTGCACTCTACCTTGGAAATGAGGCATCACAGGAGTCACACTACACAGCAAGAAACATCGTTCCATGTAACACAAGCCTTCTTGAGAGCGATGCAGTTAAGGGCGATGCACTTGTAACAGCTCAGAATGCAACATTCGATACAACAGCATTCATCCAGCCATTTGTTCCTAAGATGAGCAACTACTGGACACCAGCAGAAAACTTTGGTAAGTCTCTCGTAAATGGTGAGGTTACACACGACAACGCAGCAGATATGACAGAGTCATTCAACACATCACTTAACACTGATGTAGCACAGTAAAAATACTAGTTATATATTTCAAAAACAGGTGCTCCATTCATCTACAGGTGATGGGGCACTTGTAATAAGAAGAGATAATAATTTACTTTGAGACGGAGGTGTTAGGATGGCTCAGGCTATAACAAATAAAAAAAGCAAAATAAAGAAAATACGAAGATCTGATTACCCATATACCGTTGCACAGGCAGCGGCAAATGGAGACATAGCTACCAGAATTTCATTTCTGATCTTGGGGTTTGGAAGCATAGTCAGAAAACAGTTTGTAAAGGGATTTTCGTACCTAGTACTTGAGGTACTGTTTATATGGTTTATGATAAAGCATGGAGCATCACTACTGGTGGATATCTTCCATCTGGGTGGTCAGGAACAGCAGAAGGTCTGGAATGATGCAAAGGGTGTATTTGAATATACCCAGGGTGACAACTCTCTGCTCATGCTCCTGTACGGTGTGGCAACACTGTTTATAATTTTCGCATTCATCTGCCTTTGGGTAGTAAGTATAGAGAGCGCATACAAAGCGTATTGCCTGTGGGATAAAGGCAAAAAGGTTCCAAAGTTTAAGGACGATGTGAAGAGTCTGTTTGACAGCAATCTTCATGCATTTCTTCTTCCACTTCCTGTACTTGGAGTCGTTGTATTTACGATATTGCCATTGGTTTTCATGATATTTATGGCATTTACAAATTACAGCAAGCTTGATTCACATACAGTTATATTCAACTGGGTTGGACTGAAGAATTTTGCAAAGATATTGAACTTTAGTGATGCAATAGGAAGTACATTCTGGTCAGTGCTTGGCTGGACACTTGTTTGGGCTGTGGCAGCCACATTCAGTAACTACTTCCTTGGAATGATACTCGCAATGGTGATCAACAGAAAGGGAACCAGGGCAAAGGGTATGTGGAGAGCGATCTTCATGCTCTCAGCAGCGGTTCCACAGTTCGTATCACTTCTTCTGATGAGAACGATCTTCAGTCAGAATGGTATCGTCAATACATTACTTATAAATAACGGAATAATCGACAATGCTATTCCATTCTGGAGCAATGCAACACTTGCCAGAGTCATGGTAATTGTCATCAACATCTGGATAGGAATTCCATTCACCGTCATGCAGGTCACCGGAATTCTCCAGAGTATACCGGAGGAGATATACGAGGCTGCGAGAGTTGACGGCGCAGGCCCGGTAAAGATCTTCTTCAAGATCACTCTTCCATATATGTTGTTTGTCACAGCACCATATCTGATAACAACATTTGCAGGAAATATAAACAACTTTAACGTTATCTACCTTTTGTCAAATGGAGCACCTACCCCGGTTGGAAAGACTGCCGGAAAGACAGATCTTCTTGTCACATGGCTCTATAAGCTGACGGTTGATAACCAGTACTATAACTTAGGTGCTGTTATAGGTATAATGACATTCATAGTTCTCGCTGTTGTGTCACTGGTAACTTACCACAACACCGCATCATATAAAGATGAGGAGGGATTTCAGTAATGGCTAAATCAAATAATAATGAGATTAAAGCAAGAAGCAAATGGACACTGGGAGACATCGTGGTTCATATCATACTGGTAATCCTTTCGGTTATCTGGGTATTGCCGATCGCATGGATAATCATGATAAGCTTCAGAGGAGAGAAAGGACAGTATGTTTCAACTCTGCTGCCAAAGTCTCTGACTCTGGCAAACTATACAAAGCTTTTTACAGACACAGGTATTCTGAATTTCATGCAGATGTTCAAGAATACTTTGATAATAGCAATTTTCTCATGTATAATATCAACAGCGTTCGTGCTTGCAGTTTCATACTGTATGTCAAGAATGCGTTTCAGACTGAGAAAGCCATTTATGAATGTGGCACTTATCCTTGGAATGTTCCCGGGATTCATGGCTATGATAGCTGTGTATTACATCCTTAAGGTTCTGGGACTTTCAGAAGGCTCACTCATCAGGGTTGCTCTGGTACTCGTATATTCAGGCGGTTCAGGACTTGGATTCTATATCGCCAAAGGATTCTTTGATACTATACCAAAGTCGCTGGAAGAAGCAGCATACCTTGATGGTGCTACAAGATGGCAGTCATTTACAAGGATCATCATACCACTCAGCCGACCGATCATAGTTTATACGGTTCTGAATTCGTTCCTTGCACCATGGATTGATTTTGTGTTTGCCAAGGTTATATGCAGAGCCAACAAGGACTATTACACAGTATCCATCGGACTTTGGAACATGCTCGAGAAAGAGTATGTGTACAACTGGTTCAACTCATTTGCGGCTGGCGCAGTGCTGATATCCGTACCGATTATCATTCTCTTTATGATAATGCAGAAGTGCTACAAGGATAGCATGTCTGGAGGCGTAAAGGGTTAAGGATAATATATGAAATTATTTGCAAAACCTAAGTGGAATGAGGAAAGCATATGCCAGCAATGAAGTATCTGAAAAAAATAATAACATGTGTGCTAACAATTACCCTTATAATAATATGTGGCTGCCAGGACAATAACACCCCCTCCAACCCGTCTAAGGCGACCACAGATGCAGAATATGAGTCTGCCATGCATATTGCGGAGACAACGCCGCTTGGAAGGTATCCGGAACAGCTCACCTATACCCTGGGAAAGCTGTCCGGTGCAAATAATTCAAATCTCCCACAGGGAGAAACGTATGAAAATAACGCATACACACAGATATTAAATGAAATCTTAAATGTGCAGAACCAGGATATATTTGAGGCTGCTGATAATCAGTATGATGATAATGTATCCATGGTGATAGCACAGAAGGATCTTCCGGATGTGATGATCGTCCAGGACATGGATGAGCTGCAGTATCTGGTGGAAAATGACATGATCGAGGATCTCACAGACAGTTATAACAACTGTATGAGTGAAACGATAAAGAACATATATAAGAGTTATGGCAGCAGTATTATGGATGTGGTCACATTTGATGACCGTATCATGGCCATACCTGAGACAAATATATCAGATGGACCAAATCTGATATGGCTTAGAAAAGACTGGATGGATAAGCTGGGACTTGAGGCTCCGAGAACACTTTCGGATGCGGAGGAGATCATCAGGCAGTTTATTGAGAAAGATCCGGGAAATAATGGTGTAGGAAGTACCGTAGGGCTGGTGGCAGACACAAGTCTCTGCGGCGGTTGTGGTTATAGCAGCGAGTACACACTCGACATTGTATTTGCCGCATATGGGGCATTTCCGAAACAGTGGATAAAGGATGAGGACGGAAAGGTTGTGTATGGTTCTGTACAGCCGGAGGCAAAGAAGGCTCTGGAGCATATACATGAGATGTACGAGGAAGGGATTCTGGATCGGAATTTCCTCATGCGGACAAGCAGCAACATAATAGAACTCATAGTGAATGGACAGTGTGGTTCATTCTTTGGACCATGGTGGGCGCCAAATAATCCTCTTATGGACGCTGTAGCGGCCGATCCAACAGCAAAGTGGGAACCATATCTGCTTGCCACAGAGGAAAACGACTCAACGAGTTATCACACTCAGGTTCCATATGGCAACTTCGTGGTAGTCAGAAAGGGATATGAGCACCCGGAGATAGTGTGCAAGATAATAAGTGTGCTGTTCGACTATGTAAGATATGAGGACAAAGACAATCAGGCTATAAAGGATTACTACAAACTCAATGTGGATCCTACCGCAAGACCACTTGCAATGAACGTGGACTACAACAATGCACTTCAGATATGCTATGGCGAGCTGAACCACGTGTTCTCTGGCATAAGGCAGCCGGATGATCTGAATCTGCTGGAACAATCTTATTATGAGGCGTGTGAGTCATATCTCAAGAATGAAGATAATGCGTCATCGGAGGACTGGGCGGCATATACATCCCGTATAACTGCATGCAAGATCCTCAATGATGCGCGTACAAATAAAGTCGAATCTCTGTACTTCGGTGAGACTGAGACCATGGTGTCAGACTGGTGGCACCTTGAGAATCTGGAGAGCAATACTTACCTGAAGATAGTTACAGGTGAAGCAGATCTGGATGAATTTGACAGTTTTGTGGACAACTGGTATAAGTCCGGTGGAACAACGATCACCGATGAAGTTCGAAGGGAGTGCCGGTAGATATGATAAGAGCAATAGTATTTGATTTAGATGATACATTATACGACTGCCTTCACGAGAATGATAAGGCAGTGGAAGACACTGTGAGATATGTGGCAAATGAACTTCTTCATATAGATGAAGTGACAGTGATGAAAGCCTTTGAAGAAGGCAGAGACATGGTAAAGGATCAGCTCTCTGCCTGGGATATGGCGGCGCAGCACAATAGGGTGCTGTACTTCCAGAAGATGCTGGAGATTCTGGGGGTATCACCATTTAAGTATGACCTGCAGGTGTACAACTATTTCTGGAACAATTTCCTGAACAAGATATCCATATTCCCCGGGGCATTGGAGTTTATAGATGATATGAAAGCCAGAGGAATAAAGATTGGTATCTGTACAGATATGACTGCGCATATCCAGTTCAGGAAGATAGACAGACTTGGACTTACGGGCAGACTTGACGCAATGATAACAAGCGAGGAGGCTGGTATAGAAAAGCCGAACCGCAGGATGTTCGATATGATAGCTACAAAGCTGGGCGTAAAGAACGATGAGGTCATCTATGTGGGCGATAGCTACAAGAAGGATGTCATGGGAGCGAAAAATGCTGGAATGACACCGGTGTGGTATTTGTCGCTGCAGAACAAGACGGACGAGGATGTACTGGCTGTGTCCAGCTATCCGGAACTTAAGAACATAGTGAATAGGGCGATGTAAAAATGCCGGAGTGCGTGATAATTAAAAATCACATACTCCGGCTTATTTTGTTTAATATCCGTATTTCTTTTTATTTTTTATAAGGAAGGTGATAGTTATGACAAGGGTCACAGCCTCCGCTACGGCCACAGCACACCAGATTCCATTGATGCCAAACACCATAGGCAGCATCAACACCGCTGCAAGCTGTATCACCAGTGTTCTGAGGAAAGATATGGTTGCGGATACAAGCCCGTTGCCTAGACCTGTGAAGAAACCTGAGCCAAATACGTTGAATCCGCAGAACAGGAATGATATGGAAAAAAGCATCATACCGGTCTGGGTCATACGGCATAGTGTATCATCATAGCCAACAAATATTCTTGCGATAGGGAGTGCCAGAACCTCGGACAAAACCGTCATTGTTATGGCTGTGACGGCGGTGATCACAAGGCTTTTTTTAAGCAGGCTGTGCAGCTGTTTTTTGTTACCGGCACCATAGTTATAACCGATGATAGGCGTGACTCCGATGGCATAACCGAAGAATATTGCCATGAATATGAATGACACATACATTATCACACCATATGCTGCTATACCATTTTCATTCGCAAGTTTCATAAGCTGCAGGTTATAGACCACAGACACAAGGGATGTGGACAGGTTGGTAAGCATCTCAGAAGAGCCGTTTCCACAGGCTTTCCAGATACACTTCCAGTCAAACTTTGCTTTCGTCAGTTTTAACGATCCTGTTGTGTTGGTCGCAAAATATATGAGCGGTACTACACTTCCTATAATCTGTCCGCACACTGTGGCAGCCGCAGCTCCGGCTATGCCGAGGCGGAACACAAACATGAGAAGAAAATCAAGTACCATGTTGGTGATACCCGCAAGTACTGAAACCAGCAGACCAAGGTTTTGTTTCTCTGCCGTTGTAAGAAAACTCTGAAAACTGTTCTGAAGCATAAAAAACGGCTCTGACAGAATGAGTATTCTTCCGTATAATATGGCGTCTGAGCGTATAGTATCGCTGGCTCCGAGGAGCTCGACTATCTGGGGCATGAAGACAAATCCTATGACTGCCACAATGCAGGACGAGATGATGATAAGCCACACCAGCATCGAGAATACTTCATTTGCCTTTTTCTTTTCCCCGAGCCCCATATAATATGAAGTCAGTGCGCTGCCTCCCGTACCGATCATGAATCCTATGGCGGATATCGCCATCAGCACAGGCATGACCAGATTGACCGCTGCAAATGGATTCTTGCCTATGATGTTGGAGACAAAGTAGCCGTCCACAATGCTGTAGATGGATGTCATGATCATCATGGCAATGCACGGCAGCACATATCTTATAAGCTTTTTATATGTAAATGAATCAGAAAGTCTTATTTCCATAATCCTTCAGTTCCTTTCTTAAGGTAATCGAGCTGACGCTGCATGAGTGAGAGCAGAAGTTCTCTTTCCTCATCCGTAAAACTCGAAAATGATGAAATATCAGCATTTGTCAGTGGCGTAATATATTTGTTGGCGAATGAGACTCCATTTTCCGTGATTGATAAATATTTGATGTTCCCTGCACCTTTGTGTGTTGTCAGAGAAATGAGTCCCTTGCCTTCCAGTTTTTTGACAGCAGAGTTGCATGTCTGTCTGGGTATGAACCATGTGTCGCATAGCTCTGCCTGAGTAAGTTCAGCTTTATTCTCAATGGTCAATATATAAATTATCCAGAAAGCAGTTTCAGGCAGCCCGGAGTTTCTTGCCGCCTCCTGCCAGATATCGTCCTGAGCTTTCCAGAGGGTGTTAAATATGCGTAGCTGTTCTTGTAAATGACTGTCTTTATATGCGATCATAAAATATGAAAAAACTCCTTTAGTTATTATTGGGGTGCAAATTTAAACCCATAGCAATGAGAAAGTATTTTCTTAAAATATATGATATTTGATCGGGAAAGCACCACTATCCAATATAAATCCGAAATCGGATTTAGTCAAGCAAGTTTATATAAATTTTAATAAGAGGACAGGATAGTGGGTTAAGTAAAGATATGCATAAATATTTTCATTTAAAGGTATGTGAAGGTGTTGTTTTGGGTAGGTAGTGTGGCTATAATAATAGACATGGGCTATGAAATTATAGATATATGTTATGGTTGACAGAAATCTATGCGGTGTGAAGAAAGTAGTCATGGCTAGGGAAGGAGTGTACACATATGGGTTTTTTAACAGGTAAGACAGCGATAATAACAGGAGGCGGACGTGCAGTTCTCAGCGATGGAAGCTGTGGATCCATCGGATACGGAATAGCGACAGCATATGCCAAGGAAGGTGCCAATCTGGTGCTTACAGGACGTAATGTCAAGAAACTTGAGGATGCAAAGGCAGAGCTTGAGAGCAAATATGGAATCAAGGTTCTTGCAGTCCAGGCTGATGTAAACGCAGGTGCGGACAACGAGAGCGTCGTCAAGAACGTTGTGGAGCAGACAGTTAAGGAATTTGGAAGAATAGATGTGCTCATCAACAATGCGCAGGCATCTGCATCAGGCGTTACCATCGCAGATCACACAACAGCACAGTTTGACCTTGCCATATATTCAGGTCTTTACGCTGCATTTTACTATATGCAGGCATGCTATCCATATCTGAAGGAGACAAAGGGTTCAGTCATCAACTTTGCATCAGGTGCAGGCCTCTTTGGAAATTACGGACAGTGCGCATATGCGGCAGCGAAGGAAGGCATCAGGGGCCTTACAAGAGTTGCAGCTACAGAGTGGGCAGCTGACGGAATAAATGTCAATATAGTATGTCCTCTCGCATGGACATCACAGCTTGAGAATTTTGAGAAGGCATATCCGGATGCGTTCAAGGCAAATGTTAAGATGCCGCCAATGGGACACTTCGGAGACGTAGAGAAGGAGATTGGACGTGCGTGCGTGGCACTCGCATCACCGGATTTCAAGTACATGAGTGGTGAGACGATCACACTTGAGGGCGCAATGGGACAGAGACCATAGTGCAGTCAATATATCAAATATGGCTTATGCTATGATAATAGAATATGATGTAGATGCGGATCCTGGTTCGCGGCTTGCATAAAAAATGAGCGTAACACAATAATACCCAGATGGGAAATGTGTTATGCTCATTTTGTTTAGCCGACTCAGTCATCAACTATATCTCAAACCAGATGGTTGTCCGCTTGTCGTTAATAAGACACAAGGTTTCTTAAAAAAATATGAAATATCTGCCATCATCCTTGAATAACCTTACTTGGAGTACTTATAATAGAACTTTGTTAAAGAAATCATGAGATGTCATGGACAGTCGATGCAAAATGCTACTCGATGCATAACATTTGCCGACCATATACACAGGAAGAGGTGTTTTATTTGGATACAAACTCAGAAAACAATCTGGATACACGGGGAGTCCCGATCATGGGTCTTACCTCGGAGGAAGTAAGGGAACGGATCGACAATGGACTTACCAATCACACGGATATAAGTACGCAGAAGACAGTGGGGCAGATCGTCAAGTCCAATCTGCTTACATACTTCAATCTTATATTCCTCATACTTACGGTGCTGCTATGTATCGTTGGTTCATTCAGGAATCTGACGTTCCTGCCGGTCATCATAGGCAATACGGTTATAGGAATATTTCAGGAGTTGCGTGCAAAAAAGACTCTTGACAAGATGAGCATGTTAAATGCGCCGCATTCGATAGTTGTGAGAGACGGAGAACAACAGCAGATACAATCAGAGGAACTGGTTAAGGACGATATCATCATTCTGTCGGCTGGCAATCAGATATGTGCTGACGCTACGGTGCTCAGCGGCAGTATATCGGTAAATGAAGCCCTGCTCACCGGTGAGTCGGATGAGATCAAGAAGAAATCAGGTGATCGACTCATGTCCGGAAGCTTTGTGGTGTCCGGGCAGTGCTATGCCAAGCTTGACAAGGTGGGCAATGAGTCATACATATCACAGCTCACAGCCCAGGCGAAGGCCATGGGTGATGGCGAACAGTCAGAGATGATCAGGTACATCAACAAGCTTGTAAAATGGGTTGGAATCATCATCATACCAGTGGGAATCATATTGTTCTGCCAGGCGTATATCATGAATGGAGAGACATTCAAGAAGAGTGTTGTATCGATGGTTGCGGCGGTTCTCGGAATGATCCCTGAAGGACTTTATCTGCTCACAACTGTTGCGCTTGCGCTCAGCACAATAAGACTTGCGAAGAAACAAGTGTTACTGCATGACATGAAGAGTATAGAGACACTCGCGAGAGTCGATGTACTCTGTGTTGATAAGACCGGAACCATCACTGAGCCGGGTATGCAGGTTACAGAGCTGGTGATAAGCGGCAGATGCGGCGATGCCGAGATGGACAAGAGAGCATTTGCACATCTGCTGGCGGATTACTCGGCGGTCATTGAGGACAACAATGCCACAATGGAGGCGATCAGAGCCTATGTGGCTAAGAATGAGATAGAGAAGGGCAGCAGGACACTGCTCAAGACACAGCCTTTCACATCAGCGAACAAATACAGCAAGGTGTCATTTGTCGAGGGAGACTATATGCTTGGTGCTCCGGAGTTTATAATGAAGGATAGGTATGAGGATATATCCGAAGAGATAGAGGAGTACCAGAGCAAGGGATACAGAGTCCTTCTTATGGCGGAGTCAGGAGAGGATTCTATTGGTTCGGTAAGACCATTAGGAGGCATATCTCCTATTGGTTATATAGTGCTTTCAAATCCAATAAGGGAAAATGCGGAGAGCACATTTACATATTTCAAAGAGCAGGGCGTTGCCATAAAAGTCATATCCGGAGATAACCCTGCCACAGTATCAGAGGTGGCAAAGCGGGCAGGCATAGATGGAGCGGAGAACTATGTGGATGCGTCCACTTTGGCGTCTGAGAAGGATATAACTGAGGCTGTGGATAAATATACAGTATTTGGAAGAGTTACGCCTAAACAGAAGCAGCTCATAGTCAGGGCGCTCCAGAAACAGAAACACACGGTTGCCATGACTGGTGATGGTGTAAATGATATACTCGCAATGAAGGATGCCGATTGCAGTATTGCAATGGCATCCGGAAGTGAAGCGGCTGCGCAGGCGGCACAGACGGTGCTTCTGGATTCGGATTTCGGACGTATGCCATATGTGGTGTTTGAGGGAAGACAGGTGGTCAACAATATACAGAGATCAGCAAGCCTCTTCCTTGTTAAGAATATATTCTCACTGCTGATGGCCATATTCTCAGCGATATTTGCGATCACATATCCGCTGGAGCCTTCACAGATATCGCTCATAAGCATGTTCACCATAGGATTGCCGGGATTCCTGCTGGCACTTGAGCCGAACAGGGATCGTATAGAGGGAAACTTTATGGTAAATGTCATGTTAAAAGCATTGCCTGCAGGACTCACGGATGTGTTGTCGGTCGGAGCACTTGTAATCTGCGGACAGGTCTTCAATCTCCCGAGTGAGGACATAGCCACAGCCGGCACAATGCTTCTTGCGGTTGTCGGATTCATGATAATAATCAAGATCAGCCATCCGTTCAACAAGATGAAGTATGGTGTACTTCTTATCAACATAATCGGACTGCTGTTCTGTGGCCTTTTCCTCGGCAGGCTGTTTGCCATAGAGTCGATATCCAACATATGTTTCCTGCTCATGGTTGTATTTGCATTTGCTGCGGAATCTATGTTCAGATATTTGACACTGTTTGTTGAAAAGCTCAGCAGCTTCTTTGGAGACGAGAAGAACAGACGTAAGATCAGAAGAAAGATAAGGAAATATAACATTTTTAAGTAGAGAATTGTCGAAAAAATGGGGACAGATACCTCCGTCCCCGGGAAAAGATTGTGAGGTGTAAGATGGCGAATACAACGAAGAAGGCGCTTGAGGTATCGCTTAAGAAACTGCTCAAAGAAAAGCCATTTGACAAGATAACAATAGCGGATCTCACTGGAGACTGCGGGATAAGTAGAATGACATTCTATTATCATTTTCAGGATATATATGAGCTTGCCGAGTGGGTGTGTATAGAGGATGGAAAGCAGGCGCTGAAGGATAAGAAAACCTACGATACCTGGCAGGAGGGCATGATACAGGTGTTTGAGGCTGTGCTGGAGAACAAGCCATTTATCGCAAATATATACAGGTCGGTGGATAAGGCTAAGATAGAAAACTATCTGTATAAGCTGTCGTATCAGCTCATAGCGGATGTAGTCGATGAGAAATGTGCAGGGGATAATCTTTCGGAGGCTGATAAGCAGTTCATCGCAGACTTTTACAAGTATGGATTTGTGGGGATTATGCTTGACTGGGTAGACAAGGGGATGAAAGACGATTATCATAAAATAGTGGAGCAGCTTAGCACCACGCTTCGTGGAAATATAGCAAATTCTATTCATAATTTTGAAATCGAGATGTAAAAGCAGAAGACAGATTAGGATAAAGAAAACTGTTACTACGGGGATATTCGGGAGAGCACTTATGAGTCGAACATCAGATATGAAAAAGAGATTGCCTGGGATAATACTGATAACAGGGGGGGATTGTGCTGGTTGCTATGGTCATCCAGGCGGTCATACTGAGCTTTATCAATAACAGGAGTTTTGACAGGACCTCGCAGGTGCTGCTGGATCAGGTCAGCAATGTAATCGAGAAGAATAAGGCAAGTGAGGAAGATCTGATAGACTCCCTCAAGGAAGATTATATGGTCAGGGCTAAGGCTGTGGCGTATATAGTTGATGCAAAGCCTGAGGTTGCAAATAATGTGGATGAGCTCCGCAAGATTGCTGCACTTATATCTGTTGATGAGGTGCATTTGTTTAATACGGATGGCGTGATATATGCTGGTACCAATCCCGAATATTTTGGATATAGCTTTGATTCCGGGGAGCAGATGGCGTATTTCAAGCCGATGCTTGATGACAAGAATCTCACCATGTGTCAGGATGTCACTCCGAACACATCAAATGGTAAGAAGATGATGTATGCAATAACATGGAACGACGATGGAACCAAGATGATACAGGTTGGAATCGAGCCGAGAAGACTTCTGAATGAAGTAAAACAGAATGAGATATCCACGGTGGTTGCCAATATGCCTATGTATGATGGACTGAGTGTTGTAGTGGCAGATGGCGAATCGGGAGAAATATATGGATGTTCATATGAACCGGTAGTAGGGCTTACTCTTGATGAGATCGGCATTTCGGTGACTGATGATATGCTGCCGGACGATGAAGACAGTTTTACAGGCATAAGAAGGATTAATGGATTTAGAAACAGATGTGTATTCCGAAGATCCGGAGAGTATGTGATCGGGGTCATATATAGAATGGATGTGAATAGCCGGAGTAATATGGCAATCATGGTTATCATGGCACTGTATCTGTGTTTTGCCGCCGGCCTGGTGGTAAACATGGTGATGAAGGTGATCCGTGCGAACCGGGAGAGAAATGAACAGCTGTCAATATTGACATCCATGTCGGGGATGTATTACAGCATGCATATGCTTGATCTTCAACATGATACATTTGCACTCTATACCGCAGGAGACCTGATATTGAGGGCTGGTGAGCGGGCAGCAGGGGCGAAGGAACTTATGAGGAAGATCGTTCATAAGGTGGTTGTGGATGAACATCAGGCAAGTGCCCAGAAATTCATGGATCTTGATAGTCTTGGGGACAGGCTGATCAAGAAAAAGATTGTATCAGGTGAGTTCATGGTGAAGGATCTTGGATGGTTCAGACTGTCATTTATATCGATAGATGTTGACGAGGACGGACGTCCTTTAAAAGTCATATTTACCACCAGAAACATAGATGAAGATAAGAAACGGGAGCAGAAGCTGATAAGAAGGTCTTATACAGATGAGCTCACAAAATGTTATAACAGGAGTGCATATATAGATGATGTCAGGGAGCTGCCGGGAGATTCTGTATATGTGTATGTGTCCATGGATGTAAATGGGCTTAAGCCAGTGAATGATACCCTGGGACATGCGGCTGGAGATGAACTGCTTCAGGGTGCTGCCGAGTGTATGGAGCAGTGTTTTGGAAACTATGGTAAGGTGTACAGGATGGGCGGTGATGAATTTGCAGCCATCATCTTTGTAAATACCAGAAGGCTGAAGAGAGTGCAGCAGGAGTTTGATGACGTTGTGCGTGGATGGTCTGGACAGCTGGTGAAATCCGTATCGATATCATGTGGCTATGTGTCAAGTGATGAGAAGGACTGGGAGTCATTTGACGAGATGGTCAAGGCTGCAGATGAGAGAATGTACGAGAACAAGGCGGCATATTACAGGCAGAAGGGTGTCGATAGAAGGTATCACTAGAGTACATATGCAATATAGGGTTATACAAAACGGGTGGAATGATAAAAATTTTATCATTCCACTTTTTTTGTAAATATGAAATAAAAATTGGGCAAGCTATTATAGGGGCATGAGATGGACATAGACGGCAAACTGAAAGGAGAATTGCTTATGTCAAAGAAGAAATTGGGGATCGGAATAGCAGCGGTGGCAGCAGCCGGCGCAGGAGCAGCAGCTCTCACAGTTAAAAATCATAATAAGGCAAAAGTTCAGAAGGAGAAGGCTGCGGCTGAACATGCTGAGTACCGCAATACGGAGCGCGGAAAGCATGAGAAGAACAGTAAGGGAATCTATTATACAAATGGTAACTACGAGGCATTTGCCAGACCGAGAAAGCCGGAGGGCGTGGATGACAAGAACGCATATATAGTGGGAAGTGGTCTTGCATCACTGGCAGCAGCTTGCTTCCTTGTACGTGACGGACAGATGCCGGGCTCACATATCCATATTCTTGAGGCTATGGATATAGCGGGCGGTGCGTGCGATGGAATATTTGATCCTGCCAGAGGCTACGTCATGAGAGGTGGACGTGAGATGGAGAACCATTTCGAGTGCCTGTGGGATCTGTTCAGAAGTATACCTTCCATAGAGACACCAGGGGTATCGGTTCTTGACGAGTATTACTGGCTGAACAAGGAGGATCCAAATTACTCACTGTGCAGAGCAACAGTGAACAGAGGCAAGGATGCCCACACAGATGGCAAATTCAATCTGAGCCAGAAGGGCTGTATGGAAATCATGAAGCTCTTCATGACAAAGGATGAGGATCTGTATGACAAGACGATAGAGGATGTATTTGACGATGAGGTATTTGATTCAACATTCTGGCTGTACTGGAGGACGATGTTCGCATTTGAGAACTGGCACAGTGCGCTGGAGATGAAACTTTACTTCCAGAGATTCATACATCACATCTCAGGACTTCCGGATTTCTCGGCCCTCAAGTTCACGAAGTACAACCAGTATGAGTCGCTGATCCTTCCGATGGTGAAGTATCTTGAGGCGGCGGGCGTGACATTCCAGTACAACACGGAGGTCACAAATGTCATATTTGACATGAGAGACGGCAAGAAGATAGCAAAGACCATCGAGTGCAGGGTAAACGGAACTGAGAAGGGGATCCCGCTCACTGAGAACGATCTTGTATTTGTCACAAATGGAAGCTGCACGGAGGGAACTATCTACGGTGATCAGAATCATGCGCCAAATGGTGACGCAGAGGTGAGAACAAGCGGCTGCTGGAGTCTGTGGAAGAACATAGCTGCACAGGATCCTTCATTTGGACATCCTGAGAAGTTCTGCTCTGATATATCTAAGACAAATTGGGAGTCAGCCACAGTTACAACGCTTGACGACAAGATCATCCCATACATCGTGGATATCTGCAAGCGTGATCCGAGAACAGGAAAGGTTGTCACGGGTGGTATAGTGAGCTGTCAGGATTCAAGCTGGCTGCTGAGCTGGACCATCAACAGACAGGGACAGTTCAAGACCCAGGACAAGGATAAGGTGTGTGTATGGGTATATGGCCTGTTCACAGATGTTCCGGGCGATTATATCAAGAAGCCTATGAAGGACTGCACAGGTAAGGAGATCACAGAGGAGTGGCTCTACCATCTGGGAGTGCCGGAGGATGAGATCGAGGAGCTGGCCACAAACAGCGCAGTTTGTGTGCCAACTATGATGCCATATATCACTGCATTCTTCATGCCAAGGGCAAAGGGCGACAGACCAGACGTAATTCCGGACGGATGCACCAACTTTGCATTCCTCGGACAGTTCGCCGACACTCCTCGTGACACAGTGTTCACCACAGAGTATTCGGTGAGAACTGCCATGGAGGCTGTGTATGGACTCCTCGGTGTGGACAGAGGTGTTCCAGAGGTGTGGGGAAGTGTGTACGATATCCGTGAACTGCTGGACAGCAGCGTGAAGCTCATGGATGGCAAATCTCCGCTTGAGATAAATCTTGGACCTCTGAACAAGCTCAAGAGACCTATACTTAAGAAGATCCAGGGCACGGTGATTGAAAAGGTATTGAGAGACCACGATATTATAAAAGAGGGTATGCTGTAGGTTGAAGTTAATATAGAGTAATAAGAAAGTTCCATGTGTCTGCACGGTGCAGATGCATGGAACTTTTTATATGTTTGAATTAGTTTGGAGACGGTTGTTAATTGCTGTTTCTTTTAGAATATACAAAGCTGGCAACTAGCCAGATGAGGCAGGCGGTGTTTCCTGATGCCTGACTGAATACATAATCCAGTGTGGATATGTCGGCGCCCATGGCCTGTCTGATGTCAGGAATGAGCACAAATATAAGCTGCCATGTGATGATGTGAAATACGATCATGCTCCTCTTCATGACAGTTCTGCCTGCCAGCAGCGATATAAGACTTGTGAGCATGAGCAGTGCCGTAGGTATGTACACTATGCTGACGGCTGGAAAGAGCAGATTGTAGTAGTCGTCAACATATGCGATGGCCTGTTCTCTTCCAATGTGTTCAGACAGATAGGTTACCCAGTAAGCGAGTGTTCCCACGAGAAAATGCAGTGTCGCGGCGGACGCGACATACATGAGCCCTGCGTATTTGACGAGTGCCCTCGTCTTGCGGTACTTGGGAAGTATCTGCTCCGATATGGCGTCTATGCCAAATGCATAGAAGAACATACCGACAAGACCTGTCACAAGCAGCAGAGCCACTCTCCACAGCTGGAAATCCCCGTTCAGATATGCCCCCCTCACATAAAGTCCTTTGTCCGCGGGTGATGCGGGTACTATGCTGATACACAGATCCCCCACGATCAGGAGCGCTGCGCCGAGCGCGCCCAGCAGGCAGTTCCTTTGGTATTTAATTTTTTCTTTCTGTTCCATGTAATCCCCCTTGTAAATAATCTATATGGTTAGCATAAACTAACTAGAACATATCATATACGAGGAGATAATTGAAGAAATATTTGCCAAAAACAAGTCGCGCCAATGGGGAAAGAAAATTGACTTTTTTCGTGTATAAAAATATACTTTCCATATATATACAATAAAAGATGCTTAAGAATGGAGGTACATTATGAGGGGAAGATGGAAAAAGGAGATTTTGTTATTTGTGATAGGTGCAGTATGGGGATTCATATATTGGGGCAATACGGTGTGGAATCCTGATGTGCAGTACCTCTTGCAAGATATAAAACATATAAAATTGCCGCTTAACTGGCATTGGATATTTGACTCAGGTGTGCATCTTGGCATAGCGGCTCTTGTGTTGGCGGTTGGCACACTGTTGATTCTATGGATACTGCGCTTTTTATCAGATTCACGTAACACACATGGGCTGATCATAGCCGGCCAGTGGTTCACAGATCTGATCTTATGTTCATTTCTGACTGGCGTGATCCTGTTCTATTTTAATAAATGTTTCCTATACAAGATTATTGGCGATAAAGGTGATGTCGTATTTTCCATAGCATATTTGTTTGTATACATATTGATATATATGATACTGTGTTCATGGTTTGATATATCCATTGAGAGGGTACAGAGAAAACCAAAGAAGAATTGCAGTCTGCTTATATGTCAGGTTCAGAATCGTGAGACATTTATGGATGTCAAGGAACTAGTAAAGAATTGCAAGTACACAGAGTGCTATACGTTGATGAAAAATAATCAGGAGAGATTGTCTCCAAAACAGTTCTGGGTCATAAGGGAGACGAACTTTACAGGGAAAAAGATGACAGCCGAGTGGAGATATTATGCAAATGGTGACTATGTAGAACTGGATGATGAAGAGCTTGCGACCAGGTTGCTGCTTGCTGAGAATGCAAAGAATATAGACTGGCAGTTATAATCGTATATAATGTTGTTAGTCTATGATATAAAAGACACGAGAGAGAAGTAAATATGAAAAAGATAGAGATAAACGACAAATGGATGCAGAAGACCAGTGTTGTGTGGTTCGGTGCCATGCTGTGCTGCCTGTTGTGGGGAAGTGCGTTTCCTTGTATAAAGATAGGTTATGGACTGTGGAATATAGAGAGTGCGGATACGTCGGCACAGATACTGTTCGCCGGTATGCGATTCGTGCTGGCGGGAATCCTTGCCGTGATATTTGGAAGTCTGCTGGAAGGAAGATTCATCAGGCCGGAGAAGGGCTGCGCCGGCAAGATAGCGTGGCTGGCGATGCTGCAGACAGTCATACAATATCTGTTCTTTTATATAGGTCTCGCGCACACAAGCGGAGTCAAGGCCTCGATCATAGAGGCAGTAAATGTATTCGTTGCCATCATAGTGTCAGGATTCATATTCCATCAGGAAAATGTAACTGCGAAGAAGATGCTTGGCTGTCTGGTTGGATTTGCGGGAGTTGTCCTCATAAATATGAACGGAATGAACTTTCAGATGAGCCTGTCAGGAGAGGGTGCGATATTTCTGTCGACAGTGGCTTATGCGTTCTCATCGGTATTTTTGAAGAGATATTCGGCAAAACACAATCCGGTCATGCTCAGTGGCTACCAGTTTATATTTGGCGGAATGATTCTGTCGGCTGCCGGTTTTGTTATGGGAGGCAGACTCAGTACTGTATCCACTGAAGGAGTTTTGATGCTTATATATCTGGCTCTTGTATCGGCGGTGGCATATTCTCTGTGGGGAATGCTGCTCAAGTACAATCCCATATCCAGAGTTGCAGTATTTGGATTTATGAATCCGGTGTTCGGCGTGATACTGTCGGCATGGCTGCTCCGCGAGGGTGCGCAGGCACTTGGCCCGGTAAGCCTGGTGTCGCTGGTGCTGGTGTGCACAGGAATATACATAGTGAACAGCAGAGAACGGAGCGAGAAAGATTAATTGTATTTGCGACATGAAACGTGCAAAAGAGGGTAAGGAGACAGTAGTAATTATGAAGATGACAACACTTTGTTACATAGAGAAAGATGGAAGATACCTGATGCTCCACAGGACAAAGAAGGAGAAGGACATTAATAAAGGCAAATGGATCGGTGTAGGTGGACATGCCGAGGAGGGTGAGAGTCCTGAAGACTGCCTTCTCAGGGAGATAAAGGAGGAGACGGGACTTACGCTTACATCATATCGATTCAGAGGTCTGGTGACATTTATAAGCAATGAGTGCGAGAATGAGCTTATGTGCCTGTTCACCGCAGATGGATTTGAGGGGGATGTCCAGATATGCGATGAGGGTGATCTTCAATGGATAGATAAAGAGATCGTGCCAACACTTCCGACGTGGAGCGGGGATGCGATATTTCTGAAGCTGTTGCTTGAAGGGGAGGAGAGATTTTTCTCACTCAAGCTCGTATATGAGGGAAGTGAGCTGGTGGAGCACAGGCTGGAATTCTATTGAGAAGGAACGTCCCCACATGAGGAGGAGTAACAATTACTCCAGGGAATACATTGATTATTCTTGATGAGATCCAGAACGCACCAAAAGCCTTAGAATCCTTGAAATATTTCTGCGAAGAAGTACCAGAATACCATATTATAGCTGCTGGTTCGCTGCTTGGGGTGGCAATTCATGAGGGCGTGTCGTATCCGGTTGGTAAAGTTGACCTGTTGGATCTATATCCTCTTAACTTTAGAGAGTTTCTATATGCTATGGGCGAGAAAAAACTTGCAGATGAATTAAAGACAAAAGACTATTCCATTATGTCGGATTGCTGGGGGCATTAAGTGAGTTGCCAGCGACATCCATATTGGAAGGAAATGATATTTTTATAGAATTTAAGGGTGCGCTTACAGAGCAATTATACCTATTGAAGTAAAGGCAGAAACGAATATAAGGTCGCAGAGTCTAAAAGCATATTGCGATAAATTCCATCCTGAGAAAGCTGTATGTTTTTCAACTCTAAGGTATATGGATCAGGAATGGATGGCACTATATGCGGTATGTAATTTGTAAATTGGGGGTTGAAGGAGCAACAATATATGAAGTATTTATATTTGCATGGACTAGGACAAAAACCAGACAGTTGGAATAGAGTAATAAAAGAAACGAAGGTATCGGAAAGTAGTGTCAAATTAAGTTTGGCAGAGATGTTAGAAGGAAAATCTGCTACATATAAGGAATTATATTCGGCATTCTCATCAGAATGTGACAAGGTGAACGATGAAATTGTTTTATGTGGGCTTTCTCTAGGGGCTGTTTTGGCACTTAATTATGCTATAGACCACCCAGATAAAGTAAAGGCGCTCGTATTAATTGCAGCACAGTATAAAATGCCTCAAAAATTATTGAAAGTTCAGAATATGTTGTTTCATCTTATGTCGAATTCGGCATTCAGTAAAATGGGTTTCAAAAAAGCGGATGTTATCAGCCTGTGCGGGACGATGGCTGAATTGGATTTCAGTGACTCCCTGAATAAGGTGTCTTGTCCGGTATTGCTCATTTGTGGGGAAAAGGACGCTGCAAACAAAAAAACTTCAAAAGAACTTTGCCAATATTTTAACAACGCCTGTTTCCATGAACTTGCGAAAACAGGTCATGAAGCAAACATAGAAGCTCCGGAAGAGTTGGCGATCGTGTTGCAGAGATTTTATGATAATATCAGATAAAATTCAGTGGTGCGTCCAGACAAGGGCATGTGGTGATGTGAATTTATGGAGAAAGTTATGGACTGGTTAAATATATTCGGACTGATAATGATTGCAGTTATTATGATACCCAATATTATTTTTGCAGTTAGATGCAAAGAGGGATTTCAAAACAAATGGAGCAATAAATTTGTTGAGGTTGCAGAACAGATAGGAAGGTTTGGCTGCTTTGGTTTTATGATAATTAACATTCCTGGAACATGGTTCGGGTGGTGGTCTGACGAAGCATTTGCCATATACCTTATTGTGGACGCGATATTAGTAGTGTTGTATTGTGCAATTTGGATAATTTGCTTTAAGAAGAGCAGCATATTCAGAGCACTGGCGCTATCTGTTATTCCCTCAGTTTTGTTCTTGTTTAGTGGAATTATGAGCAGATCAATTCTGTTGCTTATCGCAGCAATATTGTTTGCGCCAAGCCATATTTTGCTTTCGTATAAGAACGCAAAATGATATTGGTCAACAGTCCTTTATCTTCGCTGACGCCTAATGAGCGAAAAGAAAATGCTGCATGGAAGAAAAATACGAAATATAGAAGCCGAGTATCTTTTTGGAAAAATAATCATTATGTTCGTGTTAAAATCACTGAAGATAATCAGTATATAATACATTCGATGAAAAAATCACATAAAAGACAATATACATATGATGAAATCATCAAAGAATTTATATTATTTGCTGATGCAGATGCTGAGGAAATAGGCAAAGCGGTTATTGAGTCTTTTATGGAATCAGAACGATATTACAACATGGGTTAGGGTTTTGTTGTAATAATATATTACATATGATATTGGGGCTTATGCTGAGCCTATAAGTACAAATTACAGGAGGGTTCAAATGGGATTATTTGATAGATTTAAGAGGACATCAAAGGAAAGTTTATTAGGATATTTGCAAAATAGCATTTCAGATAATTCTAGTCTGGAACACATAGTAAGCGTGTTCGAGGAGATGTGTAATATGCCACTTAAAGAAGATATGATTTTATTTGAAACAGGAACCTATTCTTTTACAGGAAAACCTATGTTTAACTTTTCTTTGGTTAGACAATTTTCTAATGATGAGGAAGAGTATTATCAAATTCATGTGGATGTGTTATATATTCCAACGGAAGAAAATAAAGATTTTCAACGAACTATATGGAATGAGGATATTGAAGAAGATATATTCAGCTATATCAAAAAGACTCCTGAGTTTAATTCCTGTAAAGATAAGGTATTCAGCAAAATAGAAATATATTTGGATGAAACCTAACGTGAAAATCGGAAGTTAGTGGAGACAAGGCAATGCGAGATTGTGATATTCAATTTATAAAACAAATTAAAAATAGTGAAGACTTATGTGATTATTTATCGTGTGAATGTGGTGTTGATTTTGCAGAAGATGATATCCTATGTGATGATTTGAAATCACTTATAGTATGTAGTGAGTGTAATTATGATATGGAACCATTTGCGTGTGATGGTTCGGGAGGAGTGTTTGTTTTGTTAAATCAATCGTTAATAGGATATTTGGATTCCGAAGGGCAAGCAGGGATTATAGCAAATAACATTAAAGATTTTTTTAGCATTATATTAAATTGTGGTTATGTAAGTGATTGGGCAAAATTTGATTGGTTAGCTGATGAAAATACATTCATCAAAGCTTATGACGAGTTAGAGTTACCAAGAGATAAAGCATGTGTAAAATTATTTGTTGAAGAGAATGACTTAGAGAGCGAACCTGTTAAGATATATTATATTTTCAAAAAAGCTGTTTCTACACAGCCGCAACTAACGATTAAGGCAATCTCAGATGATTATGTGGATTATGAGCAATTGTTTGATTTGTAAAATAAGGTGAAAATTTGAATTTGGAGGGGAATAACATGAATAGATTTGGTGTAAAGCTAATTCTTTCAATCGTTTCTTTTTTGGCAGTCAATATCTGGCTTATAGGTAAGGGTGTAGCAAAGGGCGCTGCTGACTTTTTCATATCTGCAACGGTTGAGGAAACAATACTATTTATCATTTTACAGCTATTAGTTGTACTGATATATTTTATATATCCTCTTACGGTAAAAAAATATAAAATCATTTACTGGTCTGTATCTGAAGCCTTAGTCATTATTACAGTTCTCTTTTGGGGAATATTTATTGTCGGTCCGATTTGGTTAAAATAAGCAAATTTGAATTTCTCTCGCTGTCTGGTTTGATATAAAAATTTGATTATTTGAAAAAATCAAAAAATAACGTAGCGTGATATATTGCTTGTCACGCTACGTTATGTACTAATATGGACCTTGAAAGGAGGCAGGATATGTCATTATACACAACAGGAGAGCTTGCAAAGAAGTGCAACGTTTCAGTAAGAACGATTCAATACTATGATGAAAGAGGTATTTTGGTGCCAACAGATTTGACGGAAGGGGGACGAAGACTGTTCTCCGAAGAGGATGTTGCCACATTGGAAACGATTTGCTTTTTAAGAGATTTGGATATCTCTATAAAAGATATTGCTGAAATATTGGAATCCGAAGAGTCAAAAAAGGTAATCGAACTTTTGCTTGATGAGCAAGAAAAAAATATTCAGGCGGATGTCAAGAAAAAAACGAAACAATTAGAAAATATTAAAGGCATAAGAAGTTCTTTGGCTTCTTTCAAGGATGGGTCGCAAAAAACAATTCATGACATATCATCGATTATGGAGGAAAAAGAAAAGCGAAAGAAAATGTACAAAAAAATGCTGATCATAGCAATTCCGTTAGAAATTGTCGAAATTGTTACTTTTGTGATTGGTATATTAAAAGGAATCTGGTTGCCATTTTTTGTGGCCATGGCAGTGATTCCTATTTGTGTAGCAATTATGTTTGGCTATTGGTACAAGCGGGTAGAGTATCTCTGTCCGGAATGCCATACCAGATTTCAGCCAAAGAAATTAGAAGCATTCTTTGGAAATCATACGCCAAAGACACGAAAGCTAACTTGCCCTACCTGCAGGAGGAGAATCTGGAGTTTGGAAGTATATAGAAAAGAGGTGGATGCATAATGGAAACAATTAATTTGAGTAAGAAACAATTTGTGATATACATGGCAGTCGCATTTGGGTTGGCCTGGATTTTAGAAATGATAGCAAGTATTTTTAGCAATAATGGAAATCAGATGGTGTTTGCTGTTATCTTGATGATTACCATGTTTATGCCATTTCTTGGAGTACTGATAGCCAGAATCCCACTAAAAGGTATGGGATGGGTACCACATTTAAAAGGGAAACTTCGTTATGTATTCTTTGCCCTTTGGATGCCGGCGTTATTAAGTATCCTTGGAGGGGTCTTGTTTTTTGTGATTTTCCCGGATACATTTGACTCTGAATTTATGACGTTAAGAGGTCTTTTAGAGGAAGCGGGAGCGTTGGAACAGTTCGAGGCACAGGGTATCACGATACCAATGTATCTGCTGATTACGTCTGTTCAAGCTGTGACAATTGCACCATTTCTGAATATGTTTGTCGCATTAGGCGAAGAGGTTGGTTGGAGAGGTGCGCTGTATCCATATTTGAAGAAGAAGCTGGGTGTTACTAAGGGTCGAATTGTAGGTGGTACTATTTGGGGGGCTTGGCATTGGCCGATTATGATTTTGGCTGGATATGAGTATGGTAAAGAATATATTGGCGCACCGGTACTTGGTCCGATTGTGTTCTGTGTCGCTACTATTATGATGGGGATATTATTTGATTATGTATATGAAAAGACAGAGACCATCTGGTTGCCATCTCTTATGCATGGTGCTACCAATGCATTTACTATTTTTGCATATCTGGTAAAACCTGATTATTCCAATATGGCAATTCTAGGTCCAGCATATATTGGTATTATCAGTATGATTCCAATGATTATTGTAGCAGTCATCATTTGCGTAAAGACGAAAAGGAATTGAGTATTAAAGAGATATTCAATCTCACCCACAAATTTCAGTTTGCTGGACTGGTGATACACGGAAAATAGTATTATAGCAGGTAACAGGCAGATGGTCATATAACCGACGGTCTGCCGTTTTTTGTGTTTATATTATATATGAATGTGGAAAGATTCTAGAAGATATTTTGGTATATATTAACCGAAATATCTTTTGGGAGAAAATGTCATGGTACGCACCTTTTTGTAACTGTGCACTCAAAAATGAATGTGTTACAATAGACTCGGAGGTGAGAATTATGCGAGCAAA
>OGQO01000434.1_pt1 | contig 44989 bp, 35 predicted proteins | sample 1553241 | NCBI WGS metagenome assembly OGQO01 (sample SAMEA2579933, study PRJEB22360) | human gut metagenome | biome: human gut; feature: human-associated habitat; material: faeces | place: Denmark | collected 2008/2010
CTCAGTTGGCAGAGCACCTGACTCTTAATCAGGGTGTCCAGGGTTCGAACCCCTGATCGCGCATGAAAGTCCCAATTTGACAGCACGGACTGTTGGGTAGGGGCTTTTTTTGTTGCTCTTTTTAGGCAGATTTCTTTTATAGCACTATGGCTACCATTTTCTTTCGATTTTAATAGTGTCCTTTTAGGTATGTTTCTTTAGCAGCGCCACACCGTAAGCTTTGATCTGTGCCGGCACAAGACGCAGCAGCCGATTTATCATCCCCGGAACCACAACTGCCTTATCCGCATTTAATCCTTCCCACGCCTCTTTTGCAACGCGCTCCGGCGACATTGCCCAAATTGGCGTCTTAGCTCCTGTTTTTTCAAAGAAATGTGTTCGTGTAGAACCCGGACACAGCGTACACACCTGAACGCCCTGTTTTTTTGCTTCCAAGCGGATCGCCTGACTATATTGGTAAAGATAACTCTTCGAAGCATAATAAGACGCCGTATACGGTCCCGGTTGAAATGCACCTACGGATGCTACGTTCAATATTTTTCCCGAACCACGTTTGTACATGTCACGCAGACAGCATTTACACAACTGCGTCGGCGTTACCACGAGCAATTGAAGCATCTGTTCCTCTTTTTCCATATCCAGCGTATGCGCGGCACCTACCATACCAAAGCCTGCGTTATTGATCAGCACATCAACCTGCCAGCCGTCTTTACCGATCCGATCATACAATCGTCCTGCCGCTCCCTGCACCGCAAGATCCTCTGCGTATATCTCCACTGCTAAATTGGGCTTTACACGCAGCAATAACTCTTTCAAGTGCTGCAAACGCTTCTCACTGGAAGATACCAGCAACAAACGATATCCCTTCTTTGCTAATAACTTTGTAAACGCTAAACCGATCCCTCCGGTAGCACCTGTGATCAATACTGTTTTCTTCATGGCACGTCCTTCCTTTCCTGTTCACACATATCACACGAGATAATATTATTCGCCTGCATTAACACATCCTCCATCCAAAAGCATATATTATAGTAAACCACTCAAACTTCCCATACCTCAAATTCTCCGCAGCCACATATTGCAAATAAGGAAGGAGATGTATCTACAATGTGTCTAAAACAATGGATTTCCCGACGCTTTTGCTGCTGTCAGGGTTTTAACCGCCGCATCGTTGCAATGAAAAAATCATGGGATGAAGTTAGCTTTCTCTTGATGACCGCCAGCAAACATTGCGCCTGCAGACGCCGAAAAGGCAAATAGCCCTTCATTGCAGACATTCTATGCAAATACTGTTTTGATTCAGACACATTATACAGAGACGTCAATGTTCCTGTATAGAGAAAAAACGGACCATTTGCATGATCCGTTTTCCATCATTCGTTTATCCTTTTCCCGATAATTTGGGATGTGAATCAACATTAAATTATTTAAGAGTAACCTTAGCACCCTCAGCCTCAAGCTTAGTCTTGATGTCCTCAGCCTCATCCTTAGAAGCACCTTCTTTAACAACCTTAGGAGCGCCATCAACAACTTCCTTAGCTTCTTTCAAGCCAAGACCAGTTACTTCACGGACAACCTTGATAACCTTAACCTTGTTAGGACCAACCTCTGTCAACTCAACGTCGAACTCGTCCTTCTCAGCACCTGCATCAGCGCCAGCACCTGCTGCTGCAACAACAACGCCTGCTGCTGCGGATACACCAAACTCCTCCTCGCAAGCCTTTACTAAATCATTTAACTCTAAAACAGTCATGCCTTTGATAGCATCAATAAATTCCTGTGTAGTCATTTCGTTTACCTCCATAAAATTTGTAATAATCGTAATTTTGTGAACCAATTGGTTCGTTGTTTCATAAAATTGCGACGCACAATGCGTCATCTGCATTGCATGAATTATGCCTCTGCAGCACCGTCACCCTTCTCAGCGATCTGATTAAGAACACGAGCAAGATTGGTGATAGGGGACTGTAAGGAACCAAGCAACTTGGAAATAAGTTCTTCTCTGGAAGGAATGCTTGCCAAAGACTTGATGCCATCAATGTCATAAAGTGTACCCTCTACAACAGCGCCCTTGAACTCTAATGCCTCAGCCTCTTTTGCTACGTTATTTAATACGCGGATCGGAGCTGTTGCATCTTCCTTAGAAATAGCGATTGCAGAAGGTCCATCCAAAAGGTTGTCCAACTGTGCGAAATCTGTTCCCTCGAAAGCACGCTTCATCAGTGTGTTCTTGTAAACTTTGTACTCGCATCCTGCCTCTCTAAGTCCTTTACGAAGCTTTGTGTCCTGCTCTACTGTAAGTCCACGATAATCAACGAGAACAACAGTTGCAGCACCATCAATCTTAGCCTTAATCTCCTCAACGATAGGCTGTTTCAACTCTACTTTTGCCATGAGTGTATCTCCTTTCTATGGGTGTGCCCCATTATTTTGTAGGATCATCACAGATCTGCCGATAACCGGCTCTGGCAAGATCCCTGCACTGCACGCAAAAGTTCTAATAAAAAAACCTCTCTACGTAGAGAGAGGAGTAAAATTATCATATCAGATACTTCATCTTCCTCGGTAGGCGGCTATAATCAGACTTACGCGGAAATCCGCACCTACTGTCTACGGCAGTGAGTTTTACTTTTCGCAAAACCTTTACTACATTAGCACACTATTTCGCAATTGTCAAGCTTTTTTCTATTTTCCCTTTCAATTCACCCTTTTTGAACAAACACCCCAATAACGTTATCGAGAGCTGCTTCAGATGTGCGTAGTTTGAGTCTATTTCTAATCGCGCGCCTTGCGGTTAATGTACTCCGTCTTATATTTGGAATACACGATCGTTTGGTCGTGATACAACCCGTAGTACCCGGAAAGCAAATAGCTGACACTGATCGCGATCATAAAAAATGGAATTCCATGATATCCAAAAAGCTCGAAAGCGATCAATAGCGACGTGATCGGGCAGTTGGTCACACCACAAAATACAGACACCATACCAAGCGCAGCGCAAAGCGACGGCGATAATCCGATCAACTGTCCAAACAAGCAGCCAAACGCCGCTCCGACGCAAAAAGATGGCACGATCTCGCCTCCCTTGAATCCCGCCTCCAACGTCAACGCTGTAAAAATGATTTTCCACACAAAAGCAAGTGGAACGACATGTCCGGCAATCGCCCTCTCTATGATCGGCACGCCCGCACCCATATAATCTGTAGTATGTAACACCATCGTCAACGCCACGATCACCAAGCTGGAAACCACGATCCTTATATATGGATTTTTGAGCTTATCCCGATAAAAATCTCCCAACGAATGCAGCGTCACACAAAAGATCACACTTACCGCCGCACAGCAAACGGCGAGCAGGATCACTTTTATACTTGGCACAATCAAAAAATCCGGTATCTTCTTTATAAGAAATGTATCCGGTCCAATCCCCATATGTCTTGCAAACTTTGACGCAATCAGCGACGCAAAAACGCAGGGAACCAACGCTGCATAATACATAACACCTACGCTGACAACCTCCATCGCAAAGACCACGGCAGCGATCGGAGTCCCAAAAATAGCCGAAAATGCGGCACTCATACCGCACATAACAACAATGCGGCGATCCTTTTCATCAAAGCGAAACCAGCGGCCAAGCTGATTACCGATACTTCCGCCTAACTGCAAAGCTGCACCTTCGCGCCCTGCCGAGCCGCCAAACAAGTGTGTCAGGGTCGTAGAAATAAAGATAAGCGGTGCCATTTTGAACGGCAGCTCCGTTTCCGCATGAATTGTGGAAAGTACCATATTTGTTCCTTTATCATTTTTATAATGAAAAATATGGTACAAAAATACAATAACAATACCAACAAGCGGTAATAGCAGGATCATCCATGGGTTTGCTGTCCGAAACTGCGTCACCAATTTCAAACATTCCGCAAACAATGTGCTGAATGCACCGACGACCAATCCTGTGATCGACGAAAATACAGCCCATTTGGCAAATACTTTTAGATTATGATATATTCGGCGAACGTAAAATTTCACCATCGCCATTTGTCGTGATATCGAATTCATTCTCATCCTCCATATTCTCCCAGTCCGGAATGTTACTGCCGGACACCCCCTGTACTTTCAAACCTTTGGTATTATGCTGCTTTCATTTGCACACACTTTTCTATTATATCTATATTTTTGATGTTTTGCCAAGTCTAAAACCGATTTTGTATTGACTTTTTCTAATATTATTTTTATAATATCAATAATGATTACTATTTAAGGAGGCGTGCTTATGCAACGTGTTCGGCATAGCAAACAGCGAGATGCTATCAAAGCATATCTGCTATCAACAACATCACACCCTACCGCAGAAGCCGTCTACGAGCAGTTGCAGAACGACTTTCCAAACATCAGTCTTGGAACCGTTTATCGCAATTTGAATTTTCTCGTAGATCACGGCGAAGCACTTCGCTTAGACATGGGAGATGGCAACGACCACTTCGACGGCAATGTTATGCCTCACAACCATTTCTTCTGCCGCAAGTGCCACCATGTTTTAGACCTGGAAATGGACGGCATCAATCACATTGACGTGATTGCCAATGCAGGATTTGACGGCATCATCGAGGGACATACGATTTATTTTACCGGGCTTTGCCCAGACTGCGCACAGGCTAAAATGCCGTAAAACATGGTGCAGAAAAGTTTTTGATAATTTTTTTCAAAAAACTGTTGACATTATCAGATCAGATGATATAATGAGTCTTGTAAACGATAATCATTACTATTTAAGAAATTCTTAGATAGTACTTAACAACAAATAACTTGAGATGACAAAGGAATGCATAGCAAGCGAAACCTTTGGATATCTTAAACAACAATTACAAAGAAAAGGAGATTACAATTATGGCAAAATGGGTTTGTACAGTATGTGGTTATATTTATGAAGGAGATCAGGCTCCGGAAGAGTGTCCGGTTTGCCACGTTGGCGCAGACAAGTTCAAGAAAGTAGAGGGCGAGCTTACACTTGCTGCAGAGCATGAGTTCGGAATCTATGACAAAACCGTTAAGAATAATCCTGATATCAGCGATGAAGACAAGAAATTCATCTTCGATCAGTTGAAAGCAAACTTCGATGGTGAGTGCTCCGAGGTTGGTATGTATCTTTGCATGGCACGCATCGCACATCGCGAGGGCTATCCGGAAATCGGACTTTATTGGGAAAAGGCAGCTTACGAAGAGGCTGAGCACGCAGCTAAATTTGCAGAGATGTTAGGATCCGATCTAGAAAGCAACATGACAGCTTCCACCAAGAAGAATCTCGCTTGGAGAGTTGATTGCGAGTTCGGTGCAACAGCAGGTAAAGTTGATCTTGCTACTTGCGCTAAGAAAAATAACTTGGATGCGATCCATGATACCGTTCATGAAATGGCTCGTGACGAGGCTAGACACGGCAAGGCTCTTAAGGGATTGCTTGAGAGATATTTCGGTTAATGCAATCTGAAAAATAACCGTTGAATTTTATAAAATAAGGGGCAAGGATATTTCCTGCCCCTATTTTTTATCTTCTGGCGTTACGCTCCCAAAAAACACCGTCTTCATAGCCTTGAATCGATGCATCTGTCTCAGCCATTTCCAGCCGTTTCTGCGCCCATGCCCCATACAACGGATTCTGTTCAATTGCAACAAACTTTCGCCCAAGTTTCTTTGCCACGACAGCCGTTGTGCCTGATCCCGCAAAAGGATCCAAAACAACATCGCCTTTGCTGCTGCTTGCTAACAGCAGCTTTGCCAGCAATTTTTCCGGTTTTTGGGTCGGATGTGCCGTGTTCTCCGGCATAGACCAGTATGGAATCGATATATCATCCCAAAAATTTGACGGACAGGTATTTCGAAAACGTCCCTCATCCGTTTCCTCCCAATCCTTAGGATTTCCATCTACCCGATACGGAGCCAGAACCCGTTTACGCACTTTCACCTCATCCAAATGAAACGTATAATCTCTGCTCACCGTCGCAAACCAAATATCTTCCATCCCGTTTTTCCAATTGGATTTCGCGCCACGTCCTTTTTCGCGCTGCCACGTGATCCGATTCTGCACCAAAAAATATTCCTGAAGCACGTCACCTATGATCAAACTTGATCTCCAATCACAACACACATAAATAGACGCTGTCTTTTTGAGCAAAGGAAGAACCTCCCGCACCCATTTTATGGTATATTCCCGATATTCTTCTCTGCCAACCGCATTAAATTTATTGCCATGATAATCTTTTGCCAAATTATAGGGCGGATCCACGATCAGCAGATCCACAAAATTTGGCGGCAATTCTTTCATTACCTGAAATGTATCTCCAATAATATATTGATCATAAAGCGCATCCGGAGTCATAGTACTGCCGTCCTGCAATGCAGTTTTAAGCTGATCGCCGTTTTCTGCCAAAATGCATCGTTCCAAATACTCATGGCCTTCCTCTAAAGAGAAATCTATTGTTTTATTTCTGGCTGCCTTTTGTTTCATGGTACTCCTCCTTTCCCATTGTCCTACCGTATTCCTGTTTTTTACTCATACAGCGAATCCAATGTAAGCAATAAAACATCTTCATCGACTAACGAGTCATACCAGTCCGTATATCCGAACAGCGAAAAGAATATATACTTTGAAACTTTATATTTTGCAGAAATAAGTTTACTTCTTCTAATCAGCGTGTCATATATACCTTTGTCGATCTTTTCATTCTTGAATTTACATTCGCCAACGACTGCCTTTTTGTCAACTTCAGATAAAGCGACAACGTCAATATCTGCAGATTGAGCCCGCACTTCTCCATCTTTCTCTGTGATATTTTCTACACCCCACCACGTACCAACAGAAGTAATAAAGCACCCATACTCACCGGTTATTCCTTTCATCAACGTATAATATCTGCACATTTCTTCAAAAATTGATCCCATAAAAGAATGCAATACCGGCTTAACAACTTTGGTGTAATAAATCTCTCCCTGCCCCATCTCAATGACACTGGTAGCTTTCGGAATAAACTCATACCAAAACTTGAACATATAATCTTTCAAAACATACTGCGTCTTCTTTTTATTTTTTTCATCCGTGATGCATTTTTTCTTCTCAATCAACCCCACATTCCTTAATTTTTCTAACGAATACAATACCGTTTGAGCTTTTTCTCCTATCTTTGCTGCAATAATATTAAGTGCATTTTCGCCGGATGCGATCTGCTCAACAATATTATTTACCAATGATATATCTGAAAATTCCTGCGTCAAAAGATTTCTTGTCTCATCATATAAATATCCATCTGTCCTAAAAAAGAGCCTGACAATGTTTTCGTCAATGCTTTTATTGGAATCAATCATAGAAAGATACTTCGCAACACCACCGGTAATTCCATAACAGATTGCCTTATCTTCGTTCGAATAATTTGGAACAAATTTTGCTGCGTCCAAATAGTTAAACGCCTCCAATTTAATTTGAGAATTGCGCCTCCCAAACAGCGGACTCTTTTCGCTCAACACCTTCTTCTCCATAAAGCTAAGCGCAGACCCGCACAGAATTATTTTTAGATTCTTGTCATTCCACACTGTATCCATATATTTCTGCAGCACATACAGAAGTGCTTCATCTTTTTCAGCCCAATACGGCAGTTCATCTATTACAAGAACAATTTTTTCATCACCTATATTTTTATCAATAAAATCAAAAACAGCTTCTAATGTTCCAAAACTAATATTCTCCATCCCAGGCATAAACAGATCCACTACCTGTCTTGAAAACAATTCGAGATTTCTGGTTTTTCCAACTTTTGTAGCTGTATAAAAAATTGTTTTTTTATCTTTGACAAATTCGGCAATAAGCGTAGACTTTCCAATGCGTCTGCGTCCATATATCACCGTCATTCCAATTCCATCTTTATCATAAAACTCTTTTAAAGATGCAAGTTCTCGTTCTCTGCCTATAAACATTGATACCGCCTCCCCGCGTCATATTTTAATTCAAATTTATTTGAACAAAATTGATTTGAATTAAATATATCATAAAAATGTAGGTATATCAATCCTATTTTTTCTAATTAGCTTACAAATTGACACACCTTTCTTCCTATGCTATTCTTTTGCCAAATCACGATGCAGCACCGCTGCAAATCACCGAACACAGAAAGGCACATGAAATATGATACATTTTGGAATTATTGGAGCAGGCGACATTGCACGCAAATTTGCAGAGGCCGTCAGACAACTGGATAACGCTGAAGTCATTGCGGTTGCTAGCAAATCACTGGATCGCGCACAGGAATGGGCGGCGCGCGAGCATATTCCGTCCTATTACGGAAATTATGCAGAATTACTCGCCAGCCCTCGCATCGACGCCGTATACATCGCGACCACCACCAACGCTCACTACGATAACATATTGCAATGTCTGCAAGCCGGCAAACATGTTCTCTGCGAAAAATCTTTGGTACGGTCTGCTCACGAGGCACTTACCGTCTGTAGCCTTGCCAAACAAAAAAACTTGTTTTTGATGGAAGCAATGTGGACGCGTTTTTTGCCAAAAACAACAACTGCAAAGCAATGGATCCAGGAGGGTCGTATCGGCAAAGTAAAATTAATGCAGGCAACTATCGGTTGGAAAGCTGACCCTGTCTACAATAAACGACTCTTTGACCCGGCACTCGGCGGTGGTTCTCTGTATGATCTCGGCATTTATCCACTCGAGGTGCTGCCTTATCTCGTGGATGAAAAAATACTGGATATGGATGCTTTTGTTGCAAGGCATTCTACAGGTGTAGATGATCTGGTCAGTATGAATCTTCAACTCGAAAGCTGTATTGCAAATTTACAGTGCTCTTTTACCACCAAAATGCCGGAAGATGCTTACATTTACGGCGAAGACGGATATATTCGCCTTCCTAAAATGCACTTTGGTTCTAGGGCAGAACTGTATAACAGTGCCGATGAGTGCATTGATTCCTTTGACAGCGGTGAAGAAAATGGATTTGTTTATGAAGTGGCAGAGGTCGTTCACTGCATCGAAAACGGATTATTAGAAAGCCCAATCTGCCCACATCAGATGACGATAGATGCGGCCCGCATCACCTCAGAAGTGCTGCATTTACGCTAATACATAGCATCGATGTTCTAATATGTGATATAATGAGCACACAGTGCTCATCTTAGGAGTTTCTTTGAAACTCCATTATGCGCAGAAATCATGCGCAATTATTATGATATAATATATTATAAATAATCCACAGAAAGGACGGTGACAACTTGATTCTATATCATGCAAGCAAAGAGATTGTCGAATTTCCAGAAATTCGTAAATCCAAATTTACCAAAGACTTCTCCTGGGGATTCTACTGCACCAATAACTACGATCAGGCAGTGAGATGGGCAAATCGCGGCGAGGGTACTCCCACAATAAACGTCTATCAATATACCCCCAACAACCGTCTTAATATATTATCATTTGAAAAAATGACCGATGAGTGGCTGGATTTTATTGCCACTTGCCGCCAAGGTGGCATCCATGATTATGATATCGTCGAGGGTCCCATGGCAGATGATACAATTTGGAACTATGTAAATGACTATTTATATGGCGATATTTCAAGAGAACAATTTTGGGCTTTAGCACAATTTAAATATCCGACACATCAAATCAGTTTTCATACATTAGCTGCGCTTAATTGCTTAACATTCGAGAGGAGTGAAATTGCTTATGACAACAGTGAAAAAAGATGACCTTTTTTATGTTTGTTCCTTAATTGAATTTACCGGGCGCAAGACCAAAAACCGCCGAAAAGTTATTGTGAATGCACTTGGCGAACAGGGAATCGCAAAGCAATTGCAGGACGCTCCCGTAAATCATTGCCTTTCGTTCGATCAGGTATCCGAGGAATTGATCAACGCATATCATATAAAGGCTGGTGATTTTGATACTATTTCCGGATGTTCATATAAAATCCCCAGTTTTACTTCTATTGGAAAATTATATTGTTATATGATTCTTGATTGTACAAAAACCGGTCAAGAAATAAAGGAGTTAATTAAAATCTTCAACTCCTTTATCAGTGATGAAATATCAAACTTTAAAACCGGTGTGTATTACGAAAATCCAAGTTATCTAGAGCACTCTTACTTAGAGGGGCATTTTTTGGACTAAGGAATGATAACATAATCTCGTAACTAAATATTGTATATTTTTACTTTATTACCTTTAACATCCCATTCCCCTTTTTCTTCAAAAACTTCTTGTATACCTTATATTGTTTCTTTGGCACTTTGACGGTCAGCTTCTTTGCCGTTCCCTTGAAGGCATTTTTGCCAATGGAACTGCTCTTTAGTTTCGTTGACTTGATCGTGATCTTCTTCAACTTCTTACATCCGGCAAACGCATTTTTACCGATGGATGTAATGTTCTTACCAATCGTTACCTTTTGAAGTTTCGAGCAACCCTTATATGCCTTTGCTGACACTGCGACAACTTTGAAGGTATGACCATCAAGCACTGCGGAAGCTGCTATCGTAATGCTCTTGCTCTTCTTGCCGACAGGCTTCACATAAGCAACTGTGCCGCCCGATGAAGTGATGGAAAGGATCTTATAGTAAGCCTTTGTCTTCGTGTCTTTGACACGCTGTCCCTTGCGAAGCTTCTGTACAGAAGTATTCGGTGCAGTGGATGAATGTGTTGGATTTTTCGCTGCATTTGCCCCCGGAATGACCGTTGGTCTTACTGATGGCTTAATAGTTGGGCTTACCGTTGGCTTAACGGATGGTGTAACGGTCGGTTTCACCGTTGGTGTTGCAGACGGCTCCTGATCTTCCTGATACAGGATCACATATGCCGTATTGTTGTCCATATCATAGTCTCCACCCTTTGACTCTGCATACAGCGTAAGATATGCCGCTTTGTTCTTGTTATAGGTAATGTCCTTCTTATCCACCGTAAAAGTGAGCTGCTTGGAACCATCGGCCTGCAGGGTGATCCCTTTCCTGCTCTGCAGCAGGGATGACTTTTTCTCATCTCCATACAAATATACATCCGTGTCTGCCGCCATGGTACTTGTATTTTTCACAACTGCCGTGATCGTAAGCTGATCTTCTGTCTCCTCACCGGACGCTTCAACTGCAACATCCGCCTGACCGACTTGATCCGTCACACTGCTGTCTGTCGTGTCGTCCTGGCCCTCTGCCACTGCCGATATGTTCACACTCTGTTCCGTATCCACATCACTCAGATCCACATACGCCGTATCGACCACACTCGCTCCCGGTGCGATATTTACGGAGATCGTTTTCTTCACGATGGTTCCATCCGCAAGCTTCACCAGCAGATCCAGATGATCGATCGCTGTATCCTCCGTATTGGTAACCATATATCTGACCGCTGTCTTGCCATCCTGTATGTCACTCTCATCCACATACGCACTGACAAGCTGCAAATGATTTGCCTGCTCTTTCGTAATGTCCACCAAAACATTCAGACCGGAATCGGCATTTTCCGCATTTGCCACGATCTCCCAGTCACCGTCTTCCTTCAGGATCGGTGAGAAATATCTCCAGTAAGTGCCTTCCTGCTCACAGACCACGACCGGTTCTGACCATCCATCGCCTGTCTTCATAGATGCCAGGATCTGCCCCTTGCCGGTCTCTTCCTCATATCTGCTCCAGATATAACCGCTCTTGTCCCCATTGGTGCAATACTGCACGGCAGAACCAAACGCACTCTCCCCTGCCGAGAAGGAAGCGACGCTGCCATCGGATATCTGATAACGATACAATGTACCATTTACCACCATACTGACAGCCCCGTCTGTATACTGCAGACCGGATACGGCACCATCCTCTGCGTCCATCATCAGATCTTCCAATGCCGGTATTACCTGTCCGTTCGTGTCAAAAACAGCATTGATGCCGTTTGCCTGTCCATCATAGACCGCCTCCGTCTTACCATCCTTCTCATATACCGTATAAGAATCGATCGTGCCGGGTGCCTGTGACAGCACCTCTTCGCCGTCAAAGTCCGTGCCATTCCACTTAGCCGTGCAGATACTGTTGTTTCCACTCTCCTGCATCATGTCTCCCGCATCGTTTCTGACCCATGCGACAGTAATATCCTCACCGTTGACACAAATCTGCGGCATCATGTCGCAAACATCATTGTCCGTCACACGGACTGCCTCTCCAAAAGTTCCCGTTTCCTCATCAAAGATCGAACAATAAATCTCCGAATTCTGTGCCATCTCTTTCAGCACTGCATCACTGTCGGCACTGATGTCTCCTGCCGTCTCCGCTTTCTGCTTTTGCCATACGAGAACAAGCTTTCCATTCACGACCTTCATATCCGCAAACAAATCCGCATTGCCATCATCACAGACCGCACGATCTTCGGACCATCTGCCATTCTCCCATACAGAATATTTCAGCACAGAGCTGTCGAGCGTCTCACGACTTGCGTCATATGCCTGATACACCATAACTTTCCGGTCTCCGATCTGTACCTGCTTTGGCAGCGATGCCGGCAGGATGCCTTCCTTCAAAGTCGTCACGATACCCCTTGTATCCGACTGCGCCTGTGCTTTCTTGCGGGAAGAGCTCGTCTGATCCTTCTTCGGATACCATTTGCTTTCTGCCTTCGCAAAGGATGTGTCCATCGCTGACAGAACCCCGTCACTCAGGGAAACATCGTCTAGGATCCCCAGCTTCTTTTTGCCTGTCGTATCCCACATTGTCCAACTCTTTTTTGCCAAAGTGTGATTCCAATCAATGACAAATGCCACCTTGACATGAACCCCTGCCTCTACTTGAATCTCCCCCTTTGTTGCAGGAAGTATCGTGACAGGGAATGAAGCAGATCCTTTCGCACCAATTGCCGCAACCTTATCAATTCCATAACCACCTTCTAAGCTGAAAGTCGGTGTGATTTTTACACTTCCGTCAAGTGACGGAAATGTTTTTTGTGCATAGTCATACTCCCCCTTAATCTCTCCGGACAGTTTTCCAGAACCGCTCAAATTCAGGTACATCGGACCGATCGGTGTCGCAAACTGCCAGCTTACACTCCCTTTCCATTCCGCGTCCATAGCCAGTGCTCCTGTCCCTGATATTTTATTGCCATTTTTGTCATATTTGTTTTCAAAATATCCCATCGCAGATATTGTTGGCTTTTTGCTTAATTTACTGACATCCATCACATTCAGTGCCTGTACACCCCATGTGTTTCTGTATTCGTTCAGACAATTATTTTGCCCTGAATTCTTTTTCGCTTCCTCTACATCTTTCTTGAAAGTCGTCCACTTCGCATCTTCATCCAACCAGTCGCTCTTTCCAATTCCAACACTTCCACGGATCGTATAGCTGCCATCTTCTTGATCCACTTTACGAGTTATCGTGATCGGAAAAGAAGAAATTTTTAAAGTCCAGTTCTGCGGAAAGAATTTGGCTGTCTCATCGTCTGTCGTACCGGAAACATCCTCTCCCAGTATCAGACTGCCTCCATTTCCTTTGGTCTCACTATCCGATGTCGGAGTTGTTACCGTCACTTCACAGGTGGTCGTAGAACCGTCAGCTGCCGTTCCGGTAATGGTTGCCGTTCCCTCCGAGATTCCGTCCACGGACCACAAACCTGTCGCATTCCATACTTCCTTAGAGCCATTTGCCGTAGCAAGCGTCGTCGCTGTCGTAGGCAGGATAAATCCATAGTAATTGACCCGTGCCACGCTCGGATCCGAAGAAGTCCATGTGACCTGACTTGTCATCTGCTTCAATGCATCCAGACTATCCTCATACGCCTTGGCACACATTGTCGCTGTGTGACCTACATCCACGGTGCATACGGCATCGCACTGTAACTTTCTTTCCTGCGCACTCGCAGCATCTGACGGCGTGGGGGTTGCAACGGATACGCTTCCTCCCTCGGAAGATACAGTGCCCGCATAGGACCAAAGATTAGAGGAGGAAAGATTCAAATGCAAAGCGGGGCGTACAGCGACACTCTCATAGCTGACACCGTAATAGATGCAGTAGCCGTAGCCATCGAGAGTGCCATATGAGGCACCATTAGCAGAGCCGCCCGGCGAACGCAACCACCAATAGTCGGCTTTACCGACATCAGACATCCCGCTTTTCCCGGCAACATATGCAGTATTTGTTGCCACTCGAGTCTTACTATCCGTATCAAATGTACTATTAAATCCATATGACGCATTACTTGCCTCTGCGATAGACAATAGATACACCTTGTCTTTCGTATCATTTCCGCCCTCTGTGCCATAGTAGGGATTATCTTCATTCACAACCGTCACCTGCCTAATGACATTCTTCTCTGCCGATGTAAACGCTGCATCGATAAAATTGTCACTGCTATAATCAATGCTGTCCACATTAGATGATGCACCATATCCATTCAGCCAACTGCGTCTGGTACAAGTCTCCCAAGTAACATCCGTATGGGATTTATTATATGGTCCTGCATCCAGGTTCTGATCCGCCAACAAGAACGCATCATCACCATCTACCGACAGCACACGCCATTTGATCGGCTGCTTGGCATCATTCTCATCGGCAACGCCGTCACCGTTTGTGTCATTCTGCCAGTAGTTTCCGAAGTATACGCAGTCCCATGTCGTCACTCCATTACTATCTGTGGTCGGATTGTTTAATCCATAATCAGCCGCCTGTGCCTGACGGGATGTGGTGATCCCTGTCGGCAGCGACAATACCATCGCCAATGTCATGAGTATGGCGATGGAGCGTTTGAGTGTTGTGTTGTGTTGTTTCATCTTGTGTCTCCTCCCATAGGTTTCTGCAACTTGTTGGTTGCTCCTATCAGCTCTTTACTTTGTTACCTTCACCGTCTTATTGCCCTTTTTCTTCAGGAACTTCTTGTATGCCTTATACTGTTTCTTTGGCACTTTGACGGTCAGCTTCTTTGCCGTTCCCTTGAAGGCATTTTTGCCAATGGAACTGCTCTTTAGTTTCGTTGACTTGATCGTGATCTTCTTCAACTTCTTACATCCGGCAAACGCATTTTTACCGATGGATGTAATGTTCTTACCAATCGTTACCTTTTGAAGTTTCGAGCAACCCTTATATGCCTTTGCTGACACTGCGACAACTTTGAAGGTATGACCATCAAGCACTGCGGAAGCTGCTATCGTAATGCTCTTGCTCTTCTTGCCGACAGGCTTCACATAAGCAACTGTGCCACCCGATGAAGTGTTGGAAAGGATTTTATAGTAAGCCTTTGTCTTCATGTCTTTGACAAGCTGTCCCTTGCGAAGCTTCTGTGACACATTTGATACGCCGGATGGCTGCAAGTTTGTCCCATTAGGAGCTTTTGACGGTGCGACTGATGGCTTAATCGTTGGCTTACCAGTCGGTTTCGCCGTTGGGCTGACCGTTGGCATTGCAGACGGCTCGTTATCGTTTGAAGCTTTTGTCACCTTGACTTGACATACTGCAGATAACCTTCCGTCTTGACTTTTTGCAACAATATCAGCATTTCCTACGCCTACCGCTTGTACCAATCCCGTTTCATCTACCAAAGCAACTTGTTCATTACTACTCTCCCAAGTAACTCCGTTGTCCGTTGTATTGTATGGCTCAAATGCCTCTTGCAGCATATAGCTCTCATTCACCCGAAGCTCTAATGCCTCTTCATTCAAAGTCAGTTTTTCTGCCTCGATCACTTCCGGCTCAAATCCCTCTGCTTCTGCCGGGGCAATGCCATCCCCCTCCTCATTGTTTGGATTGTATAACGCAAGTGCCTGTCTTCTGCCTGCCTCCAAAAAGTTATTATATTTCATATTTGATGATAATGGAATATTTTCATAAGTAAGGCTCTTCACCACTTCATCGTTTTCATATTCCTCAATGTTACAAGTCATTGTTCCATCGTCATTACCGGAATATTCTATAACATAATCATCGTCAGGAATCAACAAATACTTGGCATCATTATCTACATATGCGGATACATCATCATACCCGGCTACTACCTGATCATTCACAATCTGTGCGCACAGATTACCATCATTATCATACACCGACACATCAACCGGGCAATGGACTTCCACCTTCGTTTTCTTTTCGTTCATGCCTTTTGCCAGAATGATCGTAACATCCTTTACGCTTTTTTTAGCATCTTCTTCCGTGTATCCTGTGGCTGCATACTTCAGACCGGTATACACCATTTCACTGGCAGAACCATACTTGCCGACTACAATTTTTCGGAAAGTTCCCGAAAGAAGCTCATCGGAGATCTCATCAATCCCTTTTCCGTAAATCTTGCTATAACAGCCATGGATCTGCTTCTCCATAATCTTTTTCAAAGAACTCACAAAGCTGTCATAATTTGCATAAGTAATCACGCCTACGCCATTTCCATTTTTCTCACATTTCAGATCTGTTTTGGAAGACTTGACATTAAAGCCTTGTTTCTGGATCTTGTAACTGATGGTTCCAAAGCCTCCATAAGAAACCTGACTGCCATTAAAAGCATAAAAGGTCATATTAGTGGTAAAAACAATCACTATGTCCTTTCCGGTATTTTTGTCCGTTGCCTCAAACTTCAATGTACCGGTATAACTCTTACCTCCCGTAAGCATTCCCTTTGCCTGAGAGATTCCCAGTTTTTCAAACACTTTATCTGCCAAAGCTTCTTTCGATAAATTCGACTTCTTAAGAAGCTGTTTGATCAGTCCGTTTTCACTGTCATCGGTAATGATGCTATTTAGTGCATTTGATGTATAAATCCAGTTGTTTACCTGCGCTGTTACCGCTTTCACCTCGTTATCTGTCAGATATTCACGAAGTTTTGTATCATCAAATGCTGCCTGCGTTCCATTCAAAATCGTGTTGATCTTGTTCATTTCCGGTGTATTCGCGCTGACACTCTGCTTGGTCTGTGCAATCTTCTTTGCCTTGTCCATATTGGCAATGTTGACTGTTTTGTTGACCCGGGTCGTGGCATCATCATTAAGCTGTGCTGTGAACGTCGTTGCATTGCTTACATTTTCCGGAATATAGTCATCTTTTAAATATGCCGTCAGGGAAATCGTCTGCGTTTCCCCTAATGCCAGAGATAAATCCGGCTCTTTTTCGTATGAAACGTCCTTACTGTCAAAAATTCCATCTTTCAAGTAATACGGAATTGATCCACTATCTGCAAACTGAGAATCCAGTGTTACCTTTGAAATCTGTACCGCAAGTCCACTGTCTTCTCCTGCTGCCGATAATACCTGTTCCAGCGAATAAGGGTATTTCACATCACACTTGATCACCAGATTCAAATCAAACTTTTTCTTGGAAAATTTGGAATTTTCATATACAATCTCTGACACCTCCGGCTGGATCTCAATCGTTGGTTTGAGGATATTTTCCGCCACTGTGATCTGTGTGATCACACCATTCTCCAGCGTCACAGCCACCAGGCGTGTGGTATGATTTGCCAGAAGGTTTGTCACATCTTCATCCTCAATTTCGCTGCTGACGGTAATTTCTCTATTATCCAGTGTGGCTGTCCGGTTAGATGTCGTATATCCTCTCAGAGTACCGACAAAACTGCCATTCGTAACGCTTTCTCCCTCAGACGATACCGTACCCGCATAGGACCAAAGATCTGTGTTAGATAAATCTAAATGAAGCACTGGCCGCACTCCCAATTTAGGCCACATATTAGCAACGGCATGACCAGATCCGTCCTCATAAATTCTAGCTGCACCATTTCCCTGGATTGCTGTTCTTAACCACCAAATATCTCGGTAATTACCACCTCGTTTCCATATAGTATACGCAGTATCATGTGTCATCCTTGCATAACTTTCTATATTAAAATTTTCATTAAATCCATAACTTTCTTCACTTATTTCTGCCATCGAAAGCAGATACACCTTATCTCTAGTATCTTCACCTCCAATTATCCCACCATAATCAGAATCATCTCCATTGCTTACCTTCGTCTGCATAATAGCGTATTTTTCTTTATTCGTAAACGCTGAATCAATAAAATTGTTATTTCTATAATCAATACCAGCTTTATTTGATAATGAATCATAGCCATTTAACCAGCTTCTCAATGTACATTCACTCCATGTCACACTTGCATCTGAGTTGTTATACGGTTCTGCATCTAAACTCTGATCTGCCATCAAAAATGCATCATTTCCATCTACTGATAAAACACGCCATTTTATTGATCCTATTTTAAAGTTATTAGACGCTGGCGTTGGTGAAACTTTTGATGTTGGTGTTGGATCGGGCTGCACTGTTGGTTTAGGTGTAATCACTGGTTCTGGTGTTGGTGTGACATTACCTGCTTCTTTCATCATTATCTTTTTTCCAACAACTTTTTTCGAATGTGCCGTCGGAGTAGCTAATATAATTTTAGCAGACACCGGCTCGGGAGTCACAGTCGGTCTGGCAGTTGGCACCCAATATGGTGATGGTGTTGGTGTATGCGGTGCAACCGGAGTACTAAATGGTGATGGTGTTGGTGTATGCGGTGCAATCGGAGTACTAAATGGTGGTGCCGTTGGCGTCGGTGTTGCACCTTGCCAGTAATTTCCAAAGTATACGCAGTCCCATGTTGTGACTCCTTTACTATCCGTAGTCGGATTGTTTAGTCCATACCCTGCTGCCTGTGCCTGACGGGGCATGGTGATCCCGGTCGGCAGCGACAATACCATCGCCAATGTCATGAGTATGGCGACGGAGCGTTTGAATGTTGTTTTGTGTTGTGTCATCTTGTGTCTCCTTTCATCATACATCCATGGTTTACCTATAAAATATTTCGCCTATTTCTACACTTAGTAACAGCTAATGCCAGAGAAACTTTTCCCGTCTCCCCGGCATCAGCAATTTTACAAACACATTTATTTCTTACTACTTGGTTACCTTCACCGTCTTATTTCCCTTTTTCTTCAGAAACTTCTTATATGCCTTATATTTTTTCTTCGGCACTTTGACGGTCAGCTTCTTCGCCGTTCCCTTGAAGGCATTTTTGCCAATGGAACTACTCTTTAGTTTCGCCGATTTGATCGTGATCTTCTTCAGCTTCTTACATCCAGAAAATGCCTGCTTTCCGATGGAAGCAACATTCTTACCGATCGTGATTTTTTTCAACTTTTTATTGTTCGCAAATGCCTTTGGCGCAATGCTCTTCACTTGGTAAGTCACTCCGTTGACCTTGATCTTATCAGGTACGGTAACACTACTTGCATTTTTCTTGAGCACTTTGGTATAGGCTACTGCAGGCTGTTTTTTATCTGCTGATATGACCTTGTACGAAGCAGTCTTGTCCTTTATTGTTGTGCCGACCGCCGCTGAAGATAATGTAGCTTTGGTATTTGAAGGAGTTGTGCTTGGTGCAGGTGTCATTCTTGGGGAAGCGGTTGGCTGAGCACTTGGCGTTGTGTCAGGTTCAGGGGTTGGAGTAGGTGTTACAACAGGATTACTTGTACCGTTTGAAGATACGGTACCCGCATAGCTCCAAAGATCAGAGGTGGAAAGATTCAAATGCAAGGCGGGGCGTACAACGATATAACCACTGCAGACATTGAATCCGTCGTAGTAGACACCGCCATCGTCAAAGACACACGAAACCCTACCACCAGATCTGCCCGGCGAACGCAACCACCATTGCTCGGCTTCACCGGCATCAACCAGATATTTCTCAGCAACATATGCGGTATTTGTTGCTACTCGAGTATCGCTACTCATCTTAAATTTACGATAAAATCCATATGACGCATTACTTACCTCTGCGATGGACAATAGATACACTTTGTCATTCGTATCATTGCCACCCCCTGTACCATAGTAGAGATTATCTTCATTCGCTACCGCCACCTGCCTGATGGCATTCTGCTCTGCCGATGTAAACGCTGCATCAATGAAATTATCACTACTATAATCAATGCTGTCCACATTGGATGATGTGCCATATCCATTCAACCAGCTGCGCATGGTACAAGTCTCCCAAGTAACATCCGTTTCTGATTTATTATATATCTCTGCATCCAGATTCTGGTCTGCCAGCAGAAAAGCATCGTCACCATCTACCGACAACACGCGCCATTTGATCGACTGCTTCTCATCATTTTTATCCGCAACTCCATCACCATTTGTATCATTCTGCCAATAGTTACCAAAGTATACGCAGTCCCATGTCGTCACTCTATTGCTATCCGTGGTCGGATTACTCAATCCGTACTTCTGTATAGATGCCGGTTTTTCGCTTGCACTTCCGGTCGGAATGGGTGTTGCAACGGATCTGCTTTCATCCATTGCAGATGCAGTATCTGCATAGCTCCAAAGATTAGAAGAGGAAAGATTCAAATGCAAAACGGGGCGTACAGCGACAAAAGCAGCGCTGACATTGTCCAGGTAGCAGTTGCCGTTGCCCTCGACAGAGACAATCGAAGCATAATTACGAATGTCCCAAGCGCTCGGTGAACGCAACCACCAAGCATTATACATATAGATATAGTTTTCATAACGTTTCTCGGCAACATATGCGGTACTGGCTGCCATTCGAGTATCACTGTACTCATCAAATGTACTATTAAACCCATATGACGCATTACTTGCCTCTGCTATAGACAACAGATACACCTTGTCATTCGTATCATTGCCGCCCTCTGTGCCATTGTAGGGATTATCTTCATTCACTACCGTCACCTGCTTGATAGCATTCCGTTCTGCCGATGTAAACGCTGCATCAATGAAATTATCACTGCTATAATCAATGCCGTCCACATTGGATGATGCGCCATATCCATTCAGCCAACTGCGCATAGTACAATCCTCCCAAGTAACATTCGTATAGGATTCATCATATATCCCTGCATCCAGATTCTGATCCGCCAGCAGAAAAGCATCGTCACCATCTACCGACAACACGCGCCATTTGATCGGCTGTTTCTCATCATTCTCATCCGCAACGCCGTCACCGTTTGTGTCATTCTGCCAGTAGTTACCGAAGTATACGCAGTCCCATGTCGTCACTCCATTACTATCCGTGGTCGGATTGTTTAATCCATAATCAGCCGCCTGTGCCTGACGGGGTGTGGTGATCCCGGTCGGCAGCGATAATACCATTGCCAATGTCATAAGTAGGGCGGTGGATCGTTTCCATGTTCTCCTATTGTGTCTCATTCTTCATTCCTCCTGTCTTTAAGTAAAATTGCTTTCTTTTACCAATCCTTTACTTGGTTACCTTCACCGTCTTATTTCCCTTTTTCTTCAGGAACTTCTTATATGCCTTATATTTTTTCTTTGGCACTTTGAAGGTCAGCTTCTTCGCCGTTCCCTTAAAGGCATTTTTGCCAATGGAACCGCTCTTTAACTTCGCCGATTTGATCGTGATCTTCTTCAACTTCTTACATCCAGCAAATGCCTGCTTTCCGATGGAAGTAACGTTCTTTCCGATCGTGATCTTTTTCAGCTTTTTATTGTTCGCAAATGTCTTTGGCGCAATGCTCTTCACTTGGTAAGTCACTCCGTTGACCTTGATCTTATCAGGTACGATAACATTACTTGCATTTTTCTTGAGCACTTTGGTATAGGCTACTGCAGGCTGTTTTTTGTCTGCTGATACGACCTTGTATGAAGCAGTCTTGTCCTTTACGGTTCTGCCGACCGCCGCTGGAGATAATGTAGCTTTGGTATTTGAAGGAGTTGTGCTTGGTGTTGCTGTCCCCTGTGCATCTTGTGCAGCACCGGGTGTCGGTGCCGGTGTCATACTTGGGGATACAGTTGGAATAGGAGCCTCGGTTGCGTTTGGCGTCTTGGTTACTTCTGGCGTTTTTGTCGGTTTGCCCGTTGGTTTTATGGTTGGCTTTACCGTTGGTTCTGTATTTATATCATCTTCCTGAGCATACCATCCCTTGTCTATACAAAATATAATTTTGCAGTCTTGATATGCGAATACCGAAGTATAATACTCTCTATCTGGTTGAGTAATGTCAAATATACTATTGCCATCCTCATCAAGCACCTCATATTGCTTCAAGGTATCACTAATTTGTGTCTCACGAACTTCTACTTTTCTCTCTTCTGTTTGTGGATCCTTATTTAATTTGCCATTGTAATAATAATAAATTTCAGATTCGCTTTTCCCATTATTATATTCACATATTTCAAATTCATTTCCATGTCCATAGATATCAAATGAATACAGCATCTGTGACACATCTTGTTTCCATAATAATAAATACTTTGTATTTCCTCGCTCGCTATCATCCACTGTATGATCTATATACTCCTCATCATCAGGTACTAATTTTTTTGCTATTACATAATAGTCCTCTCCTATATTATTCTCATAATTAAACTGAAGGTCTACATAATTTCTAAAATCACCTTTAGAATCCTTATAAATAATGTCATCTATTATTTTCCCCTTACTAGGTTCCTCCTCGATATAATGAATGTTCCCTTTTTCATCTCTAAGATATTGCCTACCTGCAATTAAACATCCCTGTACCATCAAATCGCCTTCGTGATTATAATATGATACAATCTTTTCCTGCGATTCATTTGCATCTAATACTATAGGAACCGTAACCTTATAGTACTTATCTCCATCTCCCCATGAAGGCTCCACTTCCGGTTTCTCTATCTTAGTAATCTTATACGATGTTCCAGTATAAAATTTTGTATAATTTATATTTTTTAGTGAAGCATTTACCTTTTGCATCGCGGCTGCATTTTTTTCGTCTTTTTCATCAACCACCGCCTTTACCATCGTGTGCATATCTTCTACGCTAACTTCTTTTCCTTGTGCCGTATAATATGCAACTTCCACATCTGTATTATTCATAAGACTTTCAATAGAATCTAAGATATCATCTTCCGACATACTATTATATATTTGAATACCAGCTATATGAGTAGACGACTCAGGCTCAGTTGCTTTACGATAATAATCGTAATCCGGGCAGATTAATTTGCGAAAATACATTGTACCATTCACATAAAATCTATTGAAGACCATATACTGCTCTCCTGTTGCGCCATAAATTTTACTATCCAAAGATAATTCCTTACCATCCAGAATAATTCCAATTTCCCCGGATGCCTTTTCTCCTACTTCCATTCGACTAATCACATCATAATCATCCCCATAAATTACATCCGCATTTTCATAATTAAATGTTTCATATTCGAAATCTGTAATCAATCCCTCACCTGGTTTATATAACGCCCGCAAACCATCCTCAGTTTCATTAACCATATAATTGTCGCCGTATGAACTTCTGCAACTAGCATATTTTGCGGGCACTACAACATTTCCCTTTGGGTCAATGGCACCGTAATACAACTTATCTCCTTCTTTTCTGCAAATAGATCCCTCAAAATCCACATCGTACAATTGCATATCATAATATCTTCCTATTTCCTTTTCTACCGTTCCATCCAATTTCACCACATCATATTGTTTTTCATCAGAATTAATGGTCTGATAACACAGTACTGTACGATTTTCAGAACCATAATCTGCCCCATCTGTCGGTCTATACCACCCCCAAGTAGCATATAGTCCATCATACTTTGTCTTTGTTTCTTTTTTAGTAGATAGGTTATAGAAACATACCACACCGTCTTTCATTCCGATAACTACATGTCCTCCTACTGCGTAGACCTTGGAAAATCCTAAATCATCAGAATGAACTACTGACCAATTTTCTGCACTGGCTGCATATGCACGCATCGTTTCCATTGCTGTTCCCTCACAACACGATGTTACAATCAGTGCCAGCACTAATCCTACGGCAATTTCAAATCTTCTTTTTCTGTGTATCATTCTTCATTCCTCCCTGCTTGCTAGACTATATTGTATCTCTCTATTACAATACAATATAGTTTTTGATTCTCTTCATACTTTTTCAAGTGCAACCATTACCTCTTCACTACACATTCAATCAATGTTTTAATAACTATTTCCATATTTACCTCCTGCATATGACAATTAAATCTCTTCCTCTAGGTTACTATACGGTCAATTATAGCAATACTAATGTATTTTGTAAATATACTCTTCTTTTATAAACTAATAATTATAAGAACCCCTAGAGGACTCCATCACTAACTTTAACAAGGAGTGATTTCTGCATGTTTACGACTTTTTCAACATGTAGAATACGTTCTTAATAATATACCTAACGAGAAATGGAGGAAAATATGCTTGGAGACCAAATTAAATACCTGCGTCATCTGCACAAAATTAGTCAAGTGAAGCTTGCTGAAGAAATCGGCGTCACGAAGCAGACCGTCAGCAATTGGGAAAACAACAATATTATGCCTTCTGTAGAATTACTAAAAAAATTATCTATCTATTTTTCTTGCTCAACTGATTATCTGTTAGAATTAAATCAAGGCTCGACGGAACTGTTTATTGATACCTATGGTTTGGAAGATCAACAAATTGTTCATCTTCAGCAAATTGCTAATGACTATAAAGAATTACTTAGAAAATAATATAAAGAAAGGCTGTGACTTTTACCAAAAATCACGGCCTTTCTTTATGATCAATCCATCTCCCAGTGCGCATGACTGCCTTTGTCCGTTCTTGCCACGACAAGCTTCGTTCCTACCTGCGCCTTTAATTCGCTGACATGCGAGATAATTCCAACCAAGCGCTTGCCGCCTGACAATTCATTCAACACAGCGATTGCTTGGTTTCTCGTCTCCTCGCTCAAAGCTCCAAATCCCTCATCGATAAACATCGTATCTATGTGTACACTGCCTCGGCTGTCCTGTATCATGTCAGCCATCCCTAGCGCCATCGCAAGCGCTGCAACAAAAGATTCGCCACCCGATAGCGTTTTCACATCACGCACCTGATCATTAACGATGCTATACACATCCAGATCCAGACCAACCTGTCCCACGGTCCGCAAATGTTCCAGATCCCGACATCGAAGTTCGAATTGATGATTTGTCATCCGCACCAGACGCTGATTGGCACGGTCAATAATCTGTGCAAAATAACGCCGCTGAATATATGTTTGAAAATTAACGTGCCGTTTAGAAATTCTTCCATTCGCAGTATTATCTAAGTTGGCTAATATCTCCGCACGTCGTTTCATGCTGTCCCTTTTTTCGTACAGCTTTGTGCCGGCTTCATATGCACGCTCATTTTCTTTCGCCACATGATAAAGTTCTTTCACCTGTGCCTCTAATGATTTCTGTCGGTGCCCAAGTTCCTCTCTTTGCTGTAATAATTGCTGTAGTTCTATTGGTTTCTTATCCTTGGTCTGTTGTTCCAGATCACGGACACGTTCTTCGGTCAGCTTGCACGCCTGCTCATACTCATTAATCTGCTGCTGAAATGCATCTAATTGCTGTTTGTCCATGCGCGCATTTTGGTACGCTTCCTCATTTTCAAAGTCCTGCTCTGTTAAGCTTTGTGTATACGCCGTTTCTGCCTGCACCACTGCTTCGACGCAACGCTCTAAATGAGCAGTCTCTGCCTTGCGTTCTCCCTCTCGTTCCTGCTTTTCCCGAGCAAATTTTTCATGCTTCTTTTCTGCAGCGGCTGCTTTCTGCTTGATCTGTGCAATCCTTGCCTGCCATTCATTAAGGTCATTTTGGAACTGATCCGGGATATCCTGCAACACGGCATCTTGTATTGTTTGTTGTGAAACAGTTGGCATCTCATCGTCGTGTAGTTGCGACTGCAGGGCTTCCCATTTCCCCTGTATCCCCGCCAACTTTTGCTGCAACTGCACTACCTGTTTTTGATCCTGTTCCCGTTTCGACTGCAAACGTCTTTCCTGCTCTACCATTGTTTCAAACACAGCATCCGCAGATCCCATCCTATCAGATTTCTGATCATGATCCACATCGTGTTCCATCACCGGATGATGCACGTTTCCACACACCGGACAAGGTTCCCCCTCCACCAGCGTCAAACGCAATTGCAATGCCTGATTATCCATGATCTGGGCATGAATTTCCTCATACTCCTGTTCACTTTGCTGCAAAAGAGTCTCTGCTTCCTGCAGTTTTCCTTGGCACGCCATAAACTCTGCCTGTAATTTTTGTATTTCCTGCAACCGAATAAGTCCATCTTTACGGACACGTACCTTTTCTTCCAGCACAGGAACTTCTGTTTCCAATTGCTTTCCCAATGACCGGTAATCGTTTTCTATCTGTTCCATTTTCGGGACATTTTCTTCAAACCATTGTTTTAACTGTTCCAATCGCTGCTTGCAATCTGCAGATTCTTTTCTGCGTTCCGTTACAATTTTGGCATCCTTGTCGACAACCATCGCACGCCGACCGGCATCCAGCTTAAGCCGCATTACATCCACTGTTTCCTTCTGCACTGACAACTGTTCTGCTTTCTTATGGTGGCGTTCTAACTCTTCAAACAGTCGATTGATATTGGTGCCCGCTTCGATCTGTGCCGATATTTTTTCTAATGTCTTTCCTACATTTTCCTTGTCATTTTCCACTTGTCCAAGCTGCTGGTTGCTGTCTTCACATATACGCTTTGCCAGAGCAAGCAATTCATCGCGATGTGTCTCACTAAATAGCACTTCCAAATCATTCCACTGCTCGTCAAGTACCGCATCAACCGCCTGTATGCGCCCAAGTTCTTTGATGATATCTTCTCGATTTCCGATCAGCTTTCCATAAACGCTTTTTGCCTCCAACGCCAATTCCCGCTGAATCTGTTCATAGATCGATGTATCAAAAATCCGAGCAAAAATTTCTTTGCGCTCTTCCGATGTCGCATGCAAAAGCTTAATAAAGTCGCCCTGCGCAAGCATTGCGATCTGCGTGAACTGATTACACCCCAGTCCAATGATCTGTTGTATTTTTTCATTTGTTTCCTTGGTTTTCCCGGCAAATTCTGTACCATCCGGTAATATAAGACTTACCTTTGTGCCCGTCGTTGTCTTTAACCGCTCCCCTTTTTTGTTCCATTTGGGCTGATCCGGACTTCTCGTGACCAAATACTCCCGACCATCGTAGTCAAAGCAAAATTTCACTTCTGTCTTTTCTCCGGGTTTTGCAAACTGACTGCACATCATCTCACCGCTGCGCTTACCACCGCTGGTTTCCCCATATAACGCATAGCATATTGCGTCAAAAATTGTGGTTTTTCCCGCACCGGTGTCCCCTGTGATCAAAAACAAACCCTGACTTTTTCCGGTGAAATCAATTTTTTCATCCCGATAAGAGCCAAACGCTTTCATTTCAATATATATTGGTTTCATACTCATTTCCTCTCATATGATATTTTCAAGACAATTGACAACTTGCAGCTATACTTATCCTGCTTTCCATTTCACATTTCCAAGACAATTAACATCTTGCAGCTATGCTTATCCTGCTTTCCATTTCACATTTCCAAGACAATTAACATCTTGCAGTTATGCTTATCACATTCTCCCATTGCGTGTCGCAATAACTCAACCCTCTTTGCTTCCATCACACTTTGCAATAATCTGCTGCAGTTCCAGTTCTTCCTCTTCGCTCATCGGCTGGTCATTCATCATCTGATAGAACTCCTGGAACGCTTCTAATGGACTTAACTGTGTATTCTCTATTTCCTGCTGTTTCATTCTTGCCATGGTACGCGTATTCTCTATCCGTACCTCCAAAATACGGTCAAAGCATTCATCCAGCTGATCTTTTGGGCGGTATAAACCCGTTTCATCTGTCAAAACAATGCTCACATAATCGTCTCGATGCGCCTCGGCACCCTGAATTACTTCTTCCAAAGTTCCCCGCAGACTGCAGACATCCCGAAGCGGTCGCAACGGTATTCGTTCTATTTTCGGACTGTCCCCTTTTTCGCCCAGCGTCACCATGGTAATTCCTTTCTCATGATGCTCTTCGCTGACAGAATATTTTAACGGCGTTCCGCTATAACGAATACGCGCCTTGCCCACCGGCTGCTCTCCATGAATATGTCCCAGCGCAACATAATCAAACGCCTCTACCATATCAGTATGAACACTATCGATACCACCCACTGACAAATACATTAGTTCCGAATCGCAGCGCTCAACTTCTCCATTACCACCCACAAAAAATTGATGCGCCACCAATATATTTCTTTTCGTAAAATCGATTTCTTCCCGTTCTAACACTTTACGGACCGCCATGTCATAGTCCGTAATTTCCTGTCCCGGAAAAAGGACTCTAGCCTGACCCGGTTTCAAGAAAGGCAGTAAATATACCGCCACCTCTCCATACTCATCCTGCAAGATCACTTTGCGCAGATGTTCCTCCTCTGTCGTCGGGATCATAGTTGATACGACTATCTTCTGTCTTTCCAAAAAAGAACTTGCATATTTTAATCGGAGAGCACTATCATGATTTCCTGCGATCATACACACCGGGATCTGTGGATCCAACGATGCTATCTCATTTAGAAAATGATCAAAGATCTCATACGCCTCACCCGACGGCACCGATTTATCATATATATCACCCGCGATCAATATCGCATCGGGGCGGTGAATTGCAGCCTGTTCCACAATTTGATGCAAAATATCTTCTTGTTCCTCGCGCAAACTATACGCATACAATTGTTTTCCAATATGTAAATCCGATATATGAAATACTTTCATGCTAATTTCTCATCCCTTTCTCCATCTGCAAACATATACTACTGCCTAAAAAGTAAGAGCAACACCAACATTTTGTAATGAGCTACATTGCAAAACAGCAATATCCCAATAAATAAGAAAACAATAGGCAACAAGAACGTCACCAATTACGTGTGACGTCCCTGTTACCTATCTTTTGAAATCGCGATTAATCTACTAATACCATGCGAACTGCACCATACATTCCCGCATCATTTCCAAGCTCTGCAAGACGAAATTCTTTATCTTTTAACGCAAACATAACATTTTTCTCATATTTTTCTTTGGTGATATCAGCTACGACCTGTCCGTTTTTAGAAACACCGCCACCGATAACAAATGCCTCCGGATCAATAACCTGCGCTGTATGAGCAAGTCCAAGTCCCAAATACTCTGCAAATTCATTGACCACATCTTCTGCCATGTCGTCTCCGGCCTTGTATGCATCGAAAATCTCTTTGCCGGTGATCTCCGGATAATCACGCAATAAAGAAGGTGTGTCCGTATTGGCAACTTTTTCTCTGGCACTGCGCATAATTGCTGTTGCAGAAGAATACTGCTCCAAGCAGCCTCTTTTACCACAGCCACATACTCTCGTCTCATGCAGGTTGACCGTCAAATGACCGATCTCACCAGCCGCACCATGGGAACCTGTTACAATCTTACCATTCATAACAATTCCACCGCCGACACCGGTTCCAAGTGTCACCATTACAATGCTGTTAAATCCGCGGCCGCCGCCTTTCCACTGCTCGCCAAGAGCTGCCACATTTGCGTCATTACCAACTTTGACTTTCTGAACCCCTGTCAGTCTGGTTACCTCATCTGCCACCGAAAAGATTCCCCAGCCGAGATTTGCGCATTTCAAAACAACACCCTCTTCTGTAATCGGTCCCGGTACCCCCATGCCGATTCCAAGAATATCTTCTGTCGCAATATTTTTCTCCTCATTCTTTTCTTTGATCGATGCCGCAATATCCGGCAAAATCTGCTCTCCGCCATCCTCTTTGTGTGTCACGATCTCCCATTTATCGATCATGGTTCCTTCTTCATCAAAAAGTCCCATCTTTACCGTTGTTCCCCCGATATCGATACCATATATATAGTTTGCCATAGTTTCCTCCATTTCTTCCTTATGTACTCTCCGAATCTACTGAACGAAGAATTTCGAGCGTACATCCTTCATAATATTTTGTAATAAGTGTACCAAATTTTCTGTAATCTGTCATCAGAAAGAAAATAAATGTACTGATTTTTCGTGGATAACTTTGATAACCTGTGGATTTCTCCCCATTTTTGTTGAGTTATCCACTAATTGTCCGCAAATCAGGACAGTTATCCACAATTTCGGACAAATGACCTGTATTATGGTCAGTCCCTATTCCGACACACTGTCCAGCTTATTGGTCTGTCCCTGTTTCCGGCTCCCTGTCCGGCTTATTGGTCCGCCCCTGTTTCCGGCTCCCTGTCCGGCTTATTGGTCTGCCCCTGTTTCCGGCTCCCTGTCCGGCTTATTGGTCTGTCCCTGTTTCCGGCTCCCTGTCCGGCTTATTGGTCTGTCCCTGTTCCGACACACTGTCCGGCTTATTGGTCTGTCCCTGTTTCCGGCTCCCTGTCCAATTTATTAACCTGTCCCATTTCCAAACCAATTTCCACATCTTTCCCAGCAAAATTCACATCTTAATATCCTGAAATCCCGGATAAGGACTCATCATTGTCTATCCAGCTTTGCACCTCGATCACCCGATAATGCTCTTCATCATCACGTACGATCACCTGCTTGATTCCCGCATTAATGATCATTCGCTTACACATCGAACAACTATTGGAATTGTGTACATATTCTCCTGTTGACACCTCACGACCCGACAAATACATCGTCGATCCAATCATTTTTTCCCGCTCTGCGCTGATAATCGCATTCGCTTCCGCATGCACACTGCGGCACAATTCATAACGCTCTCCGCGCGGTATTTTCATTTCTTCGCGAATACATCGATTAATATCTGTGCAGTTCTTGCGGCCTCTCGGTGCTCCTACATATCCCGTTGCAATTACTTCGTCATTTTTTACAATGACAGCACCGTAACGCTTTCGCAGACAGGTTCCCCTCTGCGACACGACATCTGCCAGATCCAAATAATAATTAACTTTATCGCGCCTTTCCATCATAAAAACCTCCATCCACATGAACCCCTCTGTGTTCTACCGAAGTAGAAAACACGATCAGTGTTTTGGTTCGTCCATATTGCTGCAATTCACCAATGAATTGATCCAACTCATGTGTACTAGGGAACCACACTTCCAAAAGCATAGAATAATCTCCCGTCACACAATTGCACTCTACCACATTCGGGCAGGCTTTGATATACGGATAAAACTGCTCCTTATCGATCGGCGATACTTCCAAGTTGATAAACGCCTTGATATGATAGCCCATCTTGACCGGATTAACCGTCGCGTGAAAGCCCTCTATATAACCAGCTTCAATCATATTGTCAATGCGCACCGATACCGCAGGCGATGACAAAAACACTGCTTCCGCAATGTCTTTCAATGACATTCTCGCATCTTCCTGCAACATACGCAATATTTCCCTGTCTACATGATCCAATTCCTTATTCTTCATCGCAAAACCTCCATGCCCATATATTCTGTCAATTTCTTTCATTGCTATGAATTACAATTTCTATCACTATATTCACTTTCGCAGCCCCTGCTCAATATGACAATTGCTAGTGACTCTTTATACTTACATCCATCATTTGAATCGCGACACGATCGCACATCAATGGCCCTCATTTGACTCACTACACGATTGCACATCAGCGTCCCTCATTTGAATCACTACACGATTGCACATCAGCAGCTCTCATTTGAATCACTGCATGGTCACGCTTAATATGATGCAGATCACCGCCATGATAAACATAATTCCCGCACAAATGCGTGCAATCATTTTGGATCTTCCCATCCAAAGCATACTATTTAACCTTGATTGCTGCTTGTCCTTTGTGATCTCTTCCAAATATTCTAAGATTTCCGGCGGAATTTCTCCGGTCTCCTCAGACTCTGCCGCAAGCTCTGCTTCATCCGGCTGTATTGCATTCCACTGATTTAGCAAGCCTTTCGCCTCTTCCAAGCGCTCTGCAGCAACACAAACATCTGCGCCGGAAGCCGCCATTCCCAACTCGCCGGTATACAGCTTTCCCTGCACCGGACTGACTGATGGCTGCACAAAAGCTTGCAATCCTGCATCTTTTAATCGTCCTACCAGCATATTTCCCTCTACTTCACTGGCAACATGGGTCAACTTTGCAAAATCTGCCATACGCATCTTTCCTTTCCATGTGCTATCTCTCAATAAACACAATCTTTATCCTGCAAATAACTTCTTTCATCATACCACAAATCACTTTTCTATGCCACGCGCAATTCTCTTTTCTGTACTGTGCGCAATTCTCTTTTCTATATGGTTGATGATTGACAGAATTGCCAAACCACCTTATACTGATAAATGTTATTACTAATACAATCTGGGGAGCTAAGGAGATTACTCCTATGCTGAGAGGGACCTGTTCCGACCCATATACCTGATCCGGCTAATACCGGCGTAGGGAGATGGATTCCATATATAAGGCACACATTCTATCCGAAATGTGTTTCAGACTATATGTACTTTCGCTTATAATAAGCACCTCAGATACTTTTTGAGGTGCTTTTTTGCTTAATAGGAAACTCCAGCTATTATTTTTGCCAATGCAGCCCCTCAGACAAGGAGGAAATTATGAGTTATACAACACAGATGGATGCTGCCAGACAGGGCATCATCACACCGGAAATGAAAGCGGTCGCAGCAAGCGAACACATTGCCGAAGACGAACTTCGTGAGCTGATCGCTCTCGGTCAGGTTATTATTCCTGCCAACAAAAATCACAAATGCTTAAAGCCAAACGGTATCGGCAGCCGCTTACGCACCAAGATCAACGTAAATCTCGGAACTTCCAGAGATTGGACGGACCTAGACATGGAAATGGAAAAAGTAAAAAGTGCGGTAGACATGGGTGCAGAAGCAATCATGGACTTGAGCTCCTGTGGCGATACACAGAAATTCCGCCGCAAGCTGACGAGTGAATGTCCGGCTACGATCGGTACTGTACCAATTTATGATGCTGTTGTTTATTATCACAAAGCATTAAAAGACATCACCGCTAAAGAATGGCTCGACATTGTGCGTATGCACGCAGAAGACGGCGTTGACTTTATGACGATCCATTGCGGTGTCAACAAAGAAACTGCTGCCCGTTTTAAGCGTAACAAGCGACTGATGAACATTGTTTCCCGCGGTGGTTCAATTATTTTCGCTTGGATGGAAATGACCGGACAAGAGAATCCATTTTATGAATACTATGATGAAGTTCTTGATATTTGCCGCAAGTACGACGTCACGATGAGCCTCGGTGATGCATGCCGTCCGGGCTGCCTCAAAGATGCATCTGACATTTCTCAGATTCAGGAACTTATTACTTTGGGCGAATTAACAACCCGCGCTTGGGAAAAAGATGTCCAGGTAATGATCGAAGGTCCGGGACATATGCCGCTCAACCAGATCAAGGCAAATATGGAAATTCAAAAAACAATCTGTAAAGGTGCCCCATTCTATGTATTAGGACCTTTGGTTACTGATATTGCACCGGGATACGATCACATCACTTCCGCAATCGGTGGTGCGATCGCCGCTACTTATGGTGCATCTTTCCTGTGTTATGTTACACCGGCCGAGCATCTTAGATTACCGGATCTTAACGACGTAAAAGAAGGAATTATCGCTTCCAAGATCGCTGCTCATGCTGCAGATATTGCCAAGGGACTGCCGGGCGCACGCGACTGGGATGACGCAATGGGCGCCGCACGTCATGATCTTGATTGGGACAAAACCTTTGAACTGTCTATCGATCCAGAAAAGGCAAAGGCTTACCGTGAGGGTGCAAAACCAGAAAAAGAAGATACCTGTTCTATGTGTGGTAACTTCTGTGCAGTCAAAAATATGAACCGCATTTTGGATGGCGAGATCGTATCTATTTTTGATGAATAATCGACGGCAGTTATAGCTGCGGAATAAATGATCACAGTAATATTAACTATTGCCGGATGAAGCAATTACAACTATTGCGCTATATATTATAATGATTATATTTTGGCCTTCGCATACAAAACATCAGATGCGAAGGCCACATTTTCAGTAGAAAGAGAAAGGAAGATGGGATTATGAAAACAGCACTTACTATTGCAGGATCTGATTGCAGCGGCGGCGCAGGTATTCAAGCCGACCTAAAAACAATGACCGCCTATGGCGTATATGGAATGAGTGTTATCACTGCCCTGACTGCGCAAAACACACTTGGCGTTACACAGAACAATTTAATAAATGCTGACGTCGTATCTGCACAGCTTATGTCCGTATTGTCGGACATCACCCCAAACGCCATCAAGATCGGCATGTTAGGAAATGGACAGATTGCCACTGTTGTTGCCGAAATCCTACAGGATTTTTTCTCACCATCAACGCAATCACCTTCTTCCCTGCAAGCTCACGAAAATGCCATTTCCAAGTCTTCCATCCCATCTCATGCAAATACTATCCCCATCGTGATAGACCCTGTACTTGTTTCTACCAGTGGCAAAACTTTACTTGACGAGGATGGTATCCGTGTTCTGACCGAACAGCTTTTCCCAATGGCAACGCTCATAACCCCTAATATTCCCGAAAGTGAATATCTCTGCAATCGTATTTTCAATGCGTTACCAAAACCTTGCGCGATAACAAATGCTGACGATATGATAAAAGCGGCACAAATCATGTACCGCCATTATGGATGTGCTATTTTGTTAAAAGGCGGACATGCCACCGGGAATGCAGACGATCTGCTTTACGATGGAACTGTTCATTGGTTCCACGCCTCCCGCATAAACTGCACGAACACACACGGTACCGGATGTACATTATCCTCTGCCATTGCAAGTGCCCTTTGTCTAGGCAAAACGCTTCCCGATGCGGTATACTCAGCCAAAGAATATGTCCGTGGCGCAATGTCTACCGGACTTGATCTTGGACACGGAAACGGGCCTCTTAATCACTGTTGGAATATTAGCAAATAATATCATCTGCCATTTCACAAATTTCATTCCACGCCGTGCTATTGGAAGAATCTTTCATACCATATACATAACAGTCCGTTTCTTTTGCCGCTTTCACTGCATATATTGCATCTTCAAAAATTATCGTATCCTTTTGTGCAACATCATAATGTTCACATACCCATTGATATATTGCTCCGCTGCGTTTATTCAAGCCAATCTGCTCGCTGTCAAAGATATCCCGAAAACAATTCAAAACGCCCAATCTCTCCATTGCCATCTCTGCACATTTTCGCTCCGATGTCGTCAAAATGCAAAGAATGCTGTCCTCTTTTTTGGACAGTTGCCGGATCAAATCCAACATCCCTTCCTTTGCCGGGATCGACGTACGATATTTTTCTCGAATATAGGCAAAAATTCCTTCATTAATTTCCGGGACAGATTTGTCCACTCCAAGCGACTGAAAATATTCCGCCGATTCGTCCATCGTCATTGTCTCTATCCGTTGCTCAAGATCATCCGGAACCGCCACTCCCTGCGCAACCAGATAATTACGTCCAAGATGGAACCACTCTACCATAGAATTCAAGATTGTTCCATCCATATCAAAAATGTAAAGTTTTGCGTCCTTCGCCAACACTTTACGTATATCATTCCTATCCATGATTCAGAAATCCTCTCTATGTTTTATGATCGGATATACCACCCTTTTATACGCAGTTGTTATACTAATACAATCTTTGTATCCGATCATCCCACCCTTTATATCAGTTGTTATACTAATTTAGGCTCGATATTTGATCATCTCGCCCTCACCTATAACCTAATATTTTTTCAGTGCATTACGACTCTTTACTTTGATAGCATCTCACGAGTCAATTCCACCAGTTTCTTTGTTGCTGCGCCCGGATCTTCCTGACCAAAAATCGCTGAAATTACGGAGATCCCATCAATTCCTGTTCCGGCAAGCTGCATCAAATTGTCTGCACTGATTCCACCGATGGCAACCACCGGAATTGACACGGTGTCTGTGATTTCTTTTAACTCCTCAAAACTCATCGCCGTCGTGTCCTTTTTGGTATCCGTATGGAATACCGCTCCAACACCGATATAATCTGCTCCCATCTTCTCAGCATCTATCGCTTCCTGTAAATTTCCTGCCGACAGACCAATAATCTTATCCTCTCCCAAAATTTCACGCGCCTTGCGATACTCCATGTCGCTTTGTCCAATATGAACACCATCTGCATCAATCTCTTTTGCTGCATAAATATCATCGTTAATGACAAAAGGCACTTGATATTTGGCTGCAATAGCTTTAATTTCCTTTGCCTCTGCCACCATCTCCTCATGTGTGAATGATTTCTCGCGCAACTGCAAAAAAGTTGCTCCATTTTTCAATACATCTTCCACCTGATCGGCCAGCTTAGCCCCATTCAGCCAATATCTGTCCGTAATTGCGTACACCATCAAATCTTCCGCTTTCATTTTAGCCTCCATTCTTTCTACGAATTCGCTACGCTCTTTCTTACACTTCCTCAATTTTGGCACCCTGCAAAAAGGTTTCATTATCCATATTGCTCATTGCGTCCATCAAAAACATACGGAAAGATCCCGTACCACCATTCGTGCTCTGCACCTTTTCATAAGCAAGCTCTCCTGCATATCCGTATGCACTAATGCAAACTGCCGTCGCTTCCAGCAAGTTATCGGGATTGGCAGCCGCAAATACTCCCACTGCACTGGATAACATACATCCCGTACCCGTTACTCGTGACATCATTGGATGCCCATTTCGAATAAGATATGCCTTATTTGCATCCGCCACCACATCGATCGGTCCACTAATGGCAATTACTGTATTCAATCGTTCGCTCAATTTCTTCGCATACTCAGCAATTCCATCAATTGTATCTTCCGATGCAAGATCTTCCGATGCTGCATCTACCCCATTTGCCTTAGAACTTTTATCTCCGACAAATTTCACCTCCGAAATATTTCCACGAATTACCGAAAAATGAACTTTATCCAATAAATTTTCCAGCACTGCATTTCTATGTGCAGCCGCTCCTGCTCCAACCGGATCAAACACCAACGGATGATCTACCTTGTTATTAACCATACCTGTGCGCAACATACTCTCCTGATAATGTCCCGCCGTATTTCCCATATTAATAACACTGCCCGCACATGCCGCTGCAATCTCCTCAACCTCATCCGGATCATCTGCCATCGTTGGGGACCCTCCACACGCCAATGTCATATTGGCACAATCTGTTGCCGTAATATAATTCGAAATATTATGCACCACTGGTGCTTTTTCCTGAATATTTGCAAAAATCTCTGCACTGTCTTTTAAAATATCACCTGTCATCTGTATACCTCATCTTTCTTATGCTATGTTATTTTGTCATAAGGTTTACGCCAACCAAGGGAAGTCGCATCATCCTGCATCCTTATCCTTAAAAGAAAAAGGCAGAAGAAAAAGCCATACCGATGGTGGTATGCCCCTTCTTCTGCCTCACGACAAAATCTATATTAAGGTTATCATATAACATAAAACTTGTCAAATCTAGGCAGATCAAGATAAACTGTACCCCTTGTCAAGGACATTTTTTTAATTTGTTTTAGGGAACTTTTGTTCTTTTTCCCTTTCATCAATAATTCCTTTTAATGGATATATCCCTGTCGTTATATATCCATAGTATTCATTAGGTGAAAGTTTCGCTAACTGCCATTGATAGCGTTCGTTGTTATAATAATCTATCCAATCATCAACTATCGCCCTGACATCTCGATACTTTTCACACCCACTGACATCAATTTCATCCTTCATATGACCAAAAAAACTTTCCTGCGGAGCATTGTCCCAGCAATTACCTTTCCTTGACATGGACTGTCTCAGTTCTTTGTCATTGACTAGCCGGATAAAACTGGCACTTGTGTAATAGCAACCTTGATCCGAATGAATCAGCGTTTCTTTTGTCAGTTCAACCCCATGTTCTCTGATCAGTTTCTCAACAGTTTCCAATACAAAATCCACCTCTAATGAATCGCTCAGTACATACGACAATATCTGCTTGGTATATGCATCCAGAATTGTCGAAAGATAGGCAAATGTCCCATTATACGGTATATAAGTAATATCCGTCAGCAGCACCCTCCTTGGCCCATGTTCCGTAAATTCGCGTTTTAAGAGATTGTCCGCCACATTACTTGTCCTCAATGCTTTCGCCATCCTTCTGTATAGGTTTGCTCTCCTTATCGGGCACATTAAACCGTATTTATCCATCAGCCTCCTTATCTTCTTTACATTCATCACAATCGGTGGGTTCCAATGGAGCATGCACATATGTATGCCTCGTGCACCTTTGCTATAACCACGCTGATTATAGGCTTTCAGAATCAGTTCAAAATCTTCCCTGTCCTTCTTTTCTCTCTTATCCCTTACATCTACAGCTTTTACCCATCTGTAATATCCTGAACGCGAAACTCCTGCTATTTCACACAGCATACTTACACTCAACTGGTTATCCGCTTCATTCAAAGTCTTCTGAATCACTTCAAATTTCCATCCAAAGCTCATCAGGATTTCCTCGTTGCTGTATTTTCTGTTTTTACAATTTTTTTTTAAAACTCAACCTCCTGCCGCAGGTACTTTACCTCATTCAAAATTTCCTCCAATGCTTCCTTTGACTCTAGAGATGTTTCTTCCGGTATGGATAGTTCATCCTTTTTTCGGCGTGTCCTGTTTTCTCCTTGTCTGAAGCCGCTTCCGCACTGTGCCTGATGTTTGATGCGTTGCACTATGCTGTCTATCTGCTTTTGTCCAAACATCTCCAGATCGTATCCTAGATCTTCCAATATCTTTCTCGGTGCCATCCCTGCTTGGTAAGCTATCCAAAACGCTTTCTTAAACTCTATCGTAAAATAGAGCTTATTCTTTGTCACCTTAAATGTATATGGATTAGCCTTCAACAATTTCATTTCCTTCGCTGTATATTCTTTCATCAGCATCCTCTCTAATCTATAATTTATTGTAGCAGATGCCCTTGGACTTTGGAATCCCCTTATGTCCACTTTGGTGTTCCTATCCCTTTTAACCTCTGTCTATTTTTAGGGATTCAATACCTTTTTCTTATGTTAACTTTTCAGGTACACTCCCCTTTACTGTATGTCTACATTCAGGTTAATACACAAATAGCTTCTCTGTCCATTTATTGGGGTATCTCCTTTTTTCAAGGTGTCCATGATTTGGGATTCTATCAGTTATTTTCAGACCTAGCAAACATATATCATTTCCCCTAGCGGTAATCAACATTTCAAGCAATCCCTTCGTCTCGTCGTGTCCACCTTATAGGGTACATTATAAGACAATGCATCCGTTCATTTTGCGTTATATATTCTGTCAGCTTCCTCCTCACTAAGCGAAAATGTTCTCTGCAATTCTGATAATATCGTTTCTTTCGGTATCTTCATATTTCTCAACATAGCTACCGTCTGCTCTATAGTTTCCGCACGGCCTTTTGTATGACCTTCCTCACGACCCTCTACACGTCCTTCCTCACGACCTTCCGCTCTGCTCTCTGCCTTTAGATCCTCAATTGCTTTACACATATCCACTTTCCCCCTGTCTTGCTTAATTTCCAATCCTATCCCTGCAACCGTATTGATCACATTAGCTGCTGACAGATCAAGACGATGCATCCGTTCATTTTGCGTTATATATTCTGTCAGCTTCTGAGCGTCCACAGAATACTTTATCGTCTGCAGCACCTCCCGCAAACTTGTGTGAAACTTCTCAAAATCATCTTCTGATAGTGTCATTGGTTGAATTAATTGTACTCTGTAGTCAGGAACGAAGTCAAGTAATTTACTGTCATTAATGTCGTACATTTCCCGCAATGAAAGCGGTCCATCCCATGGTTCTGTCCCGAAATATAATGTCAACGTAATAACAGGAAGTATCTTATCTGTCCTTAAAAATCCCGACAAAAACTCTCCGTTATTTCGCATGGTTCCACTGAAAAACCTCTTATTCCTTCGATTAGCTGCTGCAATCATCGCAACCTGTTTATCATACTGCAGCGCATCATAAACCATGTTACGCACCGGCATTGCATAATGCACCTCCATCTGATTCTCAACCCCCAATATCACATAGTTTGCGTGAGAGTCCTGCATCATTGCTGCAAACTTTAGCAGATCACGATGTTTCTGCGCCAAATTACTGTCGCGCGTTTTCTTCTTGGTACGCTTCTTCATTTGAGAACCTTCTGTACTAATGTCCACTTCTCGAGACGATCCATGTTCTCCAGTTGCTGCCGGCAACGTAACCAACTCCGTAACATCCTTCTCCGTAAGATTCTCCGGCTTTATCTTTTGTTCTCCATTATAAAGAAAAAAGTTAAAGACATCCGCAAAAATCTCCGGGTTTCCTATGTACTCTTTAACGATTGTATCCTTAATAATATCCCTCCTACCCTGCTATATCGTTGAATGTTGCTTGTTTGAATTTTAGTATATAAGATTTTTAGCATCATTTCAATATTTTATTTCATTTGTCACAATAAACATGGCATTTATCAATAATTACCATTTCTAAAGAGGCATAAATCTTAAAACGCTTTCTACGCAACACTTTGTAAACAATTGTTTCTGTTTGAAGAGGAAGGAGGCAACCGCACAACAACATGTAATTCATGATATTTCCAGATGGTTCACGCCATTCATGGAACATCGAAACATATTAACACCGGGGCGAAAGGATTCACCCCGAACATTTATCACAAGGAGGTAACTACTATGATAGTACAACACAATATTACAGCGATGAACGCTAACAGAATGCTTGGCATGACAACAAATTCTCTTTCTAAGTCTACAGAGAAACTTTCTTCCGGTTACAGAATTAACCGTGCAGCAGATGATGCAGCAGGTTTGACAATTTCTGAGAAGATGAGAAAGCAGATCCGTGGTTTGGATCAGGCTTCTACAAACGCAGAAGATGGTGTATCTGCAGTACAGACTGCTGAAGGTGCTTTGACAGAGGTTCACAGCATGTTACAGCGTATGAACGAGTTGGCAGTACAGGCTTCTAACGGAACAAACAGTCAAGATGACCGCAAAGCCATTCAGGATGAGATTTCACAGCTTACTACTGAGATTGATCGTGTTGCTGAGACAACAAAGTTCAATGAGACTTATTTGTTGAAGGGTGATGATAATACCAAAAATGTGTATATGAAGGGACATGATGCAGGTCTTAAAGGCACATTGACAGACGGTGCAGATTCTGCAACTTTCAAAATTGCTGCTGGTGCATTAGATGCCGGAAAGAAAGTGACTATCGGCGGTAAGGAGTATACAATTGCGGCAACAAAGACAGAGGCAGAAGATTTATTCAAAAATGCTCAAACTGATGACACAGTTACCATTGATGGAACATCCTATACCATTAAAGGAACCACCGATGCAGATAAGAATGAGTATAAAGTTGATGAATTAAAAGCTCTGGTAAAAGATGGTTCCACTGTAGAGTATAAGGGAAAATCTGTAACTGCTATTAATGATCAAAATAATGACAATGTTGATGATACTGATTCATCGGTTATCACAGCTGCGCATGCTATTGATTTAATGAATGCTGAATTGTTGGCTGCTAACAACATTGGAACTGCTGATCATGCTGCTACAATGGGAAATACTAAACCAACATATTCTTCTACTGATGGTGCAGAATTTACAATCAACAAGGGATATGCTACCGTTGCTGATCGTCTCTCATTCAGCCTTCATGTAGGTTCAGATGCTGATATGACGAATAAGATCAATGTTAATATTGAAACTATGAATTCTGCATATCTTGGCATTAAGGACTTAAATGTTAAAGATTCAACTGGTAATGCTGCAACATATGCTATCGACGCTATCGCTGATGCAGTAGCTAAGGTATCCGAGCAGCGTTCCGCACTTGGTGCTGTTCAGAACCGTCTTGAGCACACAATTGACAACTTGGATAACGTTGTTGAGAACACCACATCCGCTGAGTCTCGTATCCGTGATACAGACATGGCAGAAGAGATGGTTGCTTACTCCAAGAACAACATCCTTCAGCAGGCTGGTCAGTCTATGCTTGCACAGGCAAACCAGGCAAACCAGGGTGTATTGTCCTTGCTTCAGTAATTAACCAAATCTTAGTTGTTTTCGACTCGAACGAACAGGAGCATATTTTTATTACAATGTTTAGAGGGGAAGTCTTCATGGCTTCCCCTCATTGCATTAAGTAAAAGGTAATCTCTGTATTCACTTTCCGTTTCGAATCCTCTTAAATATTGTATATTGTCGTTGCAATTCTCCTTCATCATCGTGCAAAATATTTTTCGCTTCCAAAATCCGTTCAATAGCCTGTGACGGATCCAATGTGTGATATGCTAAAAATAATTCTCGTAGTTCTTTTGGCTTAATAATTTTGTATACCTGAATAGAACTAAGTTCATATGTGTATGAGTAATATCGGTAGATTGTGCAACTAACTTTTGCACAATAGGATGCTCTGCATATTTCGACAAAGCATTTTTATAATAAGCAATTGTCATCATCCATTCTTGATCAACGTTATACTTTTTACAGCGTAAATCAACATTATTAAAATCTAAAAAATATACACACGATTTGTTGAAATTAGAAATAAATGAAATGGACTGATCATAGCTTTCTCCTGTGTAAAAGCCACATCCAAAATCATTGTTGGTTCGTCCTATTGTGACATCAATTTCACCGGCAATCTCGCTCTTGGCACCATGAAAAAGCAGCTTGTGATCTGACGCCAAATTTTCTGGCCATAACATCTTCTTCAACTGATTTATTTGTATTTTTTTGTCAAATGCAAATTGATAAACCCGTTCCGTTAACTGAGAAGACGGCAAATTTTTACCCAACTCATTTCGAGAAATCATTGCCTGTTCAACACCTATTTTCTCTGCAAATTCTTCTTGAGTCATCCCCAAAATTTCACGAATTGCTTTCATATCTTTTTGAAAATTATAGTTCATAGTCATTATGCGGACAATTTTCTTTGTGTACTTGTATATTTAGTACAAAAAAATCAAATAATTTAGTCCGCTACCTCCTTTTTCAAAGTTGTTTATAGCATATTACATAAATAAGTTGAGAATTATATGAATGACATTTTGCTATTTTTCTCATCAGTTTTCTTTCCCATAATTCAGCCCTTTGTTCTGTATATTGAAAACGTGATTATGTGATATTATATAAATACCATAAATAGAAAATAAGCTTTTAACTTTTTTAACTTTACAGAGAAAGTTAAAAAGTTAAAATAGGGATGAGGAGCCATTTTGACGGTGGACATAGAAACCCGATGAATGTCTGACTATAATCGAAAAGAAGCAAGAACTGCATTTTCACAGCCGGGTATTCGATATTCGCAAGCAGAGTCACTTATCAAGTCGCTTATGCAGGATGACAAATTTAGAGATTTATCACTTGTAGAACGAAAGAGAGTGACGGAAAGAATATTAGCCGAAATTAAAGGTAGAATGATGGAGGATATTGTCCTTCTGGAAACAAAACTTTCTAAAAAGAACTGTGAAGTATTCCGATTACAGTTTGCAATTGGTGAATTTGATATGGTTGTTTTTGATCCGAAGGAAGAAACCTGTGAAATCTATGAAATTAAACATAGTAACAAGATTGTTTTACAACAATGCAGACATCTATTGGATAAACAAAAATGTGAGGATACTGCCTTTCGATATGGAACCATCATTGGAAAATATGTGATCTATCGCGGTGCCACAACATCTCTCGTTCAAGCAGGCGTGAGCACACAGAAAGATGTGGCCTATTTGAATGTGGAAGAATATTTGAAAAAGTTATAATGGATGCATAAAAAGCAATGAGGGGAAGCCATAAAGGTTTCCCCTCTAAACATTGTAATAAAAATATGCTTCTGTTCATTCGAGTCGAAAACAACTAAGATCTGGTTAATTACTGAAGCAAGGACAATACACCCTGGTTTGCCTGATTTGCCTGTGCAAGCATAGACTGACCAGCCTGCTGAAGGATGTTGTTCTTGGAGTAAGCAACCATCTCTTCTGCCATGTCTGTATCACGGATACGAGACTCAGCGGATGTGGTGTTCTCAACAACGTTATCCAAGTTAGAGATTGTGTGCTCTAAGCGGTTCTGAACTGCACCAAGAGCGGAACGCTGATCGGAAACGATCTGGATAGACTGTTTAATGGTATCGATTGCGCTCAATGCATTAGCATCATCTGTTCCATCAACCTTAAGACCGTTAACACCAAGACCTTTTGCACTCATAGATGCAATGCTAATGGAAATCTGATTATTAGCCGTTGCATCTGCACCAACGTGAAGTTTTACTGTAAGATCTGCTGTGAGATCTTGAAGCGCATTAACATCGCCTGTTGCAAGAGTTGTCTTATTTCCAACAGCATCATACACCTGTGGTGCGTCGGCTCTTGCTGATGTTGTTCCAGCTGCGTCAGTAGTGAAATAGCTTGACAAAGCATTTGCAGGTAAGGCATTACCATCTTTATCATAATATTTTGCTGTTGCTTGTGTTGCTCTAGCTGCTGTTATATCTGTTGCAACAACAGATGCGGATGAAGTACCAGCAGTACCAGCAGTTAAGTCAGAGCCTTCAGCTTTTAAGGTTCCAATAGTTGTCCCCTCTTTATCTTTGATCTCAAAAGTATCTTTAGTTCCTGTTTTAAGAGTTGCTGTAAATTTATCTGCCGCAGAACCTGTCAAAGAAATAGAATATGTTATTCCATCGCCAGCAGTAGCTGTGGCTTCAGAAGAAATCTTTACACCCTGATCTCTTAATGCCATTAACAATTCATTCTGCTCATCTTGAGTTTTCTGTGAATCAACGGTTCCAGCAGTAAATTTTGCTGTTAATCCATTTGCAGCAGCACTCATGGTAGCTGCACCTGTCTGTGCGCCGGCAAAATTACCATAGCTATAAGTGTATTTCTTATCCAAGCTCTTGTCACCCTTCAATAAGTAAGTCTCATTGAACTTCGTTGTCTCGGATACACGATCAATCTCAGTTGTCAACTGATCGATCTCATTCTGGATAGCTGTACGGTCAGACTCAGAGTTTGTACCGTTAGCTGCCTGAACTGCCAACTCGTTCATTCTCTGAAGCATAGAGTGAACTTCGTTCAAAGCACCCTCTGCAGTCTGTA